>Ga0134125_10001428_pt1 | contig 29364 bp, 27 predicted proteins | sample KB31751_FD_96464 | JGI IMG/M metagenome (GOLD analysis project Ga0134125, IMG submission 96464) | Terrestrial soil microbial communities with excess Nitrogen fertilizer from Kellogg Biological Station, Michigan, USA - KB3-175-1 | ecosystem: Environmental > Terrestrial > Soil > Unclassified ... | reverse complement strand
GCCAGAACGAGCGCTACCCCTATGGTGTCGCCGAGCAGCAGGCGCCAGCCGATCTCATGCGCTTCATCGAAGCCGGCCCCATTGCGCTCGAGAATGCGCAGAAGGCGGTCGATTACCTTTTCGGCCACGCGCAATCGAAGACTGGCGAACACGGCGAAAAGCTGATCCACGAGCTGAGCGAAGTCGCCATCCACGCGCCGGTGCCGAAAGGCGCGCGCGTCGCCTGCGCCGGCGCGAATTTCGCCGACCACGCGCTCGCCATGGCGATCAAGATGCAAGGCAACAAGCCCGGACCGGCGCTGACGCTCGAAGCGGCCCGCGAGAAGCAGCGCAAGGAAGGCATTCGCGGCTTCTGGAAAGTCGGCAAGGATCCGGTTGGACCCGATGGTGAGGTGATCTACCCGTCCTGGTCGACGCATTTCGACTATGAAGGCGAGATCGCGGTGATCCTCGGCAAGAAGGGCAAGGACATCAAAGCCGCCGATGCGCGCCCATATATTTGGGGCGTGACGCTGCTCGCCGATTGGAGCATCCGCCGCCCGCATGAGCCGAACAAAGGCAGCCGCTTCGCGACCTCGAAGAATTTCGATACCGGCTACTCGCTCGGCCCTTGCATCGTTGTCGACGAGATTGATCCCTTCGATGCGACGGTCGAGGTTTTCGTCAATAACGAGCGGCGGCAGAACTATTCGACCAAGACCATGGTCTACGATTTTGCCGAATATATCGAATTTCTCTCGGTGGATTTCACCTTCTATCCCGGCGACATCGTCAGCGGCGGCACCGCCGCCGGCACGGCGGCAGATTCGAGCGTGATGCTGCCCGGCGGCGAATATCCGCCCGACAAATTCCTGAAGCCGGGCGACACGGTCGAGATCCGCTCGCCGATTATCGGCTCGCTGCGCGCGAAGATCGTCCCCAAACCCGCCGCCGGTTAAGGTACGGGCGCGCCCGTGAATGGTCAGATTGCGTCCGCCATCGCCCGCGCCCCGGACTAGTCGTGCCCGCGTAGTGCTCGGCAAGAACACCCCGCGCGACTACCGCGCGAATACCAGGATGGCGTTCGCTGGAATTACGATATTGGCTGAGAAAGGCATTCCGTGCCGCGGCGGCCCAGAGGCAACAATGCTGCCGGCGTTGCCTGCCACTTGGGGATTCACCCAGTTGTCATAGGCATCGCTATTAAAGACCTCCCGCCAACCGCCGCCGGCCGGAAAGCCAAGCTCGTAGGAAAACCAGGTCTGCTCGCGCAGACTGACGACGACAACGACGTCCTCTCCGGCGCCTTCGAGCCAACGGTGGAAGGCAAGCACTCGGTTGTCGTTGTGTACGTGAAAAACATTAATTGAGTCGCTTCGCAGAGCACGGAACCGGCGCCGCACTCCGATTAGGTCGCGCGTGAAGCGACAGAAATCCTGCATAGTCCGGTCGGTGGTTAGGCCGTCCCACCAGATCAGCGTGGAATCGAAATATCCTGGATTGTCGCTCCAATATTTGTCCTCAAGAAATTCCTGACCCATGAAAAATGAGGGAATGCCCGGCGCGGTGAGGAACAGACCGTTGGCAGCACGGCTGCGGCTACGTGCGTACCAAGAACGTGCGTTGGCGGCATCGGAAATCGCGGAGATCCGCGGCACACGGTCTGACCGGTTATCTATACGGACAATGTCCTGGTTCTCGAGCTGCTGCACGAGGCGCCAGGCTGCACCGAAGGGAGGGCAAAGCGCCCGCGCAAGCTCGTCGAGATTCACCCGCGCATCCGCGCCGCGTGCCACGTCCTCAATTACGCCGCGCACCGCGAGCCGCAGCCCCGAGCTGATAACGGAATCGAATCCCGCCCCACCTGCATTGTGCGGCTGCACGACGACGCTCTGGTCGGCCCAGTATTCGGCGATTAGCGGAGCGCTGGGCTTTCGGTAGCGGAGGGTGTCCGTCAGGTCTTCCAGGAAGTCCCAGCCGCCGAAGCGGTCGATGGCGGTGACTTCGTCGAAGCGGTAGCCATCGACGTGATATTCGTCGAAGAAGAATCCCGCATTGTCGATTAGGAACTGGCGGACCTCCATTTTCCAATAGGCGAACACGAGACCGCCGGAAAAATCTTGGCTAGTGAAGTAGAGGCTGCGATTGTTGTCGCCGGACTGCTGTCGATCGAGGAAGAACAGGCACTGGTCGTCGAAGTCGCCGGCATGGTTGAATACGACGTCGAGAATCACCGCGATGCCGTAGAGGTGCAGAAGATCGATGACCGCCATCAGCTGCTTCGTCTGGCAATCAAGGTCCGTTTGGCGGAAGGGCGGAAGTCCACGGCTGGCCAGGAGCGCATTGGCCTGCGCCAAATAATCCGGAAACTCCGGATCGGCGGGCGCCACCGAGTAGTCCATTTCGGGCGAAAAGCAATCCGTGCCCATGTAGCCCAACGAGCGGGGCGCCCGGAATTCCTGGATCGGCAGGAACTGGACGGCGTTGATCCCGAGATCGACCAGGTAGTCGAGCTTGAACAGCACATCTAGAAAGCGGCCCGGCCGGTCTTTGCGTCGATCGACGCCCTGGCTGTCGGCCGACCAGAACGCGCCCACGTGAAGCTGATAAATGATTAGGTCGCTGAAATCTGGCGTGCGATACCCAGCGTCGTGCCATGGGAAGCTGCGCGGCTGTGTCACCGAGCAATTGCAGTTGGGGTAAGGTGGATCGCGCGTCAGCGATCTCGCATAAGGATCGCGCTTCCATCCCGTCGTGCCGATGCCTTCGACATAGTATTTGTATTGATCCAACTCCTTCACGCCGGGAACGTAGAGCGACCAGAATCCCGTCTCGGCGCGATCGAGAGGCTGCGGCATCCAGTTGTTGAAATTGCCGGCCACCTTCACGGTCTTTGCGGTCGGCGCCCAGACCCGGAAGGTCGCGCCCCACTCCGCCAGGTTCGCGCCCATCGGAGCGTTAAAAGCGTCCACCGTCATGTCGGTCCTCCAAAACATGATTGAGAGGATCTGCTTGGAAGTCGCGGCAAGAAATCTCTCGACCAGAATTTGGCCGGCTTACTTGTGCGGCAGCGCAATGGCTATGCCCGGAGCATCGGATCCGAAGCGGTCGATCTGCAGTATTGCTGTTTTGGCATCTGAGCGAACAGCGAATTTGACCACACCTTCTTTCGCGGCGTGACCGTCGACGAGTTCATTCAGCGAGCCGACCGGTGCGTTGGGCACATCGTCGACGACCAATCGAAAATTGTTATTCCAAAAATTTGCCGGATAGGGGCTTTCGTTCGCCATACGCGCAGTGACTTCGAGCGCCAAGTCATTGGTCTCGCCTCCCTCGAGCTGCATCTTCAGGATCGTATAGGTTTTGTCCTCGCGCTTAACGACCTGGCCGGCCGCCAAGACTATCGGATAATCGCCTCTGGGCGGCGCGCTAGAGACATTGCTAGCGGGTACCGGTTCTGCCCGCGTGCCGGTCACTCCGGCACCGGACGTACTGCTGGTCTGCGGCGATGTAGCCGGCACCGGAGGCGTTGAATTCGCGGCAGTCGGTGCGGAACGATGATTATCATCCGATGGAAGCAACAATCCGATCGCGAGGAGGCCGACGCCGAGCAGACCCGAGGCGGTGCGCCCCTTTGGCCCGGGATCGAGCCGATCGGTCACGCGTCCAAACACCGCCACCGCGAGGAAGGCGAGACCCGCCAGAACCAAAACCGCATTGGTAGGCGCGTTCACAAGTGTCCTGAGGAGATCTTCCATGAAGCGGCCTCCATCGAAACACGGCTATTCGAATAATATCAGAATCGCACCACGTCACGTAACAGCTCTAGGATGACACGACTTTGACCGCGAGGACCGTTTTTGCATGCCGCCATATTCCGGTACGTTAGGCTTGCTGTTCGGAGATGCCCATGCCAGCGGCTTCGGCCCGCAAAACATCACCAAGCATCGCCGGCACACCGGACGACCGCAGTTCTTCGACTTCCTTGTCGAACGATTATCTGGGTGCGTAACGCAAAGTAAATTGGTTGCGCGAGGCGGCAACCACCTCGCAACCACCTTGAGCAATCGAAGCGGGTGTTATTCTTGACACTTTAATGACACGAACAGCGAACTCTCCGACAATCTGGCGTTTGCGTGAACCGTTATGCTCCCACTCAACATAAGATTTTACGAAGGGGCGTCAGCTTCCGTGGCAACCTCTTCATGAGCGCCGCTCTGCGGAACGCCCGGTGGGCGAGGCGCATCAGATGACAAAATAGTTCTTTGATGAGCAAGTACCGGCAACTGCGGAGCCGGCGCAGCTCTCGCCTCCTTTTTCGATCGACGAGACGCGAATAGATCGAGAGCAAGGATCGAGAGGCGCTCATGAAAAATGGCCGAGGTCATCGCCCTCGCGTTGGGGAGCCCGGACAAGCGCGCGGTTGTTGATCCGGAGCGAACTCGACAAGGCACCGCCGAGGTAACGACCGCTGCAGCGATCATGGCGAGCGTGGCGGCAGTCTCAGCCGCGAAGCTGGGCCGTCGATCAGCCGAGTGACGAGCGCTTGGCGGCGCTCCACACCCTGCTCGCTCTCCTCGCACGTCTGGCGTGCTCAATGCGCTTCGGTGCGTCCTTCGATTTGAGCAAGCCGCTTCTCGGCATCATCGATCAATTCGCGTAGCGCCCTGCGTGCGTCCTGATCAATGTCGCGTTTGAGCATGTCGCGCCAGCGTTGCAAATCCTGGCGGATGGCTTCCGGATTGTTTCGGTCGGTGGTCATCAATCATCTAACACCCATCACCCGGGGACGGATCAATTCATTCTCAGTGCTGCCAAGCCGCAGCCGTGCTCACCGACATACGCAGCTGCTTTCCGGCGCCGTTTAGCGTTGCGCCCACGTGGAGCGACGACGGGAAACTCGGGAACAAAGTCGATCCCGCATAGTTGAAACAATGCCGCTAAACACAACGGCGATACGGATCCATGGCGGCGATCTTTAGCAGAAGAGCGAATCTTTACACTCAGTTCATCTTGCTGGGCCTCGGTGCCATGCTGCTTGGATTGGCCGGCCTCGTATGGGTAGGCCCCCACAACAATTATGCGAACGGCGTCGGCTTTACACCGCCGCAACCCGTGCCCTTCAGTCATCAGCATCACGTGAGCGGATTGGGGCTCGACTGCCGCTACTGCCACACCGCGGTTGAGCAATCGGCGGATGCCGGCATACCCGCGACAAAGATCTGCATGACGTGCCATTCGCAGATCTGGACCAACGCCGCGATGCTCGCACCGGTGCGCCAGAGCCTCGCGGAACACAAGCCGCTGCAGTGGAATCGCGTTTATACGCTGCCCGACTACGTCTATTTCGATCACAGCATCCATATCGCGAAAGGGGTCGGCTGCACCGAGTGCCACGGGCCGACCGGCGATATGCCGCTCACCTATCAGGCGACCAGCCTCAATATGGGCTGGTGCCTCGATTGCCATCGCAATCCCGCGCCGCATCTGCGCCCGCCCGAAGCCGTCTTCGATCCGCACTGGCAGCGCACGGCGTCGACGCCATCGCCGGCGGCGCTGATGGCGAAATATCACATCCATGTCTCGTCTTTGACCGATTGCTCGGTATGCCACCGATGAACGAAGAGCGGCGATCGGGCATCGATCTCACGGCATTGCGCGATCGCCTCTCGCAGCAACGCGGTCCGGCCTATTGGCGCAGCCTCGAGGAGCTCGCGCAGACGCCGGCCTTTCTCGAATTCCTGAAGAGCGAGTTTCCGCCTTTCGCGGCGCTCGGCGCGGCATCCTTCGATCGTCGCCGCTTCCTGCAATTGATGGCTGCTTCGATGGCGCTTGGCGGCTTGGCCGGCTGCGGCAAGGAGGTCGACCAGCGCAAGCTGTCACCTTACGTCGAGCAGCCCGCCGGCATTATTCCCGGACGCGCGCGTTATTACGCCACCGCCACCAATTTCGACAGCTTCGGCGAAGGCGTGATGTTGAAGCACGAGATGGGGCGGCCGCTCAAGGTCGAGGGCAATCCCGATCATCCAGCGAGCCTCGGCGCGACGAGCGCGATCGGGCAGGCGACGATCCTCGGTCTCTACGATCCCTATCGTGCGCAAAACGCGACGCGAGACGGCCAAATCGAAAGCGGCGATCGGTTGCGGACCATGCTGGTCGAGCGTGGCACCGCTCTGGCGGCGCAGCACGGCGGAGCTTTCCGCTTGCTCACCGGTACCGTGACCTCGCCTCTGTTGCGCCAGCAGATCGACGCACTGCAAGCGCGCTTTCCGGCGATGCAATGGCACCAATGGGAGCCGCTCCATCGCGATGCCGTGCGCGCGGGCGCGCGCCTCGCTTTCGGGCGCGACATCGACCCGATCTACGATTTCATGCCCGCCGATATCGTTCTCGGCATCGAGAGCGATGCGCTTACTTCCGCGCCCGGTCACCTGCGCTATGCGCGCGATTTCGCGACGCGGCGCCGGCCGGACGAGGCAAAAGCCTCGATGAGCCGAGTCTACGCCATCGAGAGCACGCCGACCTTGCTCGGTGCCAAAGCCGACCATCGTCTCATCATGAAGCCGGATGACATCGACGCGGCGTTGCGTTTTCTCGCCGGCGCGCTGCGCGCGGGGCCTGCGGATTGGGCCCAACAGACGCCGCCACAGGCGGATCTGCTTGGCGCGCTCGTCGCCGATCTGCAGGCGCATCGCGGGCGCGTCCTCCTCCATCCCGGGCCGGAACAGCCGGCGACAATCCATGCACTCTGCCATGGGATCAATCATGCCCTGGGCGCGTTCGGCGCGACCGTGCGCGCGATCGCACCCGTCGAGGCGACGCCGCGGAGCCAAGCGAATTCTCTCGCCGCGTTGATCGCCGACATGGAAAGCGGCAAGGTCGACACGCTGCTGATCCTCGGCGTCAATCTCGTTTACGACGCACCGGCGGATCTTGACGTCGCCGCCGCGCTCAAGAAAGTGCCGCACGCAATCTATTGCGGCGAATACGCCGACGAGACTGCCGCGCTTTGCACCTGGCACATCCCCGCCGCGCATGAGTATGAGAGCTGGGGCGACATTCGCGCCTATGACGGCACGGTCACGATCCAGCAGCCGCAAGTCCGCCCGCTCTATGGCGGCTACACGCGCCACGAGACACTGGCGCTCTTGCTTGGCACGCCGAAACCCAACGATTACGCGCTGCTGCGCGATCACTGGCGGCAAGAATCGGGCGCCAGTGATTTCGAGGGATTCTGGACCGGCGCGCTGCGCGCCGGAATCGTGCCGAACAGCGCCACCGCGCCACTCGCGGTCGCGCCGCGCGACGATTTCGCTGCCGCGCTACCGCCGCGCCCCGTCGCAACGAGCGCGTTGATGGTTCTCTTCCGTCCCGACATCGGCCTTTGGGATGGCCGCTACGCGAGCAACGGCTGGCTGCAGGAAATCGCGCGGCCTTTCACGCGCCTCACCTGGGATAATGCGGCCGAGATTTCGCCGCGAACCGCCGAGCATCTCAATCTCGCCGAAGGCGATGTGGTCAAGCTCAGTGTTGATGGCCGCACGCTGGCCGTTCCGGTCTGGATCTTGCCGGGACAGGCCGAGGATTGCATCACGCTGCGCTTGGGCTACGGCCGGCGAGAGGCCGGGCCGGTCGGGACGGGCATCGGTGTGAATGCCTATGCGTTGCGGAGCGCGCGCGAGCCGTGGCGCGCCGCTGAGGTGCGCCTCGAGAAGGCTTCCGAGCGTCATGCTTTCGCGAGCGAGCAGCATGAATGGCTGATGCAGGGCCAAGACCTCGTGCGCGAAACATTGCTCGCGGATTTCCTGCGCGATCCGGAAGCGCTGCACCACGAAGAGAAGAGCGACAGCCTCTACCCGGCTTATGCCTATGACGGCACGGCCTGGGCGATGAGCATCAGCCTCAATGCGTGCATCGGCTGTCAGGCCTGTGTCACCGCCTGCCAGGCTGAGAACAACATACCCGTCGTCGGTAAGGAAGAGGTCGCGCGCGGCCGCATCATGCATTGGCTGCGGATCGACCGTTATTACAAAGGCGATATCGATGCGCCGGATGTCCGATTTCAGCCGGTGCCGTGCATGCATTGCGAGAATGCGCCTTGCGAAGTCGTGTGCCCCGTACAGGCCACCGTCCATGATTCCGAAGGCGCCAACGTGATGGTCTACAACCGCTGCGTCGGAACGCGGTTTTGCTCGAACAATTGCCCCTACAAGGTCCGGCGCTTCAATTTCCTCGCTTACGCCGACGCCGATCCTCGGCCGCGTGAATCGTGGAACCCGCAGGTAACGGTGCGCGATCGCGGCGTGATGGAGAAATGCACCTACTGCGTCCAGCGCACACGCGCAGCGATCATCGAGGCCGACAAGCAGGATCGCGGCATCGTCGACGGCGAGGTGCAGACCGCCTGCCAACAAGCCTGCCCGACCCAGGCCATCGTCTTCGGCGACAAGAACGATAAGCAAAGCGCGGTCGCGCGGCGCAAAGCGAGCGTACTCAATTATCCGATCCTCGACGAACTCAACACGCGGCCGCGCACAACCTACGAGCTACTCGTGCGCAACCCCAATCCCGACATCAAGACGAGCTGAGATGGTCGCGACCACCGAACATGCGCTGCCACAGCCGGTGATCGGGCCGGAACAGAACGACACCAGCGTCAGCGAGCATTTGAGCGACCTCGTTCTCGTCAAGCGGACGCCGCTCTGGTGGTATGCCGGCATGGGCATCTCGGCGGCGCTGATGCTCTGGCTCGTCGTCGCGGCCGGGTGGCTCTTCTATTTCGGCGTCGGCGTGTGGGGTGTAAACATCCCGGTGGCCTGGGGCTGGGCGCTCGCCAACTACGTCTGGTGGATCGGCATCGCGAGCGGCGGCACCTTCATCTCCTCGCTCTTCTATCTCGTCGGCGCCGATTGGCGGAACGGCGTCAACCGCTTCGCCGAATCATTGACTCTGTTCGCCGCCGCCGCGGCCGGGCTCATGCCGATCTTCCATCTTGGGCGGCAAGGCCTTTTCTATTGGCTGTTTCCCTATCCCAACGTGATGCATATCTGGCCGCAATTCCGCAGCCCTTTGCTGTGGGATTTCTTCGCGCTGGCCGCTTACGTCCTCAATTCGATCGTCTTCTGGTATATCGGCCTGATTCCGGATTGCGCGACCTTGCGCGACCGCGCGACGACGCGCCGCGCGCAGATCTTCTACGGCATCCTTGCGCTCGGCTGGCGCGGGTCGGCGCGGCACTGGGCCAATTACAAGATCGTCTATCTCGTCATGGCGGGCTTCATGGCGCCGATGGTCGTTTCGGTGCACAGCATCGTCGGCCTCGACTTCGCGGCCGGCATCGCCGCCGGCTGGCACTCGACGCAGTGGCCGCCCTATTTCTTCATCGGCGCGCTCTATTCCGGCTGGGCCGCGACGCTGCTGCTGATCATTCCGATCCGCCGGCTCTATCGGCTCGAGCGCATCGTCACCGAACGCCACCTCGACATCATCGGCAAGCTCATGCTCGCGACGGGATTGATGCTGGCCTATTGCTACACGCTCGAAGCCTTCCAGCCCTTCTACCGCGGTGATGCCGCGGAGCGTAATTTTTTCCTCTGTAGCGTTTTCGGGCCGCAGGGCGGCTCGTTCTGGACGCGCAATTGTCTGAACATCTTCCTGCCACAGCTTCTGTGGCTGCCCGTCATCCGCCGGAACACCATCATCCTTTGGCTGTTGTCGCTCGGCATCATCGTCGGCATGTGGTTCGAGCGCTTCAACTTCGTGGTTACCGCGCTCGCCCACGATTACATGCCGTCCTACTGGTTCAATTTCAGCGCGACAATCTGGGACGAGGGCATTCTCTACGGCTCGGTCGGACTCGTCCTGGTCGGCTTCTTTCTGTTCATCCGGCTCTTGCCCGTCGTGTCGATGTTCGAGTTGCGCGAGATCATCCATCGCAAGAGGAAAGCATGAGCGCGGCGGAAAGCGAGATCTACGGTCTCGTCGGCGAATTCGCCGAGCCCGCGGGCGCAATCGCGATGGCGCGGCGCCTGCACCAGGAGGGGTTCCGCCGCTTCGATGTGCATTCGCCTCTGCCGCTCGAGGAGATCGAGGAATTGTTGCCGGCGCGGCCGCGCTTCTGGCTGGCGCTGATCATGTTCGCCGCCGCGCTCGCAGGATTCGGTCTCGGCTTCTTCATGCAGTACGCGGTCGCCGTGATCTTCTATCCGCTCAATATCGGCGGCCGACCGCTCGACAGCTGGCCCGCTTTCGTGCCGAGCGCCTGGGAGATTTGCGCCTTTGCGACCGTTTATATCGGCTTCGCCGCCTTTCTCGTCTTCTGCCGCCTGCCGAAACCGTACCATCCCATCTTCAATGCGCCGCATTTCGAGCGCGCCTCGCAGGATCGCAGCTTCGTCTCTGTTGCGGCGAGCGACCCGTTGTTCGACTCCGATCACGTCACTGCGATCTTCCGCGACTGCCGCGCCACGAGCGTCGGCGAGGTGCCGGCGTGATGAAGCGCGACGGCTGGCTCATGGTTTTGCTCGTGCTCGGCCTGCTCGCCGGCTGCGACAAGATGGCGAATCAGAAGAAGCAGCTGCCCCACGAGATTTCACCGGGACAGACAAGCAATCCCAACGTCGAGCCGCCGGCGGGCATTGTCGCACGCGACGAGGAGCCGCCGCCGAAACCGCCGCCCGTCACCCTCGCTTTGCTGCGGCACGGCCAGGAGCGCTTCAACATCTATTGCGCGCCTTGCCACGGCCGCGTCGGCGACGGGCACGGAATGATCGTCGAGCGCGGCTTCCCCGCGCCGCCCTCCTATTTCATCGATCGCCTGCTCGCGGCACCCTCGCAGCATTTCTACGACGTGATCACCAATGGCTATGGCGCGATGTTCTCCTATGCCGATCGCGTCGCGCCGGCCGATCGCTGGGCGATCGTCGCCTATATCCGCGCGCTGCAGGCAAGCCAGCACGCCGCGGTCGCGCAGCTTTCGCCGGATGAGAAAGCGGCGTTGCGATGACTTCCGCGCACGCCTCTCGCCGCTGTCGACTTCTCGCGCTCGTCGTGGCCCTCGTTGCGGGACTTGCGACGGTGCTCGGCGCCGCGATCGATCCAGCAGCCTTCTTCGCTGCCTGGCTGGGCGCCTTCTGGTACTGGCTGGCCCTGCCGCTCGGCGCGCTGGCGCTCCTGATGATCCACAACATGACGGGCGGCGAATGGCAGGCGAGCGCGCGCACAGCGCTCGAATCGATTGCCGCGACGATGCCTGTCTTCATCCTCGCCTTCGTGCCCGTGCTCATCGGCCTGCACGACCTCTATTCCTGGACGCGAACGCCGCCATCGAATGAGTGGTACCTCAACCTGCGTTTCTTCGGGATCCGCGCGGCGATCTATTTCATCGTGTGGAACTTCTTTGCGTTTTGGCAGCTGCGGCCAGGGCGAGCCAAAGGGGGGCCGAGCGAAACGAAGTCGCAGGTCCTGAGCGGCATCGGCCTTATTCTGCTCGGCTATTCGGTGACATGGGCTTCGATCGACTGGATCATGTCGATCGAACCGGATTGGTTCTCGAGCATCTACGGGATGATGGCCGGCTCGGGCGAGTTCGTGATCGCGCTTGCTTTCGCGCTCGTCGTGATCACTGCCCTGCGTGGCGTTAGCGGCGTCGCGGACGAGGCGTTTCGCCGCCATATCGCAAGCCTGGCGATGATCCTACTCGCGGTCGACATCTTCTGGGCTTACACGGCCTACAGCCAGTGGGTCATCATTTGGGAAGAGAATCTCCGCAGCGAGATCGGCTGGTATCTCGAGCGCAATAGCCCGCTATGGCGCGCCATCATCGCGACAATCGTCGTCGCTCACCTTATCGTCCCGCTGCTGACGCTGGTCTGGGGCCCCGCCAAGCGGCGGCCGCGGCTCGTGCGCAATGTCGCCATTCTGCTGCTGCTGGGCGGCATGCTGCACACCTGGTGGCTCGTCCTGCCGCCCTTCCATGATCCGGGCATCGCCTGGCGCGCGCCGGTCGCGCTTCTGGCCTTGGGTGGCGCCTGGCTGTGGCTGTTCCTGTGGCGATTCGAGCGCGGCAGCTGGCTGTCCGTCGGCACGAAGCCCCATCTCAGCGGAGCCAAGCCGTGAGCGACGCCGAGAAAAGCAACGCCACCAACGAGCGCGTCGATTTCGAGCGCTCGGATATGAGTGTCGGCGTGATCGCGCTGCTGGCGGTTGTCGTCCTCGCTTATGTCTGCATCGCGCCCTTCGTGCTCACCCGCATCTATCAGCCGGCGCTCAGCGACGCCAGCCGGCAGCTCGATATCAATCCGCCCGGGCCGAAATTGCAGCTCGACGCGCCGGCCGATCTCAAAGCGCTCAACGTGCGCGAAGACACGCAACTCGAGAGCTATGGCTGGGTCGATCGCGGGAAAGGGATCGCCCACATCCCGCTCGCGCAAGCGATGAAAGACGTCGCGGCACGCGGCATTCCCGATTTTCCCAAGGCGCAGCCATGAAGCGGCTCGCGCTCGCATGGCTGGCGCTCGTCATCGCTGCGGCGATGCCGGCAGCGGCGCAACAATCGTCCTTCACGACGCGCCAGCTTGCCGATCTTTCCTTCCACCAGCATCCCGGCGCAATGCTGCCGCTCGATACGACGCTCACCGACGAAGCGGGGCAGACGGTCACGCTCGGCTCGTTTTTCGGTCATCGTCCAGTCGTCGTGGTGCTGGATTATCTCCATTGCAAGACGCTGTGCGGCTTCGTACTTGGCGATCTGGTGCACACGACGGCGCAAGTCCCGCTGATACCCGGCAAGGATTTCGACGTCGTCGCGATCAGCATCGATCCGCATGACACACCCGCGGATTCGCGCGCCGCGCGCGACCAATACCTCGCGCGGACATCGCGGGCCGACGGCTGGCATTTCCTCACCGGCAGCGAAGCCTCCGTGCGCCACATCGCCGACGCGATCGGCTTCCCCTATCTCTACGATGCCGCTGCCGATCAATATGCGCATCCGGCCGGCATCACCATTGCGTCTCCCGACGGTCGGATCGCGCGCTATCTCTTGGGCGTCGACTACGCGCCGCTCGATCTTCGTCTCGCGCTCACCGAAGCGGCGCGCGGCGCGATCTCGACTCCCGCCACCGCGCTGCTGCTCCTCTGCTATTGCTACGACCCGGCAACCGGCCGTTACACCACGCAAATCAACACGGCGATGCGCATACTCGGCGGCGCGACGGTGCTCGGCCTAGGCTACATGCTCCTGCGCCTCTCGGGCGTCTCCTTGCGCAGGAGCTGAAGCGTGACCTGGCTGCCCTTCTGGCCCCCGAACGCTTCCACCACCGCCAGCACGGTCGACGCCATCACCTTCGGCGAGCTTGCGCTCGTTATTCTCGTGCTACTGCTGGTGTTCGGGATGATGTTCACCTTCGTCATCCGCTATCGCCGCGGCAGCACGGCCGATCGCAGCCATCGCGTGGCCAAGACCTGGTATTTCGAGATCGGCTGGACCAGCGCGACGCTTATCGCCTTCCTCGTGCTCTTCGCCTTCGGCGCGCAGGCCTATCTCTATCTTTACAAGCCGCCGAAAGCCGACCTCGAACTCTACGTCGTCGGCAAGCAGTGGATGTGGAAGGTGCAGTACCCCGGCGGGCAGCGCGAAATCGATTCGCTACATCTGCCGCTCGGCAAGACCGTACGCGTGGTGCTCGGCTCGGAAGATGTGATTCACAGCTTCTATATCCCGGCTTTTCGCGTGAAGCATGACGTCGTGCCGGGCACGTACGAAACTTTCTGGTTCAAGCCGACCCAGCTCGGCGATTACCAGCTCGAATGCTCGGAATTCTGCGGCACCGATCACGCGAAGATGATCGGCACCGTCCATATCCTGAGCCCGACCGACTACGCGAAGTGGCTCTCGAACGAGGGCACTGAGCCGACCCTGGCACAGCAGGGCGCGGCGCTCTTCCGTCAATATGGCTGCAGCGGCTGTCACAGCGAGCGCAGTACGATCCATGCCCCGCTACTCAACGGACTCTACGGCAGTTACCAGCACATGGCCGACGGCCGGACTGTGTTCGCCGACGAGCGTTACATCCGCGATTGCATTCTGCTGCCGGCGAGCCAGCGCGTCGCGGGCTATCCGCCCGTGATGCCGTCTTTCGCCGGCCAGATTCCGGAAGACGACCTGATGAAACTTGTCGCCTACATCCAATCGCTGGGCGCAGCAAAGGAGGCACCGTGAGCGCCGTCACCGCTGGGCCGTCCGAGACTTATCTGACGAATGAATCGAGCATCGCCTCCTGGTTTCTTACCAAGGATCACAAGCGCATCGCGCTGCTGTTCTTCGCCTCCGTGACGGCGTTCTTCTTCATCGGCGGCGCGGCCGCGACGCTAATTCGCCTCAACCTCATCAACCCAGCGGGCAATCTGCTCGGCGCCGATCTCTATAATCGAATGTTCACGATGCATGGCATCGTGATGGTGTGGTTCTTCCTCATCCCTTCGATTCCGACCACGCTGGGCAATTTCCTCATTCCGCTGATGATCGGCGCACGCGATCTCGCGTTCCCGCGCCTCAATCTCGGCAGCTGGTATGTCTTCAACATTTCGGGGATCCTCGCGCTCTATTTCATCATTGCCGGCGGCGACGATACCGGCTGGACCTTCTACACGCCCTACTCGACCCTGTTCTCGAATTCTCACGTGATCGCCGCCGCGGTCGCCGTGTTCGTGAACGGCTTTTCGACGATCATGACGGCGCTCAACTTCGTCGTGACGATCCATCGTTTGCGTGCGCCGGGCATGACGTGGTTCCGCTTGCCGCTCTTCGTATGGGCGATCTACGCGACGAGCCTCGTCATGCTTCTCGCGACGCCGGTCTTGGCGATGACGCTGCTACTCATTGCGCTCGAGCACGGCTTCGGCATCGGCATTTTCGATCCGAATCTCGGCGGCGATCCGCTGCTCTTCCAACACATGTTCTGGTTCTACTCGCATCCGGCGGTCTACATCATGATCCTGCCGGCGATGGGCGTGGCGAGCGAGCTCATCCCCTGCTTCGCGCGCCGCCCCGTCTTCGGCTATCGCGGCATGACCTATGCCCTGGTGGCGATCGCCGTGGTCGGCTTTTTCGTCTGGGGCCATCACATGTTCACCTCGGGCATGTCGGTGTTCGCCGGCATCGTCTTCTCCTTCATGAGCTTCATCGTCGCCGTCCCTTCGGCGATCAAGGTCTTCAACTGGACCGCGACGCTGCATCGGGGCAGCATCTCTTTCGATGCGCCCATGCTGTACGCGCTCGGCTTCGTCGGCCTGTTCACGATCGGCGGGCTGACCGGCCTCATGCTCGCGACGCTGCCGATCGACATCCATGTCACCGACACTTATTTCGTCATCGCCCATTTTCATTACGTCATGGTCGGCGGCACGGTCAGCGCCTTCTTCGGCGGACTGCATTACTGGTGGCCGAAGATCACCGGCCGCCTCTATCCCGAGATGTGGGCGCGCGGCGCCGCGATCCTGACTTTCATCGGCTTCAACATCACCTTCTTCCCGCAGTTCATTCTCGGTTATCTCGGCATGCCGCGGCGCTACTACTCCTATGCGCCCGATCTCCAGACATGGAACGTGTTGTCTTCGGCCGGCGCGTCGATCCTCGCCATCGCCTATCTGATGCCGCTCTTCTACCTCGGCTGGTCGCTGCTCTGGGGGCCGCGCGCCAACGCGAACCCCTGGCGGGCGACGGGGCTCGAATGGCGTACGAGCTCGCCGCCGCCCGAGCATAATTTCGAGCGCACGCCGGTCGTGACGACACCGCCCTACCAATACAATCCCGAAGACGACAGCTACGTCGCGCAAGATGGGGCGGCGAATGCCTAACCCCCGTCCCGAAGTACAATTCGCGACGCTTGAGCAGCAGACGGAGGCCGCGCAGCTCGGCATGTGGGTGTTCCTCGCGACTGAGGTGCTGTTCTTCGGCGCGCTGATTTTCGGCTACTACGTCTATCGCATCAGCTATCCGGATCAATTCGTGCTCGCTGGGCACGATGCGAAGCTGCTGCTCGGCTCGATCAACACGGCGATCCTCGTCACGAGCAGCCTCACCATGGTCGCAGCGATCGAGCTGGTGAAGCGCGGCGAGCCATCGCGCGCCGCAACCATGCTGTTTGTGACGGCCATGCTTGGTCTCGCCTTTCTCGGGGTCAAGGGATACGAGTATTTCGAGGACTACCAAGATCACACCGTTCCGCTGCTGAGCTTCGTCTTGAAGCCGCGCGAGCAGCCGGTGGTCGAGCTGTTCTGGATGTTCTATTTCGTCGCAACCGGAATCCACGCGATCCATCTATCGATCGGCATCGTTGCGGTGCTCGTCCTGGCGCTGCATGCGCGGCACGGCCGGTATTCCGCTGCTTATTACTCGCCGCTCGAGGTCCTCGGCCTCTATTGGAGCTTCGTCGATACAGTGTGGCTCTTTCTGTTTGCAGCGATCTACCCCATCGGGCGGGCATAGGAGAGGAAACCATGCTGCTGCCTTATCTCATCTCCTGGCTGCTCCTGCTCCTGCTCCTCGGCCTCAGCGTGCTGACCGCCTATTTGCCGCTCGGCAGCTTTCATCCGCTCGCGAATTTCGGCATCGCCATCGTTCAAGCCACGATCGTCTTTGCGATCTTCATGCGATTGCGCGAGCCGCCCGCGATCAAGAGGGTGTTTGCCTGCGCGGGCTTCTTTTGGCTCACCTTTCTGTTTGGTCTCGGCGTGATCGACTATCTCACGCGCGCACACTAGACCGATGGCTGCGCCCCTCCGCGCCAGGAGATTCGCTTACCGTTGCGCGGAACAGATGCCTTGCAGCGTTTCGATGCCGACAGTGCCAATGACCGGCACTCCCCAGGTCTTCACGATCACCAGTGAAACGGGGCGCCGCTGTGCATCGAGCAGATGCCAGCGATCGTCCGGCCCACGTGTCAGCGTGGTGTCGCAGCCGCGATATTCGCCCGTCAAGCCGTTATAGAGGAAGCTCAGAACTAGCGGCACATCCGATTGAGCCGGTTTCACGGTCCCCTTCAGCAACACGGCATCATGGCCTGGAACGCCGTCGAGCACTGCACCACGGTCGCTCGCGAGTTCCGCCGGCGTGAATTCGCGGACATGAACATCGGCGGCCGCGTCCCCCGCCGCTCCATGAGCCCTGTCTCCTCCATGCTTCTCGAACCGGATAGCGAGGATATTCGCGCGATCGTCGAGACTGACACCGACACAATTGAAACTCGCATCACGTGTATTGATGATCTTCGCGAGCGGCTGAACCAAGGCGGAGCCCCGGGCGCAGTCTCCCGCCATGCGGGTATCGCTCGCCTGCGCTTCGCCGCCGGCCAAATTCAAAGCGACCGTCGCCGCCAGGACGAGCAGCACGCGACTTGTTTTATCGGCCAACCTAATTCCTTCTCGTTTTCCTTGATGCAGGCCGATATGCGTGCGACCACCTGGCCGGGTTCTAACCGCGCCAAGAGCCGGATGCCACGACCATAGGGTCGCAGCGGCCCGGCGCAGCAGCATGCGGCGGACGCGAGCCTAACCCGATGCAGCGAAGGCGCCGCGGTGGCGATTGGCCACCTTGGTATCTTGGGTCGCGTCAATGGTCTCTCATTCACCAGCCGCCATCTCGAGCGCAGGGTTGCAATCGAATAAAACGGAGGGAGCGAGCCCCCTGGCGCGCCCGCGCCACTCTTATGTGCTGTAGACGCGGCCCTTCCAGGAAATGCGGCCGAGCAGCTTGCGGCGGACAGCGTTGAGCGCAAGCGCGGCACCCGCGGTTGCGCTCAGCGGAAAGAGCAAGCCATAGCGTATCGGAATGCGAAAATGACGTGCGAGAGCCATCTGCATCGCAAAGACGATGAGCGCGATCGGCAGCGTCAAGGCCAGTTCGGCGAGCGCGCCGAGCCCGCCGCCCCGGACCACATCGAGAACCGCATGGAGCGGCAACAGCACCGAGCCCCAGCCGACCAAGAGAACCAGCGCGGCAATGAGCAGCGTTCGCCCCGGCCCGCCATAGATTTCGGTTAGATTCTTCGACAGCCCTTCCCAGAGCGCTCCCGCATCACGATACATTCTCGCCCGCATCAGTCCTTCGGCATCGAGCACCACGATCCGGCCTGCGGCCTCATGGACCGCGCGCGCCAAAGCCAAATCCTCGCAGACCGCGTCGGGATGAGCGGCATGGCCTCGCAGCCCGAAATACGTCTCCGCCTTGATGAGGATGAACTGCCCGTTGACCGCCACGCCGCCGAGCGCCTGTGTGGCGGCGAGAACCATGAAGCCGAGCGGCATGACGAGCCGGTCGAGAACGCCCGATAACTCCTGAAACGGCTCGAGCGAGATCATATCGGCGCTCCAGCGCTGCGCGGCGGCGATCGCGGTCTGGAGCAGCATCGGCTCAGCCATCGTGTCCGCATCGATGAAGCAAAGCCATTCGCCTTTTGCGGCTTGCGCGCCGAGCCAGCAGGTATGCGGCTTACCTGTCCATCCTGTCGGCAGAGGCCCTGCTTCGATCAACTCGATACGGCCCGTCGCCGTTGCCACCGCCCTCGCCTCCGCGATCGTTCCGTCCCGCGACTCATCGTCGACGGCAATGATCTGCAGCTTGTCCGCCGGATAGATCTGCTCGACCAGACGCCGCAAGCAGAGCCCGATGTTGCGGCGCTCGTTCCGCGCCGGGACAATCACCGTGACAGACGGCAACAGCATCTCTTTGACGCAAATCGAGCCGAGGGTCAGGCCGCGGTACTGCCGGAATTGCTGCACGATATGGCAGAGCGCGAGAAGAACGATGGCGGCAAAGCTCAGGGCGGCGACGATCGGCCACGCTGTCATGCCGCGCCCTTTTGCATCGCGGCGGCTTTCCCGTCGCTTAGGCAGGGCTTCGCGCCCGAATAGCGTTCGAGCAATACTCGCCGGGACAGCCAGATCTCATACTGCCGGCGCCGCAGGGGAGCCGCCACGAATAAGCCGCCGAGATGGAAAGCATGGATGACAGCGAGGGTAAAGAGCGCGTTGCCGAACTCGTGCAGATTCTCGAACGGTGTCGGCTCGCTCGGCAGCGTCTCGATGCCGAACCACGCCATCACGCGGCCTACTTTGGCATCGCGCTGGAACTGGTTGGCGAAGCTGACTCCGCCGTGGAACGCCGGCACATCGCGGAAACGCGGATCTACTTCGACGTATTGCGCGAGCAGGGCAAGGGAAAACGCGAAGAGGCGGCGAATTTCGAGCGCCCACGCGACAGCAGTCTCAGATTCCGACGCCCGTGGCAAGTGCTCGTTCCAAAGGTGAAGCTCGCCGATGACGTTGCCCTTTCGAATTTGCGTCCCGTCCGCGAGACATAGATCGCGATCCGCCGTCCCGAGCGCGACACGGATGATGCAGGCTTCATCGGCGCAAAATTCCTCGATGCCCATGCGGCGTCGAAGCAGCCGATCGGCGCCGCGAAGTGCTTGCCCGAACCAATCACCCGGCAATACCTGCTTCGCTCGCGGCACCGGTCGCCGGGTCGCGGTGCCGACTAAGCCGGTGTGATACGCAGCCAATTCGGCTTCCTTTTGGGCGCGAAGCCGCGTGCGGCCGGCCCGCTACCTAATGAACTGCGATCGACGAGTTCCGTTCCGATTTACGGAACACGGGCCCGGACAGCGAAGCAAGCCCGGTGGGTCGCATGATTTGCCGCCGACAATTCAGTTGCGCAGGACCTGTGGATGCGCGAGACCAGCGCCGTCATGCTTGCGCTAGGCGCAGAAGATTACGCTTTTGTCATCCCTAATCCCGAGCAGCAAGCGCGCATCGCCATGCTGCGCAATAAGGTAAGGGTCGAGTTTGATTTTCCTGCTGGAAAAGTTCGCCGATGCGGAACTCAACGCCAGGAAGTTGCTTCCACAAGGATCGCGCCGAGCGCGCGATGGACAATCCTTTTGAGCCGCGGAAGTTGCGTTTTGCCGATTTGACGGGACAGTTCATGTGCAGGAGGCGGCGCGTGGCTGCGAACCAGAATTCTTCGACGATGCCGAGCCACGCCAGCGGCTTTGCGCCATCGTGAGCGATCGCACGCGATCAAAGTTTGCTCGGCGCCACTCTCGAAAAACCGGACGCCGGCGATGGCGACCTCGCCCCCGTGTGGCAATCTCCCGAACGGATGATAGGTCGCGATGATCAGCGTCGTTTAGACCCCTCAGGACAGGTAATATAGAAACCCGCGACGCATAGGCTCCAATAGGTGAAGCCCGGCTAGACGCGAAATATTCCTTCGGACGAGCGAGCGATGGCTCTGAGATCCCTCGTCACCTGGCTGATCGTTGGCGTGCTCGGCGTGGCGTGGAATTTCGCCGCTGCGCCGCGCGCTACCTGGGCCGAGGCCTCGCAGCCTGCGTCGCCACCATCCGTCTCGGCCGAGCAAAGCGAAAAATCGCCGGAAGCCGCAGCGACGCTGCCGCCCGATGCCGTGACCCCGCATCGGCTGGTGCTCGCTGGCCGGACCATCGACTACACCGCACGGGCCGGATCGCTGTCGCTCACCGACGACAAGGGCCTTGAAACCGCCGAGATCTTTTATGTCGCGTTTCTTCGCGATAGCGGCACGACGCGCCCAATCACCTTCGCCTTGAATGGCGGTCCGGGCGCCTCTTCTGCCTATCTCGACTTGCTTGCGACCGGACCGCGCATCCTCGATCTTGGCGATGGACGGCGATTGCCGCCGGCGCATGGCGACATCATCGACAATCCGGATACGTGGCTCGACTTCACCGATCTCGTCTTCATTGACCCGATCGGGACGGGCTACAGCATCGCCAAGGGTGATCAGGATGCACAAAAGCGCTTCTTCGGCGTGCGCACGGATCTCGACGCCCTGAGCGCGGCCATCGATCTTGCGCTGACGAAGCTCGGCCGCCGCGACGCGCCGGTCTATCTCCTCGGCGAAAGCTATGGCGGATTCCGCGCCGCCCGCCTGCCCCTGCTTCTGTCCGAAAAGCACGGCATCAAGGTGAGCGGTGCAATCCTGCTCTCGCCGGTGATCGAATTCTCGCTCATGCAGGGCGACGCCTTCAACCCGCTGCCCTGGGTCTTGCGCCTGCCGTCCTATGCGGCAGTGAATCTCGAAAAGCACGGCGCGCTCGCGCCCGAAGCGCTGACGGATGCGGAGAGATTCGCGCTCGGCGATTATCTCACTGCGCTGGCTGCGCCACTCAGCGACGCCGCGCGACGCGAGCGTGCCTACAACACCGCCGCGCAGCTGATTGGGATTCCGGCGCCGGTGATCGCCTATTGGAATGGGCTGCTGCCGATGCGCGCCTTCGCCCGCGAGATCGACCGTGCCGAAGGCGGTATGGCGAGCGCCTATGACGGATCGGTCGCCGTTCCCCTCGCCGATCCCTGGGCGCGCAGAGACAATCGCGGCGATCCGATCCTCCGCGCGTTGACGCGGCCGGTGACCGATGGCTTCGTGCGCTATTTGCGCGACGAGCTGCAGTTCAAGACCGACCGCCCCTATGTGCTCCTGAACGGCAAGGCCGCGCGTCAATGGAATTGGGACAGTGACGGCTCGGGCGACTCACCGGGCGCCGCGCAAGCGTTGCGCCGCGCGCTGCAGGCCGATCCTCAGCTCCGGATCATGCTCGCCTGCGGCATGACCGATCTGGTCGCGCCCTATTTCATGAATGCTTACGTGATCGATCACATGCCGCCGGCGACGCGCGACCGCATCGCGCTGAAGCTCTATGCCGGCGGGCACATGATGTATCTGCGGCCCGGATCGCGCGCCGCGCTCCAGAGCGATGCGCGCGCGCTATTCGCCGCGTCCTAGGTTCAGTCGATGGTCCCCAGTCACCGGCACCCCAATGCCGGTTGCGGCGTGCCTTTGAGAGCATCTTCAGGGAAATCCCCAGCATTTCTCGGGGAAGGCCCTGATTTGCCGCCGGGTAGGTGACAAGAATCTGCTGCTAATTATCTCGACCCTTGCACGGCGTAGGCTGGCACGGCGTTGGGCGGACCCCACGTCGCCCTACTCTGATTGAGCCGATAGCGTGCAGCCGAGCTCTCACGCTGCAAACATTCTGCGAACGGAGCGGTGCCCGGCTGAAAGCCGTTGCTCGCACATTGCTGCGCATAGGCTTGCCGAATCTCTTCCGGGCTTTCACATCCGACCAAAGCGCATGCCAGGGTCAGCACGAGCAGCAGCGGGACAGTCGGTCTCCAAGGCTTTGCAGCACATTGGGCCATATCGAGCCTCCTATTTTTGTCTCTATGAGAGCAATCCGGCGTCGAGGCCGCAGTTGCATCGATTGCGACAAAAGCCCGCCGAGCGACGCTAATCCTGGGTAGTCGTCGATTTTGCGTTGCCAAGAGGCGGCGTGCTAAGCGTCGTCGATAAAGATCGCGACCTTCAATGTGAACGGAGTGAATGTTCGATCACCTCTTGTTGAGCCCCTCCATCGCGGGCAGGCTTTTCCGCTGCCGGTGTCGATCGGCATGTGCGGAGGCTGGGAGAAGGCCAGTGATCATGCGCCGGCCTGGGTCGTACTCGATATCGGCCCCAAGCGTCCGAAGCCGAGGCGCTGAGTCGCGACCGAGTATCGCAAACTGCGTTACGCAGCCTATGTAGAATTCCTATAGGTCGGAAGGCGGACCCGCCCCTTAGGAGTTCGGCCCACGTGCATCCTTTGCGGAGGATCGCACCTCAGTAAAGACCCGCATGATCTCCGGGAATCGCTGCTTGAGCGAGCTTTCGAGCTTCGCCAATGTTTCCTCCACATGCCCCGCGGTTATGTCGTCGCGCATATCGATGCTTGCGGCGACGAGCACATCGCTCGGCCCGAGATGCACGGTCAGAACTTCGTTGGCGCGCACGGTTTCGGGTAGCGCCTCGATCGCTTCCCGCGTCCCGTCGACGATATCGCTCCGCGCGGATTCGCCGATCAGGAGGCTTTTGGTCTCGTAGACGAGCCAGCTTGCGGTGAGAGCGAGCAAAAGGCCGATGAGTACCGATCCGACGCCATCGAGCACCGGGAGGTCGAGCAGCTTGGCCGCATTGACCGCGGCGAGAGCGATGATGATGCCGAGGATCGCTGCGCTATCCTCGAAGAGGACAACGAACAAGTTCGGATCCTTGCTGGCGTGAAGGCTCTCGAGGAGCGGGGCATTGCTCCTTTCACGGTTGAAATGCCGCCACGCAACGCTCCAGCTGATCGACTCAAATGCGAGCGCGGCGCACAGCACGATGTTATTAATCCAAAGCGAGCCTATGCGCTCTGGGTGCAAGATTTTCGTGATGCCGTCGCCGACGGATACAACTGCCCCTCCGGCAAAAAGAGCGAGCGCCACGACGAAGGGCCAGAAATAGAGCTCGCGCGCATATCCGAACGGATGGTGGCGATCCGGCGGTTTCCGGGCGCGCTTGATGCCGATCAGCATCAAGCCTTCATTGCCTGAATCCACGACAGAGTGGACGGCCTCGCTCATGGTCGAAGAGCTACCGGTAGCGAACGCGGCAATAAACTTTGCCACCGCGATGGCGATATTCGCGCCGAGGGCTACCGAGACAACGATTCCAGAGGATTCGCTCTTGCGGCCGTCGCTCACCTGCCGATTCCCGCCTGCGCTGTTGGACGACGGAAGGGCAATGTCGAGCATTCGCCGAGGTTCCGGCCCGGGCGAGCGGCCCAGCGCGATATTTCCGTTCGAGAGCCTTTCGCTGCCGGCCAGGGAGCGCGACCGCCGGTGCCGTCGCCGAAACGAGGGACCAGGAGGCGACGGACCTTCCGGGTCCTCGTCCTTATTTTATCCCACTTCGATGCCGCGATCCGAAATCGCTCGCCGTCGCAACAAGCACCAGGGCTTGGCCTGCCTACGCGGCGTGCTCTCGATCGCGCGGTGGCGGCGCGATGGCTGCCGCCGATGTTTTAGGGCGTCTCGGCCTGTTGCGGCGGAGCCGCGAGGTTGTTCGGATCGAAGCCGAGCGCGCGTGCCGTGATTGGGTTGAGATCGCCCGTGGGCTGTAGACCCCGTGCGTGCTGGAAATCGCGCAGCGCCGTTTCGGTGCCGCTTCCCCAGATGCCATCGACGCGACCCGGCCGGAAGCCCGCGCGCGCCAAACGCTCCTGCACACGCCGCACGGTCTCGCGCGAGAGCGGCTGACGCGCTGCGAGATCGGACGCTTGTTCAGGCATGCGTCCGACCAATTCATTGGGGTCGAAGCCCATTGCGCGGATCGTCGCCGGGTCGAGCCGCCACGTAACGGCGAGACCGCGATTCGCCTGATAGGCGCCGAGAGCGGCCTCCGTGCGGCGGCCCCAGTTCCCGTCGATGGGCCCGCGATAGAGACCGGCATCGCGGAGTTCGCGTTGCACGGCGCGCACGCCATCGCGCGACATCGGCTGCTCGATCACTGGCCGCTCGGATGGAGCCGGTTGCGCCCAGGCCGGAAAGGCAAGTGCGGCGGACAGAAATAACGCTGCGGGAATCCCTGTGCGTTTCATGAATCACCTCCGTAGCGCCTACAACATCGGCAGGCGCCTGCTTTTCGTGAATGGATTTTGGTTGGGTAACAAAGTTGCGCGCTGTTGGTTGCTCCGCCACGCGCAAAACGCCGGCGCATCGCAATCGCAAAGCGCAGCGACCGAGCAGCGGGATCGCGCGGATTCCTAACGCCTCACTCGTTTCCCGCTTGAGAATTGGGCGCCGGGGGAACAACGATGCCCGGACCGATGAGACTGTGGGGCAGCGCCGGAAGGTTCGTCGGCGATACTCGGTTCGACGAGAGATCGAGATGGTTCTGCTTTAAATTGATCTGGTGCTCCGGGTACCTCCAATTTGCGCGAAGAAGCCGCTTTGCCGCTAAATCAATGAAGCTGCGCACTTTTGCGCTGAGGTGCCGACGATCGGGGTAGATTGCGTCAAGTCTCAACTCGGTCGACGTGAAGTCAGTCAACGTTGCGATAAGGCGGCCGCAACGCAACTCCTCGGCGACGAGAAAAGCAGGAACATAGATCAGCCCCTGACCGAGGATCGCGGCCGCTCGCAAGGAAGTGCTGTCATTGGCTTGCAAGTTTCCGGAGACGCGGATCTCCGTCTCGCCGCCGCCCAGGCCGACGAAGCGCCATTCTGTGTTCGATGGGAGCTCCGAAAAGACGATGCAATTGTGCCGCTCCAGATCAGCCGGGTGTTCAGGTCGGCCGCGAGTCGCGAAGTAATGCGGGCCTCCGCAGACCACCAACGGATAGCTTGCCAAGCGGCGGACGATATAACTGGAGTTCGCGCTGGGCGCCACGCGGAGCGCCAGATCAACACCCTGGTCGATCAGGTTAATCATTTTACTCGTAACCGTCACCTGAACCGACAGGTTGGGGTAGGTCGCCGTGAACTCCGCGATGACCGGCGCGATGATCTCAGGTATTGGCGGCGCGATGTTCAGTTTCAGCACGCCGCGCGGCTCTGACCGCGTCTCCGCGACGATCTGCTCCGCTGCATCCAATTCCGCAAGGATTTTTGCGCAGCGTTCATAGTAGGTTTGGCCAACCTCCGTCAGCCTCACGACGCGAGTGTTTCGGGTGAGAAGGCGAACGCCGAGCTTCTCCTCGAGCGATTTGACATGCCCCGTCACGACGCTCGTCGATATTGCGAGCCGCCGCGCGGCTGCAGAAAACCCCGCACATTCGACCACCTTCACGAAGGACAGCATGCAAGCCATCCGGTCCATGACATTTGCCTCCTTTTTTAAGCGCCGTCGCTGCCATCCCTGTCGGCCAAAGCCGGCGGTTCATTCGGCATGGGCGAACGCCGTCATGCGCGGTGTCGCGATGCGTTGTGGCCAGATTGGCCGCTCGCAGGCGGGCCGCACTCCGTAGAGGAGCGCCAACCTTGTGCACCAGAACTGGCATGATCGTACCCAGATGGCCGTCGATAGCCCTTATTGTGTGCGAGCGCGGCTCTCGCTGCTTTCATCCGCTTCTGCGTAGTTGCAGAATCTTTCGGGAGTTTCGGGCACCTTGCGAAGAGCGAGGCAACGCCGGCAACGGGAGAGATCGACCGCGTCCTCGCCGACAGGGGCCTTAAGCCGATGGTATAGGCCTTAAACGGTGGCTGCCGGTCATTTGTCCGACGTTCGTGGCCTTCGCGATCGCGTGAGGTGGCGAGTGATCTTCAGCGCGAAGTATGGCGGTCAAGCGCGTCCCGCAACACGCCGACCTCGTCTAATAGTTGTTCCACTTGCTTGTTCTGCAGACCGGTCGCGTCCCGGACGCGCAGCACAATCTCGGATGCCTGAAGGTGTAGCTTCCGCCCAGTTTCTGTCAGATTGATGCGGACCTGACGTTCGTCGGCAGAATCCCGGCTTCGCTTGATGTAGCCGAGTGTTTCCAACCGCTTGAACATCGGGGTCAGGGTGTTCGACTGCAGAAAAAGCTTTTGGCCGAGATCCCCGACCGTTTGCCCGTCCTGCGCCCAGAGAAGAACCATGGCAATGAATTGCGGGTACGTCAGGCCAAGGCCTTTCAGCAGCGGTTGGTACACGCGATTGAACGCGTGATTCGCCGAGTAGATGGCGAAGCACAAGAAATCATTGAGTTCCAAGGAGGTCTTACTCGAAGGCTCGTGTCGGCGGCTTTTCATCATCCCCTCGTTGCACCGAACTAGATATTAAATCGTGTACGATCAAGTCGCAAGCGCTTGACGTGCCCGATTACATCGTGTACGATTAAGTCGTAACCGGCGTGTGGGGAGGCATGCACAACGCTCTCAAAGAAACGCAACAACGGGAGTCGGGATCTGCCGACGTGGGTGTGCCGGACAATGAATCCTGCGGCACGTGGCAGAACGTGAGCCTACCGAGCAACGGAGCCTTTGCCCTCAAGAGCGAAGGCGAAGTGAACCGTCACCCGGCCAATTGGCGACAATTGGAGGTTGCCGATTTTTGTATCGGGCCTGGTTTCAGGCAATTCGAATACCCGGATTCGGCCCACGTTCTTGTGTTCATCCATCAGTTCCAGCGCCAAGAAGGAGAGACACTCGTTAGCGGCGAGCGGCTTTGCAGCACTCGTAACTATGACGGCAAGATGCTCTTTGCGCCGGCCGGACGAAAAATACACGGTTGGATGGTCTCGCCGTCGATCACACGTGGGACGCAATTTTTTATCGGCCCCACCGCTCCTTTTCTCGATCCAGAACTTCGGTCGGGACTTGAGCAACTTTCTCCCCGACCCTACACCGATCCCGACCCAGCGCTGCGCGCGACAGCAATCAAGCTGCAAGAAATAACGAACAAGACCTCCTGCCCTACGACACGGCTTTATGCGGAAGCGCTCGGCTGTGTCTTGGCTGTGGAAATCGTGAGATGGCTGCGCGCCAATCGAGAAAAAACGCTTTATCGCGGCGGCCTCGCCGGCTGGCAGCAACGCAGGGTGCGGGATTATCTGGAAGAGCATCTCGCTACCGATGTCTCGCTGGCCGAGCTCGCCAATCTCGTCAATCTTACGCCCGCGTATTTCTGCCAAGCGTTCAAACAATCACTGGGGATACCGCCTCATCGTTATCAACTGCATCGCCGAATAGAGCGAGCCAAGGAAATGATGGCGGATCCAAGCGTCTCATTGACGGAAATCGCATTGGCAACCGGTTTTGGGAGCTCGAGTCATTTTGCCGTTGCGTTCCGAAAAGCGGCGGGCTTATCGGCGCGCGAATATCGGCGTCAATTGACATGACGGGGACTTTCCGCGACCAGCGGCCCCTGGATCAATGTCAGGTGTCAACATCTCAATCATCGAGAGGAATATCGCTCGGAGCCGACAACGTTGGATCAATGGTCGGCCGAACGGTTTGACTTGCGACTTCGTCCGCCCAAACAGAAACAAACCGGACGGCCGCTTCGCCTGTCACGAGGGTCAGCAGAACGATCGCGATCGCCGAGAGGCCGGGGTTCAGTCGTGCAGCGCCTTCGTCAATACGGCGGACCAAATTCTTGAGCCCAGATTGTTCATTCTTCACAACCGCCCCCGTCAGGTGCATCATTTTTCGCGATGCCGTAACTGCCGGGCGGCAGCAGTAGCAAAGTGGACTAGATGTTCATCGACGTCTGGGCGGCTCGCTTTCTTTAGGAGGCGTAGGAACTCCGGCGCCATCGCCGCCTTCTCCGTCGGGAAGTTGCCGATAACGCGCTCATGCCGGTAGACGAGCCAGCGGCCGTTGAGGAAACGTAGCCAATAGGCGGATTTGGCTTCATGATCCAATCGTCCCAGCCCAGGGGCCGGCTTGACGGCGAGAGCGGCAGGCGCCGATGCGTGTTCCGACGAGAACATCACCTATCTCCTGTTGCCGAGCCAGCCCATGAGGGCGGTGAAAGCGAATACGATCAGAATGACGACGACAAGCTCGTGCATGGAGGGCCTCCAATGATCCGCCCCCTAGTTGCAGAGCACTTACGTGCTGAACAAGAGATGCGGTCGCTGCGCGCGAATCACAATTCAGCGACGCCGCAATGCCCATTCGCAGCGAGCGAACAATCGAGAGTTGGCGTCGGTGGAATCGAAACCGGGGCGATGGGCGGCAGCCAAGGCACATGGTTCGGCCTTCGCAACGAGGCAATAGGAAGGGCCACTCGCGCAGCCGGTCGCATCTGTGCGCGAGCACGGCGCCGTTGCCGTGACGGATGTTTCGATTGTTTCGTTCGGCCGAACAGTCCTTACCGCATTTCGCTCTAATTGTCGGTCGGGTGAGCGCTTACTGTCATTACGGAGCGAATGGGGCCTATGCCGTCATTTATCGGCGCTCCGTTCCGCTTTGCCTGTTGATGGTCGGCTGAGGCCGCTCGTGATGGAGTCCAGCGTTCATGACCCTTCGTATTTTCGTCGCGGGCGCCACTGGCGCAATCGGACGTCGCATCGTTCCCCAATTGATCCGGGCCGGTCATACCGTGACCGGCATGACGCGATCAAAAGAAAACGCCGAGATGCTTCGCTCCATCGGTGTCGAGCCGGTTCTGGTCGATGTCTTTGATGCGGACGTCGTCCTGAGCGCGGTTAAAAATGCTTGTCCGGAAATCGTTATTCATCAACTCACCGATCTTCCGAAAGACCTCGACCCGGCTCTGATGGGTCACGCGATCCTGCGCAATGCCCGAATCCGCAGCGAAGGAACGCGTAATCTCGTGCGCGCCGCGCAAGCAGCTGGGGTGCGCCGCCTCATTGCCCAAAGCATCGGTTGGGCCTACGCACCAGGTAATGAACCCTATCTGGAAAGCGATCCGCTTGATCGTGGCGCCTCGGGAGACCGCGGCATCACCGTGCGCGGCGTCATCGCGCTCGAGGACTGGACACTCAAATCGTCACCTCTGGAAGGCGTTGTCTTGCGTTATGGTCAGCTCTACGGCCCCGG
>Ga0134125_10001426_pt1 | contig 29370 bp, 25 predicted proteins | sample KB31751_FD_96464 | JGI IMG/M metagenome (GOLD analysis project Ga0134125, IMG submission 96464) | Terrestrial soil microbial communities with excess Nitrogen fertilizer from Kellogg Biological Station, Michigan, USA - KB3-175-1 | ecosystem: Environmental > Terrestrial > Soil > Unclassified ... | reverse complement strand
GACTGCTGGCGTAGCTCAGTTGGTAGAGCATCTGATTTGTAATCAGAGGGTCAGGGGTTCAAATCCCTTCGCCAGCTCCAGAAAACAAGTTCCGGAACGCAGGTATTTTGCGCGGCGTACCATAGGCAGGTTTCTAGCGGCACTCCTTAAGGAAGCTTTTCCAGTGGCGGTTTTCGAGCGTAGGATTTTGTGCGCTTCTCTTCCTTGTTGAGCTTCGTTTTGCTGCACGACAAACCCCGAGCGCCTGTTGCAATCCTGGCGAGGCTTTCAGAGAAAGCCGGCCGGATCAGGTAAAGGCCGGAGCATCGGCGTTTCTGCACAGGTGGGTGAGTGGTTAAAGCCAGCAGACTGTAAATCTGCCCCTCTCAGGAGGTACGAAGGTTCGAATCCTTCCCTGTGCACCAGTGATTTAAGTGAACCGTTTAGCGTTAGCGATGGCCGCATTCGTTGGATTGGGAGTCTTGGCATGGACGACTTTGTCCGATGAGCGAATCCGGTTGATGACGCTGGGGATTTTGGCGCTGTTTGCCTTTAAGACCTGGATGCGGAGGAAAGATGTGATGCATCCGGATGGCGAAGGCGATGAAGCAGAAGCAAGGGAGTAGAAGCGAGCCGATGTAGCTCAGTTGGTAGAGCACTCCCTTGGTAAGGGAGAGGTCATCAGTTCAATCCTGATCATCGGCTCCAGATTTAGGGTGGGCAGGTTCGTGGAAGGGCGCGGCTTCAACCGTGCCGTTTAGCAATGGATGTCGAGCGGCTTTAGCCGCTGAGGTATAAGCAGCAGGGAGAAGCGGGAGTAACTCAGTGGTAGAGTCACAGCCTTCCAAGCTGTTGGTCGCGGGTTCGATTCCCGTCTCCCGCTCCAGATTGAGCCGCCTAGCAGGCGTGAGCGAAGTTGGGAGCCTGCTGGCGAAATCCCGAGCGAACGTGCGGGATCTGATAAAGGGACAAAGGTAGTGGGCTTCGAACAAGCGACAATAAAGATTGAAGATGAGCAGAAGTTTGGCGAGTTGAAAGATTCCATTACTCGCTCCTTCGCTCCTGAAAGAGTTGAGAAGTTTTTGAAAAAGGTGCAGGGCGCGGGAGTTCGCATCCGGCATCTGGAGCCGATTCTGGAAAAGGGCTTGTTCGAGCAGGTGGATGAAGTCCTGAAGAAGTCCGGAAGCGCGAGCAAGGGTTTGTATCAGGCCCTCTCGCTTTCCGATCAAGCGCAGATGCGAGAGTTTTATCTGTCGAAGATGGAGGAAGTAACTCCAGAGCTGCGCAGCAAGTTTCAGAAGATTTATCGGTACTACTGAGGAAAGAAGAAAATGGCGAAAGAGAAATTTGAGCGAAATAAGCCGCACGTGAACGTAGGGACGATCGGACACATTGATCATGGGAAGACGACGCTGACGGCGGCGATCACCAAGGTGCTGTCCAAGCACAACCCGAAGATCCAGTTCCGCAGCTTTGATTCGATTGACAACGCTCCGGAAGAAAAAGCGCGTGGTATAACCATTGCCACGGCGCACGTGGAGTATGAGACGGCGAACCGTCACTATGCGCACGTGGACTGCCCCGGCCACGCGGACTACATCAAGAACATGATTACGGGCGCGGCGCAGATGGATGGCGCGATCTTGGTTGTCGCGGCGACCGATGGCCCGATGCCGCAGACGCGTGAGCACGTGCTGTTGGCCCGCCAGGTGGGTGTGCCCTACATCGTTGTGGCGTTGAACAAGTGCGACGCGGTGGACGACGCAGAATTGCTTGATCTGGTGGAACTCGAAGTTCGCGAGTTGCTGAAGACGTATCAGTTCCCGGGCGATGACGTGCCGGTGGTGCGTCTGTCGGCGCTTGGTGCATTGAACGGGGAAGCCAAGTGGGAGAAGCAGATTGATGAGTTGATGGAAGCTGTCGATAAGAGCGTGCCGCAGCCGCAGCGCGACCTGGACAAGCCGTTCCTGATGCCGATTGAAGACATCTTCTCGATCTCGGGCCGCGGAACCGTCGTGACGGGAAGGATTGAGCGCGGCAAGGTGAAGGTCGGCGAGGAAGTGGAGATTGTGGGCTTCCGCGACACCAGAAAAACAGTCGTAACCGGCGTGGAAATGTTCAAGAAGCAGTTGGACGAGGGGCTGGCGGGCGACAACGCGGGACTTCTGCTGCGCGGTATTGCGAAGGAAGATGTGGAGCGCGGCATGGTGCTGGCCAAGGGTGGATCGATTACGCCGCACACCAAGTTCAAGGCGGAAGTTTACATCCTGACGAAGGAAGAGGGTGGAAGACACACGCCGTTCTTCAAGGGATACCGTCCGCAGTTTTATCTGAGAACGACGGACGTGACAGGCGTGGCGGAGTTGCCGGCGGGCACGGAGATGGTGATGCCGGGAGACAATGTGAGTCTGGAGATCGAGTTGATCACGCCGGTGGCCATGGAGAAGGGCTTGCGCTTTGCCATCCGCGAAGGCGGACACACGGTGGGAGCAGGTACCATCTCGGAAATTATTAAGTAAGCAGATTCCTCGCGGCCAGGGCCGCTCGGAATGACAAGAATTGAAAGAGTTGCGTAGATCCTTCGGCGCAAAACAAAGAACGCGCCTTAGGATGACAAGTTCAGGAGTGAGCAATGCCCCGAGAAATTATCACGATGCAGTGCGGTGATTGCAAAGAGCGGAACTATTCGACGACCAAGAACCGCAAAACGATGACCGAGCGGCTGGAGAAGAAGAAGTTCTGCCGCCGTTGCCGGAAGCATACGCCGCACAAGGAAGTGAAATAAGGAAGTAAAATAAAGAAGCGAGCCAATCGCGTGATTCTGCGCGCGGTTCGCCCAGATCCTTCGCCCGTCAAAAGAAGGCGAGCCGAGGATGACAGTTTTGTAAAGGGGCGTAAGCTCAACGGTTAAACTGTCGGTCTCCAAAACCGAACTTGGGGGTTCGAATCCCTCCGCCCCTGCCAGTTTTTGGATGGCTGATGCGAATCGGCGAGAGTGCTGGTGGCGAAAGTACTGGTAAAGAGCAGCAAGGCAAGAGACGCAGCGGTAGAGACTTACACGGGATTGACGGCGGGGAAAGCGGGAAGAAGTAATGGCGACTGTGGCTGAGCAAAATGCATTGACGGGCAAGATGAAGTCCTGGCCGGAGCGGATCAAGAACTTCTACAACGACACGCGCACCGAGATGAAGAAGGTCACGTCGCCGTCGTACAAGGAAGTGCAATCCACCACGGTGGTGGTCATCATTACCGTTTTCCTGTTCGCGGCCTATTTTGAGGTTGTGGACTTGGTGCTGGGCAAGGGCGTGGACCAGCTGTTCAGGTACTTCACGCAGCGGTGATCTTTTGAAGTTGATGTCCCGAGCCTGATCTGTGGGAACTGATGTCCGGAAACTGATGTCGAGGAAGGAAGCTGTTTAGCAGCTTATGCCGGAAGAAAACAAAAATACTGTGGCAGCCGAAGGCGGCGCCGCTCCCAACGTTGAGGGCGTGCCAGTCACCGAGCATCCGCGGAACCCGAACATGAAGTGGTACATCATTCATGCGTATTCGGGCTTCGAGCGCAAAGTCCGGGAGTCGCTGGAGTCGCGGGTGGCGGCATTCGGGCTTCAGGACAAAATCGGACGCGTGCTGATTCCCACGGAATCGGTCACTGAAGTTCGCGGCGGCAAGAAATATACCTCGGAGCGCATGTTCTATCCCGGCTACGTGCTGGTGGAAATGGACATGGATGACCACGTCTGGCACGTCGTGAAGAACACGCCGCGGGTCACGGGGTTTGTTGGCACCGGGCAGCAGCCCACGCCGCTCTCCGAAGAAGAAGTGCAGCACATCGTTTACAAGGTAGCCGACAGCAAGGACAAGCCAAAGCTCAAGGTAAAGTTCGAGAAGAACGAAAATGTGCGCATCACCGAAGGGCCGTTTGCCACGTTCCCCGGAGTTGTGGACGAGGTAAACGAAGACCGCGAGACGTTGAAGGTGATGGTCACGATTTTCGGGCGCTCCACGCCGGTTGAGCTGGAGTTCGGGCAAGTGGAAAAAGTAGTCACGTAGATTTCGTGTAGCGCCGGATTTTAATCCGGCGACGCCGGGTCAGAGATCCGGCGCTACATAAGCAACGCGCTGCACAGTTAAATTCAGGGATTATTCAAAATGGCAAAGAAGGTTACAGGATCGGTAAAGTTGCAGATTGCGGCGGGCAAGGCGACCCCCGCGCCTCCGGTGGGCCCGGCGCTTGGACAGGCGCAGGTCAACATCATGGAGTTCTGCAAGCAGTTCAATGCGCGCACCAGCCAGAAAGAACTTGAAGGGCTGATCATTCCGGTGGTCATCACGGTCTTCAGCGACCGCACGTTTACTTTCATCACCAAGACGCCCCCGGCGTCGATTTTGCTGAAGCGCGCGGCGGGGATCGCCAAAGGTTCAGGCGCGCCCAATAAGGACAAGGTCGGCAAGGTGACGCTCAAGCAGGTTGAGGACATCGCGAAGCAGAAGATGCCGGATCTGAACGCCGCATCGGTGGACGCGGCAGTGAAGAGCGTGCGCGGGACGGCGCGGTCCATGGGGATTGAAGTGGTTGGATAGGCTTTTGTAATTATGTAATTTAGTCGAACACCACGGCTTATCAGAAAAGCGATAAGCGGTGGGAGACGGAGAAGAAGATGAAAAAAGCTGGAAAGAATGTTGAGAAGGCGCGCAAAGCAGTTGAGTCGCGGCCTTACTTGTTGAAGGATGCGGTCGCGCTGCTGCAAAAGGTCAAATTTGCGAAATTTGACGAGACCGTGGAAGTGACCATGCGTCTTGGCGTTGATCCCAAGCACGCCGATCAGATGGTGCGCGGGACCGTGGTTCTGCCGCACGGTCTGGGAAAGTCCAAAAAAGTCCTGGTCATCGCTACAGGCGACAAGATTCGCGAGGCCGAGGCGGCTGGCGCGGATTTCGCCGGCGGCGAAGAGATGGTCGAGAAGATCAATAAAGAAAACTGGACTGACTTTGACGCGCTGATTGCCACGCCTGACGTCATGAAGTCGGTAGGCCGTCTGGGTAAAGTGCTCGGGCCGAAAGGTCTGATGCCGAATCCGAAGACCGGCACCGTCACCTTTGATGTTGCCAAGGCCGTGCAGGAAGTGAAAGCCGGCAAAGTGGAGTTCCGGACCGACAAAACCGCGCTGGTGCATGTGCCGGTCGGGAAGATTTCGTTTTCGCCGGACAAACTCGTGGACAATGCCACGATGCTGATTTCGAGCGTGATCAAGGCAAAGCCTTCCGTGGCCAAGGGCAAGTACATCAAAGGCTGCTATCTGAGCTCCACCATGGGGCCGGGCATCCAGATTGATACCAACGCGGAAGAGGCGGCGGCGAAGGCTTAGTCCGGTATATGCGGACGGACAGCTCGCGCGGCTGTCCCTACACAAGATTTGAAAGGGATTCGATATGGCAGTTTCCAGAGCAAAAAAAACCGAGCAGGTGGACAAGCTTTCAAAAGATTTGCAGAAGGTTTCGAGCCTTATTGTCACGACCTACACCAAGCTGACCGTGGCCCAGGACTTTGAGCTGCGCAAAACGCTGCGCAGTTCGGGCGCGAAATACGCCGTAGTGAAGAACACGCTGGCGGAGCGGGCGGCGAAGGGCACAAAGGTCGAGAACGCGCTGAAGGACCTGGCGGGCGTTACTTCGATTGCCTACACCGAAGGCGATCCGGTCGCGCTGGCCAAGGCGCTTTCCAAGTATGCGAAAGACAATCCGGAATTCAGCTTCAAGTCGGGCATTGTGGAAGGCCGCGTCATCTCGATCAAGGAGATCGAGTCGCTGGCCACCATGCCGTCGAAGGAAGAAATCTACTCCAAACTGCTGTATCTGTTGAACGCTCCGGCACAGCGCCTCGTTACCGTGATGAACGCAACGGGACGCGACTTGGCCGTGGTGGTGGGACAGGGCGTGGAGAAGAAAAAGTTCAAAGAAGCATAAGGGCACATGTAGCGCCGGATTTTTCCCGGCACTACACGAGCACGAAAGGGTTTAGTTATCAGCAGCTAAGGGCTGCCGGGTTTGAATCTGCCGCGTTGTCTGGCGCGGGCAGCGGAAAACCTGGCGGCACTGGAAACTTGGCGATGGGATAACGAAATAAGCAAAAGGGAACAAGCAGGACGAAATCAGCAACTGATAACGAAAAAGGTGGAGAAATAACATGGCGGATTTAGCGCAGTTGGAAGAGTCAATCGTAGGTTTGTCGCTTTTGGAAGCGGCGGATTTGGTGAAGAAGCTGGAAGCGCGTTTGGGCGTCTCGGCAGCAGCAGCGGCCCCGGTGATGGTGGCTGGTGGTGGCGGCGCGGCGGCGGGAGCGGCTCCGGCGGAAGAAAAGACCGAGTTCACCGTCGTTCTGAAGGACGTGGGCGCGAACAAGATCAATGTAATCAAGGCAGTACGCGAAGTCACCAGCCTGGGCCTGAAAGAAGCCAAGGACCTGGTGGATGGCGCTCCCAAGACCGTGAAAGAAGGCGTTGGGAAGGAAGAAGCCGAGACCATCAAGAAGAAGTTCGCGGATGCTGGCGCCACTGTGGAAGTGAAGTAGTAGCTTTTAATGGAGAGACGGGCGTTTCGCCCGTCCATTTTGCCGGGCGGGGACGCCCGGCGCTCCATCGCAAAGTGTTCCATCGCAAAAGATTGTGTGAATCCGGGGAGGCGGTGGTATCATCAATATCAACACCGCTTCCCTATTACAGAGATGACGGCGGTCCTCCACTCCAACAGGTCTTGGGAAGCGGAGAGGGGCTGCTAGCAAGAGTTGGCAAGCTGTTCCGCGAAGGCGGGACGGAACAGGCCTTAGAGACTGGCGCGGAAAGATACATTTCAACAGAAGCCAAGCGCTGCCAATGGCGCCTTCGGGGAGCTATGTCCCCGCGGGCGCATACGTGTCTGTTCCATTTAGTGCCTCTTGAGATCGTTTTCCGGCGCGGAATTCGCGCCATTCGCTTTACGGATTTTCGCAGCCCGCATGCTGCGCCAAAAAAGTTTGGGAGTTCTTAATGTCAAAGAACAATACCTTCCGCACCCGTTTCGATTTTTCCAAAATTCCCACGACCATCCAGATCCCGAACCTCATCGAGGTGCAGAAGCGTTCCTACGAGCGCTTTCTGCAAATGGACCGGCTGCCCAGCGAGCGCGATGACGCGGGCCTGCAGTCCGTATTTCAGTCGGTGTTTCCAATCACCGATTTCCGCAACGTATCACAACTGGAGTTTGTGGATTTCGCCATCGGTAACTGGGAGTGCAAATGCGGCCACCTGAAAGGGCTGCATCACCTGCGCACCACCTGCCGGAATTGCGGTTCGACGGTCATTACCGACCCGTTCCATCCCGGCGAAGTGCTTTGCGAAAAGTGCGGCACCTACAACGCGAACACTCCCGACTTCTGCAACAAGTGCGGCGACCCGGTGGGGCTGCAGTTGAAGTACGACGTGGCCGAGTGCGAAGAGCGCGGCATGACTTATTCCGCTCCGCTCAAAGTCACCATGCGGTTGACCATATGGGACAAGGACGCGGAAACCGGAAACCGCTCCATCCGCGACATCAAGGAGCAGGAAGTTTTCTTCGGCGACGTGCCCCTGATGACCGACAACGGAACCTTCATCATCAACGGCACTGAGCGCGTCATTGTGAGCCAGTTGCACCGCTCGCCCGGCGTGTTCTTTGAGACCGCCAACAACCGCACTTATTTCCTGGGGAAGATCATTCCTTATCGCGGCTCGTGGGTGGAATTTGAATACGACCAGAAGAACGTTCTGTACGTCCGCATCGACCGTAAGCGCAAATTTCTGGGCACGATCTTCCTTCGCGCACTGGGCCTGCGCTCCGGCGAAGATATTCTGAAGACCTTTTACACCGTGGATCGACTTGTCATCCGCGACAAGAAGCTCTACTGGACGCTCGATCCGGTCAGCGAGAAACCGACCAATCTGCTGGGCATGAAGCTGGCGCACAGCGTGAAGAACAAGTCCGGAGAAGAGATCGCGCACTCCGGCCGCAAGCTGAACGCAGCGGCGCTGAAGGACATCCAGAAGGCAAAGATTTCCGAAATCGAAGTGGACATCAGCGACCTGGAAGGCGCATGGGTCGCCGGCGACGTTGTCGACACGACCACCGGCGAAGTGCTGCTCGAAGCCAACTCCGAGCTGACCGCCGACAAGCTGTCGAAGATCCTGGAATCGGGCGTGGTGGAACTGAGCCTGTTCTTCCCGGAGCGCGATGACGTAGGCACGGTCATCTGCCAGACGCTGAAACGCGACTCGGTGAAGACTCCGCAGGAAGCGCTGATCGAAATCTACCGCAAGCTGCGCCCTGGCGATCCGCCGACGCTCGACACGGCCACTTCGCTGTTCCACGGAATGTTCTTCGATCCGCGCAAGTATGACTTCTCGCGCGTGGGCCGCCTGAAGTTCAACATCAAGCTGTTTGAGAAGAACGAAGTTTCCGAACTCGACAAGCGCACGCTCGATCCGGACGATTTTTACGCGACCATCCGCTATCTGCTTAAGCTTCGCAAGAACATCGGTCAGGTGGATGATATTGATCACCTCGGCAACCGGCGCGTACGCGCGGTCGGCGAGTTGATGGAAAACCAGTTCCGCATCGGCCTAGTCCGCATGGAACGCGCCATCAAGGAAAAGATGTCCGTGTATCAGGAAATGTCCACGGCCATGCCGCACGATCTGGTCAACGCCAAGCCGGTCATGGCGGCGATCCGCGAATTCTTCGGATCATCGCAGCTATCGCAGTTTATGGACCAGACCAATCCGCTCTCCGAGATCACGCACAAGCGCCGTCTCTCGGCCCTTGGGCCGGGCGGACTCTCGCGTGAACGCGCCGGATTCGAAGTCCGCGACGTTCACCCGACGCACTACGGCCGCATCTGCCCGATTGAAACGCCGGAAGGCCCGAACATCGGATTGATCTCGTCGTTGAGCTGCTATGCGCGCATCAACGACTACGGCTTTATCGAGTCGCCCTATCGCCGCGTGAAAAACGGGCGCGTGCTCGACTACGTCAGCGTGGTGAACGCTGGCGACAGCGACATGAAGGTCGGCGACCATCTCGAGAAGCATGAGATGGAGAAGATCAACAGCGAGCTGAAAGAAAAGAAAAAGAAGCTCGTGGATTTTCAGCCGTTCTCGTTCTATCAATCCGCGTGGGAAGAAGACCGCCATGTGATCGCGCAGGCCAACGTTGAGCTTGACGACAAGGGCCGCATCGTGGGCGATCTGGTCAATGCCCGGAAAGCTGGAAACTTCGTTCTGGTCAGCCGCGACGAAGTGGACTACGTGGACGTCAGTCCCAAGCAGCTGGTCTCCGTCGCCGCATCGCTGGTTCCGTTCCTTGAGCACGACGATGCGAACCGCGCGCTCATGGGCGCGAACATGCAACGTCAGTCTGTGCCGCTGCTCCGCGCGGAAGCTCCGATCGTCGGGACCGGTATGGAAGGCGTTACCGCACGCGACTCCGGCGCTGTTGTGCTGGCAAAGCGCAATGGCATCGTTGACTCCGTGGACTCCGAGCGCATTATCGTGCGCGTGGAAGGCGAGCATCATCCCACGCAGTTGTCGCGTGAAGTAGGCAGCGATATTTACCAGCTCACGAAGTTCAAGCGTTCGAACCAGAACACCTGCATTAACCAAAAGCCGACCGTTTCGAAAGGTCAGCGCGTGGTTAAAGGGCAGGTGATTGCCGATGGTCCCTGCACCGACAAGGGCGAACTGGCCCTGGGACGCAACGTGCTGGTGGCCTTCATGCCCTGGCGCGGTTACAACTTCGAGGACGCGATCTTAGTCTCCGAAAAGCTTGTAAAAGAGGATTACTACACCTCGCTGCACATCGAGGAGTACGAGATCGAAGCCCGCGACACGAAACTCGGTCCTGAAGAAGTGACGCGCGACATTCCAAACGTCAGCGAATCCATGCTGCGCAATCTGGATGAAGCGGGCGTCATTCGCATCGGCGCCTCCATTAAGCAGGGAGACATTCTGGTCGGCAAAGTCACGCCCAAGGGCGAAACTCAGCTCACGCCGGAAGAGAAGCTGCTGCGCGCCATCTTCGGTGAAAAGGCCGGAGACGTTCGCGACGCTTCGCTCTACTGCCCGCCGGGAATTGAAGGCATCATCGTGGACGTCAAGATCTTCTCCCGCAAAGGCCAGGAGAAGGACGAGCGCGCCAAGGCCATCGAAGGGATGCAGATTGAGAAGCTGGAGAAAAACCTCTCCGACGAAATCCGCATTCTCACCGACGAGCGCCTGAAGCGCCTGGAAAACATTCTGGGCGGAAAAGAAGTCCAGGCCGACCTGCACGACGAGCGCACCAACAAGCGGCTGCTGACCAAGGGCAACATTCTTGATCGCGAGACGATTGAGCGCATTTCGACCCGCAACCTGAAGCGCATTAAGTACAACGATAAAGATCCGCGGGTGAACGAACAGATTGACGAGATCGAAGAGATGACGTCGCGTCAGATTGACGTGCTCAAGAAGATCGTCAACGAGAAGAAAGACAAACTGACCAAGGGCGACGAGTTGCCGCCGGGCGTCATCAAGCTGGTCAAAGTCTATATCGCCATGAAACGCAAGCTGAGCGTTGGCGATAAGATGGCCGGCCGCCACGGCAACAAGGGCGTCATTGCCCGTATTCTGCCCGATGAGGACATGCCTTACCTCGAGGACGGCACTCCGGTGGAGATCGTTTTGAATCCTCTGGGCGTTCCCTCCCGTATGAACGTGGGGCAGATCCTTGAAACACACCTTGGCTGGGCTGGCTGGAAGCTGGGCGAAAAGATCACCCGCTTGCTGGCCGAGAACAGCAAAGAAGAAGCGGTGCGCCGGGAACTCAAAGCATTGTTCAAGGACACCGTTCTGGCTGAGACCGTAGCGGACTTGAGCGACGACGAACTCATGGCGATCGCGCCCACGCTGAAAGAAGGCGTATTCACCGGATCGCCGGTGTTTGATGGCTCGCGTGAAAGCGAGATCAAGGCGCTGCTGCGCAGTTCCGGCTTGCCGGAATCCGGAAAGACCTACTTGTACGACGGCATGACCGGAGACAAGTTCGAGCAGCCCGTCACCGTCGGCTACATCTACATGCTGAAGCTGTCGCACCTGGTGGATGACAAGATCCACGCGCGCTCCATCGGACCGTATTCGCTGATTACGCAACAGCCGTTGGGCGGAAAAGCACAGTTCGGCGGACAGCGTTTCGGAGAAATGGAAGTCTGGGCGCTCGAAGCTTACGGAGCGGCGTTCATTCTTCAGGAATTGCTGACGGCGAAGTCTGACGATGTCTATGGCCGTACCAAGATTTACGAGGCCATCGTCAAAGGCGAAGCTGCCATGGAGCCGGGCGTGCCGGAATCGTTCAACGTGTTGATTCGCGAATTGCAATCGCTGTGCCTGGATGTGGAACTCATTAAGGCCGGCGAGAAGAAACCGGTGCTGGGCACGACGGTGGCAGCGGCGGATTAGGATCAGTTGCCGGTTCTCAGTAACTGAAAACTAAGAACTGAGAACAAAATTTACAGCCACTGCGGCATTCGCTCTCGCTGCCGCAGAACTGGCAAAAGGTTCAATCCTGGTTCTGGGAACTGAGTTCTGAGAACCAGGGAACTGAGAACTGATTTTCGAGGGCCGTCAGCGGACGCGTTATCGCCGCAAGAATCGGAGGAATACCTTGTACCGTTCGAGCCCTTTTGAAATGGCAAATCCGATCGCCGATTTCGATGCCATCCGCATCAGTCTGGCCTCTCCGGAAAAAATCCGCAGCTGGTCGCATGGTGAGGTGACGAAACCTGAAACCATTAACTACCGCACGTTCAAGCCGGAACGTGACGGCCTGTTCTGCGCCCGCATCTTTGGTCCCGTCACGGACTGGGAGTGTCTTTGCGGCAAATACAAGCGGATGAAGCATCGCGGAGTGATCTGCGACAAGTGCGGCGTTGAAGTCACACTGTCGAAGGTCCGCCGTGAACGCCTTGGCCACATTGAGCTGGCGTCGCCCTGCTCGCACGTGTGGTTCTTCAAAGGGCTGCCCAGCCGCATCGGGCACCTGCTCGATATTTCCCTGCGCGACCTCGAGTCCGTGCTGTACTTCGAAGCCTATGTGGTCGTCGAACCGGGCGACGCACCGGTAAAAGACCACGAAGTCATCAAGGACGAGGCCAAGTTCCGCGAACTGGACCAGCAGTATCGTCCGGCGGGCTTTAAGGCGCAGATGGGCGCGGAAGCAATCAAAGAACTGCTGAAGCGCGTGGACGTGGATACGCTTTCCGTTGAGTTGCGCGAAAAAATGCGCACCGAGAACTCGCTGCAGAAGCGGCTGAAATACGCGAAACGTCTGAAAGTGGTCGAGGCCTTCCGCAAGAGCGGCAACAAGCCGAACTGGATGATCCTCGACGTGATTCCGGTCATTCCGCCGGAGCTTCGTCCTCTGGTTCCACTGGATGGCGGCCGCTTTGCCACCTCCGATTTGAACGACCTGTACCGCCGCGTCATCAACCGCAACAACCGGTTGAAGAAGCTGATGGACCTGCACGCGCCTGAAGTCATTGTGCGGAACGAAAAGCGCATGCTGCAGGAAGCCGTGGACGCCCTGTTCGACAACGGACGCCGTGGCCGCGTGCTGCGTGGCGCGAACAACCGTCCGCTGAAGTCTTTGTCCGATACGCTGAAAGGCAAGCAGGGACGCTTCCGCCAGAACCTGCTCGGCAAGCGCGTGGATTACTCGGGACGTTCGGTCATCGTGGTCGGCCCCGAACTCAAGCTGCACCAGTGCGGTTTGCCGAAGAAGATGGCTTTGGAACTGTTCAAGCCCTTCATCTATCACCGCCTGGAACAGACCGGACAGTGCACGACCATCAAGCAAGCCAAGGAAATGGTTGAACAGCAAGAGCCCGTGGTTTGGGACATTCTGGAAGAGGTCATTAAAGACCATCCGGTGCTGCTGAACCGCGCTCCAACGCTTCACCGCCTGGGCATTCAGGCTTTTGAGCCGGTACTGGTGGAAGGCAAGGCCATCAAGATCCATCCGCTGGTCTGTACGGCGTTCAACGCTGACTTTGACGGCGACCAGATGGCGGTGCACATCCCACTGTCTCCGGAGGCGCAGGTGGAAGCCAGCGTGTTGATGCTTTCTTCGCACAACATCCTGTCGCCCGCGTCCGGCCATCCCATCACCGTTCCCACGCAGGACATGGTGCTTGGTCTTTACTACCTGACCAAGGCGAAGCCTGCCGCGAAGGGTGAAGGCCGCGCATTCGCCAACATTGAAGAAGTGTTGCTGGCGCTCGAAATGGGCGAAGTGGAAACACTCACGCCGATCCGGCTCCGCTATACCGGCGAAGTGATTGACCTGACGCAGGCATACGACGATCAGGACATTACGCACACCGAGCCGATCAATCTCGATCGCGGATTCCTGAACACGACCGTGGGCCGTGCGATTCTGAACGATCACCTGGCCGAGGGCATGCCGTACATCAACGGCTTGCTGAAAAAAAAGGGCATTGGCCAGTTGGTGAATTACAGCTATCTGCGCTTTGGCCTGGAAACCACCGTCAAGATGCTCGACGGAATCAAGGACCTCGGCTTCCGCTTTGCGACGCGCGCGGGCCTTTCCATCGGCATTGATGACATGGTCATCCCTGACAACAAGAAGATCGTGGTCAAGGAAGCCGAGAAGCAGGTGGTCAACGTCCAGCAGCAATACCTGGACGGCGCCATCACCAACGGCGAGCGCTACAACAAGGTCATCGAAATCTGGTCGGGCATCACGGAAAAAGTTGCCGACGAAATGTTCGGTGAAATGCAGAAGCAGGACAAAGAAGGCGCGATCAACCCGATTTACGTCATGGCCGACTCCGGCGCTCGCGGATCGAAACAGCAGATTCGCCAGCTCTCCGGCATGCGCGGCTTGATGGCGAAGCCGTCGGGCGAAATCATCGAAACGCCAATCACGGCGAACTTCCGCGAAGGGTTGACGGTGTTGCAGTACTTCATCTCAACCCACGGCGCGCGTAAGGGCCTGGCCGACACGGCACTCAAGACCGCCGACTCCGGCTACCTGACCCGCCGCCTTGTGGACGTTGCGCAGGACGTGATCATCAGCGAATACGATTGCGGCACCGTGGACGGCATTTTCGTCTCCGGCATCGTGGAAGCGGGCGAAATTATCGAGCCGTTGCGCGACCGCATTGTGGGCCGCGTCTCGCTCGAAAAACTGAAAGACTACGACGGCAAGGTAGTCGTGGACATCAATCAGGAAATTACCGAGGAACTCGCCGTGGCGGTGCAGGCGGCGGGCATTGAGCGAGTCAAGATCCGCTCCGTGCTCACCTGCGAATCCAAGCGCGGCGTATGCGTCATGTGCTATGGCCGCAACCTGGCTTCCGGACGCCTAGTGGAACTCGGCGAAGCGACCGGCGTAATCGCGGCGCAGTCCATTGGCGAGCCGGGAACGCAGCTCACCATGCGTACCTTCCACATCGGCGGTACGGCCTCGCGGGTTTCCGAACAGTCGCGGCTGGATGCCAAGAACAACGGCACAGTCCGCTTCATCGGATTGCAGACTGTGAAAGCCAAAGCCGGCGATCTGGTCGTCATGAACCGGCAGGGTTCCATTGCAGTGGTTGACGACAAGGGCCGCGAGCGCGAACGTTACGCCGTGGTTTACGGCGCCAAGGTAAAGGTCAACGACGGCGACGCCGTCCAACTCGGCCAGGTTATGGTTGAGTGGGACCCGTACACCTTCTCCATCGTTACCGAAATCGGCGGCACCGTCCAATTCAAAGACTTGCAGGAAGGCATTACCCTGCACGAAGAAGTGGACGAAGTCACCGGACTGTCGCGTCACGTTGTCGGCGATTCGCCTGACGAAAAGCGCCAGCCGGCACTTGTGATCAAGGGCAAGAGCAGCAAGCGGTACCTGATGCCTTCCCGCGCTCACTTGATGATTGCCGACGGCGACACCGTTCACCCTGGCGATGTGCTCGCGAAGATTCCGCGCGAAACCACGAAGACCAAGGACATCACGGGTGGTCTGCCGCGCGTCGTCGAATTGTTCGAAGCCCGCAAGCCGCACGAGACGGCTGTCATCAGCGAAATCGATGGCACCGTGAAGTTCGGCGAAGTTTCCAAGGGTCAACGTAAACTCTATGTGCAGGCCGATAACGGCACCGAAAAAGAATACTCAGTGCCGCGCGGCGTACACATCAACGTGCAGGAAGGCGAACGCGTCAAGGCCGGCGAGCCGCTCATGGATGGCCCGCTCAACCCGCATGACATTCTCGCCGTGCTGGGCGAAAAGGAACTCCAGGCTTACCTGGTGAACGAAATCCAGGAAGTCTATCGTCTGCAGGGCGTGAACATCTCAGACAAGCACATCGAAGTGATCGTCCGTCAGATGATGCGCTGGGTGAAGGTCGAAGACGTGGGCGACACCACGTTCCTGCTGGAACAGCAGATTGATAAGTTCCGCTTCCGCGAAGAGAACGAGCGCGTGATTGCACAGGGCGGCAAGCCGGCCACCGGCCGTCCGTTGCTGCTGGGCATCACCAAGGCGTCTCTCTCCACGGATTCGTTCATCTCTGCGGCGTCGTTCCAGGAGACCACGCGCGTGCTCACCGAAGCCTCCATCAATGGAGCGGTGGACCACCTGCGCGGCCTGAAAGAGAACGTCATCGTGGGACGCCTCATCCCTGCCGGAACCGGTATGGAGTACTACCGCAACGTGCGCCTCTCGCCAGAGATGGAAGAGGCCGCCGCCAAGGTACAAGAGGAAGTCTCCCAGGCGTACGAGGAAGCCGAGCGTGCGCTGGAGATGATGCGGCAGGAAGGCGAGACCGAAGAACTGACAGCGGAGTAATTACTTCATTTAACGAGAGGGCGGAAGAAATTCCGCCCTTTCTGTTTGCCCCGAATCTATGCACGCTTCCCCCCAGCGATTACCTAATCAGGAACGCGGCAAAATTTCCCTGTTGCGTTTCAGTCCGCCACCGCGTAATACTCTGAAAACATTGATGTTACGTTTGTTATATTTGTTGCGGGACGCAGCTTTGCGTGCTTTCAAGCATGACGCGCTGGCCATTGCCAAGGCCTCCGCTTATTCCGCTATTCTCACTTTTTTCCCGGGATTGCTGGTAGTCGGTTCAGTGCTTGCCACTACGCGCACTTCCAAAGTCTATTTGCGTGAAATATCTGACGCGCTCGGGCGCATCATGCCTGCGGGCCGCGGAACAGCGCTAGCATATTTGCGGGGAACGGCACAGCACTCCGCGGGCCTGTTGTTCACGACTTCGCTGTTGACGTTATGGCTTGCTTCCGGCGTCATGGTTTCGTGGATGGACGGCTTCCGCCGCGCCTACGAACTGCCAAAGACCTGGGGACTGGTGAAGGAGCGGCTGATTTCGTTCTCTCTTGTTATTCTCGCGGGGATCCCGCTGACGTTTGCCACGGCGCTGGTGGTATTTGGAAGCCGCATTGAAACCTCAATCCTGCTTCACCTGGGGCATGAATTCAGTGCGGTGATTTTTTTGATGTGGGCGGCCATCCGATGGTTCATTGCAATGCTCACCAGCATCGCGGTCATTGCGCTTATCTACCACAATGCCGTGCCGCGGACGCAACCGTGGCACAGCGTTCTACCGGGCGCTGTGCTGGCGACCGCGTTATGGTTTGCCTCCACCGTGGTCTTCGGATGGTATTTGCAGCGCTTCGCGGATTACAGCATTCTCTACGGATCGCTCGGAGTGGGCATTGCGCTGCTGGTATGGATGTACATCATCTCTCTGGTCATTCTGATTGGCGCCGAGTTCAACGCGATGATCTTTCCGCGCGCCATGCTGGGGAAGGAACTCAATGCGTTGGGAAGCGGTGGAATGTTGTCACCCCGGTGACGCGGTTTTGGCTTAGGAGTCCCACCTTCAAAATCTTCCGGGCTGTGTAGAATAACGGCAAGCGTGGAAAATTTCATTGGATGGTCCAATTTTGAAAACCAGCAAGTCTGATCCCGCCGGTGGACGTCTCTCGCTCTCTTCCGGTAACCCGAAGAACCGCCGCGCCAAAATCATCTGTACCATTGGGCCTTCGTCGAACGATGAAGAGATGCTGTGCGCCCTGATGCGGGCGGGAATGGACGTTGCGCGGCTGAATTTTTCTCATGGCACGCACGAAAAGCATGCCGCGAACATACGGCGCATCCGCGAGATCGCCGAAAGCGAACAACGCACGATCTGCATCCTGCAGGACCTTCAGGGGCCGAAGATCCGCACCGGCTCTCTCCGCGACCACAAGCCTGTGCTTCTGAAAGCCGGCGCGGTAGTCAGGATCACCATTCGCGACATTGAGGGGACCGAAGAGCTGATCTCCACCACATTTCAAGACCTGCCGAAGGAAATCCACGCGGGCGGACGCATTCTTCTTTGTGATGGCCTAATCGAACTGCGGGTCGTTTCCGTTGGGACGGAAGAGATTGAATGCGTGGTCGTCAATGGCGGGACGCTGGGGGAACACCAGGGAATCAATTTGCCGGGCGCGGCGCTTTCCATCCCCGCTCTTACTCCTAAAGACAAAGAGGACCTGGAATTTGGATTGAAGCACGGCGTGGACGCGGTGGCACTCTCCTTTGTGCGCTCCGCGGATGACATTCGCGAGGTCAAGCAGATCATGACGGAACATGGCGTCCACGTGCCGGTGATCGCCAAGCTGGAAAAGCCGCAGGCGCTGGAGCATCTGGAGGAAATTCTGGATGCCTCCGATGGCGTGATGGTGGCGCGCGGCGACTTGGGAGTGGAGATGCCTCCGGAGCAGGTGCCGGTCATCCAGAAGCACGTGATTCAGCGCGCGACGGAGTGGCGCAAGCCGGTGATTATTGCCACACAGATGTTGGAGTCCATGATCGAAAACCCGCGCCCCACGCGGGCTGAGGCGAGCGACGTGGCCAACGCGATTTTTGACGGCACTGACGCCGTGATGCTCTCCGGAGAAACCGCCAGCGGGCGTTATCCGCGCGAAGCCGTGGCCATGATGGTGAAAATCGTGGTGCAGGCGGAGGCCAGCATGGCGGAAGAGGAACCTTCGAGAAGGCGCCGTGAAATTCATGCGCTCTCAATCGCTGAAACGATCTGCGAATCGGTGGCACATGCGGCCGAAGATCTGCATATGGAGGCAATCGCCTCGTTTACCGACACAGGAACGACGGTCCGCTTGATTTCAAAGTATCGTCCGAAGGCGGCAATTTATGGTTTCAGTCATTCGACGGCAGTTTGCAATCGCATGAATCTGCTGTGGGGCGTTTATCCGCTGCACCATCCGCCGGCACAAACTGTAGAATCGATGGTGAATGGGGCGGAGCAGTCGCTGGTGAAGCGCGGCTTGCTCAAGGCAGGCGACGTGGTTGGAGTTGTCGGCGGCACGAAGATGTCCACTGGTTCAACGAACTTTATGCGCCTGCACGTGATCGCCAAAGAAGAGGAAAAATCGACCGCGCGCAAAAATCCGTACTAAGACTGCGATGTAAATCCAACAATGTCCGGCGTCAGTACCTTCGAAAGTTTTTCCGATTCCACAGTTGACCCTTCCATCCGCGGATTTCTGCATCACCCGGCAAATCCCAACGGCGATGGATTGGTTTTGACTCATGGCGCTGGGGCAAACTGCCGGTCTTCTTTGTTGATTGCCATAGCCGAAGGATTCGCAAATGCAGGATTTACCGTCCTGCGTTGTGATTTGCCTTTTCGCCAGCTTCGGCCATTCGGGCCGCCGCATCCGGGCCAAAACGCCCGCGATCAGGAGGGATTGAAGCGCGCGGTCGAAGCGCTTCGCAAAAAAGTTTCTGGCAAAGTCTTCCTCGGAGGTCACTCTTACGGCGGTCGTCAGGCCACTATGCTCTGCGCCAACGAACCCGAGGTCGCCGACGGATTGCTACTGCTTTCTTACCCGTTGCATCCGCCGCGCAAGCCGGAACAACTACGTACACAGCACTTCCCAAAATTGAAGACTAAGTCTTTGTTCATTCACGGCACCCGCGATCCGCTGGGGTTGATCGGCGAAATGGAAGATGCGCTAAAACTCATTCCTGGCGAAAAGCTGCTTGTCCCCATGGAAGGAGCTGGCCACGATTTAGGATTTCAGGGAAAAAAACAGAGCCCGCCGCTGGCACTGGAAGTCTCACAGAAATTCCACGCGTTCTTCGAAGTTTAATCGAAATCTAGTTCACCCAGCCCGACTTCGATCCGCCATTCTTCTTCGTGTCGTCATCGGGAGGGACGTAATTACCATGCTCGTCGAAGGTCACGGTACGGTCATGCTTGCGCATATAGACTTCAAATTTACGAGCGGCGCGGCGGCGCTTCCAGCGGTAGTAAGAATTACGCAAACCATAGAACCGTTCGGAAATGCCGAGTGAAACCTTGCGCCCCGCAAACATCAAATACCAGAGATAACCGGCGCCCAGGCCAAGAAGCAGGATGCAATAGAGTATGTGAAATTGATAGAGCAGCAGATACGCTGTTTCGATTGCGCCAATTCCAATGACAATCCATTTTGCCGGGATCTGGATGGGAATTGGAAAGAGCATGATCGGCGCGTTGCGGTTCAGCAGATAAAAAACCATCAGGATGGCATTGACAGCCGCGCCGGAACCCAGCGCGCTGCCATGCGCGACGATATGCGTTAGGGAGAGTGCGTATCCTGCCGCGCCGGAAAGAATCGTGCTGCTGAAAAACAGGTTGTAAAAACGTCCGTAGCCGATCTGGTCTTCTACCGCTGCGCCAATAAAATAGATTCCCACCAGGGACAATACAAAATCCAGCGGGTCCACGTACATGAAGGCATAGGTCGCGAACTGCCATAGCCAGCCATGCCGGATGTATTCAGGATTCAGTGCGCCCAAGGTAAGAAGCTGCTGACCGCTGGCAGGCGCAAACGAAAGCAGTAGCAGAATGACGACATAAATCGCGATGCTGCCAAGGATGATTTGCCGCACCGCGCCGCGAAGCGGCGGGAATCCCATGTCGAAAGAAACGTTTCTCGGCATAAACTCGATCAACCCCGGCCTGAAACTCTTATCGTACCAGTTTGAGGCTCATCTCTTCGGCGATCACCGTTCCGGCGAAGGAAGGACCGGAAAACTCCGGTGACCTTTTCCATCGGATGCCAAAACGCCAAAGATTGCATTGTCTTTGGATAACGGAAGCGTGGCTCTGGTTTCATTTCCTACGTCCTTGCGATGTTCCCATTCCGGACTGGTGGTCAGCCGCCAGACTACCTCGTAATGAAGTTGACCCGCGCCGATGGGCGCATCCCATGTGAGCGTTGAATCATTCTGCAGGGAATTGGCCAGCAAATGGACGTTTTGGGGCGGCGCCGGGGCCGATGCCAGTGAAGCCAAAGTCGCAGCATTTACCCGGGCCACATTCGCCACATAGTCGAAATTCACGAATTTGGGCAGGTCTCCGTACTCCACCCCATTTTCGGTGCGCACATTCTGGTGCTGATGGTTAAAGTTCTCGCTGTACTCGGTAAACCGCACTGCGGGAAAACCTTGCTCCAAAAAAGAAATATGATCGCCACCGCGAAGATAGCGATCCAGCCGGAACACCAGCATGGGCTTTACTCCGGTCGCGTAGGCCCGGGAGGTTTCAGCCACGTAGCGCGCCAGCTCTCGTGAGGGAGAATCGTTTTCGCCGCCAATATCCTGCATCATTCGCAGGGCTTTTTGATCCATCGTGAGCGGCACTCCTTCGGAAAAAACACGCACCACGTGCGGGTTCTGCCGCGGATTCCGGTCGCCGCCAACGATGTCATTGTTCAGAGCCGCTTCGACCTGCCACCCGGAACTTCTCGCCAGCTCTGCGAAATGACGGCTCCCATCTAGCCCTTGTTCTTCGCCGGCAACGGTCAGAAAAACAAGCGTAGCGGGAAACTTCATCTTGCTTAACACGCGAGCGCATTCCAGGCTCACAGCCGTCCCGCTGGCGTCATCGTTTGCGCCTGGGGCAAAGCCAGTAGGGTCCAGGACGTCGGTGCGCCGGGAATCATAATGTCCGGTGACCAGAACAACCCGGTTTGCGTTACTGGAATCAGTACCTTTGAGAACGGCATAAACATTGGTAATGACGGTTGGGCCTGGGATACGTTCCGCAGGGCCGAGGGTGAAGCTGTCAGTTTTTACTTCCAGGCAGCCTCCACATTGCTGCGAGTAGCGCTCGAACTCGCTTTTGATCCACTCCCGGGCCGCGCCAATTCCTTTGCCGGCCGCGATGGATTCAGCGTCTTGAGCTGAGATGGTCGAGCGTGTCTGGAAGTGAACCAGCTTTTCAATATTCGATTGAATACGTTCCGGGGAAATTTGCCGCAAGGCGTTGGCGATTTGCGGGTCAGGTTTGGAAGCCGTCTGGCTATCGCTGGGGATCGCAAGGGAAGGCGCAGCCATCGCCGCCAGCAGCGAAAAAGATAAGTAAATTTTCACCAAAGGCAACTGTTTCATCGTGAACGCTCTCTTTGAACGAAATCAAGCTTTGAACGAAACCAGGGAAACGATACAAAAGATTGCCGGAGCACTTGACGCAACCCCCGGTCGCACTAAATATTATCAAGAGGCGCAATAATCCTATGGAGGCTTTCATGGTTAACTGTCCGGAATGCGAAACGGACCTCGACATTGAAGAGGACGAAATTGACGAGGGCGAAGTTGTCTCCTGCCCAGAGTGCGGGACGGATTTTGAAGTCATCACGGTCAATCCCGTGGAATTGAAGGTGCTGGAAGAAGAAGGATACGTGGACGACGACGAAGACGACGAGGATAGCGAAGACGAGGACAACGCGTAGCATGGTTCCCATGGTTTCATCCGCGCCGGGGCACAGGCCTGTCTCCATTCTTCGCGGGTCATGTGTTCGCGTCTCATTGGCAGCTGTTTTGTTTGTGTTGCTCTGTGCGACCGTGCAACCGGTTTCATCTGTGAAGGCCCGTGATCACGAGGCATCCGACTACGCGCTGATTTACGGGACGGTATGGGGGCCCGACAACCAGCCGGTGTACGGAGTAAATGTGAAGATTCGGCGCGCCACGGAAAAGAAGGCGCGCTGGCAGGTGTTCTCTGACCACAGCGGTGAATTCGCGCAGCGTGTGCCCGCCGGTCAGGCAGACTATGTGTTATGGGCGGACCTGAAAAGTTCGCAACTTCCCCGCCATCTTAAGCTGAAGCCCGGCCCGCAGGTCAATGTGCACGTTTATAATGACGAACGTGAGGATACCGGCATCCATCTTAGCCGGTAAGCCATTCCTCTGTTGTAATGAGTGGCCTATTTGACCAAAGGGTTCTAACGGGACAAGACATGAAAAATAGCCGTATCGCTCTTATCGTCCTCCTGACTGCCGTATTCGTAATGGCAGCCAATGCCGCTCCCAAACATCGAGACGATTCCGGCCGCCTGTTGAACGGACAAATCGTCAATCGCGACGGCACGCCACTCGCGGATTCCGTGGTTTACCTGACGAATATGCGCACGAGAGTGGTCAAGAGCTACATTGTTGGCGCCGACGGCGCGTATCATTTCCCCGCGCTCACGCCGAATATTGATTACGAAGTTTACGCGCAATACAAAGGGTTGAAGAGCGAGACCAAAACGCTCAGCCAGTTTGACGATCGTCCCGTGGTAAGCATTAACCTGAAGATTGACGCGAAATAGTCCGCAGCAAGTTCTTGTGTCAAATAGTAAAGGCCGTCATTGATGAAAATCGAATGACGGCCTTTTTACCAGGTTATCGAAAGCGTATTAGTTGTTGTCGTTCCCAGCCCGCTTCCAGGTAATGAGATCACCGATCGTGGAACCACCCGTGCTTGAGGCGGGGTGCTTATAGGCTTCCACATCCGCGCGGGAGGCTTCCTCGCCGACCGCCTTGATGCTGAGGCCGACCTTCTTTTCCTCGGGATTCATCTTGATGATCTTGAAGTCGTGCTCCAGACCCACTTCCAGATGAATTGGCTGGCCATTAGCGTCCTGTGCCTCGGAGTTGTGGCAAAGGCCCTCGATGCCGTCCGCGATCTCTACAAAAGCGCCAAAACTGGCTACGCGCAATACCTTGCCATGGAGAACGTCGCCAATGTGGTGCTGTTGGAAGAATGACTCCCATGCGTCCGGCTGGAGCTGTTTCACGCCGAGCGAAAGCCGCCGCTTGTCAGGTTCAATCGCCAGCACAATCGCTTTTACACGGTCGCCCTTTTTCAGCACTTCAGAAGGATGCTTCACGCGCTTGGTCCAGCTCAGGTTGCTGACGTGTACCAGGCCGTCGATGCCATCTTCGATTTCAATGAAGGCGCCAAAATCCGTCATGTTGCGGACTTTGCCTTCCACCGTCGTTCCCACCGGGAACTTCTCATGCAACGCGTCCCAGGGGTTCGCAGCCAGTTGCCGCATGCCGAGCGAAATGCGCCGTTCCTGCGGATTGACGTTGATAACCACGCACTCGACCTGGTCGCCAACATTCACCAGCTTCGAAGGATGCTTCATGCGCTTTGACCACGTCATCTCGCTCACGTGCACTAGGCCTTCAATGCCTTGCTCCAGTTCCACGAACGCGCCGTAGTCGGTCACGCTGATCACCCGGCCGTTGACGTGCGCGCCCACGGGATAACGCTGGCTCGCGTCCAGCCACGGGTCAGGCGTGAGTTGCTTGAAGCCCAACGAAACGCGCTGCTTTTCAGGATCAAACTTCAACACCTTTACCTGGATCTGGTCGCCCACATTCACCAGATCGCGAGGGTGCGTCAAGCGTCCCCAGGACATATCGGTAATGTGCAGCAGGCCGTCAATTCCGCCCAGGTCCACAAAGGCGCCGTACTCGGTGAGGTTCTTGACCACGCCCGTAAGTATGGAGCCCTCTTGCAGGTGTTCGAGCGTTTTGGCCTTCTTCTCGTTCTGTACTTCTTCCAGAATCTGCTTGCGCGAAACGACGATGTTGCCGCGCTTCTTGTTCAGCTTGACAATGGCGACATCCAGCATCTGCCCTTTGAGAGCATCAAGGTTGTGCACCTGGCGAAGATCGGCCTGCGAACCGGGCAGGAACGCCTTTGCGCCAAAAATATCAACCGTCAACCCGCCTTTAATGCGCTCAATCACGCGCGCGGAAATGGATTTCTTCTCGTGGTAGGCCTTTTCAATCTCATCCCAGGCGCGAAGCCTCTGCGCTTTTTGGTGCGAGAGGTTGATGTAACCCTCCTCGCTGGTGCCCTTTTCGCGCATTACGTCAATTTCGTCACCGGGCTTTACCTTGGGATTGCCCTCGTGGTCCAGTACCTCAGACAACGGCAACATGCCTTCCGACTTCGCCCCAATGTCCACGACGACATGCGCTCCTGTGATCTTGAGCACGGTGCCTTTGAGAATGTTGTCCTCATCCACGGCCTCTTCGGTCTCGGTGGTGAAGCTCTCAAGAGCGGCGGCGAAATCGTCATGCGCGGAGGGAGCGGATTGCTCACCTTCGGTTAGCTGGCTGTTGTCATTTTCGGCTGGCTGGGAAGAAACGGCATGGATGGCCGATTCCTCAACAGAAGTCGCAGTCTGTTCAGGTTCCTGGGTCGTAATCGCGGAGTCGAGATTACGGGCTGTGCTGTCATCAAACAAGGTTGTGGCCTCTCAGTGATAGTTGTTACCCGGTGCGAGGAGACTTTGGGCAATTCACCAACTGCCGGCGTGGTCTTAGGTTATGTTGAGCCCGTCCTGGCGGACGAACTAGGACAATTCCAGAGGCCGATGTTCCTTGAAGCGGCCCGTCTCCCAAGGGAACTTCTCGACTATAGCAATGGCTTGCAAACGGTGTCAAACGCGAATCGGGATTTGTTTACGCAGCATGAAAAACGCACGAACGGCGCATTTTCCAATGGTTGGAAGGCCATAAAAAGGGTTGACAACTACCATGGAAAATTCTGAAATTTGCGCCGTTTCTGCTAACCTGCCGTTCCATGGACTATTTGTGGACCCCATGGCGCTACGCCTACATTGCAACCGCTGCGAAAGTCTCCGGCTGCGTTTTCTGCGATCTGCCAAAAGAAGGCGATGACGCTAAAGTCGGAATCGTTCACCGAGCCGAGCACTGCTTCGTCATTCTAAATACTTATCCCTATACCTCTGGCCATGTGATGGTTGTCCCCTACGCGCATCTCGATGAATTGCAGAAGCTGCCCGAAGCCGCCGCAAATGAAATGATGGCACTTACGAAGAAAATGGAAGGCGTCCTGCGACAGCTCTACAGCCCGGATGGGGTCAATGTTGGAATGAACATAGGTCGCGCCGCCGGAGCCGGTGTCGCCGGACACATCCATATGCACATCCTTCCCCGCTGGGTGGGGGATACGAACTTTATGACGACTACGGGGGAGACGCGCGTGCTCCCGGAGTCGCTGGAAGTGACGTATCAGAGGATTAAGGGAGCGATGGGGAAAATTAAGTAGAAATAATTTGATGTATCAACTCAGCAAATCGTAGGCCTTTTTGCAAGAGCACATAACGATTTTGATAATCGGCCAATATGTTTACGTTGTTTGGAGGGGCAATTCGAGCCACGAGACCGTAACTTTCTAATTTGCTAAATACGCTGTCAATTTCTGAATCGATTCGAGTTCCCCATGAACCTCGTTCCCAAGCGTTGTAAGCATCGTAACGTGGGACGTGACTTTTAGTTCCCAACAGTGTTCCTTCTATTTGAATTAATTCTCGAAGAAACTTGAGGTCATTGTCGCTAACGTCCATAGCTGTACGCATCATTTCTTCTGTTTCATCGGGATCGATAGGAATTTGCTCTATGAGGGTATTTGCAAAAATTAATCCAATACGTTTCACGCGTTCCTTACTGCGTGTGTTTTCTGCCTTGCGCGCACCATCCAGCAATAAATCTTTGACGATTTCGTTTCGCTTTTGAGTTTCTAAATCACTTAGTCTTTGCTTTAGCTTGCCAATATCAGTTTCGTGCTTGCGAATTTCCGTAATACAAGTTTCTATAAAAATCTTTACGCGCTCCTGAGAATCCGTCACGATCTCTAGTTGGATTAAATTGAGAATCTTGTCGAAAGGCCAAGTAAGCGGGAGAGTTGAAAGAGTCTTTAAAATTGATTTAGAGACAGGAGAAACCGACAAATCTTCAAGCTGGATTTGTTTGTCGAGTGCGTCAAATGGATGGTCATCGATGGGCATAATTAATGATTTATTTCAGCAGCCCTTCCATCTCCTTCTCATCAATTACCTTCACCCCCAACTCTTTCGCCTTGTCCAACTTTGATCCTGCTTCTTCCCCGGCCACCACATAATCCGTCTTCTTGCTCACCGACCCAGACACGCGCCCGCCAGCATCCTCAATCATCTTCTTGGCTTCGTCGCGCGAAAAATGCGTCAGCGTCCCGGTCAACACGAACGTCTTGCCCGCCAACTTCGTGCCGCGCTCTTTTTTCTTTCCGGTGAATGCTACTCCGGCTTTGCGCAACTGTTCGATTAACTCACGGTTCTTCGGCTCATGGAAAAACTCCAGAATGCTTGCCGCGATCCTCGGCCCTACCTCATCCACCTGCTGCAACTCTTCCTCGCCCGCTTTTTCGATGGCGTCCAACGCGCCGAAATGCTCGGCCAAAAATTGCGCCGTCCTCTCGCCAACAAAGCGAATGCCCAAACCAAAAATCACCCGCTCCAGGGGCAACTTCTTCGACGCCTCAATTTCATCCAGAACATTCTGTGCCGATTTGTCACCCATCCGCTCCAGTGACAGCAAGTCCGCTTTCGTCAGCTTGTAAATGTCGGCGACGTTCTTCACCATGCCGCGATCCGTCAGCTGGTTCACCAACGCATCGCCCATGCCTTCAATGTTCATCACATGCCGCGAAGCAAAATGCAGAATCGTCTCCCGCAACTTCGCTGGGCAATTCGCATTCACGCACCGATGGTCGGCTTCACCCTCGGTGCGCACCACTTCGCCTCCACACACCGGACACTTCGTCGGCATATGAAAGCTCTTGTGTCCGCGCGGATGGGCGTCATCTTCTATAACTCTGACGACCTTCGGGATCACATCGCCGCCGCGTTCGACCTCGACCCAGTCACCGATCTTCACGCCCAACCGCTCAATCTCATCCATGTTATGGAGCGTGGCACGGCTCACGGTCGTGCCGCCGATTGGCACCGGCTTCAATGCCGCAACCGGCGTGAGTTTGCCCGTACGCCCCACTTGAATCAAAATGTCTTCAATCTGCGTCACGCCCCCGCGCGCGGCGTATTTATATGCAATTGCCCACCGCGGAGCTTTCCCCGTATAGCCCAGCTCCCGCTGCAACGCCACCCGATCCACCTTGATGACGATGCCGTCAATTTCATACGGCAGCTTTTCGCGTTTAGTCTCTTCCTGCTCTATAAATTTCCAGATCTTTTCGTAGCTGTCGGCTTGCTTGCGGTCGGGATTCACCTTGAACCCTGCCGCTTCCAGCGCATTTAACGTCTGCCAATGCCGTTCAAAATGCGTTCGCCCGTTCACCAGTAACGCATAACTGAAGTAGTCGAGCCGCCGCTGCGCGGTGATGCTGGGTTCAAGCTGTCGCACCGTCCCGGCCGTCGCATTCCGCGGATTCGCGAACGTGGGAAGCTGCTGCTTTTCTCGTTCCTCGTTCATCTTCTTGAATGAAGTCAGCGGCATGAGCATTTCGCCGCGCACTTCAAATGTCGCCGGAATTCCCGCCTTCTTCAATTTCTCCTTTGGGATCGAAAGAGGGATGGAGCGCACCGTCCGCACATTCAGCGTGACGTCTTCGCCAATGTTCCCATCACCGCGCGTGATTCCCCGCACCAACTGGCCATCTTCATATTGCAAGGCCAGCGACATGCCGTCGAGCTTTAACTCGCAGACATAATCAATGTCGTTGCGGCCGCTCAATTCATGAACGCGCCGCTCCCAGTTGCGCAGGTCTTCTTCGTTGTAGGTGTTTTCGAGTGAGAGCATCGGCGACGAATGCCGTGCCTTCACAAATCCCTCGCGCGGCTTGCCGCCCACACGCTGCGTCGGTGAATCCGGCGTAATCAGCTTCGGATTTTCAGCCTCCATCTTCTGCAGCGCATTCATCAGCTGGTCGAATTCGAAATCCGAAATTTCGGGATCATCCACAACGTAGTATCGGTATTCGTGGTGGCGGATCAGGCCTCGCAGTTCCTCAATGTTTTTTGCGGTATATTTTTCGGGACTCTTGGCTGCCATAGTGACAAGGAAATTATATGCGTGAGGCCCATGAAGCCAAGGGATGGCTCTGCCTTTCCAGTACAATCCAGCTTGTCCATGCGCAAGGCCATCCTTCTCTACAACCCGCTTTCCGGCCGCCGCCAGGGCCGGCGCGTTGCCGATGTGGAAGCCGCCTCGAAGGTACTGCGTGACGCAGGAATAGAAATCTCAGCTGCCCCAACCCGTTCTTCCACTGAAGCTGGAGCGCAAGCGCGGGAAGCAATCGCCGGTGGCTGCGATACGGTTTTTGCCTGCGGCGGCGACGGCACCATTCACGACGTGCTGCAGGGCATGGTCGGAATAGAAGCTGCGTTGGGCATCATTCCGCTCGGCACCGCAAATGCTCTCGCGCATGATTTAGAAATTCCTCTCTCCGCGACCCGCGCCGCGAAGACCGCGCTGTTGGCCCGTCCTATGCGCGTGGCCGTAGGCAAAGTTGATTTCCAGGATTTTTCCGGCAATCGTGGTTCCCGATATTTCACCGTAGCAGCAGGAGCCGGCGTGGACGCCCATCTTTTTTACAATCTCACTCCAGAATTCAAAAAGCGTCACGGCATGGCCGCCTACTATGCAAAAGCGTGGCATCTATGGGCGACCCATAAAATGCCCTTCTTTCATGTCGAATGGAACGCGGACGCCGGCCAGCGCCGCCAAGAAAGTGTTACGGAATTGCTTGCGGTAAGGATCGCAAATTTTGGAGGCGTATTGCGCGCGCTTGCGCCCGGAGCTTCGCTCGATCGCCCGGATTTGCGCCTGGTCTTATGCAAAACCGCCAAACGCGCGGACTATCTTCATTATGTATTTCAGGGGCTTTACGGTATGCGGAGAAATGTCCGCGGCATTGAACTCGCCTATAGCAGCCAACTTAATTGCACAACACTAGACGTCCCTCAACAAACCGCGCAGAACATTTACATTGAGGCCGATGGAGAACTCCTCGGGACCTTACCCGCGTCCATCACGATGCTTCCCGATGCCTTCAATCTGCTCGTCCCAGCGGGATGGAAAAGCTCATAGGACGGCGTTTCCCAAATCCTTTCCGAATCAAAATCACCGCAGCATGGTGACGTAAATCGCATTGTTGCCCGAGCGGAGGTCTTTTCCATAAGAAAG
>Ga0134125_10001425_pt1 | contig 29382 bp, 32 predicted proteins | sample KB31751_FD_96464 | JGI IMG/M metagenome (GOLD analysis project Ga0134125, IMG submission 96464) | Terrestrial soil microbial communities with excess Nitrogen fertilizer from Kellogg Biological Station, Michigan, USA - KB3-175-1 | ecosystem: Environmental > Terrestrial > Soil > Unclassified ... | reverse complement strand
TGCATGACACGTGCGTGCTGATCGAGTAGTCGTTGAACGTCACCCTCCAATTGCTCATAGGCAGCACGCAATGTCTCGTGGTCATTGCGCAAGGCCTCATACATCGCAATGACATCGCGGTGTCGATTGCGAAGCCGAGCGTAACCAGATTTGGGCTTGTCACGGCTCGCCGGCGTTTGTTCTGTTTGCTCGATTGCCATCGGTTCTATCTCCGTGAAGCGCGGTCGGCATCGCGCCGGCGCGCGGCAATGTAGCCGGCCGCGTTCTCACTCCTGGCGAGCTCGGCCAGGCTTGGCGTGGTTGGCTTGGCTGCTGCCTTCCGCTCAATCGTGATGCTCGACACCTGCGGCTGCGCGTAAATTCGCGGCCGCGCTTCACTGGCCTCTAGCGCCCGCGCGAGGACTTCGCCAAGGGGCTCGGCGTCATCCATTAAATCGCCTGCACTTGACGGAGAATTTCCTGCCATACAGCTTCTTTAACCGCCGCCAAGTCGCTCTCGACCGTCGGGTTAAACGGAGCAGGCGCCCACGCCTTGGCGTTCGTCGTGTCGCCGCTGGTGATGGTGCTGCTCGGCCCACTCCCGCTTCGGGTTGCGACAATCGAAATGGTGGCCATCGGAAAAACCTTTCCTGCTTATGTCGGACCGGCGTGCCATAGAGCGAAGCTCGCTCTGGTACCGATCGGATGTTAATGCCACTAACATTAGCGCGTTAGCGGTACCCGGTGCAAGGAATCATTTGTGGGTTGATGCGTGGGACAGAAAAGGCAGATCAGATTTTTAATAAGCAAATCATGGCAATAGTCTGTGAAATGGCGGATGGGGAGGGATTCGAACCCTCGAGACGCTTGCGCGTCTGCCGGTTTTCAAGACCGGTGCCTTCAACCACTCGGCCACCCATCCCACAACGGTTTTATCCGCGACAATTGAGGAATTACCACCGGGTTGCAACCGGCGTTGGACTATCACCGTTCGCGTGGAGTGCCTAGGTCCGCTCTCCGCAAGGAGAGCGCGGCCACAGGACTCAACGCATCTACTCGACCGTACGAAGTAGGAAGGCGGGAAGCGACATCGAGAAATCACGAGGTACCAGAAAAACAATGCGGTCCAATTTCAAGATGGTGCCTTTTTCAGCCACTCGGCCAACGGTTGGTGCTGCTAGCCGATAGGAACCGCGGTGCGCGGCGCCGCATTATTCGCTTGTCTTTGCAACTTCCCGCGATCCTTCGTAAAGACCCATGACAGGCAAGGCCGATCCTTACGGTCGCGACGCGGCGCGTCCTTACCACATCCCGCTAAAAGGTTGGCGGCAAGTGGCCGAACGGGTGTGGGCCGAAAGCTCGCGCGACAATCTCTCGGTGATTGCGGCCGGCTGCGCCTTCTATGCTCTATTCGCGATCTTCCCTGGGCTTTCGGCGCTGATCTCCCTTTACGGGCTGACCGCCGACCCGATCACGATCGAGCAGCAACTCGGCGGATTGGCCTCGGTGCTGCCGGGCGAGGCTTACAATCTCGTCATCGAGCAGGTCCATAGGCTCGCCGAAGCCTCAGGCAAGTTGCTCGGCTGGAGCCTCGGGGTGAGCCTCGTTCTTTCGGTGTGGAGCGTGATGTCCCTGACCCAGGCGCTGTTCGCGGCCCTGAACATCGCCTATGAGGAGCCCGAACGCCGCAACATGCTGCGCTACTACCTGAATGCATTCATCTTCGCACTTCTGGGCATCATCGGCGCCGTTATCGTGCTACTCGCTATCGTCTATGTGCCGATCGTGTTCGCCTATGCCGGCTACTCGCAACAATTCGAGCTCATCGTGAGAGTAGCGCGCTGGCCGTTGCTCACGCTCCTCGTTCTCGCTCTTCTCGCGCTGCTCTACCGTTATGGCCCATGCCGCCATACCGCGAAGTGGCAGTGGGTCAGCGTCGGCTCGGTGTTCGCCACTTCGGTCTGGCTGTTCGCCTCGGCCGGCTTCTCGTTCTACGTCGCGAATTTTGCCCATTACGACGCGACTTACGGCTCGCTCGGCGCGGTGATCGTGCTTCTCTTCTGGCTCTATCTCTCCTTCTACATCGTGCTGCTCGGCGCAGAGCTCAACGCCGAGCTCGAGCTGCAGACTGCGCAAGACACCACGAGCGGGAAGCCGAAGCCGAGAGGGCAACGGGGCGCCTTTGTCGCAGATCATGTGGCGGGAGGTGCGCAGGGCGAGAGGCGGCCCGAAAGCGCGGTTATGGCAGATCCAGCAGCGGCCAAGCCTGGCGGTGCCTAACCGCCTACAGCTGATTGGTCAGGTGCTCGCCCTTGCCAATCGCCGGCGCACGAGCCCCGCGAAGATCACGAATAGCGCTCCCAAAGTCGCGGCAACCATCCAGACCGTATGCGCCGAGGCTGGATCGAGATTGCCGGTGATCAGCGGGTCCTTGGCGATGATCTCTCCGGCGATCCAGCCGAGTAGTGCGGCACCGGCCCAGACTACGATGGGGAAGCGGTCAAGCAGCGTCATCACCATGGCGGCGCCGGCCATGATCAGCGGAATACTGACGGCGAGGCCAAACATCAGCAGCGCGTAATTCTGCGGTGCATCGAATTTCTCGGCCACCGCCGCGATGGCGATGACGTTATCGAGGCTCATCACGAGATCGGCGATGGCGACGATCCTGATCGCGCGAAACAAATTCTCTACCGGCTCGATGTGTTCGTTCTTGCCGTTCTCCTCGGGACCGAGCAGCTTCACCGCGATCCACAACAGCAGCACGCCGCCGACGAGCTTGAGATACGGCATCTTCATGAGCGCGGTGATCGCCCCGGCGAACACGACGCGCAACGTGATGGCGACCATGGTGCCGAGCACCACGCCCCACAGGCGCTGCTTGGGGGGTAGCTTGCGGCAGGCAAGCGCAATAACGACGGCGTTGTCCCCTGACAACAACACGTCGATCCAAATGATCTGAAAGACGGCGAGCCAGAATCCGGGTTCGTCGACGATCATGGCGCTCCCGTCCCCCTTGCTCCGCCACAGATGTTGGCCGGTCCCCTCAGACCGGCCTGGTGAATTACCCATTGCCGCCAAAAGCGGCAAGCGCAAGATGGCATATATGCTTTTTGGAACAAGATTGAAGGTGTTGCCGAGGCTTTAGTTTCGCTCGTGCAGATCAAGTTTTAGCCCAGCATTTTCGGTCCACGACAAGTCTTGCCAAATGGCCTATGCTGCGCCTGGTCGATGCGAATCAGGTCCGCTCGGCGTGCGTCTTTCGGGGGAAACACGATGACGATTGACCCAGTAATTGTTAGTCCGTTGATCGCTTTGATCGCGGGAATTCTCATCCTGCTTATGCCGCGCCTCCTCAACTACGTGGTGGCGATCTACCTGATTGCAATCGGCATCATCGGCTTGGCGCACCACTTCCAATAGTTGCAGGCGCCCGGCAACGCTGTACTAAAGCGTACAAATCAATAGCAACTGGCCTTTGGACAATAAACCTTGAAGAGAAAGAGTTATCTGGAACATCGTCCGCTGATGGCTTATAGTTTCGCTATTCACGCTCAGGATCTGAAAAGAAGGCTCGCAAAAGGCAGGGCCCGGTCCTTGCAAGCACCAGGGCGAACGGGCCACACGGGGTCCGCCCATCGCGAGAATCGCGGCGAGATCGCTTAAGCGAGACGCTGCGGCGAACTGGGGAACGAGGGTTTGCATAGAAGAGATGACCAACCCAAATGGTGGCGCGCCAAGGACGGCGAGGGTTCCATGTCGGAATTCCGGCCGAGACCTTGGCTGCTGTGCATCGTTCTGCTGGTCGCGGCCGCCGCAGCCATCGGTGTCCGCGGCGGTTTTGGCACTGAGCCAAGCTTCGGCACTGCGCAAGCTTGGCTTGTCGCATCTCCCGTCGCCGATGCGGTGAAGGTCTCTGAAACGACTCCGGCCAGCGAGGTCCACCCCTCAGGCTACGTGTGGTCGGCGACGCGCATCGGATCGGGCATCAGACTGCGCGGCCAAGTGCCATCGGAAGAAGATCGCCGCACCGTGCTCGGCATGGTGAAGGCGCACTTCCCCGACCTCGAAGCCGAAGACCGGCTGAAGGTTGCGCCGGGTGCGCCGCCGAAAGAACAATGGCTCGGGGCCGTGAGCTTCGGGCTCAAGCAGCTCTCGCATCTGACGCGCGGCTCCGCACGACTCTACAATGTCACTCTGAAGATCGACGGCGAGGCGCGTAGTGCCGCGGACTATGCCGATGTGAAAAAGGCGATCAGCGGACCGTTGCCGACCGGACTTACCATCATGGCAGAGAATGTGAGGCCGCCGATGGCCGATCCGTTCGTGTTCGTAGCCGACCTCGACGCCAATGAGCTTAGCCTGTCCGGCAGCGTGCCGAGCGAGGGCGCGCGACAGAATGTACGGGAATTGTCGCGGCAATTGTTCGAGCGTCCCGGGCTCGACGATAGGCTCGAGGTTGCCTCTGGTGCGCCGAAGAACTGGGATGCAGCGGTCACCGCCGCATTGCGCGCGCTGAGCCGCCTGGACTCCGGGAAAATCTCGCTGTCCGGCCTCGCGGTAACCATCGAGGGCGTGGCGCCTGACAAGGGCACCGCCATCGCGGTCTCCTATCAGTTGCGCCGCGATCTGCCCACGTTGTTTTCGACGTCCGAAAGCATCAAATGGAAAGAGGCGGCAATCTCCAATGATGTCGCCTCCCGGGTGGTTCCGCGCATCAAGGAGCTCGCCCGCAGCGACGGGCAGGGGCCCAGGGTCAAATTGCCGAAATTGCTGCCGCTGTTCGACAGCGACTAGGGGCGATGCAACTCGCCGATTTATGGCTTTATTTCCTCATGATGTTCGCGCTTGGATTTGTCTTGGGCTGGAGCCGGCGCTGGCCCGTACGTTCCTAGCCATCTGACAGAGCTGGAAGCCTGATGAGCAATTTCGCTCTGAGCACATTTCTGCTCCTCGTCTTTGTGTTTGCCGCCGGCCTCGTCTTGGGCAGCCTCTCCCGCGCGCGCTACGACCAGCAGAAGAGGATCGGCGCCAAACAGCGTAGGAGTGCACCCGAGAAGCCCTCGGGCAAAGCTTAACGACGAGCCTAATCGTTGGCGGCGAAGAACGAGGCGATCGCCTCGACCGTATCGTGGTCCTTGAGCAACGGCGCGTGGCCCTGGTCCGGGACGGTGATCGTGCGCAGATTGGGATGGCGCTCGATCATGGCTTCCAGAGTCTCGGCACTAAGAACGTCGGAATTGGCGCCCCTGATAACGAGGGCCGGGACCTGTCCAAGCGCGATGAATTGGGGCCAGAGATCGGGAACTGGCCGGCTCAAGTCGATGCCGCCAACGGCGCGGGCGAGCCTCCGGTCATAGGCCCGCACAGGTCTGCCCTTGCGCTCATCGAAAATCGCCCGCGCCATCTCCTCCCATTGCGCATCGGTAAGATTCGGGAAGGCCCGCTCGTTGATCTCGCGCACGATCATGATGGCGTCAGGCCAAGACTTCGGGTTAGGCATGCGTCTCACATAGTTGATGATGCGTGCTAGTCCCCGCGTCTCGATCACGGCGCCGATATCGTTCAGAACGACCGGGCCCATGGCCGTCGGCCTGAGCGCCGCCATCAACATCGCGACGATGCCGCCACGCGAGGTCCCAACGATGCCGACATTGTGGAGGCCGTTGATCGTGAGGAAATCGAGAGTGTCGAGCAGCTCGATATAGGGGACATAGTTCCGCCAGTGGCGGTCGTATTGCGAGCGGCCGCGGCCGCGATAGTCGAAGCAATAAACGTCGCGTGGCTTCTCTGCGTATCTCGACAGAAAAGTCGCCAGCGTATGGAAGTCTCGGCTGTTGCGAGTGAGCCCGGGAAGGCAGATCACGCTGCGGGATTTCGCGGCCGGCGCCTTGTAGTGGCGCACATGCAGCCTAAGGTCGTCGAACGACGCGTAGGTGAGGTCTTGCCACAGCTCGCCGGCAGGCTCGGGCATGTTGAGGATCAGACCTTGGGAGCGTGTCTAGAACCGTTGGCAGCGCGCGGTGCGCGCTCTCACTGTTCACAAAGTTTGGGAAGGGGCAAGTCTCACCAGCAGTCAAAGCGCAGGGCAGCAACCTACTCTGATTTGGCCTGAACCTGAATGATTGCTGCTGTCGAGCGTGGCGCCCGCCGCCCGCGATTGAGATCCTGCACGAGTTGCAGCGCCTGGTCGGGACCCGCCAGCCGCGACCGGTAAAGCTGCAGCGTCTCCATGATCTTGACCACGTATTGCCTGGTCTCGGTGAACGGGATGCGTTCGATCCAATCGACTGGGTCGACCCGCGGATCGCGCGGATCGCCGAACTGCTTCATCCATTCCGCGACTCTTCCGCCGCCCGCGTTATAAGCGGCCAAAGCAAGGAAGTAGGAGCCGTTATAGCTATCGATCAGATCGCGCAGATGCGCCTCGCCGAGCTGGGTGTTGTAAGCCGCGTTGGTGAGCTGATTGACGTCAAATTTCACGTTATAGGCTCTGGCGATGGCCTTGGCCGTGCTCGGCATGAGCTGCATCAGGCCGCTTGCGCCCACTGGGCTCTTGGCGGCGGCGTTGAACTCGCTCTCCTGGCGGGACAGGGCATGGACCAGGGCGATATCGACGCGGTCCTGCCCTAGCAGGCTCCTGAATTCCGGAATGACGCCGATCGGCAGTGCGTAATCGCCGACGGGGAGGTCGCGGTTGAACGCGATCTTGGATAGCCTCAGCGCGATCTGGGGCTGTCCCAACACCTTGGCGAGTTCGGCGAGAAGCACGATCTCGGCGGGGCTCTCGAGCTTGCGCGACAACGCGAGGAAGAATTGCGGCGTTGCGCCGTCGAGGCCCGTGGCGCGCGCGACGCCGATGGCGCGCACGGCGTCGCGCGACAGGAAGCGCTGAATGTCGGAATCCTTGGGCAGCGGGGTGGAGGTCACCGCGAGCCGAGCCGGTCTTGCGTCGAGGGCCTGGCGGCCGAGTTGGCCATAGAAATATTGCGGATACTTTGCGGCACCGTGGAAATGAATGATGGCTGCGTTGCGATCGCCAAGCGCGAGCGCCGTCCGGCCAAGCCAATATTCGCCGAGCGCGATGCTCTTCGAGCTGGTGGCGGCTGAGCGCAGTGCAACAAAATGCTGCAGGGCGGTGTCGGGCTCGTTCAGGAAGCGCAAGGCGATCCAGCCAGCGAGAAACTCGGCTTCGATATAGGCGTCGCCCGAGACCAGGCCGTGCTTGGCGGCAATCTCGTAGGCGATGCGAGCCTTGCCGGCGTTGAGCGCGGCGCGACAATTCACGCGACGCTCGACCCACCAATTGTTGAGATCGAGAAGGACGTTGGGCTCGCTCGGCGCATCGAGCAGCATCTTCCAGGCTTCTTCCTCACGGTCCTTGCGGCGGAGATACTGGATGCGGTTGAAGCGCAACCCAACATCAGCCTGGATTGCGCTGGCCGGCAAGGCCTCGAGCAGCTTGCCGGCGTTGCCGCCCCTCTGGACCACGGCGATGCGCGCCGCCACCTTCTTCTGGTCGTCGGCTGAGAGCAGCTTCGCGACGCGAAGCGCCGCAGCGGTCGCTGATTTATCGTCGGGATAAAGCAGCCGGTCGATACGCTGCCGGTGATTCTCGGCAGTGAGCATGTACCCGAACCGATTGAGGATCTTCGTCTCCACCGCGGCATTGAGCTCGTGGTCGCGCCAAGCAGAGACCACTAGTTCGTGCGCACCCGTCTCATTGCCTTCTTTCAGATAAACGCCGGCGAGGGCCGCCTTGCCGGCTCCGGTCTGTGGACCCGACGCGGCGAAGAAGGCCTTCACTTGCTCGGGACTAGCATCGTTGAGGAAGAGGGCAGCCTCGGCCTTCTCGCGAAGATCGTCCTGACCGGGCCAGTCGGGATGAGCGAGCCGGAATTGCTCGATGGCATCGCCGCTGCCATTCACGCCTGGGGCCTGATATCGATACCAGAGGGCGAAGGCGCGGACCGCCGAGTCTTGGATCTTGGCAGCAGCGGCTGTACCGCCCCCTCTCAACACGTCTCTCAGATTAGCCTCGTCCGCGGCGCTGATGTCGTAGAACACAAGCGGTTTCAGGATCGCGGCGTAGTCCATCGGCGGCGCCGGCGCCTGGATGGCCGGGGCAAGCGTGCCCCTCATCTCGAAGGGAGTGGCCGTCGGTGCGCGGTTCGGATTGGGATCGGGGAGCGGCACGTCCGACACGCCAACTGCGCTCTGCTCGACTTTTGGCTGGACTGGCGTTGCGAGTGAAAGACCAGGCGTAAGCGGAGGCGTCACTATTGCCAGCATTGGCCCCTGGGGATTGCGGTCGGGCAGTGGGACGCTTGTGGTCGCGGTCGCGGCATCACTCTTTGGGTTGACCAAAATCACGCCTGTCGCCGTAACTTTGGAAGAGCGGTCAGGCAGCGCTACGTTCGTGGTCGAGGTTCCTGCGTCCTGCTGCGGGGTCACGGTCGGCGAAGCGGAAGCTTGATCTCCCGCGGTGGGCTGGCCGGGCAGGGCTCCCGTCACGGCGCCCGCATCAGGTTGGGCTGCCGCGGGTTGGCCCTCTGCCGCCGGGACCGAAGTGAAGGTCGCCACCGGTGCAGCCAGGCGCTCGGGGTTCCGGTCAGGTAGGGGTGGTAGGGGTTGGGGTTCGCTGGCGGCCCGCGCAGTCTTGGCCTTGGTTATCTTTGCTACCGGCGCGTCGCGTTGTGACTTGGCCGTAGCCAAAGCCGGCGCGAAACACGCGAACACAACCAGTAATGAGAGTGCGTGCGCGCTAAAGCGTTTCATCTCGTCGATCGGTACCGGTTTACGATCCTGCGTCTTACGGCAGTCAGGACGTCCCCCTAGCCGGGGAGCCGCGACGATGACGGCAGTGTAGTGTGCCCGAATTGAAGAATGTCTGAAAGAATCCGGCGGAAAAATGACCCATGAGGCGCCAGTGGGATGAGAGCAATTCTGAGAGAACTAGCTCAAGGTCTTGGATTGTCGTACTTTATTGCTTGAGCAACGCGAAGGCCGGTGAGGCCGCACAGCGTCTAGTCAAGGCCAATCGGAAGGGTTGTTCCACGCCTTGCCGCCTTAACCCTCAGACCCTATTGTCCGCCTTCCTTGCAACGCATCGCTGCGCAGCGAATTCGGCCTCAGGAGCTTACTCACGTGCCAATCCCGCCCTTTAGAGGCTCGATCACCGCCCTGATCACGCCGTTCAACGACGGAAAGCTCGACGAGCGCGCCTTTCAAAGGCATGTGGATTGGCAGATCGATCAAGGCACCCACGGTCTTGTGCCGTGCGGGACGACCGGCGAATCGCCGACCCTCAGCCATGATGAACATAAGAGGGTGGTGGAGCTCTGCATCGAAGCGGCGGCAGGCCGCGTGCCGGTCATCGCGGGGACAGGGTCGAATTCGACCGCCGAGGCGATCGAGTTGACACGGCACGCGAAAGAGGCCGGTGCCGATGGCGTGCTGGTGGTGACGCCCTATTACAATAAGCCGACACAAGAAGGGCTCTATCTCCACTTCAAGGCGATCAACGACTGCGCCGACATCCCTATCCTGATCTACAACATCCCGGTGCGAAGCGTGGTCGACATGTCGGTCGACACCATGGCGCGCCTGTTCAAGCTCAAGAACATCGTCGGCCTGAAGGACGCGACCGCCAACATGGCCCGAGTGAGCCAGCAGCGGGCGGCGCTTGGGCCCGATTTCATCCAACTTTCCGGCGAGGACGCGACCGCGCTCGGCTTCATTGCCCATGGCGGCCAGGGCTGCATCTCGGTCACCGCCAATATCGCGCCGGCGCTCTGCGCCGAATTCCAGCTCGCCTGCCTCGCGGGCAACTTCAAGCTCGCGCTGCAATTGCAAGACCGGCTGATGCCGCTGCATGACGCGCTATTCGTCGAGTCAAATCCCGGTCCGGTAAAATATGCGGCGGGCAAGCTCGGACTGTGCACCGGCGAGACCCGCCTTCCGCTTGCGCCGCTCGCGCCTGCCTCGCGCAAAAGGGTCGATGATGCGCTGGCGACGCTCGGGCTTGCTCTCGTCTAGACTCTGGCAGGTGATGCGATGGCGCCGAAGCGCGAGAGCGGCAAGCTCGTCGCCGAGAACCGGAAGGCGCGCTTCAACTACGATATCGAGGAGAAGCTCGAAGCTGGCATCGCGCTGCTTGGCTCGGAAGTGAAGTCGCTTCGCGCCGGCAAGGCCAATATTGCCGAAGCCTACGCCTCAGACGAGGCAGGCGAGATCTATCTGATCAACGCTCATATCAGCGAATACGCGCAAGCTGTGCGGAACGGCCATGCGCCGACGCGGCCCCGCAAGCTCCTGCTGCATGCGCGCGAGATCGCACGTCTGCTTGGCGCCATCCAAAGACAGGGCATGACGCTCGTACCGCTCAAGATGTATTTCAATGCGCGCGGCATCGCCAAGGTCGAGCTTGGACTGGCACGCGGCAAGAAGATTCACGACAAACGTGAGACCGAGAAGAAGCGGGACTGGCAGCGCCAGAAGGGCCGCCTCCTGCGCGAAAAGGGTTGAGCATTGTGCGGACGCCCCTCGGGCCTGGAACCATTCTGCCCAATGTGAACTTGCCGGCCACAAATGGCGGCGAAGTCTGTCTCGCAACTCATTCTGGACGGAGCATTGTCGCCATCTATCCCTGGACAGGGCGTCCTGGTCTGCCCAACCCACCGGACTGGGACATCATTCCGGGCGCCCACGGTTCGACGCCGGAGCTCCAGGGCTTTAGCGATCTTTTTGATGAATTCGAAACGCGCGGCGTTGCGATTTTCGGCTTGAGCAAACAGACGACCGAGTATCAGTGCGAGATGGCGAAGAGTCTCCGGCTGCCGTTTCCGATTCTGAGCGACGCCGAGGGACGCTTTGCCGCCGCGCTGGCTTTGCCCCGCTTCGCGACGGGTGGAGAGACTTATCTGAAGCGGCTCACGCTCATCGTGGAGAATGGGCGGATCAAACGGGTGTTCTACACAGTGACGGAGCCTGCACTCCATGCCGGCGAGATCATCGCCTGGCTCGATCAGTCGCCAAGCGCCTCGTCCTCAGCGTCCTCGACGGAATAACCGAGGCGGTCGAGCGCTTCCTCGAGATAGTCGGAGAGCAAAGGCATGCCGAGAAGATAGTCCGCTGTGCGATTGGTGCGCTCGGAGCGCGCGGTGGTCAGAGCCTCCTCGAGCTCCTCCGGCCCGAACGATCCCCTGCCGATCCACGCCAGAGCCACGAGGCTGACCTGCTCGTCCTCATTGAGATCGCGGATGAATTCCTTGAGCTCGGCTTGCGTGGCGTCGTCGGAAAAGTCCTCGAGGATGGATTCGGCATCATGATCCGAGGTAGCGCCGTCATCCCAGGCCGCCACCTTGGCGGCAATTTCCCGCGCCTTGATGATCACGAAGCCGACTTTCGCCGGCGAGATCTCAAGTCCCGCCATGGGACACCCTCATCCAGCTGCCCAACCGAGCATGCCTGACTTGGCAGGTCGCGGCAAGGCGCCTGCTAAGGTCTCTGCAGGCTTGCCGCGGCATCGGCAAGAACCGCCTCGAACATCGCGGCCGTGAGCCGACGGGTGCTCGTATTCTGTCGTGAGCAATGATAGCTGTCGAACAAGAGCAGCCCCGAGGGAAGCTCATGCCTTGCCCCATGGGAAAACACGAAATTGCCCCGCTTGAGGCTGAGGGCGTCGATGATGCTGTCATGAGCGATGCGGCCAAGCGCAAGCAGGGAGCGCAAATTGGGAAGCGCCTGGATGCGTCCGATGAGAAACTGGCGGCAGGTTGCGGTCTCTTCGGGGAGAGGTTTGTTGGCGGGAGGCACGCAGCGCACCGCATTGGAGATCATGCAATCCACGAGCTCGAGCGCGTCCGGCGCAACGAGGTCATGCTGTCCGTGCGCCAATCCCACCTTGAGCAGCGTGCCATAGAGCAACTCGCCAGCATAATCCCCTAGAAAGGGTCGCCCGGTCCGGTTGGCGCCCTTCAATCCCGGCGCTAGACCGACAATGAGCAGCCGCGCGTCGTCTCTACCGAACGACGGCACCGCCCCATTGAACCAGTCAGGATGCGCTGCCTTGTTATTGTTGCGATAGCCGACAAGACGAGGGCAGAGGGGGCAATCCTTTGGGGGTTCGGGCGTGTGTGTTTCGTCCGTCGCATGAAGCAGCATCGTGGCCTGCGTCATTCAGAGCGCCGTAATGGCGTCTCCCCACCGGCATCGCGTTTGGCGAGGAGGGCAAGCGCCGACCAGTCGAGATCGCCGCCGCGCGAAGCGAGCAGCGCAAGAAAGCGGTCGGAGATGAGGCTCGCAAGCGGCATTGGCACTTTAAGCTCCCGGGCTGCACTCAAGGCAAGACTCACATCTTTATAGCCGAGCTCGGCCTTGAAGCCCGCAGGTGAATAGCGCTCCTCGGCGATAAGCTCACCATAAGTCTTGTAGACCGGCGCGCCGAACAGCGTGTTGGTGAGAATATCGACATATTGCACGCGATCGATCCCACGCTTGCTTACCAAGGCCAGCGCCTCGCCGAGAGCCTCAATTACCGATGCAATCAGAAAGTTACCGCTAAGCTTGACGAGGTTTGCCATCGGCGGCTCGTCCCCGATCGGGAAGGTGCGCTGCCCAAGCACATCGAAGAGAGGCTGACATCTTTCGACTACTTCACGCTTTCCCGCCGGCACGATGAACAGCTTGGCCGACGCCGCAGCGTCCGGACGCCCGAATACCGGCGCCGCGACGAACTCCTGACGCTTTTCTCGATGGGCTCGCGTAAGCCGCTCCGAATCCGCCACGCTGATCGTGCTCATGGAGATGTGGATAGCGTCGGGAGAGAGAGCGACAAGAATTCCATCATCGCCAAACACCGCCTCATCAACGGCGTGGTCGTCGGCGAGCATGGTGATGACCACTTCACCTCGCGCGGTGGCGCCCGGCGTATCGGCGAGATGTGCGCCGCGCTTAACCAGCGGCGCGGCCTTCGCTTTGGTGCGGTTATAGACAGTGAGGTCATGTCCAGCCACCAGCAGATTGGCGGCCATGGCACTGCCCATGTGCCCGAGCCCGATGAAGCCGAGTTTCATGCTTTGACCTCCGCCTGTGTCGTGGGAGTCCTTTTTCGTTTCGGCCGCGCGATCTCGGGCTGGCTCCCTTGCAACGGCGGCTCCTGCAATAAGATGCGAAGGTGCCGGCAAAGCGCGATCAGGTCCGGCCGGTAGTCCTCGCGCAATTGCTGAAATCGGATGTACGCCGCGTCTTCCGGCTTGCACAAGCTGTAGCCTGCGCTGCGGAGCCGCTCGCGCATGACCTTGAATTGCTCTCGATCGACCGTCGCGTCACGCGTGGGCGCCGCCTGTACGGCGAAAAGTCTCTCAAGAGAGCCGACAGTGCGGCAGCCGATCGGAAGGAACATGCGCGCGGCAGGCGCAGTAGGTCTCTGGGTCTCGGTCGCTGCCAGTAGCAGCGCTGCAGCATCGATCACGGCGCCGAATACAGCCAGCCACTCGCCGCCTTCATCGGTCGAGCGGAAATGCGCGAGCGCCGGATCGGCACGGTGGCTCTGCAAGACGTCGGCGGCCCATTTCTCCCAGTCGCGGAATAGCTCGGCGAGCGCATCCGGCGCTTCGTTAAGTCCGTAGGTCTCGAGGATGACAAGGCCTGATGGCGGACGTCCAGCCACCGGGAGCGTGCTGAGCACAAGCACCTCTCGGCGATGGAGGGCCCGTTGCACGGTCAGCAGAAAGGTCGCGCCGATTGTCACGCTGGCAAGCCCCGACAGACCCGCGAGGACCACCAGAAAGCGCGCCGGTCCGTTCACGATGCTATTGCCGACGCCGAGCGTGAAGAAGGCTGACCCAGCAAGATACACAGTCTCCGCGAGATCGACGGCGGGACCTATGTCTTTGCTGTCGGCGTGAATCATAAGTCCAGCGCCACCCAGAAAAGCAACGCGAGGATGATCAGAAGAGGCGCGAGGCTTGCCCGCGCCGTCTGGCGCGACCGCGTCGATTTGATGCGCTCCGTAGCCTTGAACCCAGAGCGGAACGAAAAGGCGGCCGAGCAGCGGACTGAGGCGGAGCGCTCTGACGGTCGGCCGCGGCAGGAGAATGGTGCGGGAGATGTCGGAAAGGACGAGCAGGACGAGACCAAGCCCTGCCACGAATTCGATCGTTGTACCGATTGCGCGTACCTCCAACTTCTGAGTTCGGAGGCCGAACGTGGAGAGCCGCAATGGGGTTTAGAAAAGGGAAACGTCCTCCGCTTGAGCTCGCTCAGGTCTCGATCAGGTCTTCCGACTCAAACTCATCGAGCGGCTCGGGCTCGGTACGACGCCGCTCGGCACGCTGCGCCCGTTCGGCAGGGTCGCGCCCTATTTCCTCTTGCAGATTGGCGAGGTCGATGAACTGATCGGCCTGACGGCGAAGCTCGTCGGCCACCATCGGCGGGTTGGTGGCGAGCGTCGACACAACGCTCACGCGCTTGCCCTTATGCTGGAGCGCCTCGACGAGCGAGCGGAAGTCGCCGTCGCCCGAGAACAGCACGATGTGGTCAAGGTAGTCCGACAATTCCATGGCGTCAACGGCGAGCTCGATATCCATGTTGCCTTTGATCTTGCGCCGACCGGTCGCGTCGACAAACTCCTTGGTGGGCTTCGTCACCATGGTGTAGCCATTATAATCGAGCCAATCGATGAGCGGCCTGATCGAGGAATACTCCTGCTCCTCGGCAAGCGCCGTATAGTAAAGGGCGCGCACGAGCTGTCCTTTGCTCCGGAACAGCGAAAGCAGCCGCTTGTAATCGATGTCGAAAGCGAGTGCCTTGGCAGTGGCGTAGAGGTTGGCGCCATCGATGAAGAGTCCAACGCGCTCTGTCGGATAAAAATTCATTTAAGCTCCTATCACCGGAAGTATGAAGGCGATTGAGAGAGCGGCCTCTCAGCAACGTCGACTCGAGGGCTGCTTAGACAACATAGGTGTGACGGAAGGAGTGTGCAATTGCTCGCGCGTGGGAAGATTCTGATAGCTCTTGGTGCAAATTGTCCCGGGGTTTGGGGCACAGCGGCACAAACGCTTGAACATGCCATAGGCGAAATTGAGCGCGCTAATATAGGAGTCATTGCGGTCTCGCCATTTTACCAGACGGAAGCCGTCGGCCGGGCGCGTCAGCCTGCTTACGTAAACGCGGTAGCACTGATCGACACGAGCCTTGCGCCGGAAGCGCTACTTAGAGTGTTGAAAGCGATCGAGCGAAGGGCTGGCAGACGGGGCGGCAGGCCCTGGGGACCGCGTACGCTCGATATCGATATCATCGATTATCGAGGCCTGGTCAGGCACTGGCATGACCGGCAGCCTGAGTTCGGCGGGGCAGGCCGACGCCCTCTAGTTCTGCCACATCCTCTCGCGCATAAGCGTCCGTTCGTGCTCAGACCGCTCCTGGATGTCGCTCCCGATTGGCGTCACCCGGTGCTCAAGGAGAGCGCGCGGGAGCTTTGGCGCGAGACGCAGGGGCGAGGCGAGGGCAGGGTGATAGGAAGGCTCTAAGGCTTAGTCCTGCTTGCCAGCCTCAAGCGAACTGCCTAAATAGAGACCAAATCACAGCAAACCCAACACAAGGATTCCCTGATGGCTCGCGTCACCGTCGAGGACTGCATCGACAAGATTACGAACCGCTTCGAGCTCGTGCTTTTGGCAAGCCACCGTGCTCGCACCATTTCCGCCGGCGCCCAGATTGCCGTGCAGCGCGACAATGACAAGAATCCCGTAGTAGCGCTCCGCGAGATCGCCGAGCAGAAGATTGTCGCCGACGACCTCAGGGAAGACTTCATCCACTCGATGCAGAAATATGTGGAGGTGGATGAGCCGGAGGCTGAGGCCGTGCCCATGCTCTCGACCGATACCAGGATGCCCGTTCTCGGACAGGACGATCAGTCGACCGACACCACGATCGACAAGATGACCGAGGAAGAGCTGTTGCGGAGGATGGCGAGCCAGGCACCTTCGGATGGCTCCAATGCGGGACCGCGCTCACGCTGACCTAACCCGCTTCTCAAAAAGCGCGGGCTACCCCTTTGCCGTAATGCATTGTCGCCTCGGTTCGTGCCGAGGCGCAGACTTTCTTGAAGAGAAGGTGCGGCTGCCAATCGATGTGGATGCGGCGGCTGACGAGAGGCGCGCGCCATGACCCGCCAATACGAGCTGGTCGAGCGCGTGCTGAGTTATCAGCCGAACGCCGACGAGGCGCTGCTCAATCGCGCCTATGTCTATGCCATGAAAGCGCACGGCAACCAGAAGCGGGCCTCTGGCGCACCTTATTTCTCCCATCCGCTGGAAGTGGCGGCCATCCTCGCCGAAATGCGGCTCGACGATGCGACAATCGCAACCGCGCTCCTGCACGATACCATCGAGGATACCGAAACCACGCGTTCCGAAATCGACGCCATGTTCGGGCGCGAGATCGGCACCCTGGTCGATGGACTGACCAAGATCAAGAAGCTCGACCTCGTCACCAAGAAGGCCGAGCAGGCGGAGAATTTCCGCAAGCTCCTGCTTGCCATCTCGAGCGACATCCGAGTGCTGCTGGTCAAGCTCGCCGACCGCCTGCACAACATGCGCACGATCGAGCATATCAAGCCGGCCAAGCGCACGGTCATCGCCGAAGAGACCATGGACATCTATGCCCCCCTTGCCGGCCGCATGGGCATGCAATGGCTGCGCGAAGAACTCGAGGACCATGCCTTCAAGGCGCTCAATCCCGAGGCCTACGCAGCGGTCGTCGAGCGACTCAAGATTTTGCGCAAGCGTAACCAAGGCCTGATCGATGAGATCGAGGACGCGGTCACCAGCAAGCTCAAGGAAGCAAAGGTCGCCGGAATCGTCGCCGGCCGCGAGAAGAAGCCTTACGCCATCTGGAGCAAGATGGAGCGGAAGCAGATCTCACTCGAGCAGCTGTCCGACATTTATGCCTTCCGCATCGTGGTGCCCGAGGTCGAGGATTGCTATCGCGCACTCTCGGTGGTGCATACCACGTGGCACGCTGTCCCTGGCCGTTTCAAGGATTACATCTCGAATCCCAAGCAGAACGACTATCAGTCCATCCACACCACGATCGTCGGCCCGCGCCATCAGCGCGTCGAGCTACAGATCCGCACCGAGAAGATGCACTCGGTTGCCGAATATGGCGTCGCCGCGCATGCGCTCTACAAGGACGTCAATGGGTCGCATACGCCGAAGGGCGTGGCGCCGTCGCAAGACACCAATGCCTATCGTTGGCTCCGCCATCTCGTCGGCATGCTTCTTGACGGTGACAACCCTGAGGAGTTTCTCGAGCACACCAAGCTCGAGCTGTTCCAGGACCAGGTATTCTGCTTCACGCCTAAGGGACGGCTGATCGCTCTGCCGAGAGGGGCAAATCCCATCGACTTTGCCTATGCGGTGCACACCGACATCGGCAACACTTGCGTCGGCGCCAAGATCAACGGTAGGCCGATGCCGCTTACGACCGAGCTCAGGAACGGCGACGAGGTCGAGATCATCTGCTCAAAGGCGCAGCTTCCGCCCTCGGCCTGGCAGAGCATTGCCGTCACCGGCAAGGCGCGCTCGGCCATCAGGCGTGCGACCCGCGACGCGGTGCGCGCGCAATATGGCAAGCTCGGCCGCGAGATTCTGGTGCGCGCCTTCCAGCGCCGCGAGAAGACCTTTGGCGAGGAGGCAGTTTCGGCCGCGCTTGGCCGCCTGTCGCAGAAGACAACAGAAGATGTGTTGGCGGCGGTGGGACGCGGCGAACTATCCTCGGCTGATGTGTTTCGCGCGGTCTTCCCGGATGAGGGCTCAACCGAAGCGCAGAAGCGAAGGCGCAAGCTCAAGCGCAACGACGAGGGCTGGTTCGGGCTCGGCAAGGTGATCGGCCTCAAGTTCCGCTGGCCTGGGTCGAGCGGCAAGGCGCCGAAGGATGGCCCAAGCAGCATCCCCATCAGGGGTTTGCGGGGCGATTTGCCGGTTAGCTTCGCCGATGGCGGCGCGGTGCCTGGCGATCGCATCGTCGGCATTCTCAGTCCCGGGCAGGGTATCACCATCTATCCCATCCACGCCGAGGCGCTTAAGGCCTTCGACGAGGAGCCCGAGCGATGGATCGACGTGACCTGGGACATCGACGAGGATAACCCCCAGCGCTTTCCGGCCAAGCTCGCGGTGACGGTGCTGAACGAGCCGGGGAGCCTTGCCCAAGTGGCCACCGTGATCGGCGAGGCAGACGGCAATATCGATAATGTGAAGATGACGAACCGGGTGCCCGATTACACCGAGATGCTGATCGACCTCGAAGTGTGGGACCTGAAGCACCTGAACGAGATCATTGCCGGGCTCAGAGCCAAAGATGTGGTGTCGAGCGCCGCCCGGGCGAACGGTTAAGCGCGCTGGTTTCTGGAAGAACTTAACCTAGATATGGTAGGGCCTTGGTCGCCAACGGGACGCAATCACCCGGCGGTTGGTTCTAAGTCTGTCGAGAGGTGACGATGCTGTTCAGGCGCCGCGAAGAGGAGAGCATTCTCGGGCGGATACGCGTGCACCTTTGGCCGCGCCGGAGCTGGAGCCGATCGACTCGCTACGTCCTTTATCGCCTGAAGCGCTTGAGCGAATCTCCCCATGCCGTCGCGCTCGGTTTTGCGGTCGGCGTGTTCTCTGCGGCTACGCCCTTTCTTGGCACCCACATGGTCATGGCTGCCTTGATCGCGTGGGCGGTCGGCGGCAGCATTGTCGCCGCCGTGCTTGGCACCTTCTTTGGCAACCCGCTGACTTATCCACTACTGTGGTATACCACCTACGAGGTCGGCCACTTGATGCTCGGCGGCCGTGCCGTAAAGCACAACATCGACCTCTCCAACGGCATTTTCCAATCTTCGCTCGAGAAGCTTTGGCCGATCTTGAAGCCGATGTCGCTCGGCTGCATCCCCGTGGGATTGGCACTCGCCGCGCTGAGCTACGTGCTCGTCAAGCCGATGGTCGAGGCCTACAAACATCGCCGCCTTCGCGAGCTTGGTACCCAGTCGAGAGGGGAGGCCGTCGGCGCGCGATGACGACCGTTCCTGCGATGACCGCGCGCAACATCGAGAGCGTGGCCCCGATCCGCCTCGGCATCAACATCGACCACATCGCCACGTTGCGCAACGCGCGGGGAGGCCGTTATCCGGATCCGTTGCGCGCGGGGAGACTAGCCGTCGAGGCAGGCGCCGACAATATCACCGCGCATCTCCGCGAGAATCGCCGCCACATCAGGGATGAAGATATCGCGAGGCTCATGGCGGCAGCGATCGCGCCGCTCAATCTGGAGATGGCGGTGACGCCGGAAATGCTCGCTATCGCCCTCGAAGTGCGGCCGCATGCCTGTTGCCTTGTGCCGGAGCGGCGTCTCGAGATCACCACCGAAGGTGGTCTCGACGTCGTGTCACAGATTCAAACGCTTACGCCATTTGTCGCCAAGCTCAGACAAGCCGGCGTCCAGGTTTCGCTGTTTATCGACCCTGACCCCGAGCAGATCGATGCGTCGCGCAAAGTCGGTGCCGATGCGATCGAGCTCCACACCGGCACCTATTGCGGAGCTGCAATGGAAGGCGACACGCCTTCGTTCCGCCGCGAGCTTTCTCGCCTTGTGGAGGGGGCTCGGCGGGGCGCCAAGGCAGGGCTCGAGGTCCACGCGGGCCACGGGCTCAACTATGATAACGTCACGCCCGTCGTCTCGATTCCCGAGATCGTCGAGCTCAATATCGGTCATTACCTCGTGGGCGAGGCGATTTTCGTGGGTCTCGGCAAGAGTGTCGCACGCATGCGTGCCATCATGGATGAGGCGCGCGCGGCCCTGCGGCATAGCGACACGGAAGCCAGGGTCTCCGGCACGTGATGATCCTCGGGCTCGGCAACGACATCATCGACATCAGGCGGGTCGAGCGCACTATCGAGCGCTATGGCGAGCGCTTCCTGTCCCGCGTTTTCACCGAAATCGAGCGGCGGAAATCCGACAACCGCGCAGGACGCGCCGCCTCTTACGCCAAGCGTTTTGCCGCCAAGGAGGCCTGCGCCAAGGCGCTTGGCACGGGGTTCCGCCAAGGCGTGTTCTGGCGCGACATGGGCGTGGTGAATTTGCCATCTGGCCGCCCCACATTGCAGCTCACTGGAGGGGCGGCGCGGGCGCTCGAGCAGCTCACTCCCGAAGGCCACGAGGTTCGCATCGACCTCTCGATCACCGACGATTTCCCCACTGCCCAGGCGATCGTCATCATCTCTGCCGTAAAGGTCTCGCTCCGCGACTGACGCGTTTGCCTGATCACCGGGGAGAGGCTATAGGGGCGCCTAACCTTTACGAGCCTGAATTGACCATGAACCCGAGGAGAGCTTCCGCATGAGCGTAGAAGCCGAGAACACGGAAGCTAGGAGCAGCGTGAAGGACACCGTCCGCGTGATCATTCACGCGCTGATCCTCGCGCTCATCGTGCGGATTTTCCTGTTTCAGCCCTTCAATATTCCGTCGGGCTCCATGATCCCAACGCTGCTCGTCGGCGATTATCTCTTCGTCTCGAAATACAGCTACGGCTACAGCCGGTACTCCTTCCCTTTCGGGCTCAATTTGTTCCCAGGCCGTATCTGGTCGAAAGAGCCGGACCGCGGCGATGTGGTCGTGTTCAAGCTGCCGCGCGACAATGAGACCGATTACATCAAGCGTGTGATAGGCCTCCCCGGCGACGAGATCCAGATGATCCACGGCATCCTCAACATCAACGGCAAGCCGGTGCCGAAGGTGCGTACCGATGACTTCGTCACCACCGAACCGTCGGGCCGCGAGCGGCACGTGGCGCGCTATCTCGAAACGCTGCCGAACGGCGTGACGTATCCCGTTATCGACTTGGTGCAAGAGGGCTTCGGGGACAACACTGAGGTCTACAAGGTGCCCGAAGGCGAGTTCTTCATGATGGGCGACAACCGCGACAACTCGACCGATAGCCGGTTCTTGTCAGAGGTCGGTTTCGTGCCGTTTCAGAATCTCGTCGGCAAGGCGCAAATCATCTTCTTCTCGCTCGACGAGAGCACGAGCTTCTGGGAGTTTTGGCACTGGCCGACGAGCGTCCGCTGGTCGCGCATCTTCCAGGTGGTGCATTAAGCCTTGCTCAAGGCGCGGGCACTCAAAGATTTGTGCGCCCGGCTCGGGCGCGATTTCTCTGACCCTGCTCTGCTCAAGGTAGCGCTCACTCATGCGAGCGCGCGCGCAGGCGCTCGTCCTCAAGAGGACAACGAGAGGCTGGAGTTCCTTGGCGACCGCGTACTTGGTCTCGCCGTTGCCGAGCTTCTTGCCGATTCCTTCCCCAAGGCACGTGAGGGAGAGCTTGCGCGTTGGTTCAATCATCTCGTTCGCGCCGAGACTTGTGCCGAGATCGCGCAGGAGTGGGAGCTCGGTGCATTCATTCTAATGAGCGGGGGAGAAGCGGGGAGCGGCGGCCGCAGCAAGAAGACCATTCTCGCCAATGCCTGCGAGGCGGTGCTCGGTGCCATCTTCGCCGATGGCGGCTACGACCCGGCGCGGGCCGTGGTGCGCCGCTTCTGGAAGCCGCAGCTCGACATGCTGGAGCTTGCCGCCCCTGACGCCAAGTCGCTGTTGCAGGAATGGGCGCAAGGGCGGCGGTTGCCGCTGCCGCGCTATCTCGAAGTTGCCCGCGAAGGCCCGGATCACGCGCCCCGCTTCACTGCCGAGGTGCAAATCGACGGAGTGGCGCCTGAACGTGGCACCGGCGCCAACAAGCGCGCCGCAGAGCAGGCCGCCGCTCTTGCCATGCTGGTCCGCGAGGGAGTGTGGCAGGCTCCGCCTGATGTCTGAGGCTCCTGCCACGGAGACGGGCACGCGCTGCGGTTTCGTCGCAATTATCGGCGCCCCCAACAGCGGCAAGTCGACCCTCACCAACGCGCTGGTCGGCGCCAAGGTCTCCATCGTTACACATAAGGCGCAGACGACGCGTGGTCCGGTGCGCGGCATCGGGCTGATCGGTGACACGCAAGTGATCCTCGTCGACACGCCGGGAATCTTTCAGCCCAAGCGGCGGCTCGACCGGGCCATGTCGCAAGCGGCATGGGAGAGGGCAGAAGAAGCCGACATCGTCGCTGTGGTGATCGACGCGCATCGCGGGCTCGATTCGAGCCTCGACGCACTGCTCAAGCATCTCCCTGAAGTAAAGCGGCCGGCGATTGCTATCCTCAACAAGATCGACCTCGTGAGTAAGCCCGACCTGCTGCGGCTTACCGCCGAGATCTCGGCGCTCATGCAGTTCGATCGTGTGTTTATGGTCTCGGCGCTGACCGGCGACGGCGTCGCCGATCTCAGATCCTATCTCGCAAGTGCCGTTCCGCTTGGGCCCTGGCTATTCCCCGAGGATCAGCTCACTGATGCCTCGCTCCGCCAGACCGCGGCCGAGATCACCCGCGAGAAACTCTTCCTCAGGCTGCACGAAGAGCTTCCCTATCAGCTCACGGTCGAGACCGCAGACTGGAAGGAACTGAAGGACGGCAGCGTCAGGATCGAACAAACGATCTATGTGACGCGCGAAAGCCAGCGCAAGATGGTGCTCGGCGCGAAAGGCCAGACCATCAAGGAGATTGGGTCGGCGGCGCGCGAGGAGATCGCCGAGATCGCTGGGGTGCCTGTGCATCTCTTCCTGTTCGTCAAAGTGCGCGAGCGCTTGGGCGAGGATCCCGAGCGCTACCGCGAGATGGGTCTCGATTTTCCGAAGGACCGCTAGGTTCGGGTCAGGCCGACCTTTGGTGGAACCGCCTGGTACGGGGAACGTTGCGGTCCGTTAGGCATCACTAAGGAGACCATCATGAAACGCGTATTTCTCGTAGCCGCGGCCGCGTTGCTTGGAGCAACGGCGGCTGAGGCCGCGACAACAACCGCCCCCGGCGCTGCCGGCGCAGCCCCTGGTGCGCCTGGCGGTGCGCCGATGCAGAATTTTGGCCCAAGCCCGGGCATGCCTGGCTCGACCAGCCCGCAGCAGCCGAGCTATGGCGCTCTTCACGGGCAGCCCTGTTCACCGACCTATAACCCGAACGCCGCATTGCCCTCGCTGAACAACTCGGGGACCGCCGCGAGTCCGAGCACTGGGACCTTGGCGTCCAGCATCAATACACCGAGCACGAGTAGTGGAGGCAGCACAAGCAGCGGCGCGAGCAGCGGCATTGGCTCGACCGGAGGCGGCACCAGCAGTGGAGGCTGACAGCCCAATGTCTCGCAGAGGCCTGAAAGGCGCGGGGTACCTCCCGGGCCTTTCGTTTTACTTGCCCTGATCGACCCAGAGGCCAAGCGCCGCATCCCAACACCGATTCCCGAGGCACATATCCGGGGTTGAGCCACAGTCTTCCTACAAAGAGTCACCCCGATGAAATCCGCATTTCCAATCTTGGCTGCGGCGGCAGCCTTGCTCCTTTCGGCAGGCAGCGCACAGGCCGCGAGGCCAATGGGCGGTAACAGCAACATCATCCTTCCGCCCGCTCCGCCGCTCCAGAGTTCGCTACCGCCAATGACCAACTCCGGCGCTCTCAACACGCCACATCCACTTGGCACGCCTCCCGTCAACACCGGGGCGCTCGGGATCACCGGCCCTGCCTCCCTCGGCGTTCCTGGCCAGCAAAGCTTCGGCGCGCTTCCCGGCAATCCGGGGTCGGCCACCTACAATCCGAATGCTGCCCTGCCCAGTCTGGGCAATTCTGGATCGGCAATTGCTCCCGATGAGGGGTCATCAGCCACAGGCGTCAATACCCCGAGCACGGGCGTCAATGCTCTGAACACCAACGTCAACGGCGGGATGTAGCGACCTTCCGCGTACCTCATTGGGGGGACGCTTGAGCTCATCGCCACTTGCCCTCTAGGGTAGGCGATGGACTGGAGCGACGAAGGCATTTTTCTTTCGGCGAAGCCGCTCGGAGAGGCGAACATCGTCGCCGAAATCTTCAGCCGCGCTCACGGCCGGCATCTCGGGCTGGTGCGGGGTGGGCGGTCGCGCCGCATGCGCCCGTTGCTCCAGCCCGGCAATCTGCTTCGGGCGACATGGCGCGCGCGTCTGTCAGAGCATCTTGGGGGCTTCAATGTCGAGGTGATGGAGGCCCATGCCGCGCGCGTGCTCGACGATGCTGCGGCGCTTGCCGCCATCTCCTCGCTGGCAGGACTCGCGCGGCTTTTGCCAGAGCGCGACCCGCATCCCGAGCTCTATGCGGCTGCGCTGAATGTGCTGCGCTCGTTCGACGACGCAGCTACATGGCCCGCGCTCCTCGTGCAATGGGAGCTTCGGCTTCTAGGAGAGCTCGGCTTCGGGCTCGATCTTTCCGAATGCGCCGCGACTGGCGTCGATGCAGACCTCGCCTATGTGTCGCCGCGCTCCGGCCGCGCCGTGTCGCGTGATGCTGGCAAGCCGTATTGCGACAAACTGCTGAAGTTGCCCGCCTTCCTAATCGATGGTGCAGCGCCCATTGGCGAGGGCGATATCGTCGCGGGCTTTATTCTGACTGGCCACTTCATCGAGCGCGACGCGCTCGTGCCGCACGGCCTTTCCATGCCGCAAGCGCGTGAGCGCCTCATCGCCATTCTCGCACGGCCCACCAAGGCGGCTCGCTCGGCCTAGCAGTGTTGCGCTATCCTTGAACGATGTTGTTGCCGCGTGTCACAGCGCTTGCCGTCATTGTGCTCGGAGTCGCCACGGCGGGACGAGCGCACGCGCAGCAATTCGACATTCCCGCGGGCGCCAAGGCGGCGATCATCGAGCAGACCAATGCCTATCGGCAGAGCAAAGGGCTGGCGCCCCTGAGCGAGAACGAAGGTGCGAGCCGCGCGGCGCAGGCATACGCCAACTACCTGGCCGCAACTGCGAGAGGCGGCCATAGCGCCGATGGGCGTAACCCGGTGCAGCGGCTACGCGCTGGAGGGGTCAAGTTCTGCAAGTTCCGCGGCGAGAATTGGCACATGTCATGGACGCGACCTGCAAGAGCCTCCTCCGATACGGCGATGGACGCGGCCATGCGCTTCTGGAAGAAGTCTCCGGGGCATGAGCGCGCGCTGCGGTCGCGCTCGAACGAGATCGGCGTCGGCGTCGCCGGCTTCAGGCACGGCAATCAGTGGTGGTACCAGGAGATCCAGGTGTTCATCGATACCTCCTGCCTCAAAACCACCCACACCGCAGTAGTCCAAATGGAAGACCAGAGTCCGTCGCTGCCTGACCGGAAGCCCCTGCCGTCTCTCCCTGACCGGAATCCTCTGCGGTTGCCGAGCCCTTGAGCCCTGCGGCTCAATGCGCTAAGCGCGGCCTATGGGAAAACGGATTCCGCCGCCTGATTCGCAAGGCCCGATCGAGCCTGTGAATCTGCGCGAGGCGCTCGAGGAGCGCTACCTCGCTTACGCGCTTTCGACCATCATGCACCGTGCGCTTCCCGACGTGCGCGACGGCTTGAAGCCGGTGCATCGCCGGCTGCTCTACGCCATGCAGCAGCTCAGGCTTTCGCCGCAGGGCGAGTTCCGCAAATGCGCGAAGATCGTCGGCGACACAATGGGTAATTTCCATCCGCACGGCAACCAGGCGATCTACGACGCGCTCGCGCGGCTCGCCCAGGATTTCTCGGTCCGCTACCCGCTGGTCGATGGCCAGGGCAATTTCGGCAATATCGACGGCGATAACCCGGCCGCCGAGCGCTACACCGAGGCGCGGATGACCGAGGTTGCGGCGCGGCTGCTCGACGGCATCGACGAGGACACGGTCGACTTTCGCGCCAATTACGATGGGCGCGAGCAGGAGCCCTCGGTGCTGCCTGCCAATTTCCCCAATTTGCTCGCGAATGGCTCGTCGGGCATTGCCGTCGGCATGGCAACTAACATCCCGCCGCACAATGTCGGCGAGCTATGCGACGCGGCGTTGCATCTCATCAAGTTTCCCAACGCCACCGCAGACAAGCTCGTCGAGCTCGTGCCCGGACCCGATCTGCCGACGGGAGGCGTAATCGTCGAGCCGCGCGAGGAGATCGTCAAAGCCTACAAGACCGGGCGCGGCAGCTTCCGGCTCCGGGCGAAATGGAAACAAGAAGATACCGGCCGCGGCACCTATCAGATCATCGTGACGGAGATCCCGTATCAGATCCCGAAAGCGCGGCTAGTTGCCCGCATCGCCGAGCTTCTGCTTCAGAAGAAGCTGCCGCTCCTTGCCGACGTCCGTGACGAGTCGACCGAGGAAGTCAGGCTCGTGCTCGAGCCCAAGAGCCGGAGCGTCGACCCGCTGCTTCTCATGGAGTCGCTGTTCAAGCTGACCGAGCTTGAGACGCGCGTGCCTCTCAACATGAATGTGTTGAGCCGCGGCCAGGTGCCGAACGTGCTCGGCCTGAGGCAGGTATTGCGCGAGTGGCTCGATCACCGCCAAGCGGTGCTGGTCCGGCGGTCGAAATTCCGCTTGGCCAAGATCAATCACCGGCTCGAGGTACTCGACGGCTACCTCATCGTCTATCTCAACATCGACAGGGTCATCAAAATCATCCGCGAGAAGGACGAGCCGAAGCCCGCGCTGATGAAGGCGTTCAAGCTCACCGAGGTGCAAGCCGAGGCAATCCTCAACATGCGGCTGCGCGCGTTGCGCAAGCTCGAAGAGATGGAGATCAGGCGCGAGCACGAGAATCTCACCAAGGAGCGCAAAGAGCTGAAGGCGCTGCTCGCCTCGAAGGACAAGCAGTGGAAGACCGTCGCCAGCGAGATCAAGGCGCTCAAAGATCAGTTCGGGCAAAAAACCGAGCTTGGCCGCCGCCGTACGAGCTTCGCCGAGGCGCCAGAGGGCGTTGAGGTCGATCTCGCCGAAGCGATGATCGAGAAAGAGCCGGTCACCATCGTGCTGTCGGAGAAGGGATGGATCCGCGCCATTCGTGGCCATCAGACCGAGATCGACAGCCTGTCCTTCAAGGAAGGCGACCGTCTGAAGCGCGCGGTCAAGGCCCAGACCACCGACACGCTTTTGCTGTTTGCCACCAATGGCCGATTTTACTCGCTTGGTGCCGACAAACTCCCAGGGGGCAGGGGCCACGGCGAGCCGTTCCGCCTCATGATCGACATCGAGGAGGCCGCAGACGCGGTCGAGCTGTTTGTGCATGAGCCGGGACGCAAGTTGCTGGTCGCAGGATCGAGCGGCCACGGCTTCATCGTCAACGAAGACGAAGTGCTCGCCATGACGCGGAAGGGCAAGCAGGTGCTCAACGTGCGCGAAGGCGAGGAGGCGGTCGTCGTCGCGCCAGCCGCGGGTGACAGCGTCGCGGTGATCGGAGACAACCGGAAACTATTGCTCTTCCCGTTGAGCGAGCTTCCGGAAATGCCGCGCGGCAAGGGTGTCAGGCTCCAACGCTATAAGGACGGCGGACTCGCCGACGCCAAGGTCTTCGACAAGAAGGAAGGCTTGACCTATCTCGACGCCGCGAAGCGCAGCTTCACTCTCTCCGCGACCGAGCTCAGGGACTGGTGGGGTCAGCGCGCTCAGGCCGGACGCCTGCCGCCCAAGGGCTTCCCGAAGTCAGGAAAATTCGGCCCGCGGTTCAACAGCTACTGATCGCCGGAGGCCGAACGGACCCAGCCCTTGGAGGTGAGGCGCTCCTGCGGCTCGAAGCGATTCTTGTAGCGCATCTTGCGCGAGCCTTCGATCCAATAACCGAGATAGACGAAGGGATGACCTTGGCTGCGCGCGAAATCGACGTGGTCGAGGATCATGTAGGTGCCGAGGCTGCGATGGGGCTGGTCAGGGTCGTAGAAGCTATACACCATCGAGATGCCGTCGCTCAGGCGGTCGCACAGCGACACGGCGAGGAGGGGAGAGCTTCCGTCGCCGTGAGGATCGGGCTTCAGCCGGTACTCGGTGACGAACGTCTCGACCACGCTGTCCTCGACCATCAGCGAATAGTCGAGCACCGACATCTCGGCCATGCCACCATCGGCGTGGCGCGCATCGATATAGGAGCGAAACAACGAATATTGCTCCGAGCTTGGCGATGGCGTCATGCGGGTTGCGACCAGATCGCGATTGATGCGGGCAATGCGCTTCAGCGAGCGGCGCGGCGTGAATTCTTCGACCAGGATGCGCACCGGGACGCAGGCCGAGCACGAATCGCAATATGGCATGTAGGCGATGTTCTGGCTTCGCCGGAAGCCGCCCTTCAATAGATTGTCGATGAGGAAGCGCGGCTTGTCGCGGGTGAGATGCGTGAATAGCTTCCGCTCGAGCCGGCCGGGGAGGTAGGGACAGGGCTGCGGCGCGGTTATGTAAAATTCTGGAAAGTTGCTCTTGTGCTCTGTCACTGCCGATCGCCCGGAACGAATCCGAACCGGTCCAAGCTTAGTTGATTGAATGCCCGACGCGCAATCCGGCATGAGCGCGCGTGCTGCATTCCCCCCGCGTCAGTTTAGAACGACTCGGAACTAGACCCGGTTTAGCACCACCACGCCCGCAAGGATATCGTGCAGGCAGCGTTTGCGCGGATCGAAGAGGACCCACAGAAGGATCGGACAGAAGATCACGAGCGAGAACCAGAACAGAAGCGCGTGGAAAGCCGCGATCAAAGGCGTCACCTTGCCCCCGAACCACATACGGACCTCTAGTCCCATCATCCGCTGGCCGATGGTTGCGGATTTCGGACCGCCGGTGGTGAGCGCATTATAGCCTAGCCCGACGGCGGGAAAGACGAGGCCGAACAGGAGCCAGGCGAGGCCGAGCGTGATCACCCCGAGCAGCGCCACGACCACGTAGGCGATGGCAGTCAGCACCAGGATGATCATGGCGTCGATGATGAAAGCGACGGTGCGCTTGCCGATCACCCCGTTGAACAGCTGAGGCTGCGCCACCGGATCGAACGCGTATGGCTGGTTGGCGAAACTTTGGCCGCGCGGCGGAAGCGTGCGTTGGTCGGACATGTTGTCTCCAGTCATGGCCAAGCGACAATTTCTCGCGCCCTAGATGGTGATGGCCCCTCTGCCAAACAAGCATCGATGATCCATTGATCCCGCACACAGCGGCAAGGCCGCCGGTTGCCGAGGCCGTGCCAACGCGTTAAGGGTTTTCGGCGAAAGACCGCAAGGCAAGTCTAACGGGGAGCTTCGATGCGAAGATCGGTGCTGTTGCTTGGCTTTGCGCTAGTATTAATCGGCGCACCGGCTTGGCGCGCGGTCGCCTGCGAAGGCCAGGAAGTAATCTTCGAGGACAAATTCGTCGATGATGCCGGCGGCTGGCCGATTAAGGACTCGATCGAAGTGAAGGACGGATCCTTCATCTTCAAGCTGCCGCCGGACGATATGCAGTCCAATCTCAATGTGACTTACACCGTTCGCGATGCTGATATCTGCTCCGAGACGGTTTGGCCCAACGGCGATCAACCG
>Ga0134125_10001423_pt1 | contig 29390 bp, 23 predicted proteins | sample KB31751_FD_96464 | JGI IMG/M metagenome (GOLD analysis project Ga0134125, IMG submission 96464) | Terrestrial soil microbial communities with excess Nitrogen fertilizer from Kellogg Biological Station, Michigan, USA - KB3-175-1 | ecosystem: Environmental > Terrestrial > Soil > Unclassified ... | reverse complement strand
GGACGCCCGTTGATCATTCTTAAGCGGGGCTGGACACGTCGGCAAGATGCCAAGTGGTTCTCAAGTTGAGTGCTGGGAGAGGAGACACGGGCGGGACGCCCGTGCCACGTCGGCAAGATGCCAAGTGGTTCTCAAGTTGAGTGCTGGGAGAGGAGACACGGGCGGGACGCCCGTGCCACGTCGGCAAGATGCCAAGGTAGTTCTCAAAGTTGAGTGCTGGGAGAGGAGACACGGGCGGGACGCCCGTGCCACGTCGGCAAGATGCCAAGTGGTTCTCAAGTTGAGTGCTGGGAGAGGAGACACGGGCGGGACGCCCGTGCCACGTCAGCAAGATACCAGGTGGTACTCAAGTTGAGTGCTGGGAGAGGACACACGGGCGGGACGCCCGTGCCACGCCAACAGAAAGGGGCGCTGCTTGTGAGCAGCGCCCCTTTCCATAAAGCCCCCCTTGTTGTTCGGAAATCTCGGTGAACCTGTTTTGTTAGTTTGACAACTGAGCGTGATTTTCTCGTTGCATGAAGGTTGTGTAGTAGTGCCCACGCAGTTTGAAATTCGAGAGCCGATAGAATGCGCAGGCTTTTTCATTGGTCTCGTTCACGAGCAAGCAAATCGACTTGCTTCGTAAAAGTATTTTCTGGGTTAGTTCGGCCAGGCACGCGCGACCGATACCGCGTCCACGTTTGGAAGAATTAACGTAGATTCCTTCAAGATAGGTAACGTCCGGAGTGTCAGCTTGAATGTCAGCTTTGAAGACCAACTGACCATTTTCAACTACTACCCACACGCGACCTCTTTCAATGCGTCGGGCACAGCGCTGGCGGAAGCCAATCGGGTCTACGTTCAGTGGATTAATTCCACTTTCAGCTTCGGCCATGGCTGCATGAACCGGGGCGATCAGGTCGAGATCGTCGATGGTGGCAAGCCGCAGGCCTTCCACTCTCTCAGGAACCTGAACAGGTCGGCGGAGCTCGAAAAGCAATTCCCGGCAGATAAGACGAATTTCCTGGCCATCGTCTGCGTAGGAATTCCAGAACTGTTCGATTCGTTCCTGCTCGCCCATGATCAAGAAAGTGTTCGAGCAAACCTGAGCCACCGGGGCGAACTCTTTAAGGGCGCGGTCGGTTCGGACTTCAATCAACGTCGTGTGACCAATCAAAGCCACGCCTTCCAATCTGCCTTCTGAATTGCGGCAGCCCCAGAAGGCGCCGCGGTTAAGTTCGCTCTCGATGCCGTTATCGCGGATGAAGCCAACCATACACACGGTGTGGATAGGACGTTCCGCGAGGAATGCGAGGACTTCATTGCGGTCCTCATCAGTCAATTTGGCGACTGAGACGGTTGTGTCTGCGCTCGGCAGATACTGGCTCTCAGCCATGACTGTGTTCATTAATTGGGCGGCGGACATGGTATCAGTCTCCATGGGGGGTGATGACTTCAATGCTTGATGGCTTATTGCATGCAGGCGGTGTTGTCTGCCACCAGCACGTAATCGCTAACCAGGACGCCATCCGATACAAGCACGCCATCCGAGACTAATACGCCGTCACTTACCAGCACACCGTCACTGACTAATACTCCGTCGCCAACTAGAACACCGTCACCTACCAGGACTCCGTCGCTGACGAGCACGCCGCTTCCTCTCAAAAGCGAGGCCAGGACATTGCCGGTTCCGAGTATGCCGCCAGTGCTGACATAGATGTTCTTGCCAACGACGATACCGGAAGTTAGTTGTGTAGTATCTCGAGCCAGGGTGCCGTTCGACGAAGGATCAATGTCGTCTCCCAGACGCTGACCGAGTAAGTAGGACTTCTGGAACTTCGTAACGAGCTCGCTTCCTGTGGCGAAGGTTAAGTCAGTGGTGACTCCCTGTGCCCAGGTGTAGGTCTGATCCAACGACGACTGGGTCGGAGCCGTGGCGGTAAGCAACGAAGCTCCGAGCGCGGTCGAGGAGGTTAGATCGCGTCGCGCGAGGTCGGCCAATTTGCAGGCACCTGCCACGTTGAGTTGACCACTGCCCTGTTCCAGCAAGCTGAAGTTCTTGAGCGGGATCGATGAGAACTGCAGGAACGTTTTGACCAGTGCCGGCGTCAGGGTCGGATTTACTTCCAACATCAGCGCCGCTGCACCTGCCACCAACGGAGTCGACATCGAAGTTCCACTTGAATAGTAGAAAGCGTCGTTGCCGCCGGGGCCGTTGTAGGCGTTCAGGGTTGGATTATCGGTAGTGAGTTTGCAGCCGTTGCTGGGCTTGGCCGAAACCAGCTTGTTGCCGGCGGCTACCAGGTCGGGCTTGACGATGTTGTCATACTTCTTCACGCCATTGCTCGTGTAGAAGCTGCGTGTCGGACCTCGCGAGCTGAATGTAGCAACTCCGTCATCGTTACGGCTAGCCGTACCGAAAGAGTTCGAGGCGCCCACGGTAATCGCTGAAGGCTCGTTACCCGGCGAGTGAATCTGACCGTAGACTTTGACTCCGGTAACCTTCTTGCCATGGTTACCGGCAGCGACGACGACGACGAGGCCGAGGTCATGAAGCTTGCGCACTGCTTTGCATACTGGATCGTTCTTGTACGACTCCAGGGCAGGTGAACCAACACTCAAATTAACAACCTTGATGTTGTAGGTTTGGAAATTGTTGGCCAGCCAATCAAGGGCCGACAGCAACCAGGCGGTTTTACCAGCACCGTTGGCGTCCAATACGCGAAGATTGATTAGATTCGCGTCCGGCGCGATACCTCGATAGGCGCCTGACAAAACGCGATTATTACCCGCAGCCAAACCGGCGACGTGCGTACCGTGACCAAACAAGTCGTTCGTGGTCGATTCTGTCGTCACGAAGTTCTTGGCGTAGGTCACTCGGCTGGCGGTTCCGTCTGCATTTAGAAATTCGGTGTGAGCGGCGTCGATACCTGAATCTACAATCGCGATACCAACGCCAGTACCGTCGAGGTTGCTGATGCTGCTGTATGTCTGCGCAACCGCTGCGTCCACGCCAGTTTCCTGCGAAACGTGGCCGAACGACATTACCTTGTGGTCTTTGGAAACGTGGCGAAGCATTCCGCTGGCAGCCAGGTTCTCGAGCGAATTAAGCGGCAAGCTAACAGCCAGCATGCCGGTCATGTTCTGCGTAATCTTGACACCGTTTTCTCGAAGCAGCTGACGCAAATCCGTCGACTGACTGTCTTCGACCTGCAGTATTGCATTGACCTTGCCTTCGGGATTGCTCTGCATCATTTCTCGAAGGTCTGAGGAAATCTTGTCACCAATGAACGAGCCTTCTTCGTCATCGCTGTCTTTGTCATCGGCCGAAGCGACTGAGGCATCACCAATCACGATCGTTTCAAATAGATTGGCCAGCGCCTTATCGCTGCGGATGGTCTCGTCATAATTCTCGGAAGTTGCGGCGCCGATAACGTTGAGTTCGCCGCTCTTTACGGCTTGGCTCAACGAAGTCATCGAACCGCTCTCCTTGCTAAGGAACCTGGGCAAGTCGTCAACGAATAAGATGACCTGGCCCTGTGCGTCCCTCACGTCTTGCAAGACTGACTCGAATCTTGCTTCGACTTCGGCGGTGTCTTTAGTGCCGGCGCTCAAGGCAGTCGCGCTCAGGCTGAACACGCGCTTGTTCTGCAATGACTCGGGTACGTCTCCGGCGACGATCCGATAAGACAGACCTGCGATGATGATGCTACGACCAAAACCGGCCTCACCGAGGAGGACGGGATTATTTTTGGTGTCGCGGGACAGCACCCGAGTCATTTGCCGGATCTCTCTATCGTGATCCTTGACCGGGTCAAGCTTGCCCTGACGAGCCAGCTTCGTGACGTCCGTAGCGTAGGTGGTCAACGCCGGGTGGGTCGCTGTGAAGGACTTGGTGGCAACGGGAGACGCTGAGGAGACTTCCTTTCGCTGCGTGGCGCCGCTAACGGCTAGCACGCCTGACAGCAGGGAAGTCACGAGTAGCAGAGCATTGAAGCGTCTCGCGATTTTGATTGGGGGTTTCATTCGATTCAAATCCTCATTTAAGGTCCGAATTCGCCCGAACACAAAACTCGGGCAGCCCCAGATTGGCAACGACCGTGCCGAAGAGCAGGAATTGCAAAATCTTTAGCAAATGAAGGAAAAGTCGAAGAAGGCAGGGTTGCGAGGTCGATTGGGTCGGTCAGAACGAAGGCGGTTTGATCAGTCAATTTGAATCATTCCGGCAGGATGACTGAGATTGAGATCTGAAATCTGAAGGCTGAAATCTGAGATCTGAGATCTGAGATCTGAGATCTGAGATCTGAGATCTGAGATCTGAAATCTGAGATCTATGGAGTTCCAGTTTTTGAAGATCAAAATCCAAAAGGCGGATCTCAGATCTCAGATTTAAGATCTCAGAACAGAAAGACCCAAGATCCAAAACCAAAGGCCTTCCTGCCGGTCGCGCAAAGTGCTAAAATCCGGCCAGTCATGAACGGTCTGCGAGCAATTCATCTCTGTCCCCGCGATTTGCGAGCGAACATTTTCGCCGACTAGCTCCATTTCTCCTGTTCCAACCAGCCATCCTGAGTAGCCATCATTGGGTTATTTCCAAAGCGCGTTCAAAATAAGGAGAAGAAATCATGTCAGCTACTATTGCTCCCCCCAAAAGACCTGAAGTGAAGACCGCTCTGCCTGGCCCAAAAGGTCAGCAGATAGTTGAAGCCGACGCTCAGTTTGTTAACCCATCCTATCCTCGTCCTTCGTTCAAACTGGTAGCGGAACGTGGAGAAGGCGTCTGGGTAGAAGATGTGGACGGCAACATTTTTCTGGACTGCAATGCGGGTGTGGCAGTTTGCTCGACCGGCCATTGCCATCCCGAGGTCGTCCGCGCAATTCAAGATCAGGCAGCACAACTGATTCACATGTGCGGGACGGATTACTACTACCGGCATATGCCGGACCTGGCCCAGAAGCTGGATGCAATCGTGCCCGTTCCCTCGCCCACGAGGACTCACTTCGCCAATAGTGGCACCGAGGCTGTTGAAACCGCATTGAAGCTGGCGATGCATGCGACGGGGCGCGAGAAGTTCATCGCGTTCTTTAACAGCTTTCACGGCCGAACACTGGGTTCACTCTCACTGACTTCCTCGAAGGCCGCTCAGCGTGTTGGTTTCAAACGCCAGGCTTTGGACGTGGTCCATGTACCTTATCCAAATGAGTATCGGAATCCATTCAGTGAGGCTGACTGCGAAGGTGAAGGAGCCGGCCGTGGAGCGTTGAATTGGATCGAGAAGCGACTCTTTAAGACCACTACGCCGCCGCAGGAAGTCGCCGCGATCGTAGTTGAAGTTGTGCAGGGCGAAGGTGGCTACGTTCCTGCTCCGAAAGTTTTTCTGGAAGGCCTGCGACGAATCTGCGACCAGCACGGAATTCTGTTAATCGTGGACGAAGTCCAATCAGGAATGGGACGCACCGGGAAGATGTTTGCTTGCGAACACTACGACCTTAAGCCTGACATCATCACCATTGCTAAAGGCATAGGATCGGGGTTACCAATCGGCGCGACGGTGGCTCGCGCGGATCTAATGAACTGGAAGCCCGGCGCGCACGCTTCTACCTTCGGAGGAAATCCGGTTTGCATTGCGTCCGCTCTCAAGACCATCGAGCTGTTGGAAGGTGGCTTGGTCCGAAATAGTGCGGATGTCGGCGCTTATTTAAAGATCGGCCTCGAGAAACTGATGCGTAAGTACGATTGTATCGGGGACGTGCGTGGCTTCGGAATGATGCTTGGCGTTGAGTTTGTTAAGGATAAGGTTGGCAAGGAGGAGAACGCCGAACTTCGCGACCGTGTGGAGTCAGCTTGTTTTGAAAGGGGCTTGATCATCCTCGGTTGCGGCTCGAACTCAATTCGCTGGTCTCCGCCGTTAATCCTGACCCAGGAGAACGTCGACGTCGCGCTCGAGATCTTCGACGATGCTATCGCTGCGTCGGTGTAGCGCCACGACCATGCTTTTCGGGCGTTTAGAATTCAAGCTTCAGCTTGTGTGACCACCAAGACACAAACTAAAGTTTGAACTCTAAACGCCTGTTTCGGACGTTGTATTACCTTCCGCATTCTCCGTTGTTGTGCGAGATTACGGAACCAAACCGACGTTGATATTCTGTCGAAGTGATAAACGAGCAGACCATGCCTCGATAGTTACTCGGGTCGGATATGGACGCTACGCACCGCCTCCTGACGCGTGCCGAGGGCGGAGAAGTCGTGCCGCTAACCCCCAAAGCGTTCGAGCTCTTATTGATTTTGGTGGAGAGCAAGGGCCCGCTTATTGGCCAAAGCGGACTTGATGAACCAGATGTGGCCCGACAGCTTTGTTGAGGAAGGAAATCTCTCACCCAGACTGTTTCGGTGCTGCGTAAGGTTTTGGGCGAACAGCCGCACGAGCATCACTACATCGTGACCGAACCGGGACAGGGCTATCGTTTCGCTGGCTATTACCCTTTCAACCGGCGAACGTCAGCACCTCGCGAAGCGTGACACCGCTAATACGGAAGCCTTTCAACTGTATTTACAGGGCCGATATTTCTGGAATAAACGCACTGAGGAAGGCCTGCACAAAGCGGTTGAGTTCTTCACCCGTGCAATAAGCCAGGATCCGAATTTTGCCCGGGCTTATTCGGGCCTGGCAGATAGCTATATGCTCCTCGGTACCCCTGCTTACATCGGCATCGATTCGCGTGTAGCTATCGCCAAGGCCAAAGAAGCGGCCAATAGAGCCATTGCTCTCGATGACACTCTGGCCGATGCACACGCGTCTTTAGGTTTCATGTCCTACGTCTACGACTTTGATTGGTCTGGGTCCGAGAAACATTTCCTACGCGCCATCGACCTAAATCCAAACTATGCTACGGCGCATCACTGGTACGCATTGTCCTTGAATATGGTCAAGCGATTTGATGAAAGCGAGGCGGAGATGAAAAAGGCTCTGCAACTCGACCCCTCTTCTTTGATTATCAATACCGACTATGCCGATACGAATTATTATTCGCGTCATTATGAGCAAGCGATCGCGCAATACAAGAGAACGCTGGAGCTGGAGCCGCGGTTCGCCCTGGCACACTCGCAACTTGGACGTGCCTATGCAATTGAGAAACGTACCGATGAAGCCATAGCAGAACTCAATCAGGCGATAGAAATATCGGGTCGCCGACCTTATTTCCTGGGAGCACTCTGTTACGCCTACGGAGCTGCGGGCAAGAGAACGGAAGCAGAAAAAATCTTGCGCGAGTTGGAGGCGTTGAACAATAAGGGAAGTGTCTTACCAAATGATTTCGTCCGCGCTTATCTGGGATTGAATGACAAGAGAAAAGCCATGGAGTGGATGGAAAAGAACTTAGAGAAACATAATGGCGCGATGGTCATTCTCGGCGTTGAACCCGCATATGATCCTCTGCGTGATGAGCCGCGCTTTCAGGAGATGCTGAAAGAATTGAAATTGAACTGAAGTAGCCGGGCGATCTTTGTGTATTCAGGCGTTTAGAGTTCGACAGTTCGACCAGCTTGCCCGAAAAGTATGTAATAAAGTTGACTTTCTGTACAGGCGTGATTCTTGCCCGAAAAGTCAAAGCGGTGGAAGGCTGGACTTAAACCCAACAGTCGAATTCGACTTCCCCTAAAACCGCTTCTCTAATGCACGCCATTTTGTCAGTCGTGAGAAATGTCAGTCCATGTTCCCACGCCATCGCCACGGCCCAAACATCGTTAATATCAACGCCTAGGTTTGATAAGTGCTTCTCTGTTTCCACCTTGGGGCTAGGGGGATGTTGTTGCCAGATTCTCCCCATAATTTCGCCGTAACACGCTGGCGTGAACTCTGAGACCGACAACTTGAAAGGCTCAAGCTTCTGGTTCAGAAGTCGAATGTACTCACTGCGCTTTGACTCGTCTGTTGTTTCAGTCATACCGCGATGACTGGCTTCGATTTCGCCGAGCGCGATAGTGCTGATCCAGATGAGGTGATGTGCGGGGGTCGCACGAGCCTTCGCCATTATGCCCGGCTCTTCCCGGGTAAACGGCCCGACGTGATTAACATCTAAGAGATAGCCCCGCAATTTGGTTCCTAGTTTGAGATTCAAGCACTCACACGCTCAAGTAAATTCCCGAGAGTGGCATTCTTGAATTTAGGTGAGAGGTGCGCTGACAGTGAGAAGTACACCTCGCAATCTGGCGGTAGATAATCCTCAAAGGCGTGTAGTGTGGGACGGTCTTTCCCTTGCCCTTGGAAGAACTGCAATACTTCGTTTTCTAATCTAGGCGGCAAGTGATAGCCATCTAAAATGAGCGCATCAATCTCCATCAAGAGGCGCGTCGGATCAACAGCAGTGCCGCTCTCCATTGGTAGGGACGTGATTCGGCTTTGATATTGCTCAACCAATTCCCTGAGCCTCGTTCGCTGTAGCGGTGTGAAGCGCGGGATCGGCAGCTCTCTCAGTGTTTCCAACGTAATATCAGTTTTCCCCTCCCGAGCTGCAACGAAGGCATTTGCTAGAGGAGAGTTAAGGATGGCCGCTAGGATAACTTCGTCATAATCGGGTGTCGTAGGCCAGACGCCAATGTAGGTTTGATAAAGTGCAACGCCTTCGGTGTCGGCAAAAGCTGCCATTCTCCAGGAGCCGCGTGAATGCGTGGACTTGTTCACTATAGCTTTTGGTTTTTCCCACGCGCGATTGTAGCTATGACCCCGTTGGTCTTGTGGACGAAAACTCAAGTAGTACAGACAGGGCAACTCGAATGCCCTAAAATTCGTCTGTGGGGCTACGCCTAGTCGAAACTCGGTTGAGGGTCGCGTTTCGCGGACGGCTTCCTTTCGAAAGCCCGTTTCTTTACCTTTCACGATTAACTTCTTGTTCCACTCAAGACCGCGATGGAGCTTCGCTACATTCTTAAGCGTGGGAGAAGAAGCGAGAAACTTCCATACATGAGGGAGTTCGTAAACAGCTAAGGACTGTGCTGCATCATCAGCGGTGCGGGTCGTCTTATGTTCCGATGAGACTGCGTGCTTTAGCTCAAATTGCTTCCAATCTTCAGCCTTATCTTTGACCTTATGAAAAGCAATCTGGCAGGTGTCATGAGGAATAGGCTCAGTTGCGACTAGTAATGCAACCTCTGTGTCCGCGTCATCGAATGCTCTGTCTGGCAGCACTGTCACGTCTAGGTCCGCAAAACGACTGGCGATCCTTTTGCGGATGTCTCTATAGCCTTGACCGTCGACAAAATTCCGAGGCATGACAAATCCCAGCACACCGCTTGGATGTAAGTCATCTAGTACTCGGTTGAGAAGCTCGACGGGCTTCTTTGGCGAGTACACTTGATTCTCTCGCTCATCCGGGAGCAAGTCTTCAAACGGCGGGTTGCAAAGCACAATGCCTGCGCGAGAAACATAATCAGGTAAGACGCCCTGCTCAAATACATCGGCCTGCGTTACTCTCTTCGTCCAGCCGCTGAGGTTGGGCCAGTCGGCCAGTGCGAGAGCGAGATGGCTAATCTCAACGCCAAAGTCATCCTTCTCAATCGCAGCGACATGGCTGGTGAAATATCTGTGTCGCTCAACTGGCGTCATCAAGAATAGGTTTGGACGCAGGGCGTTCATTACGCCTATCAGGAAAGCTGCGCTTCCAGAGCACGGTTCAAAAATGATGCGAGGATCATCGCCGGGTTGTTGAAGCGGAATGCGGTTGACGATGTAATTAACTATAGTTCGTGGGGTTCTGTGGATACCAAGACGCTGCTTGGTTTCAGCGTCAAGCAGCATCGTTGACCACATCTGGGATAAGACTTCTACTGAGAGGTTGCGGAAGTCTAGCTTATTCCAGATACAGGCTACCGCAGCCTCACGCGCTCTTTGATTCAGTAGGCGCGGTACGGTATCTTCGCCGTATTCGCGTGCTACCGCAGCCAGTATGTCATCCGAGTCAGGCCCGAGCCGCTTAAATCCACTAACTCGGCGATCGTGAAAAACTTTTGCCGTTAATATCCAAAAGATCAGTCTGAATAATTCGCGGGGCTTGGGGTCGTGTCCGTTAATTTCGTTATAGACAGCCTTCGTGGTTGAAAGCGCCTCGCGCAATAGCGGCTCTAATTGTGCCTGGATATGGCCTTCAAGTTCTGGGAGCAAACCTGCAAACAGGCTAAGCTGAGAAGTCTCGTTGAATGAGCCTATGTTTTTGGCTCTCAGTAGCGGCTCAGGTCTCCACTCCCGCGCACGGTTCTCAAACATCTGCGTGATTCTGTCAGCAGGATAACGAGCGATCAAATGATTCTCACTCGCCTTTCTTGCCACTGCCCACTCTCGAACTTCAATATTATCAACCTCAAGAATTATTGGCGCACCTAGAGCACGAAATTGATTTACCAGGCTTTGCTCGCGGCGTCCATTGGCAAGTGCAACGCCGATACATACGGAATCATAAGAAGGCGGAGTTTGACCAAAAGCGGCGGCAGCAATCTGACGTGGCTCCCTCGTGGAAGTGAAGTAGTCAGTAAACTCATAGTTCTCCTCAAGCAGCGTCTCGTGGTAGCCAATGCCTCGCAGTCCGGCGAGAACTTCCCTATAGGGCTGGTCATTAAACAGTGTAGCCATAGCCGCGCTCGTTTCACTGTCCGCACTTCTGTCCGTACATCGCTGTCAGGGTACCGAAAATCAGCGAAAACGGCAACATAAATTGTTCACGGTAAAGGAGTTGCGCTAAATGCTGACGCTACAACAATTAGAGCGGTTGGCAAGACTTCTTAATTGACTTGGTTCAGAAAAGCAACGGGTCGCGCGGCTTTCCCGAGTTCTCTAATCGCGTTCTGCCTCAGCCGTTCGCGAACCCAGGTTGAGAGCGGGACGCCGGCCAAGTCCGCCGCATTCTTGAATGCTTCTTTCTCAGTGCTCTCTAGTCGCACTAACAAAGACTCACTTCGCAGCCGATCTGCCTCTTTTGGTGGGCGACCCCTTTTGAGTTTCTTCATGCGTTTATTGTATATCTAAAAAATATATCAGCGCAAGTGGTTGTGATTGACAGGGTATATTTATCCGATATACAATAATTCCGTTCAAACGACATAGTAAAGGCCCTAGCGGCGCTAACCACTAAGGCCTTTTGAAAACCTAACGCGATTGCTCGCATCAGATTCACGCAAAGTCATTGTGAGCTATCGCCTATTGAAGGGCAAGGAGCATCACAATGGAAACACGACACGCGAACAGCGAGCGATGATGATTGCGGCGACAAGCAAGCTTACCCGCAAGGGCGATACTTGGATCGTTCCCTCTCAGGCGGGCGGCAGGCGGTGCACGGTTGATCCGAATCCGCAAGAGCCAAACTGCACCTGTCCTGATTTTGAATTGCGACAGCGACCGTGCAAGCACATCTTCACAATAGTTGTTAAGCGTGAAATACGCCGATGACGGCGACAGTCGAACGGTTACTGAGACAGTCACAGTTAGAAAGACCCACAAGCAGGAATGGGCCTCGTACAACAAGGCTCAGACAAACGAGAAGGCCCACTTTCTCGCTTTGTTGAATGAGCTTTGCTCCGGCGTCCAGGAGCCTGAACAGACCTTCGGGCGACCACGCTTGCCACTTGCTGATATATTTTCAGTGCGGTTTACAAAACATTTTCAACATCGAGCGGTCGTCGCTTTATGACTGACTTACGCGATGCGAAAACAAGAGGTTATGTTTCAAGGATGCCCTCATACTCGCACGATAGCCCGTATTACAAACCGCTTGTAGATGCGACCGCTAAGAGCGGCTTCAACATGGTAGAAGTCTCAGCCGATAAAGCCTACATGAGCGCAGACAATCTTCGCGCTACAGTGGCTCACGGTGCGACGCCTTACATTCCTTTCAAAACAAATGTCTCGGCTAACTCGGGCGAAAAGAAAGATGACCTTTGGAAAGAGTTGTTTCACTTCTACAGCTTCAATCGTGATGAGTTTTTAACGCACTATCACAGACGGTCGAACGTGGAAACGACCTTCAGCATGATCAAGGCAAAGTTTGGTGAGCGGCTACGCTGCAAAACTGAGACAGCACAGATCAATGAGGCTCTGTGCAAGGTTCTCTGTCATAATCTCTGCGTTGTAATTGGCTCGATGTACGAGCTAGGAATTGACCCGACCTTTGGGGTCGCGGCAGTTTGATTGGAAGCACAAGTGAGAGCTTTTAAGTTTCATGCCGGAGAAGTCGAGAATGCCTCGATCAAAACACTGATCGTAGACCTTCATTCTGTAGTCAGTCTCAAAGAACAGCTATCAGATGCGGGCCGCGATTACGAACGCACGCATTGGGTCGTAACACTTTCGAGCGGCGAGCACTTGTTCGTGACCAAGCCAGCCTTTGACAGAATCTTGCGCGAGTGGAACGCGAGAGCTAGTTAATTTAGTGCTGGCGGACTTTCTGTACAGCCCAATAACTTTATGTACACGAACGACTTTTCGGGCAAAGCTAGTTCGACTTTTAGGTGTCGCTCGGAAAGCACACAAGCTGAAGCTTGAACTCTAAACGCCTGGAGGCTGTCTTGAATCGAGTTTCCTGGCGATCTCGTCCATTCGGGCGGAGAGTCTTTCCTCGTCCACGGCTGTCATTCGCCCGTGCCGATAGATTTCTTTGCCGGCCACGACTGTCAGAATTGCATCTCGAGCTGAAGACGAAAAGACCAAAGCCGAATAAGGATCATAAGCGGGACGTTGATGAACGCCAGTCAGGGCAAAGGCTGCAAAGTCTGCTTGCTTGCCGGGTTCTAATACGCCAACCCGGTCAGCCAGGCCCATCGCCAGCGCGCCGCCCTGTGTAGCAGCTCGCAAGACGTCAGTCGCTGAGATTTTGTCCGCCGAACCGGGATCCTGTGCCCGCGCGCAAAGTGCTGCAAAGCGGGCTTCTTCGAGGATGTCGCAAATATTATTACTCGCCACTGAATCGCTTCCGAGCCCCACCGGAATGCCGGCCTGAAGAAACTTTTCGAAGGGCGCTCGGCCATGACCAAGTTTCGCGTTGGACTTGGGACAGTGCGCTATTCCGGCGCCGCTTTCTTTGATCGTCTGAATGTCGGCGTCATCGACCGTGATGCAGTGTGCAAGCAGAGGTTTGGTGCGGAGGATCCCGTGGGCTGCCAAATATTGGAGGGAAGAAGTGCCAGGGGCTGACCACTTAATTCCACGGGCGGCGTAGCCATCTGCAAAAGACCCGCGACCTTCGCGCACGAGCAATTGTTCGGCTTGAGATTCCGCGACGTGCATCATTAGCGGCAGTTTTTCTGACAGGACAAAATCAGAAATCATTTCGAGCTGAGGAGCGCTGACGGTGTAAGGCGCGTGCGGTGAAACGCCGGGTGTAACGAGCGGAGTTTCCAATTCACGCAGAGCCGTGACTTTTGTTTTCAGCTCGTCAAAATTTTCAGTGGCTAATTTTGGATCCGGGCCAAAGGACTCCTGATAGACGATGCCACGCAGACCAGCTTCACGTAGCGCGGTCATACTCAGGAGTGCTGAATCGCTGGCATCGCCCACACACGTAACGCCCGCGCGAGCGGCTTCGCAGGCACCCCAACTTGCGGAAACATAAAGGTCATCACCAGTCAGACGTTCCAGGCGCGCGCGCGTGAGTTTCTTCAGCCACGCGAAAAAATTCGTGTCCTCCGCATCGAGGAAGCCTCGCATAACCGTCAGCTCGAGATGTGAATGTGTATTGATGAGGCCGGGTATGATGACAGCGTCGCCGAGCTCTTGCTTGTCAGCGTCAGGAAATCTGGAAGCTATGTCCCGCTGTGTACCAACCTCAAGTATGAGATCGTCGCGAACCAGGATTGCGCCGTGGTCGATAGGCTCGGAGGAGATTGGCAGAACCCAGCGCGCGGAAAAAAGTTTCGAAGTCGCAGGTTGGTCCGTCATTTGTCACTTACTGGCGCCACGATCTCGCTTGAGGTTTCGGTAGCGAGCCATGATCGAAGTTACGTAAGCGCGCGTCGACGGAAAGTCGATGCGCTTGATGAAGTCATCACCCGACAACGGCGGCGCCCCGGGTGCAGTGCGGTTCCATTCGACGGCTCGGCTTGGACCGGCATTGTAGGCGGAAATCATTCTGACTTCCGCGTCCGGCAAATCGCGGAAGCTTCCGTAAATCTTCTCCAAATACCAGCAACCAACTTGAACGTTACGCTCCGGATCTCTCAACACACTCTCCGGATCATTAGCCATCTGTCGCTCGAGCTCACGCATGCCGGTTTCGGACGCCCACTCTCTACCGACGGCGGGCGTGACTTGCATCAATCCGATCTCGCCGTCTTTGCCATGTTTCCACGGACTGAAGTAGGTTTCCTCGTAAATGATGCTCCAAACGAGATCCGGGTCAAGATGATAGATGTTGGCTTGTCGTTGGACTAAGTCGTCGTAACGGTGAATCCAGTATTGATTTAGTAAGAAGAGGCTAGCCGCGAAAATGATGAGGATGATGAGGAGAAAGGGAAGAGCGCGTTTCATTGAGCAAAGGCCGAAGCGCAAAGGGCAAAGAAAAAGGCACGGCTAATTGTCGGATTTCGAGTTGGACCCACGTACGGTGCTTTGCGCATTGCTTTTGGGCACCATGCTCTTTGCCGTCTAATTTCGACGCCTGAGTCCGGACCAGAAATTGACGGTTCGATAAGATTGGTCCACCCCTTCGTAACGCGAACGCAAAGCTTGTTCGTCAAGAACGTGGCCCTGCAACCAGATTTCAGCGTCAAGGGTTGCTCCGGGCACGAGCGCATCGCCACGTAACGCGCGTTGATTCACTAAAACTTCAAGCTTCATCTTATCGAGGTCGAGATGCACCCAATAAAGCTCGCTGCCTGAAAGTGGGTTTCGCAGGGGCTTGCAAGCGATCACACGCCCTGAGACGCTCCAGTCATTTTCGTGAGCTGCACGCGAAGGCGCCGTTTTCTCTAGAGGCAGCCACCGAATTTTGGGAGCCGACTTGCGAACACGAGCTCGGTAGGCGAGACCACACAAACCAACTTGCAGCTCCTGGGCGCCAAAGCCGCCCGGTCCGACTTCGGTTAGATTTTGCAGCTCAAACAGAACCTCGCAATCGGAACCGTTGCAGTAACCGTGAACAACGGCTTCACCCTCTTCGTCGTACTCAGTAAGCGCCCAGGGCGTGATTGTCTGAATGTATCGAGCACGAAAGCCGGGCCGGCAATCCGCATAAAAGACATCGCCGCTTCCGGACTCGTAAAGGACGGTCCAGACTTCGAGACCCTCGCCAAGTTTCCAACAACGACCATGGAGGACGGCGCCGCGGCGATTTAGCTGCGTCGCTTCTCCTTGATCGCCGGCGCGTTCAGCAAGATAGTTGAAAGCCTTCTCGCTGGGAACTTCGAGTCCAATTGTTTCGAACGTCAGGTTCATGCTTTTGTGATCTCAGAGCTGCTATCTGAGATCTCTTAGTAGACCCCTGTGAATTCAAGATCTCAGATCTCAAATCACAAACTTACAATCAGCAATCAGCAATCAGCAATCCGCATTCAGCTGGCGCGGCGCTTTCGTTTGGGCTTCACCGGTTCTGCGCCCAAGTCGCCGGCGGGCGGGACACGACTCTTAAACCCGCGAATGTTTCGTTCCGGTCCATGTGCCGGACGCAAGCCGGATCGCACCATTTCTGAAAACAGATCGACATCGTAGTCTACTTCACGCGCCATCTCTTCGCGGATGGCGTGTAGTTCTTCAAGAAAACGAGGTCGACGGTACATGAATTTAATCTAAGAAGGTCTTTGGTTTTTGGTCTTAGGTCCTGGTTTTTGTTCCTGGTTCTTTGTACTTTGTTCTTGGTGCTTGAGCCTGTACAACATTGACGCTTCAACTATACGTCAACTCACCTTGGAATGTCTGCGGTTTGCATCAAATGAAACTGCAGCTTTCAAAAATAACAACTGCGATGCGTTGCCTACAAAGAACAAAGCACTAAGGACAAAGAATCTCGATCTCAGATTACAAATCACAGATCGCAGATCGCAAATCACAAATCGCAAATCACAAATCGCAAATCACAGATCACAAATCACAAAAACTACTTAACAGCTTCTGACACCAAAAATTCGGGTGTCACGATCATGGGCACAAAAAATCCGGCGGCGGTATTGAAAAGCCGAATGCGAGCCTGCCGGCGCACGTTTGCCAAATGACCAAAGTTCCATGTCACTAAATAATCGATCTTGTGACAAGAGGCAATCGCCACGTGTAATGCATCCGCGATGTACTTGCGATGAAAGATGCCTCGCGAAACATAACCGTCGGCAAGTATGGATGCTTCTTCAGTCAACTCAACCTGCTCGAGAGGATTCACCAGGTTCAAATAAGACGAGCGATGCGGCTCGGGAACTCGCTCAAGCTCACGAGCGACCAGCGGCGAGACTACGGACCGGTAGTCTGACATTTCGTGCTCCCACCAACGTATAGTCAGGTCGCGCCGAAAAGGCTCACCGTTATCAAGGTAAGCTCCGATCACGGACGTCTCGATATATAGGCTTGGTTTCATCGTTGATAGTCGTCGCCCTGATCCGGCTTGCCTCCACGTGGGGATGAAACTGGCTCGAGCCGAATAATTCCTCTTTGAAAATCAAAGGTAACCCGGAAATTCTTCAGGAAATTAGCGCCGAGGATTCCACTCTGACGGAAGCCGGCGGTTTCATTTACCGGATCAAGATCCAGCACCGCCGCATTAATTCTTTCCTGGGAAAGCTCTCCCAGCATGACGCGCGGCAAAATCAAAGTCTTAACATTTTCAGTGATGCCGGCAGCTCCGTAAACGCGCATCAGCTCAGCTTGTTCATAACCGCTGATCTGGTCCTCTGCCGCGAGCTTTTCAGACACGACCGAGACGCTGGCGCCGGTGTCGATGATGAAGTTCCAAAACTTGTCGTTGCTCTCGAGCCTGACTTCGCCGCTCAGAAATCCGCTCGAGGTAGTTCGCAAGGGAATTTCAATCCCGTTCACGGTAACAAGACCGGTGCTGGTCGTAGTCTTCCATAAATCCGGTGTCGTAGTAACTTTCTCGCGGGTCAGTGTAAAGCTCTTATCACCGTAGTCGATCGAAGTGACGAACTTTGAGATCACTGAAACACCGATGTAGCCATCGACAGGATTCTTGTTGTCATAGAAGTGTCGAATATAAACCGGCACGTTCTTGATCTCGACCTCGCCAATCTCAACCGAGTCGAGGAAGCCATAAACGATTTCAAAACGTCCTGGGCCACCGACGGCGCGCGCCAAACCACCGCGAGCAACCGGTTTTAGGCCGAGACGTTTTGCAGTCGTCTCGGATATGACGGACATGCCCGAACCCGTGTCGAGCACAAACCGAAGAGGCGTTTTCTCGCCGTTGATCCGAACCAGTAAGACTGGACGACCATCGGGCGCTTCAAACGTAATCGCGGCACGGTTCGCTCCGTCAAGAACGTACAGCGCGTTTTGTTGCCCCAGGTATCTAAGAAAATCAATCAGACCGCGTATGCGAGCGCGGCGATCAGCGTCGGTCTTCGGAGCAATATTCAGAAAGCGCTCGTACGCATCGGCGGCTTCCTTGTACCGTTCTCGTCGCGCCGCGGCCTGGCCAAGATTAAAAACATAATCCGGCTCATCCGGATCGAGAGAGCTCGCACGCTGAAGTCCACGAATCGCCAGGTCGGATCGGTTTTCATAGAAGTCGATCATGGCGAGACCGCCGACGGCTACCGATTCGTCGGGATCCAGACTGAGAGCGGTGCGAAATTCTTCTACTGACTCGCGAAACCCACCAGCCGCGAGGATCGCAGCACCAAGAAGCGCATGCGCGCGCGCTGACAGTGGATCGGCAATGATTACCCGAGCGGCATGATCGTAGGCGTCCTGAATGTTGTGTTGCTTGAGGAGCGCCAGGCTCAAGCCAAGTCGAGCACCGTTGTCGTGGGCGTTTTTGGTTAGCAGCTCGCGATAGATCTTTTCTGCCGCGGCAAAATCACCGTCTCGCATGGCCCGTTGGGCGCGGTTGTTGGCCTTGTCTTTGAACGGAGCGGCCGAACAGGTGAAACCAGCGGCTGAACAAATCGTTATGGCGGCCAAACTTGCGGCCGCCAGCATCTTCACTATGGTTCCGGAGGAAAAAGATCTCATGGCTAATTCCCGTGCGAGCGCGACGTCAGCAGTGATTGCCGGCACTCATTCATTACGTGAGCCCTCATTTCAACACCTCTCCGGTCTTCATGGACCAAAGCACAAGATCAAGCTCGTCAAAATCGATACGCGTGTCCCGAGCAAAGTGCTTCAGCGTTTCTTCCATGGCCAGATAACGGAGTCGTGTTGTGGGCGGTCGGGGAGAATCGATTACACCGAGATCAGTAAGACAGCGCAACACGTGTTTATCAAGAATCGCGTAACCTTTAAGACCGACGTTACGAAGAAAGTGGCTGGCTTCTTTATAACCCAAACCCTTGATCCCTCGCTCGGTGGCCAACCAATCACGGCGCTCAATTGGGTTTGAAAAACTAAGCAGCGATTCGCGCAGCTTCAAATTGCAATGCTCGCGCAGATAGTCTCGCGTTACCACAACGTAGCCGGGTCGGGCATTTGGAAAACGATGCGCGCCCGCGGCTTGTAGAGCGCGACTCATTTGCTTCGCGCTGCCTTCCAGCAGGAGTGGTCTTACGGCTTCAATTGACCGTAATCCCATTCGTGCCGAAGCTCCTGCCGTAAAAATGCAAAAGACTAATTCTTCAAAAAGACGAGCGTCCGAACCGGTGCGCCAAACATCCTGGAACTCAGCGATGCGGTTTCGGATCTCTTTGCGTCGTGCTTTGTGGACGGCACGAACTCTTTCAATGGTGACAGGCTGTTGATCGCGTGCACTCGGCTTTGTCAATAGCGAGATTCTATGAGTCGGTCAAGAACATGTCAACGCATTCGTTTCCGCAGCCGACACAATTTTGATGGTGAATGAAAGATGTTCCCGGATGGACGCGGGATGCCTTGCTTCCTGAGATTGTGGGATTTGATGTCGAAGTCGAGGCCTGGCACTGTCGGTTCTGGATCTCAGAGCCGATCAGATCTCAGATCTCAAATATCAGGTCTCAAAAAATTCTGCATCAGATCTCAAAAAATTTTGCGCCCCGCAGATTCGAAAACCTGCGAGGCGCCTTCCACCCGGTTCAAGCGCTGCGTGCGGCACCGCGCAAGAACGGGCGAACTTTTACCAACCCGGCTGGCAGCCTCTGACTAGCAATGGCTACCGCGCGTGAAGACACTCTAGGGAACGTAAAGATCAAAAGGCTGCTCAATTCCCGAAAATCCCGGATTGAAGATTTGAGATTTTTTGATTTGGTTCGGAGATTCCAGATCTCAGATTTCAGGATTCGAGATCCCAGATCTCATTTCAATGGGTAACGGACTTCCACTGAGCGTTACTTAAGGAAACGATTCAAGCCGAAACGCCGCCCGCGTCCGAGCGCCCCCCAGCCACCTATCTATTGAAATACTTTTGCTTACAGATTTTTTCGGACCTTGGTATGGCTGTTGCTCTAGTGGTTGCGCCAGAGTTTCTGTGCGCACTACGAGCGAAAGCTGAGGGTGAGACGAACCAGAATGACAACTCCAATGAATTCCAAGAGTCGACGCAAGGCCGCAGGCTTCTCAATAGTTGAGCTGTGCGTAGTCGCAGGAATCGCGACGATCCTTACTGCGATTGTGGTTCCGCAGATGATCAGTCAGCGCCGCCTGACTCGGTCTGTCGCCATCACGCGAGAGTTGCTGACCCAAATGCGCTACGCGCGCCAGTTGGCAATGTCTCAGTCGGGCGCAACGCCGTCCGGCACGCTGCGCCGGGTCGCGTTCACCTTTCAATACGACGATACGACCAAGCAGATGAAGGTCATTGGTCCAATTCCAGCCGGAACTGCAGCGCTAATAGACGGAACCTACCCGAACAATGCTGGGAGCTCGACTGTGGTCGCGAGCTATCTAAGCCAGGGTGGTATCGCCGCAACGCAATTATCTACTGGCGTTCCCACCGGCATGCCCACTTACCCGACCTCGGTTGATGGAATTACAGCTTCGTCTTTGAGCGGTGGAAAGTTGAACATCACTTTCCAGCCCGACGGTTCAGTGGTAGATACCGCCGGGAATCCCGTCGATAGGGCACTCTTCATCTACAACAACTATAACAGCCAGGTGTCGCAGGCAACGGCGTCAGCCATCACGGTCAGAGGCTCATCCGGCAGGGTGAAAATCTGGAGGTATACGGTCAATGCAAGCAATACAAATGCGAGCGGATATATCGAGTAATAAATCCATGACGAAAATCAAAAAAAGAACATCGACGGAGTCTGGCTTCACTCTCTTCGAAATGGTTGTCGCCATGTTGGTGCTGTCGGTTGGTCTGCTGGGCGTAGCCTCGGCGATCAGTTACGCGCTCATGGCAAGCAATCGTGGTCGCGGCGTCACGAACGCAAAGATGTTGGTCGTCTCAGCGCTCGAGCAAATGGAAACGCTGCGAAACACAGGTCAACTTACTTTTGCCGAGATTTCGAATTCTCAAGTGTCGGGAAGTACATTCCGTGGATTCCCAAGCGACTTCCGAGATGTATCGACCGTGCCGGGTCCTGACGGAGTTTTTGGTACTGCTGACGATTTGAGCACAGCACCAGGACCAGATGGTAACTACGGTACCACCGACGACATTCGCGACTTAACGCGTGCGCGACCCGGTGTTTATCGACAGATACTGATTACTGAACTCAATCCACTGCTCAAAAAAGTTCAGGTAACCCTACGCTATGGACCCAATGGTAACGAGGTCAAGGACCTTGTCGGGATCAGCTATTTGAACGACGACGCGCACAGCAACTACGTGCCCTAAGAGTTCCTGAGTTTGCGGTTCAACAATCGAGGCTAATTATGCAAGGCAAGATTAACTTTCAAAACGAAGCTGGTTTTTCGCTGGTCGAAATGGTGGTGGCGCTGGGCGTGATGATAATCGTCACGGCGAGCATAGTTTCACTCATGAAAGGTTCGATGAATATCTCGACGGCCAATTATGAGTTGACTGATGCTCAACAGAGTCTGCGTACAGCGCAGGAGTACATCAATCGCGATCTGATGAACGCGGGCGATGGCTTGAAGACTCTGAGCGTAATTCGCTTGCCGCAAACATTCATCAATAACTATCTGACGCTTACGCCAATCGTCGATACGGACATGCCCGCCGGCACCATCAATTTCGGGATTCTAACTTCGGACAATCAGGTACCAGCCGGGACAACGGTATTGGGCACTAGTCCTTCGGTTACAGTTCGTTCTTCCCCGAGTCTCACCGATCGCCAAACCATAATCGAGGTGGACCCGCAGTTTATTGCGATTCCTCCAACAACAATAAATAGCTCGGGAACTCTTGTTACTTTGCCTAGCGGGACGAACATGGCGCAATTCACTGTGGGCGAGATTTACTTCTTCAGCTCGTCACTCGGTAGCACTTTTTCCGTTGTCACCGCCATCAGCACGGCCAACAGACAATTAACCTTCAACTCTGGGGACAGTCCTTTGGCAGTCAATGCCTCGGGGACGGCGAACAATCTGAAAATCATTTCGTCGAGTGGCACGACCGCTACCTCAATGACTCGCATGCGAATGATTCACTACTACGTCAACTCGAGCGGGTTTTTGATGAGAAGGGTCTTTGGCGCCAAGTGCGTGCCTTCGACGACTTGTACCGGTTTTACAGAAAACGTTGTTGCCGAACACGTAGTCAACGTTCAGTTTAACTATTCGCTGGACATGACTGACTCCGCCGGCAACGTGGTGCAGCCTACCAACGCTTTGTCCACCAAGTCAGAGCGCTTAGGCATTCGTCAGGTCGAGGTCACCGTGACGGTAGAAACACCACACGCACTACAAAGCGGCAACAAGTCGCAGCTTTCAATGACAACCAGCACGAGCGTGCGCAACATGCAGTTCCGCCGTGCGCAGCAACCCAGCTAACACGGATAAGTTTTTGAGTTGGGAGATTCCCCCAGGATTTTTGAGGAGAACGCAATGATTATCAGAGTTGACAAGTCACTTAAGACACAATCGCGAGCGAGCGAACGAGGCGCAGCTCTTGCCACAGCCATCTTGATGCTGGCTTTGTTGAGCGTGATCGCTTTATCGGTGCTGTCGGTCGTTCAAGTTGAGACTCGCGTTGCGGGCAGCGACCTGGAAAAGACGCAGGCGTTTTACGCTGCTGCGGCCGGCATCGAAAAGATGACGAGCGACTTCAGCACGCTGTTCGCGCGCACTTCTCGCCCGACGACAACGCAGCTCACTAATATTGCCGGTTCGCCTCCGGATCTCGCTAGCGAGGGCTTCTCCTTCAATCAAAACATCGCGCTCGATGACGCTACTCTGACGGCAATGCGCGCTACCCAGGGCATTAGTGGCACCGCTTACCCAAGCGTCACTGTTCAAAATGGTCCCCTGGCAGGATTGACTGCCAGTGTGGCTCCTTACACGCTGACAACTGTAGCAACCTCAGCTTCTGCGCAGGTGGAATTGAATCGCACAATGAACAATTACCTGGTGCCGATCTTTCAGTTCGGTATGTTCAGCAGCGAAGACATGGAAATTCACCCTGGTCCTAACTTCACTTTTAACGGACGCGTGCATGCGAACGGCAACTTGTATCTCAACGGCAATGTAACGTTTCTCGATAAGGTTACGACTGCCAGCGAGGTTGTGCGTGACGTGCTGCGTAATGGAGCGACGCACGACGGCACCGTCCACTTCGATACCGGGCCGCTGCCTATTGCCGGCGCCAGTGTGCTGCTAGGTCCTAACGTCAACGGATCGGCGCCGAATTCGCCAACCGGCACGGTCAACTCAACCTGGAAATCCACCTCAGTCGCGACTTATAACGGGCAGTTGCTTTCGAAAAGCACCGGTATCGCACCGTTGTTGCTGCCATTACAGCTCGATGGCAATCAGACTCGCGAGATCATCAAGCGACGCATGCCCAATGACGACCAGACTTTGAGCGAATCGCGTTATCACTCAAAGGCAGAGGTACGAATTCTCATTGATGACGAACAGTCATCAGCGAGTGATGCCTCGGGAATTCCGACCGGAAAAGGCGTAAAGCTTTCGGTAACGAACACAGGCGATACTTATTACTTCAAGCCTGACCGCTTGAATAGCGGCAAGGCTTTATGGCGTATGAATGACAGTGGTACTTACCTTGATACAAGTTCGACAGCAGTACTGCAGGGTACGTCCGGCTCTGTGGCAGATACGGTACGCAACATCCGCAATCCCTCGACTCCCGATACTTCTACGAGTGGTCGTAAGATACCGGGTGGATCCGGGATTCCGGCTCGGATCTATATTGAGATCATCGATAGCAACGGCAATTCGTATGACGTCACTCGTCCGATCCTGAGCATGGGTATGACTGAAGGCGAGCCGAATGCGATTGTCATTTTGCAACGTCCTCTGTGGGCTGCTTACCTGCAAGGCAGTCGGGATTCAAGTGGTAGCAGCAACCCGGCATTCAATGGCGATCCTGCTTACACAAATTGTCTGACCGACATTTTGAATAAGACACGCATTGGAGCTGACGGTGAGATTAAGACTTCGGGAGGTAGCCCGGCCCAGGATACTACCCACGGGTTCATAACGAGTGTGCTGGATGACACCGCCTCTGGTTCTCAACCTCAGCGCTCTGATTCGCCGGCCGCTGCAGGATCCTGGAACAGCATAGTGCCGATCAACGTCTACAACGTGCGCGAAGGTCATATTCATAGCAGCCTGGCTAATAACAGCATTTTCGAAAGAGGCATGACCAGCATCGTTGAGCTGAACATGAAAAATGTGGCGCGCTGGCTGGATGGTGTCTACGACAGCAATTTGCTGAGCGGAACCAGCGCGGTTTCGTCGAATATCGGCAAACCGGATGGCTACATCATCTACGTCTCAGACCGCCGTGGCGACAAGATCAAATCTGAAGTCGATTCTGCCGGCGTCACCTTGAGCACCACGAACGGCATGGTCGATAACGAAGACATCTACGGACCGATCGTTACGTCCGGTTACGTGGCAGCGCTCGATCCCGGTGAAGACGTGATCGACAACGGCACGAAGAAAAACACGCTGCAACGCGACTTGACAGAACTCCCTGATCCACTGAGCTCAATCCTGAGCTCGACTACGGCAAGCACGATAGCTGAACGCACCGCGAGGGCGAATGCGATTGCAGCGTGGACCAATATCGATTCAACCGATACCGCCAGTCCCAAGACTAAGAGCAAGTATTTCCGGCGTGCTGTGCGGCTGTTCAATGGAGAAAACCTGCAAGTCCTTGGCGGCACTAATAAGCTTTCCACGACGCTCGGAATTACAGTAGCCTCGGAAAACATGGTCTATATTTGGGGAAACTACAACACCACGGGAATCAACGCTGCCCCGCCAGCTGGACAATCATGTCTTAACGATGTCACGGCTGCGTGTTACTACACCGGTAACCAGGTGCCTGCTTCGATCGTTTGTGACGCATTTTTCCCGCTTTCAAAGACCTGGTTCGACAGCATGAGTTCGATGTTCCCAGACGATGTCGGCGATCGGCCCGGAGACAGAAGTCTGCCCGGTGTTACCGCCGAGACCTCGTTGCGAGCCGGCATTATCGCGGGAAACAATTTATCCGCGATGTCAGCAACCTCAGCGGGACCTGACGCCGGAAACTACTCGAGTGATCCGAACAATAACGAGTCTCGATTGAATGGTGGGATGCATAACTTCCCACGGTTCCTCGAGAGCTGGAGTGGACGTTACAACCTGGTTGGATCGTTGATCCCTCTTTATCACTCGACACAAGCGATGGGCCAATACAACACCAGCGGTGAGATTTACAGCCCGCCTGAACGAGACTGGGCTTTTGACGCCACGTTCAAATCGCCGGATAGGTTGCCTCCGGGCACGCCTCAGTTCCAGTACATCGAGCCGACTGCATTCCGACAGGTCATGTACTAAGCCTTGCCTGGGCGCGGGGCAATCGTCCCGCGCCTCTAGTCTTCCACATTCGCGCGCGACTCGATCGAAATTTCGGAAACAACTATGGCAAAAATTGATGAAATACTGACGCTAATGACTGAGCGGGGAGCTTCAGATTTACACCTTGCCAGCGGTTCTGCACCCTACCTGCGCATTAACGGCGAGATGATCAAGCTTAATTACAAGGACGTCACTCCTGAAGTTTGCCAGGCGCTGATTCTGGAAATCCTGACCGAGCGCCAGCGCGCGAACTTTCTTGAAGAGTGGGATTTGGATTGTAGTTATTCCTTGCGAGGAGTGGGCCGATTCCGTGTCAACGCGTTCCGGCAGCGCAAAGGCGTGGGCGCAGTATTTCGTTTGATTCCCGACCAGATTCAGACGGTTGAAGACCTCGGGTTGCCCGATACGTTGATCAACTTACTGGATGTCTCGGAAGGCTTGTTGCTCGTTACCGGCCCAACGGGCTCGGGCAAGAGCACTACACTTGCAGCGCTTATTAATCACCTGAATGTTACTCAGCGTGCTCACATCATCACGATCGAAGATCCGATTGAATTTGTGCATCGGAATCAGCAGTGTCTGATCAATCAGCGAGAAGTCTCGAGCCACACCAAATCATTTCACCAGGCGCTGCGAGCAGCCCTGCGCGAAGACCCTGACGTAATCCTGGTTGGTGAGCTGCGTGACTTGGAAAGTATTTCGCTGGCGTTAACCGCAGCCGAGACTGGGCACCTGGTGCTTGCTACGCTGCACACGAATAGCGCGACTAAGACTATCGACCGCATCATCGACGTGTTCCCGGAGATTCAACAAGGTCAAATCAGAGCCATGCTTTCTGAGAGCCTCAGGGGAGTTGTTGCTCAGACTTTGGTTCGGCGCAGTGACGGCTCGGGGCGAGTGCCTTGCGTAGAAGTGTTACTCAACGTTCCCGCGGTTGCGAATCTCATTCGCGAAGGCAAGACCTATCAGATCCACTCGACGATGCAGACTGGACAGATTCACGGGATGATCACGTTCGAGGCGTCTGTTCAGGCAATGATTTCCAAGGGAATAATCTCGAGGCAGGAAGGCCAGAGTCTCCTGAATCGGCGCGGCATCGCGAAAACCAACGCACTCCGGCGAGCTTAAGGACAGTAAGCAGCGGCAGTCGGGCAGCGGCAGTCGGTAGCGGCAGTCGGCAGTCGACCGTCGGCAGTTGGGCAGCGTTGTTAGACACTAAGTGGATTAGTGCAGCTCAAGGTAACTCAGCTCGAGGTCGGGAAGGGTTGCTTGCGCCCGCCTCAAGTTACCGCAGCATTCAAGCTTGACCATCAAAATACATCTTCAGCAAGAAGGTATTGGATCAGAGTTGAATGCTGGTGCATCTTGAGGCGGGCGCAAGCAACCCTTCCTGACCCCGAGCTGATTTACCTTGATCTGATTTACCCCGAGCTGATTTATCTCGAGCTGATTTTACCTTGAGCTGATTTACCTCGAGCTGATTATCTTTGAGCTCTTCTTGCATCACTTACATCCATTCCTGCCTCCTGCCTTCATCCCGCGTACCACAGCACCGCGAAGAAATGACATACAGTGCCGGCCATCACAAAGAGATGCCAGATGAAGTGATTGAACCGCAGCTTCTGCATACCAAAGAAGACGAGTCCCGCCGTGTAAGCCAGACCGCCCGCCACAATCCACAGAACACCAGGCATCGGTATTAACGTGAGAATTGGTCGCGTCGCCACAACTGCGAGCCATCCCATCAGCACGTACAAGACAATAGTCGCTCGTGAATATCGAGTGCGGGGAAGCGCTTTCAATATCAATCCCATTACGGCAAGGCCCCAAACTACGCCGAACAGCGACCACCCCCACGGTCCGCGCATAACTCCCAAAGTGAATGGGGTGTAGCTTCCGGCAATCAGAATAAAGATCGCTGCATGGTCCATGAGGCGGAAGAACCCTTTGCCGCGAGTCTCCGGCAGCGCGTGATAAAGCGTCGAGGCCAGATACAAACTGATGACGGAGGCTGCGAACACTGCGGGACCAATCACCGCCGATGGTCCACCCGCCTTCATGGCTGTGATGACGAGGACGGGCGCCGCAACCAGACTCGCAATCAAACCGAGACCATGACTAATGGTGTTTGCTTTTTCTTCTGACGGCGAGGGTGGGCGTCGGGAATACTCCATTTTCATCCTCAATTATTAGAACAGTAATCAGTAATCAGCAATCAGCAATCAGCAATCAGTAATCAGCCATACCCGGTTGGTTGTGATGGGGTTTTTCCTTTGTACTTAGTTCTTGGTTCTTTGCACTTCTTTGGTATCCATCTTTCAATCACTCAACGCTTTCGACACTCAAGCACAAAGGACAAAGAACAAAGCACAAAGTACAAAGAATGAACCAAGCTAGCGATTAGCTGATTACTGATTGCTGATTACTGATTACTTCACATGCCCCATCAATTTCTTGATCCTGGGATTCAGCATTGCCAGGATACCGGCTGATATCAAGAGGCCGATCGCAATGCCGCCGTATAGTTTCATAAGCTGACTCGGATTGTTCGCGACAAAGAATCCCGAAAGGTATCCGGCGAGCTTGCTTCCGAATGACGAGGCCAGGAACCAGACGCCCATCATTATTCCCACCAGCTTGGCAGGCGACAGTTTGGTGACTGTGCTCAAGCCCACCGGGCTCAAACACATCTCACCCACTACCTCGATAAAGTAAAGGGCCACCAACCACAACGGACTTATCTTGCCAAACCCAGTCAGGTAAGACGCTGGAACCAGGACAAGAAAAGCGATCCCGATAAAGAGCAAACCGAAAGTGAATTTTGCCGGACTAGAAGGTTGGCGGTTACCCAGCTTGACCCACAAGCCCGAAAAGATTGGCGCCAGCGCAATCACAAAAAGCGGAGTGCAGGACTGCAGGTAGCTGGACGGAAAACCGATGCCAAAAACCTCAGTATTGACGAGCTGTTTGGCAAAGAGATTTAAGCTCGCGCCTTTCTGCTCGTACGCTCCCCAAAACAGAATCGTAAAAAGGAAAAAGACTACGATTGCCGCCACTCGTTTCCAGTCAGCCGTCGTCAACTTTGCCGCCGGCGCTTCCATTGCTTTTTCGACTTTGGTCTTGACCCGGTTGCCAACTTTGGCCAATCGCTGACTGGCGAGCAGGTAAACCACCAGGCCAATAATCATCCCCACGCCTGCAGCCCCAAAGCCCCAATGCCAACTTGTATTCGGATCAAAACCCATCGACGCGAGAAATCTCTTGAAACTCTTTCCCTGGGCCAGGTATCCGACTGCCAATGGCGCCAGCACGGCGCCGATATTGATCCCCATGTAAAAAATTGAGAAGCCGCTATCGCGTCGCGGATCATTTTCCTTGTAGAGCCCGCCAATCATGGCGCTGATGTTTGGCTTTAGGAAACCTGTTCCGACAGCAATCAAAACCATACCCAGATAGAAGCTGGTCATGCTGTGGAATACCATCGTGAAGTGCCCAGCGGCGATGATGATTCCGCCAATCAGTACTGCGAGCCGAGCGCCTAGAAAGTGATCGGCAATCAATCCCCCGGGCAGCGCCGTCAAATAAACCGACATCGTGTAGGTGCCATAGATTGACGTAGCGTGCTTGGTATCAAAGCCGAGCCCGCCCTCTCCGGGCAGCGCCACCATGTAAAGGACGAGAATCGCACGCATGCCGTAATAGCTGAATCGCTCCCACAACTCAGTGAAGAAGAGAGGTGTTAATCCTTTGGGATGGCCGGCGAATCCTGAAGCATCTCCCAACTGCGCTTCATCCAGTTCAGTTCTCAAGGTTGGTTGGCTCATAAAGGTTCGATTCTTACTTCTGAATATATGGTTCGTTACATTCCTCGTGAAGATTCAAAACAATCTTAAAGGTGGTGTGGATTGTGGCGCGCATTCTACATGATTTCGAGGGGCCAAGGCTTGTTTCAAGCTGATTTCACACCTCTTAAATCCACGCAAAATTACCGGAGTATTCTAGACCAGCGCGGCAAGAAAAAGTAGGTAGTCGCTAAACTGAGGCCACGGCCTGGCGCCGTGGTCACTCACGTTGGTCGCTAACAGAGGCGGGCCGAGATTTTGGTGATGCCACGGGCTCGTCCCGTGGAGTGTTCACGTTTCATGCTGCTGGCAGGCGGCAACGTGAAACACCACGGGGCCAGCCCGTGGCCTCATGCGAACCGGTGGATCAGCCTGTTTTTGTAGCTGTGAGCATGAAACCCCACAGGGCCAGCCTGTTCTATGAAAGGGCTGTCAAGAAAAAACTTCTCCGAAGCTGGCCAGGCGACTAGGCGTACTTGAGAGCGAGCTCAAGATGAGCGGAACTCGGCAACGCTGGTTACAG
>Ga0134125_10001422_pt1 | contig 29400 bp, 30 predicted proteins | sample KB31751_FD_96464 | JGI IMG/M metagenome (GOLD analysis project Ga0134125, IMG submission 96464) | Terrestrial soil microbial communities with excess Nitrogen fertilizer from Kellogg Biological Station, Michigan, USA - KB3-175-1 | ecosystem: Environmental > Terrestrial > Soil > Unclassified ... | reverse complement strand
TTCACTGCCGCCCGGAGCCAGGGCGCGAGATCCTCGATCACGTGGTGGATGTGCTCGGGGCCGGCGCCTTCGCGCGCCCAGTCCTTGGGCGTGCGCACCCAGGCGGTGGTCATGCCGAGCCGGGCCGCTGGCACCAGGTTGCGTGCCATGTCCTCGACCATGAGCGCGGTCTCGGGCGCGATGCCGTGCCGCTCGAGGAGCAGCGCATAGCCGCTTGGATCGGGCTTCGGCAGGTAGTTGCAGGCGATGATGTCGTGGATCGCGAGGAACTGGCCGGTGAGGCCGATGCGGGCGATGACGCGCTCGGCATAGTCCAGCGTGCCGTTGGTGAAGATGAGCTTCCGCCCGGGCAGCGCCGCGATCGCTTCGGCGAGCGCCGGATCGGCCGGCACCGGCGAAAGGTCGATCTCGTGGACATAGTCGAGGAAGCGCTTGGGCTCGATGCCGTGCTCGAGCATGAGGCCGCGCAGGGTGGTGCCGTGATCCAGAAAGAAGCGCCGGCGCAGCGCATGCGCATCGTCGATGCTGACGGCGATGCCCAGCTCGTGAACGATGAAATGCGCCATCCGCGCTTCGGCCTCGGCGAAGAGATTGCAATGCGACGGATAGAGCGTATTGTCGAGATCGAAGATCCAGGTCTCGATCTCGCGGAGCGGTCGGCCGCCTTGTGGCGGCAGGTTGGCGATGGAAGGGGTCACGGGGCGGGCGAAAGGCTCGTTAGAAAAGGACGAGATAGACGCAGAAGATGGCGCCGATCAAGGCGAGGCCGCCGGCGGCGATCACTTCGACGCGGCCGCTGCCGAGGGCGCGCGGCTCCGGATCGTCGATCAGCTTTGCGGCCCTCAGATAACGGGCGCCCCCCAGCGCGATGATCAAGATCCCCACCACCATCAGCGCCAGCCCGTCATCCCGGCCGACCGGCCCGGCCAGCCGCTCGACCCGCGCGCGCAACGCCGGCTGCAGCGTGCTGGTGGCGAGCGCCACCAGGAAAAGGTTGAACTTCTCGATGACGAAGCCGAAGCCCAGCACCGCGATGCCGGTGCGGATCCAGGCGAGGAAGGTCCGCTCATTCGCGGAATGATCGCTGAAGCGGGGGATCATGTCGCCGCGTGCCGTGCCAGTTCCTCGAGCAGCGCCGCCATCGCCGCGACTCCCGCCGCCAAACCTTTGACGCCGTGGCGCTGTGCGAGCCAGGCGGGATCGTTGTAAGCGACCCAGCTCTTGCCCGTCGCGTCTTGCCAGGCGACCATCTTCAGGGGCAGGTCGATGCCGATCGCCGGGTTCTCCTGCATCAGCGGCGTTCCCGCCTTGGGATTGCCGAAGATCAGCACTTCCGTCGGCGGCAGGCTCATGCCCACCTCTGCCGCGCCTTGTGCATGATCGATGCGGGCAAAGATAGTAACGCCCTTCGCCGCAAGTGCGGCGGCGAGCCGGTCTATGGTCGCCTTGGCCGGACGAGTGCTCTCGCGCGTGATCAAGCCATTGCTCGCCATGGAAATCTCCTGCACCGACGCTGGGAGGGAGGTCAAGATGCGGGCGGTCCCTTGAGCTCGACGGTATTGCCGTCGGGATCGTGAATATAGAGCGAGGGACCGCTTCCCTCGGCGCCGTAGCGTTGCGCCACCTCGCCGCAAGCGACGCCATGCGCCGCGAGATGCGCGCGCAGCGCCGCTTCGTCGAAGGGGAGGATGCGCAGGCAGAAATGGTCGAGATTGCGCGCCTCATCGCCGGGTGCCGCTCCGCCGGCGCGGCCCAGTGGTCCGTCGAGCGTGATGAGGTCGATGAGCGACGATCCGGCGCGCAGCTGCAGCAAGCCGAGGTCGCCCTGCCACTTCGCCTCGGCACAGCCCAGCACCTCGCAATAGAAAGCGCGCGCGCGCGCCAGATCGGCGGTGCGCAGCACCACATGATCGAGGGCGAGCAGGCGGAAGCCGGCCATGACACGTTTCTCCCGGCGGGGAAGGCCCTCCCGGAGAATAACCGCCGGCGCTCCAGTCGGAAAGGAAGGCTCGTCCTGCGGTGCCCCCGTGATACCCCAACCCTCCGGCCCAATCGCAGCCGCACGGCCGCCGCTGCCCTTTTCCTGGGCAGGTCGCACGCTGCGCAGTTTCTGTGCGGCCCGCCGCAAGAACGGGCATGACAAGGCCTCTGGCGCCGGACTGACACCAGCCTGCCGGCGGAAACCCTGGTCGCGCGCCGCTTGGCATCGGCCTTGCTTCGTGCGGCGTGCAAGGCAGTGGTTTGTCAGATGGATGCAGAACCCGGCTTCACCGAGGAGCAGAAACAGTATCTCGAGGGCTTTCTGGGCGGTGTGATGGCGCGGCACGCGGCACAGGGGGTGCCGGCCGCGTCCTCCGCTGCGCGCGGTCCCGTCGATCTCGCTCGTGTGGCGCAGGACCGCGTCCTTGCCGCCGGCGGCACGCTCAGCCCTGAGGAGCAGGCGAAGCGCGATGCCGAGCCGCTCGACCTCTGGGACACGCTGCGCGATCACGCCGCCGCCGGGCGTTTCCCCAAGGGGATCGACGTCTTCCGCCACAAGTTCCATGGCCTCTTCTACGTCGCCCCGGCGCAGAACGCGTTCATGTGCCGGTTACGCATGCCGAACGGCATCCTTGCGGCGGGGCAGCTGCGCGGTCTCGCCGATCTGGCCGAGCGCTTCGGCGGCGGCTATGCCGATGTGACCACGCGCGCTAATCTGCAGGTCCGCGAAATCGCCGCCGCGCATGCGCTCGATCTGCTGACCGGCATCCAGGATCTCGGCCTCACCTCGCGCGGCTCCGGCGCCGACAATGTGCGCAATATCACCGGCAGCCCGACCGCCGGCATCGACGCCGAGGAACTGATCGACACGCGCCCGCTCGCCCGCGAGCTCCATCATCACATTCTCAATCACCGCGATCTCTATGGCCTGCCGCGCAAGTTCAACATCGCTTTCGATGGCGGCGGCCAGGTGGCGGTGCTCGAGGATACCAACGATATCGGCTTTGCCGCAGTCGCGGTGGCCGAGGGAAACGGCGTCGCGGCCGGCGTCTATTTCCGCCTGCAGCTCGGCGGCATCACCGGCCATGGCGACTTCGCGCGCGATGCCGGCGTGCTGCTGCGGCCGGAGCAATGCCTGCCGGTAGCCGTGGCGGTGCTGCGCGTCTTCATCGCCGAGGGCGACCGCACCGACCGCAAGCGAGCGCGGCTCAAATATGTGCTCGATCGGCTGGGGCATGAGCGCTTTCTCGCCGAGACCGAGAAGCTGCTGTCCTTCACCCTGGCGCGGCTGCCGCTCGACGCCTGCGAGAGGCGCGCGCCGGTGCTGAAGCACGGCCATGTCGGCATTCACAGGCAGCGTCAGGCCGGGCTCTCTTACATCGGCGTGGTGCTGCCGGTGGGGCGCATGACCGCGCATCAGATGCGCGGCATCGCCGACATAGCCCACCGCTACGGCAGCGGCACCATCCGCCTCACCGTCTGGCAGAACCTGCTGATCTCCGATGTGGCGGAAGCGGATCTCGCCGCGGCGCAGGCGGCGCTCGCCGTGCTCGGTCTCGACTGGCGCGCCAGCAACATCCGCGGCGCGCTCGTCGCCTGCACAGGCAATACCGGCTGCAAATTCGCCGCCACCGACACCAAGGGGCAGGCGCTGGCGCTGGCCGAGCATCTGGAGCACCGGCTCGCGCTCGACCAGCCGGTGAACATCCACCTGACCGGCTGTCCCCATTCCTGCGCGCAGCATTATGTCGGCGATATCGGGCTTCTCGGCGTGAAGGTCGGCGAGGAGCAACTCGAGGGCTATGCGCTCTACGTCGGCGGCGGCGCCGGCAGCGAGCGGGCGCTGGCACGCGCGATCTATGAAGCGCTGCCGATGGCCGAGATGCCGCGGAGAGTGGAGGGGTTGCTGCGCGCATATCTCGCATGCCGCAGCGATGCGGGCGAGAGCTTCCACGCTTTCGCCTCGCGCCTGACGCCGGAAGCGCTGCGCGCGGCGGGCGACGCCGCGCTTGCGGGAGTGAACTGATCTCATGAGCCATATCGCACCGCTGCTCCCCAAGAACGCGCCCTTCAGCCCGGCGCAGCGCGCCTGGCTCAACGGTTTCCTGGCGGGGCTGCTCGGCAGCGCCGAAGCTGCTGCGGCGGTCACGGCGCAGCCCAATCCCGCGCCGGCGCCGGCCGAGGAGTTTCCGTGGCACGATCCTGCGCTGCCGCTCGAGGAGCGTCTGGCGCTCGCGCAAGGCCGGCGGCGCGAGCGCGTGCTGATGGCGGCGATGGCCCAGCTCGACTGCGGCCAATGCGGCTATCTCTGTCAGACCTATGCTGAAGCCTTGTCTTCCGGCGCCGAGAAGAGCTTGAGCCGCTGTGTTCCCGGCGGCAAAGAGACGGCGCGCGCGTTGAAGGAGCTGATGGAGCAGCCCCCGACTGCTCCTGCCTTGCCTGCTGCGCCGGCGTCGCCGCCGCCGGCCGCGGCCTCCTCGACGCGCGCGCCGACCATGGCGCGCTTTGGGACCGCCCGTCCGCTCAATGGCGCCGGCTCCGAGAAGGACACCCGCCATGTCGTCTTCGACATCGCGGGATGCGGCCTCGACTATTCGGTCGGCGACAGCTTTGGCGTGCAGGCGGAAAACTGCCCGGAGCTGGTGGCGGCGGTGATCGAGCGCCTCGGCGCCGAGCCCGGGCAGGAAGTCGATTGCCCCGATGGCAGCCGGCGCGAGCTCGCCGAGGCGCTGCGCCTCGTCTGCGATGTCGGCCGCCCGTCCGACGCGGCGGTCGAGGTGCTCGCCTCGCGCGCCCCCGATGTCGGCGAGTCGCAGCGGCTCCAGGCGCTCGCCGAAGGCTATCCCGGCGCCCAGCCCGAGGATGCGGATCTGCTGGATCTGCTGCTCGCCTTTCCCTCGGCGCGGCCGCCGGTGCAGGAGCTCATCTCGGCGCTCTCGGTGCTGCAGCCGCGGCTCTATTCGATCGCCTCCTCGCCGGGTGCGGTCGCGGGCGAGCTGCATCTCACCGTCGCCGCAGTGCGCTATCGCAAGCACGGGCGGCTGCGCAAGGGCATCGCCTCGACCTTCCTCGCCGAACGCGCCCCGGCGGGAAGAGAGATATCCGTCTTCGTTCAGCCAAGCCACGGCTTCCGCCTGCCGGCGGATGATGCGCGGCCGGTCATCATGATCGGGCCGGGCACCGGCGTGGCACCCTTCCGCGCCTTCCTGCAGGAGCGCCGCGCCCGGAGTGCGAGCGGTCGCAACTGGCTCTTCTTCGGCGATCGGCGACGTGCCAGCGACTTCCTCTACGAAGAGGAGTTCCTCGGTCATGTTCGCGACGGGCTGCTGACGCGGCTCGATCTCGCCTTCTCGCGCGACCAGGCGGAGCGGCTCTATGTCCAGCACCGCATGCGCGAGCGCTCGGCAGAGCTCTGGTCCTGGCTCGAAGAGGGAGCGTCGCTCTATGTCTGCGGTGCCGCCGGCATGGCGCGCGATGTCGATGCCGCCCTCGCCGCGATCATCGCCCGCCAGGGCCGCCGCTCGCTCGGCGAGGCCAAATCCTATCTCGCGACGCTCGCCCGCGAGCAGCGCTATCTCCGCGACGTCTATTGATGGCCGTTTTCCCCATCTTCCTCGAGCTCGAGGGACGGCGCTGCCTCGTCATCGGCGAGGGCGAGGTTGCGGCAAGCCGCGCCGTCGCGCTCGCCCGCGCCGGCGCCGCGGTGGAGCAGCGCAAAGACTTCGCGCCGGCGATGCTCGACGGTGCGGCGCTGGTCTTTGTCGCCGGCGCGCGCCGAGCGCTCGCCGACGAGGTTGCGCGCGAGGCCGCTCGGCGTGGAATCCCGGTCAATGTCATGGACGAGCCGCGGCTGTGCAGCTTCCTCATGCCGGCGCTGGTCGAGCGCGGGCCCGTCACCATCGCCATCGGCACCGGTGGTTCCGCGCCGATGCTGGCGCGGTTGCTGCGGCAGGCGCTCGACGCAGCGCTGCCCGAGCGCCTCGGTCCTCTCGCCGCGCTCGCCGGACGATTTCGCCCCTTGGTGATGCGCCGCCTCGCCGATCCCGAATCCCGCCGCGGCTTCTGGCGGCGCGTCTTCACCGGCCCCGTGGCCCGCCTGGCGCTTGCCGGTGACGACGAGGCTGCCTCCGCTGCGCTCCGCTCCGAGCTTGATCGGGCGGAACGCGTGGGCCACCGGGACGCGGCGGCCTGATTGCGGCTGGATCTCCCTCTCCCCCGTGTGGGCGAAGAGGGCAGGGTGAGGTGGGACGCCCCGGCACCGACCCCGGCACCGCGCCCCACCTCGTCCCGGCTGCAGATGCACCCTGCGCCCTTCGACAAGCTCAGGGTGAGGAACATTCTTTATGGCTCTTGAGAGAGGCCATTCTCGTTCTTCCTCATTCTGAGCCTGTCGAAGAACGCACTCTGCTTATGCAGCCGGCGGGCGCCGCGCTGAGGGGTGCTGTGCTAGCCTAAAATCTGCGCGGATCGAGTGGCGCGGCGGCGGGCTACGTCAATGACGTAGCGTGAAAAAATTCTCAATGATGTACATCATTGACAGAGCTCAGCGGCGGCGGATGAGCGTGCCGGCGCCTTCGGCGAAGAGCTCGAGCAGGATCGCATGCGGCGCGCGGCCGTCGATGATTACCGCCGCCTCGACGCCGCCCTCGACCGCCTCGAGGCAGGTCTCGACCTTGGGGATCATGCCGCCCTGGATGGTGCCGTCGGCGATGAGCGCGCGGACCTCGTCGATGCTGAGCTCGTTGAGGAGGCGTTTTTCCTTGTCGAGCACGCCCTTGACGTCGGTGAGCAGCAGCAGGCGCGTCGCCTTGACCGCGGCGGCCACCGCACCCGCCACCGTGTCGGCATTGATGTTGAAGGTTTCGCCCGCATCGCCGAAGCCGATCGGCGCGATCACCGGGATGATGTCGGAGCGCTCGAAGAGCTCCAGCACCTTGGTGTCGATCTCGTGCGGCTCGCCGACGAATCCCAAATCGAGATGCTTCTCGATGTTGCTGTCGCTGGGCGCGGTGCGCTTGAGCTTCTTCGCGCGGATGAGGTCGGCGTCCTTGCCGGAAAGGCCGATGGCATAGCCGCCGGCGGCGTTGATCGCCTGCACGAGCTGCTTGTTGATCGAGCCCGACAGCACCATCTCGACGATCTCGACCGTCTCGCCGTCGGTGACGCGCAGCCCGTCGACGAAGGAGCTCTTGATCTTGAGCCGCTCCAGCATCTGGCCGATCTGCGGCCCGCCGCCATGCACGACGATCGGGTTGATGCCGACCTGCTTCAGCAGCACGACATCCTGCGCGAAGAGATCGGCCAGGTGCTCGTCGCCCATGGCGTGGCCGCCGTATTTGACGACGATCGTCTTGCCGGAATAGCGGCGGAGATAGGGGAGCGCGGCGGCGAGCGTCGCCGCCTTGCTCGCAGGGTCGATGCCGGGGAGCGGCTTCTCGGTCATGGCGGCGGCACTCTACCGTGGCGGCGGCGGCGCCGCCAGAGCGGCGAGGCTGGCGCGGAGCGCGGCGATGCCGCTTCCATCCTCGGCGCTGGTCAGATGGATCTCGGGATGAGCCGCGACATGGCGCTTCAGCTCGCGCTCGATCGCCGCGAGCCGCTCGCCAAGCTCCTTCTGCGGCAGCTTGTCGGCCTTGGTCAGCGCGATCTGGTAGGACACCGCCGCCTCGTCGAGCATCGTCATAATCGGCCGGTCCGGCTCCTTGATGCCGTGGCGGGAATCGATCAGCAGCAGCACGCGGCGCAGACTGGCGCGCCCAGCCAGATATCGGCGCACCAGGCTCGTCCACCGCGCGACATCGCGCTTCGCCGCCTGGGCGAAGCCGTAGCCCGGCAGATCGACCAGCATCAGCCGGCCGGCGAGTGTGAAGAAATTGAGCTGCTGCGTCCTCCCTGGCGTGTGCGACACGCGGGCGAGTGTGCGCCGTCCGGTGAGCGCGTTGATCAGGCTCGACTTGCCGACATTGGAGCGCCCGGCGAAAGCGACTTCCGGCAGCGTGTCACCGGGGATCGCGTCCTCGGTCGCCGCGCCGGCGACGAATTCGCAGGGGGCGGCGAAGAGCAGCCGGCCGCGTTCCAGGGCATCGGCGTCCGGGGCCTCCGGCGCCATCGGCGGCGAGGCCGTCAGGCGGTGGCCGGCGCCGCAGTGGCGCGGCGTAGGATCACCCATTGCTGCGCGATCGACAGCAGGTTGTTCCAGGACCAGTAGATGACGAGCCCGGCGGCGAATTGCGACAGCATGTAGGTGAAGACGATCGGCAAAAGCATCATCATCTTCGCCTGCATCGGATCCATCGATTGCGGGCTCAGCTTCTGCTGCAGGAATTGGGTGCAGCCCATGATGATCGGCCAGAGGCCGATCATCAGGAAGGAGATGTGCGGCGGAGTGAAGGGCAAGAGCCCGAAGAGATTGACGAAGCTTGTCGGGTCCGGCGCCGAGAGGTCGTGGATCCAGCCAAAGAACGGCTGGTGGCGCATTTCGATGGTGACGTAGAGCACCTTGTAGAGCGAGTAGAACACAGGGATCTGGATGAAGATCGGCAGGCAGCCGGCCATCGGATTGGCGCCGACGCGCTTATAGAGCGCCATGGTCTCCTGGTTGAGCCGCGCCTTGTCCTCGCCGAAGCGCTCCTTGAGCTTTTGTATCTCCGGCTGCATCGTCTTCATCTTCGCCATCGCCCGATAGGACTTGTTGGCAAGCGGGAAGAAGATGAGCTTGATCAGCACCGTCAGCAGCATGATGGCGACGCCGAAATTACCGATCTGCTGGTAGAAGAAGTCGAGGGTCAGGAAGATCGGCTTGGTGATCCAGTAGAAGAGGCCGAAGTCGATCGCCCGGTCGAAGCGCGGAATGCCGAGCTGGCTCTCATAGCGGTCGAGGAGATGCACCTCCTTGGCGCCGGCGAAGATCCGGTCCGCGCTGCTCACCTTGCCGTTCGGCGCCACCGTCTGGAAGGCGCCGGTGTAATCGGCCTGATAGACCTCGCGGTGGCCCTCGCCGTTGAAGCGTATCTCGGTTACGACCTTCTCCTGCTGCGGCGGGATGAGGGCGGTGAGCCAGAATTTGTCGGTGAAGCCGAGCCAGCCGCCGATGCTGGTGTCCCGGACCGGCGCCTTCTTCACATCGGCGTAGTTGTACCGGTCGGGCTGCGCGAACCAGCCGCCGTCATGCAGGATGCCGTTCAGCACGGCGATCGGGCCTTCATGCAGCAGATATGTCTTCGAGACCGGCGGTTCGCCGACGCTCACGATGCGGCCGAAATTCGCCACCGAGACCGGATGGCCGGATTGGTTTTCGACCGTCTGGGTGACGGTGAACATGTAGTTGTCGTCGACCGCGTAATGCCGCACGAACCGCAGTCCCTGGCCGTTGTCCCAGGTGAGATCGACCGGTTGCTCGGGGGTCAGCTCCTGGGCCGAGGCGGTCCAGCGCGTCTTGTCGTCGGGCAGCTTGACCGATCCGTCCTTGGGACCGACCCAGCCGAAATCGGCGTAGTAGGGATGCGCCGTGCCGTCGGGCGCGAGCAGCACGATGTCGGGGCTCTTGGGATCGACCGTCTCGCGATAGTCGCGCAAAGTCAGATCGTCGAGCTGGGCGCCGACGAGGTTGATCGAGCCCTTAATGCGCGGCGTCACGATCTTGACGCGCGGCTGCTCGGCGATCACCTGAGCGAGCGGCTTCGCCGCCTCGCCGCCGACGGAGGGCGCGGGCGCCTGCCCGTGTCCCTGCGCCGGGGCGGTTTTTTGCGCCTGGGTCTGGTGCTGCTCCGGCTTCGGCTTCGGCGGCGGCGCGAAACGCGACTGGACGAGCTGGAAGCCGAAAAGGATCGCGAAGGAGATCACCAACGCGATGATGACGTTGCGGTTCTGGTCGTCCATGAGGCGATGGGCCTAGCGGCAATCCGGGCAGGAGTGGGGCGGAACGGTGCGTGCGGGCGGCACCGGATCGTAGCCACTGCCGCCCCAGGGGTGGCAGCGTAGCAAGCGGCGGAGCGCGAGCCAGGAGCCGCGTAGCGCGCCATGGATCTCGATCGCCTCGGCAGCATAGCTGGAGCAGCTCGGGAGATAGCGGCAGCTCGGTGGCAGCAGCGGCGAGATCAGGAGCTGATAGGCGCGGATGAGGCCGCGCAGCACCGCGGTCAGCACGGTTCCCTCGCCATTTTCTCCTCGCTCATCCCTCGCCGCCATTGCACCACGCGCCGAGCTCCTTCAGCGCCTTTTCGAGATCGGCCAGCAGGGCCGCGAAATCCCGGCCGGCCGTGCCGGCGCGGGCCACCAATACATAGTCATGCCCGGCAGCGGCGTGTAGCGGCATCACGCGGTCGACCGCCGCCCTGAGCCGGCGCCGCGCCCGATTCCTGGCCACCGCAATGCCAACCTTGCGGCTCGCGGTGAAGCCGACGCGAACCGGCCCGCCGGCTTCGGAAGGTGCAGTGCCGGGCGGCCGGCGCAGCGCTTGCAGGATGAAGCCCGGCGTCACCGAACGGCGTCCCTTGCCGGCGACGCGCAGGAACTCGGCCCGCCGCTTCAGCCGCGCAAGCCCGGCCATGGCGCGGCCTCGCTTTCTGCGCCCGAAGGCGCGCCGCTCAGGCGGAGAGCCGCTTGCGGCCCTTGGCGCGCCGACGCGCGAGGACACCACGGCCGCCGACGGTAGCCATGCGGGCGCGAAAACCATGACGGCGCTTGCGGACGAGTTTGCTCGGCTGATAGGTGCGCTTCACGGCACGGCACTCCGGCGACGCTTCTCAATGGATCGAGGGCGCTGTATAGGGGAGTGGCCCGGCTAAGTCAACGCCGCGCGGTTTCGCCGCCTCACGCCAAGGTGACCCGTGGCCCCTGAGGAATCCGGGCTAGGATTTCGGCGGAAACCGACGGGGCTGGACCGGCGATGGACGAGGCGCGGGAGAGCGGCCGGGGACAGGCGGGCATGCTTCGCCGTGTGCTGCCCCTGCTGCTGCTCGCGGCGGCGGTCGGCGGGTTCTTTGCCGCCGGGCTCGGCCGTTTCTTGACCTTCGAGACGCTCGCCGGGCATCGCCAGGAGCTGCTCGACTGGGTGGCGCGCGCCGGGATCCTGGCGCCCGTCGCCTATATCGTCCTCTATGCCGTCGTGGCGGCACTCTCGGTGCCGGGCGGCGTGTTCCTCACCGTCGCCGGGGGCTTCCTCTTCGGCACCTGGCTCGGTGGGCTCTCGGCGCTGATCGGCGCCACCATCGGCGCCAGCATCCTCTTCCTGATCGCCCGTACCAGCTTCGGCGATCTGCTGCGCCGGCGCGCCGGGCCGTTCCTGCGCCGGGTCGAAGCCGGGTTTCAGGAGAACGGCGCGAGCTATCTTCTCTTCCTGCGGCTCGTGCCCCTCTTCCCCTTCTGGCTGGTCAACCTGGTGCCGGCCTTCTTCGGTGTCTCGCTCAGGCTTTTCGTGCTCTGCAGCTTCTTCGGCATGGCGCCGGGCGCCTTCGTCTATGCCGGCGTCGGCGCGGGTGCCGATGCGCTGCTGGCGGCGGGCCGTGCGCCCGATCTCCATATCATCTTCGCGCCGCGCGTGCTGCTGCCGCTGATTGCGCTGGCGGTGCTGTCGCTGCTGCCGGCGCTCTACAAGTGGCGGCAGGGGCGAGTGAGCCCATGAGCGAGCAGCTCTCCGTCGACATCTGCGTCATCGGCGCCGGCTCCGGCGGCCTCACCGTCGCCGCTGGCGCATCCCAGCTCGGCATGAAGACGGTGCTGATCGAACGCGGCCGGATGGGCGGCGACTGCCTCAATTACGCCTGCGTGCCGTCGAAGGCGTTGCTCGCCGCCGCCAAGCGCGTGAAGCATGCGCGATCGAACGCGGCTTTCGGGCTTGGCGGTCCGCCGCCGGCCGTCGATTTCGCCGCCGTCATGGACCATGTCGCGGGCGTCATCGCCGCCATCGCACCCTTTGACTCGGTCGAGCGCTTCGAGGGGCTCGGCGTGCGCGTCATCGCCGCGACGGCGCGCTTTACGGGCCCGCGCGAGGTCGCGGCGGGCGAGGTCCTCATTCGCGCCCGTCGCATTGTCATCGCCACCGGCTCGGCGCCGAGCGTCCCGCCGATCCCCGGCCTCCGCGACGTGCCATTCCTCACCAACGAGACCATCTTCGACAATCGGGTGCTGCCCGAGCACCTCATCGTCATCGGCGGTGGGCCGATCGGTATGGAGATGGCGCAGGCGCATCGTCTGCTGGGCGCGCGCGTCAGCGTGCTCGAGGCAGCGAAGGCGATGGCCAAGGACGATCCCGAACTGGCGGAGCTGCTGATCGAGCGGCTCCGGGCCGATGGCGTCGCCATCGAGGAGGGCGTGCGCATCCGCCGCGTCGAGCGGACTGCGACGGGCGTCGCCGTCGTGCTCGACGAGCAAGCCGGCGAGCGGCGCATCGAAGGCTCGCATCTGCTGGTGGCGACCGGACGGCGCGCCACCCTGGCCGGCCTCGATCTCGACAAGGCAGGCATCGCCGTCGATGAGCGTGGCGGTCTCATTCTCGACCGGCGGCTGCGCACCAGCAATCGTCGCGTCTATGCCGTGGGCGATGCGGCAGGCGGCCCGCAATTCACCCACATCGCCGGATACCACGCAGGCATCGTCATCCGCAATGCGCTGTTCCGCCTGCCGGCCAAAGTCGACTACCGCGCTCTCCCCTGGGCCACCTACACCGATCCTGAGCTCGCCCAGGTCGGACTCACCGAAGCCGAGGCGTTGGAGCGGCATAAGGGTGATCTGCGCGTGCTGCGCTGGCCGTTCCACGAGAACGACCGCGCCCAGACGGAGCGCGATACGCATGGGCTGGTCAAGGTGCTGGCGCGGCGCAATGGACGGGTGCTCGGCGCCTCGATTCTGGGTTCCGATGCCGGTGATCTCATCCAGGTGTGGGGGCTCGCGATCAGCGGCGGCCTCAAGCTCTCCGCCCTCGCCGGAATGGTCGCGCCCTATCCGACCCGCGGTGAAGCGAGCAAGCGCGCGGCCGGAAGCTTCTTCACGCCGAAGCTGTTCAGCGACCGCACGCGCTTTCTGCTGCGGCTGCTGGCAAAGCTCGGGTAAGCGCGGCGATGCGGCCGATGCCCTCTTTCCTGCGCGGGCTTTCCGTGCGGCTCCTTGTCCTCACCGTGACCTTTGTCATGGTGAGCGAGGTGCTGATCCTCGTGCCGTCGGTGGCGCGCTTCCGCTTCAATTATCTCCAGGAAAGAACCGCCGATGCGGAACTCGCGATCCTCGCGCTCGAGGCGACGCCGGACAATATGGTGAGCGAGCCGCTTGCCCGCGAACTGCTGGCGCGCGTCGGCGCCTATGGCATCGTGCTGCACAACCCGCAGAAAACGCTGATGCTCGATGCCGGGGGCGCGCCGCGTATCGATGCCACCTACGATTTGAGCGACGCGGGGTTCCTGCAGCTCGTCTCCGATGCGCTGATCGCGCTTACCGAAACCCAGAATCGGATTCTCCGCGTGCTCGACGTGTCGGCGCGCAACCCGCAGGTCACCGTCGAGGTGATCACCGACGACACGCCGATGCGGCGCGCGATGCGGGTCTATGCCGGGCATATTCTGGAATTGTCGGTGGTGATCTCGCTCATTACCGCGGCGCTGCTCTATCTGGCGCTCCAATGGCTGCTGGTGGCACCCCTGCGCCGGCTGACGCAAAGCATGGTCTCATTCCGCGCCAATCCCGAGGACGAATCGCACACCATCCCGCCCTCGCGCCGCACCGATGAGATCGGCGTCGCGCAGCGCGAACTGGCGTCAATGCAGGAGACGGTGCGCCAGGCGCTCCGCCACAATGCGCGGCTGGCGGCGCTCGGTACTGCGGTCAATAAGATCAATCATGACCTCCGCAACATCCTGTCGACGGCGCGGCTCATGTCGGACAGCCTCGCCGACAGCGAAGCGCCCGAGGTGAAGCGTGTGACCCCGCGCCTGCTGGCCGCGATCGACCGCGCCGTGGCGCTGTGTACGCGCACGCTGAGCTACACGCGGGAAGGCGCGCCGCCGCTGAAGCGGGCGCGCTTCGCGCTGGTCGGGCTGATGGAGGAGGTCGCCGGGCTGGTCGAAGCGAAGGGCGAAGATGGCGCACGGCTCCTCAACAAGGTGGCTCCCACGGTCATGATCGACGCGGATCGCGAGCAGATATTCCGCGTCATGCTCAATCTGGTGCGAAATGCCATCGAGGCGGGAGCGCGCCATGTGACGGTCTCCGTCCAGAACGACATCGACGCGCTCGTCATCGTCGTGGCCGACGACGGGCCGGGGCTTCCGCCCAAGGCGCGCGACAATCTGTTCCGGCCCTTCGCCGGCTCGGCGCGGCCCGGCGGCACCGGGCTGGGCCTTGCCATCGCGCGCGAGATCATGCGCGCCCATGGCGGCGAGATCGGGCTTTGCGACAGCAGCGCCGCCGGCACCGCTTTCTGCCTCAGGCTACCCGACGCCGGCGCCGCGGTGCCGCGGGCGGAGGAGCGCGAGGCGGCGCGCCCGCCGGCCGCCTCGTGAACATCGCCTTCACCCGCCGCGCGGTGCTGGGCGCGCTCGCGCTGGCCGCGCTCTCTCCCTCGCTCGCCCGCGCCGCGCCGCGCATCGTGCCCTGGCTGCACTGGCGTGCCAGCGACGAGAGCTCGACCACCCGCATCGATCATTCCGCCTGGGACGCCTTCCTGGCCCGCTACCGCATCGCAGGGGCCGACGGCATTGCGCGCGTCCGGTACGGCCGCGTGCTACCCTCCGATCGCGAAGCGCTCTCGGTCTATATCGATGCGCTCGGTGGGCTGCCCATCACGATGTACTGTCGCGCCGAGCAGTTTCCCTATTGGATCAATCTCTATAACGCGCTCGCCGTGCGTCTGGTGCTCGAGCATTACCCTGTGGCCAGCATCCTCGACATCGGCCCCCACCAAGGCCGCGGACCGTGGCACAAGAAGCTCATCCATATCGAAGGCGAGGAGGTCGGACTCGACGATATCGAGCACCGGATCCTGCGCCCGTTCTGGCACGATCCGCGCCTCCACTATGCGCTCTGCCTCGCGGCGCTCGGCTCGCCCGATCTGCCGGCGCACGCCTTCACCGCGCCCGGCACGGAGGCGATGCTCGACGCTGCGGCGGGCAACTTTGTCAATCATCCGCGCGGCACGCGCATCGAGCACGGCCGGCTCTTCGTCTCCTCGCTCTATGTCCGCTACAAGGCGGATTTCGGCGGCAGCGATCGCGCCGTCATCGCGCATCTACGGCGCTACGCTCGGCCGGCGCTTGCCCAGGCGCTTGCGCATGAGACGCGGATCGCCGGCGACAGCTTCGACTGGTCGCTCAACGACGCGAAGGAATTCTAGTCGAGGATCAGCGTCTCGGCCTTGAGGTAGGCGCTTTCCGGCAGCCAGGGATGCACCGGATGATCCGGAGCCGCCCCGGCGCTGCGCAGGATGCGGCCGCTGCGTCCCGCATCCTCGAGGCCCCGACGAACCGCCTCGGTGAAATCGGGCGGCTCGACATTGTGCGAGCAGGAGGCGATGAAGAGGACCCCCTGCGGGGCGACCAGGCTTGCCGCGAGCCGCGCCAGCTTGCGATAGCCGCGCAGTCCCGGACCCAGGTCCTTCTTGGATTTAACGAAGGCCGGCGGATCGGCGATCACCACATCGAACCGCTCGTTTGCCGAGTTGAGACGCGCCAGCTCGCCGAAAGCGTCGGCGCGCTGGAACCGGCAGCGCGCGCCGACGCAGTTCAGATCGGCCGAGGCCGCGGCGAGCGTCAGCGCCGGCTCCGAGCGGTCGAGCGCCAACACCGTTTCTGCGCCGGCCATTGCCGCCTGCACGGCGAAGCCGCCACTGTAGCAATAGAGGTCGAGCACGCGCGCCCCGGCGGCCAGTGACGCGACGAAGCGGCGATTGTCGCGCTGATCAAAGAACCAGCCGGTCTTCTGCCCTTCGCGTGGATCGGCGAGAAAGCGCGCGCCGTTCTCGACAAGCTCGATCGGACCGGCGATTTCCCCTTTGGCCAGCCGCAGCTCGCTTTCGAGCCCCTCGAGCGCGCGCGCCGGGCTGTCATTGCGTAGCACGATCGCCGCCGGAGCCAGCACGCTTTCGATCGCGGCGATGAGCTCCTCCTCAAGCTGTGCCATTCCCGCGGTATTGAGCTGCACCGAGAGCACGTCGCCATAGCGGTCGGCGACGAGCCCCGGCAGGCCGTCCGCCTCGGCATGAACGAGGCGGTGATGCGGCTCGGGATAGAGCCGGCGGCGCAGCGCCAGCGCGCGCTCCAGCCGCTCGATGAAAAAGCTTCGGTCGATGCGCCGCTTGACGTCACGCTCGAGGATCCGGGCGCTCACCAAGGTGTGCGGATTGAACGTGGCGGTGCCGAGCGGATCGCCGCCGGCATTGCGCAGGCTGACGAGCGTTCCCGGCGGCAGTGCCTTCGCCGCCGCATCCATGGTCACTTCGTTGGAATAGACCCAGGGATGTCCGGCCTCGGCGCGGCGATGGCGGCCGGGCTGCAGCAGGATCGTCGGGCGCGTTTTGGGATCGTCGGCCATGGCGGGCGCGAGTGTAGCCGCGGCCGGCAAAGGAACAAGGTGAGACCTACCAGTTTTCCATCCAAGGCCGGAGATCGATCTCGTGCGTCCAGGCGCTGCGCGGCTGGCGATGCAGCAGCCAGTAATTCTCGGCGATGGCGTCCGGGGCGAGAATGCCGTCCTGCGCCTTGAGGGCGTAGCGCTCGGGGAAATTCTCGCGGATGAATTCGGTGTCGATGGCGCCGTCGATCACGGTGTGCGCTACGTGAATGCCGAGCGGTCCGAGCTCGCGCGCCATGCTCTGCGCCAGTCCGCGCAGCGCATGCTTGGCGCCGGCGAAGGCGGCGAAGCCGTCGCGTCCGCGCAGGCTGGCGCTGGCGCCGGTGAAGAGGATCGTGCCACGTCCGCGCGGCACCATCACCTTCGCCGCTTCGCGCCCGGCGAGGAATCCGGCGAAGCATCCCATCTCCCAGACCTTGAAATAGACACGGCTGGTCGTCTCGCGGATGGGAAAGCGCACATTGGCGCCGATGTTGAACACGGCGACTTCGATGCTGCCGATGTCCCGTTCGATGCGCGCAACGAGCTCTGTCACCTGCTCCTCGCGGCGCGCATCGACGCCGAACGCGAGCGCTTCGCCGCCGGCGCGGCGGATGTCGTCGACCAGTGGAGCGAGCTTTTCGCCGTGCCGCCGGACGACGCAGGCGGTCATCCCCGCGCGCGCGAAGCGCTGGGCGATGGCGCCGCCCAGCGCATCGCCGGCGCCGATGATGAGCGCAACCTCCTTCGCCATCGCTTCCTCCTCAAGATCGCGGCATCAGCACGATCGTCTGGCAGCAGCGGCCGATGCGGCCGGTGCTGTCGTAAAGCTCGGATTCGGTCAGGCCCATTCCCTCGCTTCGCCAGTCGGAGCGCGCCCTGACCCCGATCCAGCCCTCGGCAGCAGGGCGCGACAGATGCAGCGCAATGTCGACATTGGGAAAAGCGTAACGGCCGAGCACCGTCGGGTCGCCCTGCAGCGATATGGGCTGTCCGTTATCCGCGACAGCAAATGCGTTGGCGAGCGGGCTCACGAACGGCACCAGCGGCCGCAGCAAGCGACCCCAGACCTTCCCTTCGGCGTCCTGGCGCAGGTCGAGCGCGTCAAACAGCGTCTTGTGCCGGAAGCGCGGCTTCATGGGCCAGGCGGGTAGCGCTTCGGGATCGGCGGGCAGCGGCGGTTCGGACGGCGTGTCGGCAACCGGCTGCGGCGCGACGAAGCTGGCAACCCCCTTGGCGATGAGCTTGCCGTCTACGACGAGCACGGTTTCGAGGGCGCCGACGCGGTTGCCCTGGCGCAGCAGCTCTGTTCGGGTCTCAAGGGGCGCCATCGGCGCCGGGCGCAGCAGGAGCACGGCGGCGCTGAGCAGGAAACCCATGCCGCGCGCGCGGCCTTCGCGCTCCATTTCGGCGACGATGAGACCAGAGACCGCGCCTCCGTGCAGCCCGCCGAACGGACCTTGCGCGACTTCACGCGGATGCCAGAGCCGTTCTTCCAGGGCGAAGATCGGGTCGGAGAGCGAGGCTGAGGCGTCCATCGTGCGCCTCAGAAAGTTTCGGCCCAGGGACGCAGATCGATCTCCTGCGTCCAGGCGCTGCGCGGCTGGCAATGGATCTGCCAATAGGTCTCGGCGATCGCTTCGACGCTCACCAGCCCGTCCGGACCGGCCTGCTTCTGGCGCTCGGGGTAGCGTTCGAGAAGCCGCGTTCCACCGATGCCGCCATCGACCACAAGATGGGCAACGTGAAGGCCCTTGGGACCAAGTTCGCGCGCCATGCTTTGCGACAGTGCGCGCAAGCCTGCCTTCGCTACCGCGAAGGCGGCGAAGCCGGCACGGCCGCGCAGCGAGCCGGAGGCGCCGGTGAACAGGATGGTGCCGTGCCCGCGCGGTACCATGCGGCGAGCCGCTTCGCGGCCGATGAGGAAGCCGCCGAGGCAGTGATCGCGCCAGAGCTGCTCGAAATCATTCTGCTCCAGCTCGAGGATGCTGTCGCGGCGGTTGCTGCCGGCATTGTGAAGCACGATCGCGAGCGGACCTACCGCCTCGGCCGCGGCGACGAAGCGCGCGGCATCCTCGGCGCGGGTGGCATCGCCGATCAGCGCTTCGACTGCGCCCCCGGCCTCGCGGATCTCGGCCGCAACGCGCTCCAGCTTCGCCGGCGTGCGGCCGGCGATGAAGACCTTGATTCCTTCGCGCGCAAAGCGCCGGGCGGTTGCCGCACCGACGCCGATGCTGGCGCCGACGCCGACGATGAGGGCCGTGCCGGTCCGGCTCATGGGCTTTCTCCCGCCTTTTCCGTGCTCCGCCAGAAGCGGCCCGCGAGCGCGTCCTCGACGAAATCGAGCCGGTCCTGGCCGAAGAACATCTCATCCTTGACGAAGAAGCTGGGCGCGCCGAAGACGCCCCGCTTTACCGCCGCTTCCGTCCAGGATTTTAGCGTCTGCTTCACCCGATCCTCGCCGATGCGCGCAAGGACATGGCCTCCGTCGATGCCGGCGGCGTCGAGCGTTTCAGCGATGACCGCCTCGTCGTCGAGCTTCTTTGCGTCACGCCACATGCCGGCGAAGGCGGCCTCGCTGTAGCGCTCGAGATATCCCTCTTCGGCGGCGACCACGGCGCCGCGCATCAGCTTCAGCGTGTTGACGATGAAATAAGGGTTGCGGCGATAGGGGAGGCCGTACTTACCGGCGAAACGCTGCAGATCGCGCTCGCTATGCCCCCACTTCGCGCGGATGAGCGCCGGGCTGCCGTTGCCCGTTGCCTGGAAAACGCCGCCGAGCAGCATCGGCCGGTATTCGGCGCGCGCGCCGGTCCGGCGCAGCAGCTCCGGGAGCCGGCCATAAGCGAGGTAGGAATAGGGGCTGCCATAGTCGAAATAGAACTCGACCGTCGGGTCCATCAGCCTCTCCCCTTGAGTTCTAAAACAGAACTATGCTAGAGTGCATTCCGAAATGAAACTTGTCAAACGGCGAAAGCACGAGGGCTGGCATGCGCTGGGATGAACTCGACCGGGAGGCCTGCTCGGTCGCGCGGACTTTGGCGGTCATCGGCGACCGATGGAGCCTGCTCATTCTGCGCGATTGCTTCCTGCGCGTGCGCCGCTTCGAGGAATTCGAGGCGCGACTCCGCATCACCCGCCATCTCCTGGCCGACCGGTTGAAGAAGCTGGTGGCGGCCGGCGTGCTGGTCCGCGTCGCGTATCAAGAACGGCCGCGCCGCTACGAATACCGGCTCACCGAAAAGGGCCTCGATCTTAATGCTGTGCTGCTCGCCATGGTGCATTGGGGGGACACGCATATGGCGGGCGAAAGCGGCGCTCCGAAGCTCTATGAGCACCGCGACTGCGGCGGGATCTTCGATCCCACGATGTGCTGTTCGGCCTGCGGCGGGGCGGTGACCGCCCGCAATATCCGCATCCTCGACGGGCCCGGCGCCGCGTCTGCGCCTGCCGCCAATGACGGGTAGCCCTACGGGTCCCAGCGGGTTAGTGCCACCTAGTCGCCGAGCGCGGCGCCGTCGCGGCGCGGATCGGCTCCGCCTTCCAAACCGTGGCGTGTTACCAGGATGCCGGTGAGGCCGCTGGGACGGTCGCTGATCCGCACCTGGTCGCCGATTAGACGCAGTGCCGCGGCCAGTGCGGCCGCCTGCGGTCCCGCTTCGATTTCGGTCGGACCGTTGCGGTTTCCGTCATTGGGCAGCTCGATCGCGCGCTGAACGCCTTCATGCCAGTCGATCACCCCGATGATCGTCTTGGCGACATCGGTAATGATCGCCGGCCCTCCCGCCGACCCCACCGCCAGCTCGACCCGGCCGGCGCGATCGAAAACGAGACTCGGGGCCATGGCGCTGCGCGGTCGCTTTCCCGGCTCGATCCGGTTGGCCACCGGCCGCCCTTGCTGCTCTGGCAGGAAGGCAAAGTCGGTGAGCTCGTTGTTGAGCAGGAAGCCGCGCACCAACAACCGCGAGCCGAAGGCGTTCTCGATCGTCGTCGTCATGACCAGCGCGTCTCCCGCGGCATCGACGATCGCAAGATTGCTGGTGCCGTGCAGGCTCGGGCCGCGGCTGTCGCCCAAATTCTCGGCGTGGGTGCCCGGCGGGTCTCCGGGCGCGACCGGGCTCGTCGCCGCGTGAGCGCGATCGATCAGCCGGGCACGAGCTGCGAGATAGCCGCGGTCGAGGAGCCCGCGCACCGGCACCGGAAAGAAATCGGGATCGGCGAGATAGCGGTCGCGATCGGCATAGGCGAGCCGCCCGGCTTCGGCGAAGAGATGCACCGCTTCAACCGAGCGAGGCGCCAGCGCCGCCATGTCGAAATGCCGCAGCATCCCCAGTATTTCGAGCAAGGTGACCGCGCCGGAACTTGGCGGCCCCATACCGCAGATGCGGTGCCCGCGGTAAGAGCCACAAACAGGCGCCCGCTCGCGTGCGCGATAGGCGGCGAGATCTGCCAAGCTGAGGTCGCCGGGATTTTGCCGTGCGCCGTCGACGGTGGCGACGATGTCCTGCGCGATCGGCCCGCCATAGAACGCATCGGCGCCGCCGGCCGCGATGGAGCGTAAGGTCGCGGCGAGGGCCGGGTTCACGAGACGCGTTCGCGGCGCGCCGGAGGCATCGTAGAAATAGCTGCGCGCCGGCTCGTGCAATCGCAGATAGGGATCGCGCGCAAGCAGCGCGGCAAGCCGCGGCGAGGGGGAGAAGCCTTGCTCCGCGAGGGTGATGGCCGGCGCGAAGAGCGCGCGCCAGGCAAGCTTTCCATAGCGGCGATGCGCCAGTTCGAGCATGCGCAGCAAACCGGGCACGCCGACCGAGCGGCCGCCGACGACCGCGGTATAGAAGGCGAGGGGGACGCCATCGGCGCCGAGAAATCGGTCGGGGCGTTCCGCCGCGGGCGCAGTCTCTCGGCCGTCGAACGTGATGACACGACGCTCGGCCGTCGACCAATAGACGAGGAACGCGCCGCCGCCGATGCCGGAGGATTGCGGCTCGACGAGGTTGAGCACGAGCTGCGCGGCGATTGCAGCGTCGATGGCGTTGCCGCCGCGACGCAGGATGTCGCGCCCCGCCGCGGCGGCGAGCGGATTGGCCGCAGCCACCATCTCATGCCGGGCGAAGCTTGCCTGCTGCGGCGTCCGGACGGTGGCGGCTTCCGGCAGCGGCGCCTGCGCCAGGGCCGGCGCCGCGACCAGGAGGAGTGCGATGACGAAGGCGGAAGCGCACCTCATGGGACGATCGTTCCATCGCTCGCCGCCGGGTGCAAGCGAGCGAGGGCAAGTTCGCCTCGGGCCGCTCTTGGCGCGCGAAACCGGCGCGACATTGTCACCGCCCCTTCGCTGGGCGACAATCGACCGATGAGCATCGAGCCGGGTCCACGCAATCTCATCACCGATGTCGATGGCATTCTCATCGGCAATGCCGCTGACGAGCGCGTGCGCAGCGGGGTCAGTGTGGTCATTGCCGAAACTCCTGCCGTTGCCGCCGTCGATGTACGCGGCGGCGCACCGGGGACGCGCGAGACCGACGCGCTCGATCCGACTTGCCTCGTCGATACCGTCGATGCCGTGGTGCTGAGCGGCGGCTCGGCGTTCGGCCTCGAGGCCGCCTCGGCCGCAATGACCTGGCTGGCAGCACGCGGTCGCGGCTTTCCGGTGGGATCGGCGCGAGTTCCGATCGTGCCCGCGGCGATCCTATTCGATTTGCTCAATGGCGGCGACAAGGAATGGGGTGAAAGACCGCCCTATGCAGCGCTTGCTCGCGCCGCCTGCGCCGCGGCGTCGCGAGATGTCGCGCTTGGCAATACCGGCGCCGGATTCGGGGCCAAGGCAGGATCGCTCAAGGGCGGCCTCGGCAGCGTCTCGGCTGTGACGCCGGAGGGGCTCGCCATCGGCGCGCTCGTCGCGGTCAATTCCCGCGGCGAGACGGTCATGCCAGGCGAGCGTTGCTTCTGGGCCTGGCCTTTCGAGCGACGCGGCGAACTGGGTGGCCAGACACCGCCGCGCACCGGGTTGGCGGCGGAGGCGGATATCCTGCCTGGAGCGGGGCCCGACGTCGGGGCCAATACCACCATCGGCGTCGTCGCCACCAACGCAATCCTCACCCGAACCGAGGCGCAGCGCATCGCCATCATGGCGCAGGACGGCTATGCCCGTGCCATCCGGCCGGTGCACACGCCCTTCGATGGCGACACGGTATTTGTGCTGGCGACCGGGCGCCAGCATCTGCCGGAGCCGCGTGCCCTGGCGCTGGCACGGCTTGGTGTGATCGCCGCCGATTGCGTCGCACGGGCGGTGGCGCGCGGCGTCTTTTCTGCCGCGAGCCTGGGCGATCTCATCGGCTATAGCGACTGGCTTGCGCGCGCCTAGCGCTCCCAGGGGAAGATGATCCAGGTATCCTGGCTGACCTCGGTCACGAAGGTGTCGACCAGCGGCCTGCCGGCAGGCTTGGCGTAGACCGTAGCGAAATGCGCCTTCGGCAGCATCTCGCGCACGATGCGCGCGGTCTCGCCGGTGTCGACGAGATCGTCGATGATGAGGTAGCCCGCGCCGTCGCCGCTCACCGTCTTCAGCACCTGGATGGCGCTAGCGTGTGTCTTCTCGTCATAGCTGGCGATGCAGACGGTATCGACGAGCCGAATGTCGAGTTCGCGGGCGACGAGCGCCGCAGGAACGAGGCCGCCGCGGGTAACGGCGATGATGCCGCGAAACGGGCCGTGCGCGGCGAGACGCCAAGCGAGCGCGCGCGCGTCGCGGTCGATCTCCTCCCAGCTCACCGGGAAATTCTTTTTGGCCGCCACCGGCGGACTCCTCGGCGCGAACGGCGCCGGCCACTCAGCGCACGTAGATCTGGACCTCGTTGCTCTGGACGCTCGTGCTGGTCGTGGCCGAGAGAGTGACGCGATCGGGAGGCAGCCCCATGTTGGTCAGCGAGCGCAGCACGCTTTCGGCATTGCGCTTGGAGGCGTCGCTATGCAGCGCCACCTGGGCAGGGCTGCCAGCATTGGGCGTTACCGCGACGAGATCGAAGCTCGCACTCGGCCGGCGCTCCAGCGCCTGCCGGACGGCCGTATAGAGAGCTTCCTGGTAGGCAACGTTCGGCCGGTCGAAACGGATAACGACGAGCGGCCGGCGCTCGGCGATGCTGGGCAGTGGCCGCGAGCGGGTTGCCGTTGGGCCCGGCGCTCCCGCGCCGAAGCCACGATTGGCGAGACTCTGTCCCAAGAGCTCGCCGTTCTTGATGGCCAGCGACAGGGTGACCAGGTTGGCGCGCTCGTTGGCGACGTAATTCGTCTGCCGTGAGATGTCGTCGGAAAGCGCGTTAAGGAGATGGTCGATCAGCACCGAAGTGCGGTTGACCTCGGTCTCAAGCATGCCGAGCTGGCGATGATCCTCGTCCACCGCGCCCTGCAGCCCATAGGCCGCCCTGATCGACTCGAGGATGTAAGCGCCGAGCGAGGAATCGGCGGCGGTCTGATTCGACAGGCTGTTCAGCTTGGCGACGTCGCTGCTCATCTGGTCGAGCGCGCCCTGGGCCTGGTTCCACTGCGCAATGAGCTCGGGATTGCCGGCCGTCGTGCCGACCTGGAGTCGGGCGTTGATCGTGCCAACCAGGCTGTAATAGCGGGCGGCATCCTGCGCCATGGTCTGGCGGAGCTGCTGAAGCTGAGCGTTCTGACCGTTGATATTGGCCTGGAGCCGCTGCAGATCGCCGCGCAGCGATTCCACCTTGGCGCCGACGATCGTGCCGGTTGGCGAGCCCGGCGTTACCGACGGCGCCGCGAAGCTGCCGGTGCCGAGCGCCGGTGGCGCCGCCGAGCCAGTTGCTCTGAGCGTCGGCTGCGGATTGGCTTCGGCTGAGGATGGCGGGATGGCGACGACCGCGCCGGCGCCGCCGCTCGCCGCCTTGTTGCTGCTGGCGCTGCTGCTGTTGTCCTCGCCGGCCAGCGACGACCAAACGGAATCGGCAGTATTGCTTATGGTCGAGCAGCCGGTAAGCAGCAGCGCTGCGATTACCGCGCCAAGATGCGAGCGACGAATGAACATGCTAAGCGGCTACCTTTGTCTCAGCTGCCCCGCTAAACGAAACAGGCTCGATGATTTCGCCTGAGTCCAGAAATCATCGCCTTTTCCAGCCTGAAACCCCTTGCAGATATTACGCAATGGCTGTTCTAGCGACAAGCAAGTTCCGCGCTTGCGTGGTTTTGGCGGCCGCCGTCTTGCCTTCGACGCGCACAGCGGCTAGCTTCCCCCGTTCTCGAGCGGCCGGCGCGCCGCTCATGCGCCCGTAGCTCAACTGGATAGAGCACCAGACTACGGATCTGGGGGTTAGGGGTTCGAATCCTCTCGGGCGCGCCATTTTCCTCGATTTTTCGCGTATTGCGACAGGCTTGCCCGGCCGCGCGGCGGCGCACGCCGACCGTCCCGCGGCGCGGCGCGCGCGCCGGTCGGGTCCCCGCTGCCGATAAGGTGCTCCCGGGACGGTGCCTTCCGCTCGCTCCCGCGACTCGCGGCGACTCGGGCCCTGTCCTGAGCGCATTTGCCGCGCCATATCATCGGGCGGCGTGGGTGGATACGGATGGCGTCTTCGCGCTCCTCGCTAGGCGCTGCTCTTCGGCGGCTTCATGCCGGCGGCCATGCCGAGCAGAATGAGCAGCCGGCGGCCGGTGGGTACTCAGCCGTTATAGCCCTTCTCGGTCATGCAGCGGCTGACCAGATCGCCCTCATGCGCCTCGTTGCTGTCTTCAAAGACATCTGTCTTGTTCTGCAGCACGCCAATCCGCTGCCAATCCTGCCCGCGGCTCGCGATGATGTCGGTCTCGATGTCACGATCGCGCCGGAAGGCGAGCTCGGCCGAATGACGGCATTCGGCGTAGTCTCGGGCCGCGATCGAGGGCGGCACGCCCGCCTTGGTCCAACCGCCCGCGGCGCTGCAGGCGCTCAGCAAGAGCAGCACCACCATCGTCCCGATCGATCGCATCCTCGCCGTCCCCTTCACCAACGCCGCAGCAACGGAAGATTAACCAGCTTCGCGCTAAAACATTAACTGGTGATTGTCGGCGCGTCTTCCGGCTTCTCGCACGTCGCACGCGCCCTTTCCGCTGGAGCAGCCGCCGCGCATGCGTCCGATCATCCCGCTTCTCGCTGTTGTCGCGCTGCTCCTCGGAGGGTGCAACGCGTGGCAGACCCGTGCGGAATTCGCACCGCCGCAGAGCCGATGGAACACGAGCCAGACCTCAGTGGCCGGCGCCAACGATCCGCCACCGCCGATCCCGGCGCAGTATTGCTATCGCACGCTGGCGAACGTTGATTGCTTCACGCAGACCGAACCCAACCGGATCTCGGGCTACACCGGTTCCTACCCCGACCCCTACAGCCTGCCGCAGTGGCGCCCCTAGGGCGCGCCGCGCGCCTCAGAACCGTCCAGATTGGAAGTCGACGATTGCCTGGCGGACTTCGTCCGCCGTGTTCATGACGAAGGGACCGTAGCGCGCTACCGGCTCGCCCAATGGTCGGGCGGCCGCGAGGAGTACCCGCGTCGCGGCGGCGCGCGCCGCCAGTGCCACGTGTTCGCCCTCGCCAAGCACGGCGATAGTGCCGCGCGGCAGGCGCGTTCCGGCCTCGCCGACCGCCGCCTCGCCTTCGAAGGCATAGAGGAAGACATTGTGCCCCGACGGCAGCGGCACGGCTGCTTGCGCGCCGGCAGGCAGCGCCAGATCGAGCAAAGTCGGCTCGGTGGCGATGCCGGTCACCGGCCCGCGCGTCGCGCCGACGGTGCCGGCGATCACCTTCGCCGTGACGCCGCCGGGCAGCGCCGCTAAGGGAATGTCGGCCGGCGGGATCTCCTGGTAACGCGGTGCGATCATCTTGTCCCTGGCCGGCAGGTTGACCCACAGCTGGAAGCCCTGCATCAGCCCGTTTTCCTGTTCCGGCATTTCGGAATGGACGATGCCACGCCCGGCCGTCATCCACTGCACGCTGCCGGCGTCGAGCCGGCCAGTATGGCCCTTGTTGTCACCATGGCGCATGCGCCCGGCGAGCATATAGGTGACGGTCTCGAAACCCCGATGCGGATGGTCGGGAAATCCCGCGATATAGTCCGCGGCATCGTCAGACCGGAACTCGTCCAGCATCAGGAAAGGATCGACTTCGCCTAGGAGCGGCGTGCCGATCACGCGGTTGAGCTTGACCCCGGCGCCGTCACTCGCCGGGACCCCACGCGCCAGCCGAACGACCGGGCGCGGCCGAATGAGTCCACCGTCCATTGCCAGATCCTCCATCACGCCGCCTTAATCCTGGCGATGATGTAATCGCCGGTCGAGTCCGCACAACGGACCGAATTCGACGGAGACCGTTTCCCGCAGGGAAAGAATGTTCTAGCCACTCGCGCGGCCGGCCTTCTCTTGCTTCCGGGTCGCCACCGCTTCCAGTACGCGCCGCTTCTCGCCCGGCGCCAGGCTCGGCCAAGCGGCGATCTCGGACATGGTGCGGAAACAGCCGCGGCAGTAACCGCTTGCGGGGTCGAGGACGCAGACCGCAATGCAGGGCGAGAGCGGCGGCCCCTCTGCCCCGCTCACGACGGTTTCGGCGGCGCCGTCAGATCGGCGAGCTTGGTGCGCAGCGACTTCGCCTTGTAATCCGGTATCGCGTAGACCCAAGGCGAAAGGCGAGCATTGAGTGCTTCCGCCTGCTTTGCCGCGGCGCCCGTGCCGCTCGCCTCGAAATGCGCCCAGCTCTTGCCGTCCTTGTCGACGAGCGCGACCTTGACGGTGAGGCCGTCGAAGCCGATGAACTCGGCGTGCGACACGTCCTCTCCCTCCATCGGCATTTGCGCGATGGGCCTCACGTCGATGAGCGTCAGGCTGGCAAGCGCGGTGGTCGGCTCGACCAGCGCGTCATCGCTCTTCAGCTTGACATTGGCCGGCGCATGCTTGAGTTCGAGCTTCGCTTCGGGCTTGTCATGGGCGATGTCCAGTGAGCTGCCATCGGGCTCCGTCAGCACCACCTCCTTCACCTTGTCCCGCGACAGGTCGATGATGTTGGGTTCGAGCCATTGCGTCGCGTCCTGGGGCAGGCCGAGCGTGCCGCTGACGAGCCAGGAGCGCTTGTTGCCGGGCTTGCGGACATAGATACCGTCGGTGCCGCCGCCGAGTTCGTCGACGCGCCGCTTGCCGGCGATGATCTCGCCCAGCAGCGTTCCTTTCGCGTCGCTCACCGTGATCAGCGTTGATTTCGAGTCCTTCTTGCCCGCGTCCTCGACGTCGAGCCGCTTGTAGAGGTCGGGCTTGCTGGTCTTCGCCTCGACATAACGCAGCTGCGCCAGTCCCAGCAGCATCCGGTGCAGTCTCGTCGCGTCTGCCGGGTATCCGCCCTTTTCCTCGACCACCCAGGTGTTCCCCTGGCGGAGCAGCGTCGTCTTGCTATCGCCATGGACGAGCGTCACCCGCGCCACTTGGCCGAGCTGCGCGGCGATCTCGGGGAGAACCGGCTTGTTCACCTCGGGATCGACACCGGCACCGCCGGTCGAAAAGGACACCAGCACGGCGACCACCACCGTGGCGGCGGTAACCAGGAGAAGGGCGATCAATCCCTTGTGTTTCATCGCGTTCTCCTCTCAGCCGGCTTCCGCGCGACGCTTGCGGCGCTGCATGCGGACTGCGCCGAGGACTACCGCGGCGATCCCAACCAGCAGTGGGATGAAGGCGATGTCGAAGAATTCGAGCTCCGCCTTGAGCCGGTCGATATCCTGCCGCAAGTCGAGCTGCACTTGGCGAAGCTGGGCGCGGATGTGCAGCATCTGCGTGCGGAAGTTGTCCAGGGTCTGGCTCTGCTCGGCGGCGAGGGTGACGCTGCCGCCGGGGCCGGCCTGACCCTGCAGCGCCTTGATCTTGGCCTGCGTGTCCTTGAGTTGCTGCTCGAGCTCGCGCTCGCGCGCCTGCGATCGCGCATCGGCGGCGCGCTGGATCTGGTCCACCACCTCGAAGGGCCGCGCCGAGCTGCCGCGTGTCCTGAGACCCATGAGGTCGGTGCCGCCCGAGAGGACGTCGATGGCGTTGGTGACGAAGTCGCCGTTGCCGGCGGTCGGTACGATCACCCGCTGGCCGAAGAAGTCTTGCGCCTGGACCCAGAATCGGTCGTCGAGCATGTCGGTGTCGGCGACCACGACGATGTTGATCGGTTGCGCCGCCGTCTTCACCTGGGCCGGGCGCGTGCTCGCTGCAGGCTTCTGATCTTTGGCGTCGGGTTTCGCTTTTTCGTCCTTGGCCGGCGCGGGCGGCCCATCGGGGAAGGCGGTGCTCGCAGGGCCGGTGATGCGCGCCGCCAGGGTCAGCTGCTTGCCCCCCGATTTGAAATCGTTGAGCAGCCCGGCGACATCCGGCAAGCCCTGCACCTTTTCGACGGGAATCTCTTCGGCGTCGGGCGAGGTGGTGACCAACGGCTCGAAGCTGGTCTTGGCACCGGGCAGCGGTTTCAGGATGCCGGAGGACGCAAGGTTCAGACCCGAGAGATCGCCGGTAATGGGGTCGTCGTGATTGAGGCTGTTCTGCTTCAGCGCCAGCCAGGCGACATATTCGAGCGGCTCGACGTGCTCGGCCGTGCCGGCATTGACCCGCCTGCCGTTCTGCAGATCGCCCGCAACCTTGCCCGGCTCAAGCTTGATGCCCCAGGCATCGAAGAGCTTCGGCAGGTCGCTGGCGGTCGCGCCGGGACCGGACATGCGGTTGGCATGCGCCGCTGCCGTCTCGGAATAGGGATCGACGAAGATCAATGCCTTGCCGCCCTTGAGCACGAACTGGTCGATCGCATAGAGCGTCTTGTCGGAAAGCTTTCCGGGCTGCGCGATCATCAGCACGTCGACGTCTTTCGGCACCGCGGTGAAGTCGGGTGAGAGC
>Ga0134125_10001421_pt1 | contig 29402 bp, 25 predicted proteins | sample KB31751_FD_96464 | JGI IMG/M metagenome (GOLD analysis project Ga0134125, IMG submission 96464) | Terrestrial soil microbial communities with excess Nitrogen fertilizer from Kellogg Biological Station, Michigan, USA - KB3-175-1 | ecosystem: Environmental > Terrestrial > Soil > Unclassified ... | reverse complement strand
TCATGCAGGGCTTCACCGAGACCACCAAGCTCGTCGATTCCATCGACAGCGAGATCTCGCACGTCAAAGGCCTCAAGTCGCATGTCCCCCTCGACGTGAAGGGCGACGCGGCGCAGGACCCCAAGGCCGCCTACCGCGCCAACCTGCTCGGCAAGGTGAAGGAAGTGACCGCGCTCTTGAACGCGAGCCGCGCCCGCGTGCGACGCCTCGCTTCGAACAACACCGGGCTCCAGCGACAACTGGCGCAGTACCAGGAAACCATCACGTCGCTGCAGACGATGGTCGACCGCCAGAAACAGGACATCCTGGTCCTAACGGGGCGGGTCGACAGCCTTACCACCGCCAATACGCAGCTCGCCGCTGGTGAGGCCGCGGTCACCGACACCATGCACACCCTACGGCACGAGAACAACACGGTGTACTACGTGGTGGGCACCAAGGACGACCTCGAGAAGCGCGGCATCGTCGTCGAGGAAGGTTCCAAGTTCCTCATCTTCGGACACAAGGCGCTGGTCCCGGCGCGCAAGCTCGATCCGTCGGTCTTCACCGCGATCGACAAGTTCGCGACCACCACCATTACGATCCCGAACCCCGACAAGGGCTACAAGATCGTGTCGCGACAGGATCCATCGCTCCTCGATCAGCCCGTGACGTCGGCCGGCAAGCCGAGCGGCGAGCTCCACATTGCCGACCCGACGCAGTTCTGGTCCGCGTCCAAGTATCTGATCATCATCGCGGGCTAGCCCCCCGCCGCCCAACGCAAATGGGGCGCGGTGCATTCGCACCGCGCCCCATTTCCGTTCGGCGGCTCGTCTCTCCGTTAGTCCGCCCGCGGCGCGACGCCGCGCGATCCCGACGCGCTGTAGCGCGTCGGCATCGCCGGCGTCCCCCCAGGCGATGACGGACGCTTCGTCCGCTTCTGCTCGTACATGAGCGCGTCGGCGCGATCGAGCAGATCGTCCAGCGGACACGGGAAGTCGGGATCGTAGTACGCGATCCCCATGCTCAACGACAACCGGTAGCGCCGGTCGGGGAGCTCGTTGCGCCGCGTGAGATTCTCCTGGAGCCGCGTCACCCAGTGCTCCTGCGCCAGCCCCACCGTCTCGAGCGCCAGCACCACGAATTCGTCGCCGCCGATGCGCGCGATGATGTCGGACTCGCGGAACGTCTCCCTGAGCAGATCGGCCGTCTCGATCAACGCCAGATCGCCTTCGCGATGTCCGAGGGTGTCGTTGATCTCCTTGAGCCCGTCGAGGTCTACGAAGATGTGCGACACGCGCTTGCGCATGCGATCGGCCATCTTCATGTGCTGGCGGGCGAGCGTCTGAAAACCGCGCCGGTTGTAGAGGCTCGTCAGGTCGTCGACCAACGCCATCGCGCGCAGCGCCATCTGCAGCTGAAGCCGCTCGATCGCGTAGCGGATCGCCCGCACGAGCATCGGCCCGTTAGGCAGCGCACCGGCGATCGACTCTTCGGCGCCGGCCTTGAGCGCCCGCACCGCCAGCGCATCGTCGTCGGCGCCCGTGAGCGCCACGATGGGCACGTCGGGCGCATGATCGCGGAGGCGCGTGATGGCGTCGAACGCCGCCGCGTCGCTCGAGATGAGCGACACGAGCATCGCGTCGAAGCGATCATCGGAAAGCTGGCGCAGTGCCTCGCTGGTGTCGTTGGCGCGCACGACGTCGACCGCGGGTAACCCACCTTCGGTCAACGCACGGATGAGCTCCGCGAGTTCCGGCTCGCGTTCCGCAACGAGCAGGATTTTCGTTCCACTGGCGCTCATCGCTACCGCTCCTCTCCACCACACCACCCACGGACCGGCATCACTCGCCGGCTGCTCCGGGCGGATGATGGATTCCATACTCGCGCATCTTCCTCGCGAGTGTTGGACGCGAGATGCCAAGAATTCGCGACGCAGCGCTGCGGTTCCCCCGTGTGATTTGCAGCGTCATCTGCACCGCTTCTTTCTCGATTGCATCGAGCGCCTTGCCTTCCGGCGGAATGCGGATCTCGCGAACCGGGCCTGATGCTCTCGTTGCCGGCAGCATCGTGCGCTGCTGGATCATCAGGTGTTCGGCGTGAATCGCGCTGCCGTCGCTCAGTATGGCCGCATGTTCAATTACATTCTTGAGCTCACGAATGTTCCCGGGCCACGTGTGCGCGCGCAGCGCAGCGACCGCGTCGGCCTCGAGCGTTTTGGGCTCGAGCTGCTGCTGCCGCGCGAGATCGATGAGGAAGTGGCGCGCCAGCAACTCCACGTCTCCCTCGCGCTCGCGCAGCGGAGGCAGCGCGATCCGGAACACGTTGAGCCGGTAATACAGATCCTCGCGGAACTCCAACCGCGTCACGGCATCGTGCAGCGCCATGTTCGCGGCCGCAATGATGCGGCAGCTGATCTCGATTTCCTGGAGGCCGCCCAACCGGCGAACGCGACGTTCCTCGAGCGCGCGCAGCAGCTTCGGCTGTAAGCGCGGCGGCATTTCACCGATCTCATCGAGGAACAGCGTGCCCGTCGACGCGAGCTCCATGAGCCCGCGCTTCTGCGCGCGCGCATCCGTGAACGCGCCGCGCTCGTGTCCAAACAATTCCGATTCGAGCAGCGTCTCCGGAATCGCCGCGCAATTGACCGCAACGAACGGCTCGCCACGCGTCGGGCCCGCGTAGTGGATGCCGCGCGCGAACAATTCTTTGCCGGTCCCAGTCTCGCCCACGATGAGTACGGTGGTGAGTCGGCTGCCGGCAACCTTGCGCGCGCGGTCGAGTGCGTCGCCTAACGTCGGGCTCGAGCCAACGATGCTCTCGAGGCCGAGCGGCGTGCCCTGTCGAGATGCGCCATCGGTGGAACTCGCTGACGGAAAGCTCGCGCCCAACGCCGGCACGATGCGCGGCGGCGATGGGTTCGTTGCTCTCGCGGCGCCGTCGCGCCCGTTTGTGGGCGCGAGCGGACCGTTGGATCTCGAGGTATCGTCGGACGGAAAATCCGGCATGGGATTCGGGACGGGGTCAGTGCGCTATTCAGCCGCGGCGCACGCTGGGTTCACGATGAATCGACGATTGAGTCCGGTAGCCGGTCTCGCTCAACCGACCGGTGAAAGTCGCCTAGCGACCGCCATCGATTCCGGCGGCATTCCGAGTCTGGCGTACGCTGCATGGGCTTGCTCCCACGCAGTCCTCGCACGAGCTGTGTCGCCGCGCGCCGCGAGTGCGTCGCCGAACTCCACGAGCACGCGCGCCCCCAACAACAAATCTTCACTCTGAGCAGCCAAGGCACGCGCGCCGTCGAGCGACGTGACCGCCTGGTCAGTCGCACCGCGTCGCGCTTCGATGCGCGCTCGAAGACGAAGCGCTTGTGCGCGTCCCAGCCGATCGCCGCGCATCGAGGCGATGCTCAGCGCGCGTCCGCTCGCGGCGTCGCTTTCGTCGGTGTCGCCGGCCGCGCATGCAATTTCTGCCGCCGTGGTCGAGAGGCGCTGCTTGAGCAGCGCATCGCCCAGGCGGTCCGAGATCGCGAGCGCTTCCGCGATCGCGCCGCGCGCTTCGTCGAGTCGGCCGCGCTGCACGCGTAATTGCGCGACGTTGTCGAGCGCCCACGCGACACCGGCGTCATCGCCGGCCTCGCTCAGCGCGCGCATGCTCAGCCGGAATCGCTGCGTTGCATCCTCGACGTCGCCCATCACGGACGAGAGCGTCCCGATGTCTTGCTCGACGCGCGCGAACAGTGCGTGGTCGCCGGACGCAACCGCGTTGAGCGAGGCGTCATCGTATTGGCGGCGTGCCGCGGCAAAATCTCCCCGGCGTTGCACGACACGCGCGAGCGATGCCTGCGCGCGAGCGATGCCGATCGAATACCGGATGAACTGCGCGGTTTCGAGGCTGCGCCGGAAGAGCGCTTCCGCTTCGCCCGTCGAGCCGACGTCGAAGAGCAGGCCGCCATGCCAGCGATGCAGATCGGCATGCAACGGTGAGGTCGGCGCGCCGTCGATCAAGGCCAGCGCCATCTCGAATGCAACGCTCGCTTCGGCGACACTGCCGCGGCGCTGGTGATCACGCGCACGCGAAACGAGCTCGCGGGCTTCCTGCGCGTGCGTGCCGGGCCTGGTGGCCGGATAACCGCGCGGCGGTCGGGACTCGCGCCGGACATCCGTGTCGCGCGACGTCACGACTCGCACCGACAGGTATGGAGAAAGGATGTGTCTGCCGCTGAAAACAGCATGCGCGCAGCCTCTGGGTCGCGACAAGGAAGGTGCTCCCGGTGTCGCATGGTTTAGCAACCGTCATGCCCCGGTTAACCCATTGCAGCAGCGCGATTTCAGTTTTGTGGAGACAGCCGCACTAAAACTCTGTTGCGAGTAATCGTTGCGGGCTGTAACGAATCGTACTAACGCCAACCCAAACCGCGAGGCGGTCGGACTCGCACGAGCTCTAGCGCGAGTCCGCGCGCGCGGCCGATGACGCCGCGACATGCTGATAGACGGCGCGCGAGATGTCGACGATCAGCGCGCGTGCGACGGTTTGGTCGGGGATGCCGCGCGTTAGCACGACCAGGATGTACGCCGGCGCGTGTTTGGGATACACGATGGCGGCGTCGTGGAGATGGCCCGTAATCCATCCGGTCTTGTGAGCCACCGGGGTTCCCGGAGGAAGGCCCGCGGGAATCTCCGCGCTGAATTCCTGGTGCAGCAGGATGTCGCGCATCATCGCGCAGCTCGACGCCGACGCGGCGCGATTCGTCTGGATCGCGTCCAGAATGGTCGCCAGATCGCGAGCGGAGATCATGTTGTTCATGCCGCGGTCGAACGCCTTGTCATCCTCGACGCCGCGCAACACGTGCGTGTGCGTGGCGCCGAGCTCGCGCATCGTTTGCGTGGTTCGTTGGGCGCCGGCCAGCGCGATCAGCGTGTTGGTCGCCAGGTTGCTCGACCGCTCGATCATGTGGTCCATCAGATCGCGCACCGACACACGGCTTCCGACAAGCTTGTACATCGCGCTGTCGGAGTCGTCGCCCGGGTCGAGCGTGTAGGCAGAACTGTCGACGATCGACTTGAACTCATTCGCGACGGGTACCAGCTGATCGAGCGACAACTCGTGCGCGTCGATCTGACGAAACAGCTCGATCATCACCGGCACTTTCATCGTGCTCGCGGCGTGGAACTCAGTGTTCGATTCGATGTACAGCGAGTCGGTGCCGTCGAGTCGTCTGAACGCGAGTCCGACCTGTGCGCCCGGCACCTGTGCGATGCGCGATTGAATGACCTCATTCAGCGAGTCGCCGGGTGCATGCGTGAGCGCCAGCGCCAAAGCGAACACGAGTAAGTGCATGAGCGCGAATATACGAACGCGTACGTCGCTGGGAAGCCGTGGGTTGCGTTCGCTGTGTTGACTCGTATTGCGTATTGCCAGCACGCCGGTCACCTTGGGGCAACCCCATGCCATCCGCCACATGACGCACGGACAAAGCGAGAGCGGCGCGGACGCTCCACCGATTCACGGCAAACGGGAGCGGCTACGTTTTACCGACTTCCGCTTCCGGCGCGCAAGCGACGGCCGATGCTCGGCTGAGGTCGAGCTCGAGTGGATCGAAGGACACAAAGTTCGCGGCACCGCCTCCGGACAATCGAGCCCCACCGTCGACCTTCGTGTGGCCGCTGAAGCGGGCCTGCGTGCGATCGAGAGTTTCTCGGACGGCGGCCTCGCGTTCGAATTGATTGGTGTGAAATCCGTGCGCGTGTTCGACGCGAACGTCGTCATCGTGTCCATCGTGAATCGGCACGAAGGCCCGCAGAAGCTGCTTGGCTCCTGCTTGGTCGAGGATGACCCGGTGCGAGGTGCCGTGCTCGCTGTGTTGAACGCCACGAACCGCGTGCTCGGCAACTTCATCGCCACGCGTTAGGAGTCCACAGTCTTGCCGCCTTCCGAGTGTCCATCGAATCCATGATCAAGACGAGAGCGCGCGCCGCAGCAGCCGTGCTCGCCGCGTTCTCACTGGCTGCATGTCACTCCGGCCGCCCGTCCGTGGCGCCGACGCCCGCCACCGCCAGCGCCTCCGACACGTCAGCGCGCAGTGTGGCCAGCGATAGTACCGGCGATACGACAAAGGTGCCCGCACCGGCGGTCACCGGCGAAGCACTCCAGCTCTTCGGAGATACCGCTGTCCAACCGGTGCCGGCCACGACGACAGATTCGGCGTTGCCCGACTCCGCGCCCGAGTGGGACATCGACGTTCATTCGTTCGAGACGCGCACTCGCGTCGCGTATTTCGTGGATCGCTTTCAGAACGCGGGACATCAGCACTTCGGCGAGATGCTCGCGCGCGGCGGTCGCTACGAGAAAATGATTCGCGCGAAGCTCAAGGCAGCCGGTCTGCCGCAGGACATGACGTACCTGGCACTCATCGAGAGCGGCTACGATCCGCATGCGTACTCGAGTGCAGCGGCCGTTGGTCTGTGGCAGCTCATGTCGAGCACCGCGCGCGGCACGGGACTCCGTGTCGACTGGTGGGTGGACGAGCGGCGCGACCCGGTCCGCTCGACCGATGCCGCGATCAAGTTCCTTGGTTGGCTCAACGAACAATTCGGGTCGTTGTATCTCGCCGCGGCCGCGTACGATGGCGGTCCCGGTCGCGTCGCTCGCGGGCTCTCGCGCTACGCGGACGAGCTCGAGGGACAGACCGGTGACGAGGCCTTTTTCGCTCTGGCCGAAAAAGACTATCTGCGCGCCGAGACGCGCGACTATGTCCCGCGGTTGATCGCAGCCGCGCTCATCGCAAAGGATCCGAAGCGGTACGGCTTCCAGATCACGTACGATTCGGCCTACGTCTACGACTCGGTGCGCGTTGGGCCGGCCACGCCGTTGGCCGCGGTCGCACAGGCCGCGCATACGACGACGGCGGACATTCGCGATCTCAACCCGCAGATTCTACGCGGCATGACGCCGCCTCGCGATTCGTTCACCGTGCGCGTTCCGGTGGGTGCTGCCGCCGGTTTCGACTCGTCATTCGCTGCACTTCCGGTTTCGTATCGCACCGCGTACAAGCGGTCGGTGTCACGCAAAGGCGATACGATGGTTAGGCTTGCACGGCGCGCGGGCGTCTCGCTCAAGCAGCTCGAGTGGTACAACCCCAAGCTCAAGTCGAACCGTCACGGTCGAGTGGCGCAGGGGGAGACGGTGTTGTTCCCGGCGAGTGCGGTGGTCGCGGCGGCGCGCGACGTACCGGATCCATCGATCGAGCGCTATGGATCATCCGGCCGCTCGGCCACGCACGTGGTGCGAAAGGGCGAGTCGCTTGGTCTGATCGCCAAGCACTACCACACGACGGTCACGTCGATCATGCGGCTCAACGGCCTTCGCAAGAGCATCATATTCCCCGGCGAAGTGCTGTTGGTGAAGGGGTCGAGCCGTCGCCCGGCGCACCGGAGCTCCGCGCGCGCGTCGCACAGCACGGCGTCGCGCGAGAAGGTGGCCGAGTCGGGGAGCCACTAACGGGCCTTTGACATTATTGCCGGTAGAAACGAAAACGGGGAAGCGCTACTTGCGCTTCCCCGCTTTTTCGTTGGGCATGTGGTTCAATTCACGACGCCGTCGCCCGTGTATCCCTTCATGACCAGGTTGTCGTAGCCGTTGTGCGGGTCGACGCCTAACGAGCGAAGCGTCTCGACCGCTTGCGGTCCGCGGTTGTACACCAGCAGAGCGAGCCGCAAGTCACCGTGGTATTGATCGATCAGCGATCGCAGATAGCGGAAGCCGAGTCGAAGGTTGGTGCGGGGGTCGAACAGTTTTTCTTTCGTGATCGAGTGGTCGAACCAGCGCGCCGTGGACGGCATGAGCTGGGTGAGGCCAACCGCACCGACGCTGCTGATCGCATGCGGATTGAACTCGCTCTCGACGTGGACGACACGGAATCCGAGGTCGGCGTCGATGCCCTCCGCCTGGGCGATGTCATAGACGTCGCCGGCCAGATCGGCGTCCACCTTGTACTTGGCGGAGAAGCCCAAAATGGCGTTGGCGCGTAGCAAACGAGCCTGGGTCAGCTCGAGCTCACCCTGGGTGGCGTCCAACTGCGAGCGCAACGCCTTGGAGTCGCGGCTGCCGAACGAAAACGCTGAGAACGCAGACGCCTCGGCGGAGCGCGGCCGTTCATGAGGAATCAAGGCGACCGACACCGCCAAACCGGCAACGAGAAGAAGCCGTTTGATGCGCTCGTTGCGGCGAACTCGGTCACCACGATGGACGTAACTCTGCTGTCTGCCGTGCACTAGCGTCTCTCCTGTGGGAGATGTGCGAACGGGTACAACGGACCTACGACTGCTCGGTCCTCCAGGTAGGGCAACGGACGTGCCGTCAGCGGCGGACCCAATGTCCGGAGCGGCCGCCGTCCTTCTCTAATAAACGGATGTCGGTGATAGTCATGCCCCTATCTATCGATTTGGCCATGTCATAGACGGTGGTCAGGCTCACAACGACAGCCGTTATCGCCTCCATTTCGACACCTGTTTGACCCGTGGTGCGCGTTGTCGCCTCACACGTGACACCAGGCAAGCTTTCGTCCAGGACGAGGGTCACCTGGACGTCGGTAAGGGGAATCGGGTGGCAGAGGGGAATTAAGTCCGCCGTTCGCTTGGCCGCTAGGATACCGGCAATCTTTGCTACACCAAGCACATCGCCCTTGGCCAGGGCGTTTTGCTGAATGGCAGCGAGCGTGTCGGGCTTCATTCGGATAGAACCCGTGGCGCGTGCGAAACGCTCGGTGATCGGCTTGGCGCTGACGTCGACCATGCGTGCCTGGCCGGTGCTGTCGGCGTGTGTGAGCTTTTTCATGAGAGACGGCCTCGGAGCTCGCGAACGAGGTGGGAGGCGAGCAGCTGCGGGCTGACGTTTCCGTTAGCACGCAGGCGGGCGTCCTGGACGACGTCGATGGCGCGCACGGCGGCGAGCGCGGCCGCGGCGTCGCCGCGGCCTAACGCGCCGCGCGCGCGCTCGCGGAGCATCGACGTGAGGGCGTCGAGCGCATCGGTGAAGAGGCCGCGCGACTTCGAGTTGCCGACGCTCATCACCGCTTTCACGCGATCGGGCGGCGCGAGCGTTCCATCGGCGGCCTGCAGCAGCGAAGCAGCGGTGGCCGTGGCATCGCGACGGCTCTGGGCGCCGAGGAGCGTGCCCGGCGCACCGGCCGCGAGGCGTACGCGGTCATTCACGGCGCGAGGGAGGTCCGAGTCATCGAGTGCGTTGGCGAAGCTCGGCATCTCGATGAGCTCGCGCACCTCACGTTCCGGCAGCAGTGGAACGCGGACGGCCACGACGCGCGACCGTATCGTGGGCAGCAGCGCACCGGGTTCGCTGGTGGTCAGGATGATCGCGGTGTCGGCCGGCGGTTCCTCGAGCAGTTTGAGGAACGCGTTGGCGGCGAACTCGGCGCCTTCTTGCGGCACCATGCGCTCCGCGTCGCCGACAATGAAGATCTTTCGCTTGCCTAACGCAGGCGTTTGCGAGGCCAATTGGACGAGCGCGCGGACGCTCGCGACGTAAATCCCCTGGGTGCCCGATGACGGGGCGTACAGTCCCTCGGATTTCACGCGCTCGGCGAGTCCTTCGGCGAGGTCGTCGAGCACATCGGAGGCGCTGGCGTCGGATTCCAGGCGCGCCCGCGGGAAAAACCAACGCAGATCCGGATGCGAGAGGAAACCGATGTAGCGGCAATTCTCGCAGGTGCCGCAGGGGCGGTCCGCCGTTTCGGGGCCGCTGCAGAGCATCCGTTGGCCTAACCAGAGAGCGAGGCGTTGCTTGCCGACGCCGCGCGGGCCGTGGAGCAGGAGGCTGGCCGGCAACGTGTCGCGCGCGAGGGCGTCCGTGAGCTGCCGGCGCAGCGCGTGGTGACCGACGAGAGGGATCAGTGGCACGTCGCAATATATCGATGCGCGACAGGGGCGCTCACGTTGGGGAGCGGCCGCGGAGCAGCGTGGCGGCGCGCTCGAGTTGGTCGGTGCGGCCCATGACGAGGACCGTGTCGCCGATGTGGAGCGTTTCATCGCCGCTCGGGCTTGCCACGAGTCCTCCGCCTTCCCGTTGAATCGCGACGACCGTGGCGCCGCTTCGTTCGCGGAAGCGAACGTCGGACAGCGGTTCGCCTGACGCCGCCGCGCCTCGCTCGACGCGCATGACGACGAGTGTGACGTCGGTGAGGAACCGGCTCACGTCTTCGACGCGCGCGCCGACATCGGGCAGCGGTCGGAACATGTCGTCGAATTCGCCGCGCACGCTGCGCACCTCACGTTCGATGACATCGCGCGGCACGAGATAGCGGCGCAGCACGCGCGTGAATACTTCGATCGCGGTCTCGAACTCTTCGGGGACGACGTCGCCGCTGCCTAACTGAAGCAGGGACTGCATCTCGCGCATGTAGCGCGTCCGGACGATCACGTGGATGGTCGGGTTGAGCCGTCTGACCGACGAGACCGTGGCGCGGGTGGCCGCGGCATCGGAGATCGCGACGACCAGCACACGCGCGCGCTCGGTGCCGGCGTGGTGGAGCACTTCGGTGCTCGATGCGTCGCCATAGAGCACCGGTTCCCCGCGGCGGCGCTCCTGTCGCGCGATGGCGGCATTGCTGTCGATCACGCGGTAGGCGATGCCGACGTCGCGCAGCACGCGCGCGAGATTGCGGCCGTTGAATCCGAATCCGACGATGATGACGTGATCGGCGATGGGTGAGTCGCCGGTATGCCCGGGCACGGGCGGCCGAACGCGCCGTCGCCAGCGGTCGGGAATGGCGCGTTCGAGCAAGGCGCCGGCGCCGGGCGCGATCGCGATGAGCGACGGCGTGAGCGCCATGGTGCCGACTGCGACGGCGAGGAAGAGTTGGTCGAGGCGCTCATCGAGTAAGCCGGCGGCCGTGCCGGCGGCGGAGAGCACGAATGAGAATTCGCCGATCTGCGCCAGACCGAGCCCGGTGGCGACCGAGGGTCGGAGCGATTGTCCGAGCGCCAGCGACGCGCCGGCCGTGACCAGGAACTTCAGGACGACGACGGCGATTATCGCGCAGAGGATCACGAGCGGCGAACGTCCGACGGTGCGGATGTCGAACAGCATGCCGATGGAGATGAAGAACAGGCTGTTGAACACTTCGCGCAGCGGGATCATGTCGCTCAACGCCTGTTGGCTGTACTCCGAATCGGCGATCACGATGCCGGCGATGAACGCGCCTAACGCAAGCGACAGTCCGACGCGCGCCGACGCCCATGCGGTGCCGAGGCAGAAGAGCACGATGGTCAGGAGAAATACCTCGCGGCGCCGGGTGGCCGCTACGAGATGGAGCACGCGGGGGACGACGAGACGGGCCGCGACGACCGTCGCGGCGATGAACAGCGCGGCCTCGAGAAGCTTCTCGGCGAGCTGGGTCGTATTGCGGCCGCCGCCGGCGAGGGCAGGCGTGAGCAGCATCATCGGAACGACGCACAGGTCCTGAAAGACCAGGATGGCGAGAGCCGCATTGCCGAACGGGGTGTCGAGCTCGCCCCGTTCGGCGTACAAACGCAGCGTGATCGCGGTGCTGCTCAGCGCCACGAGCATGCCGAGAAACACCGCGACCGGCCACGCCACAGCGAGCCATCGCGCGAACGCAGCGGTGACGGCGATCGTGATCCCGACTTGCGCGGCGCCTCCGATGATCAGGAATCGTCGCAGGCGCGCGAGGTGTTGCAGCGAGAACTCGAGGCCGACCGTGAACAGCAACAGAATGACGCCGATTTCGGCGAGCGACTCGACATCGGCGACATTGCGGATGAGGCCGAATCCGTACGGTCCGGAGACGACGCCGGTGATGAGAAAACCGACGATCGGCGGCAGTCTGAGTTTGTGAAACGCGAGCGCGGCGACGACGCTGAGCGCGAACAGGACCAGCAGGTCGGCGAGGAGACCGGGCTCGGACATGGTCAAATATGCGCCGATCGGCTATTGGCGGCGAGCGCGCACAAGCTTTCGAGTAAGGACCGGTTGTCGTACGTTGGCTGCGTCGTGCGCGAACGTTGGAAGTGGAGGATCGGATGGTTGCGAAAGACGGAACGATCAAGCGACATCATTGGGTGGTGCGTGTGACGCATTGGGTGAACGCGATCGCGCTCACGCTCATGGTGGCCACGGGGCTGCGCATCTTCAACGCGTATCCGGCGTTTGCGCGGCGCGGCGATACGTTCTGCTGTTATCCGTTCGAGCACAAGGCGATTCCGGGATGGCTAACGTTCGGCGGCTGGCTGGCCGGCGCGCGGCAGTGGCATTTCGCCGCGATGTGGGTGCTGGTGTTGAACGGTCTCGTCTATCTGGGCTTCATCTATCTGCACGGCGAGTGGCGCGACCTGGCGCCGCGCCGGGGCGAGGTTCGCGACGCGTGGGAGATGATCAAGTTTTACACGTTCGCGCGACCCGATCATCCGCGGCAAGGGAAGCACAACGCGCTGCAGCGGGCGACCTATTTCGCGCTGCCCCTCGTCGGCATCGTGTCGGTCATCACGGGGGTGGCGATCTGGAAGCCGGTCCAGTTAGGCTTGATCACCGATTTGTTAGGCGGGTACGTGTGGGCCCGCTATTGGCATTTCCTGGCGATGCTGCTGTTGGTGGTGCTGGCGGCGGTGCACGTCTTCATGGTTTTCGCGGTCGATCCGTACTCGCTGCCATCGATGTTCACCGGCAACTACGATGAGCGGCTGTCGCCGGAAGAGCGGAACGCGCGGCCGTTCTGGCACTTGCTGCCGCCTCGCCGGCCGGCGGCAAACGAGGCGCAGGCCGACGCCGTGTCCGGAGCGCCGCGCACGTGAAGCGGCGTCGCTTCGTCGAGCTCTCGGTGTTTTCGCTGTCATCGCTCTTGATGGTGGCGTGCGACTCGAACGGGCCGCGCGCGGCGGCTCCCGTGTTACGAGCGGCCGAGCGCTGGAACGAAAAGGTGGAGCGCGCGCTGTTCCGGCACAGATCCATGGACTATGGGACCGCCGTGCTCGCGGGCGCGGCGTATCCCAAGTACTTCGTCTCGGACCGCGTGCCGATGTGGAACGAGGCAGAGCGCGGGCCGTGGTCGATGGAAGTCACGGGCCTGGTCGATCGCCCGTTGCGCCTTACGTTAGCCGACCTGCAGGCGCTGCCGTCGATCACGCAGCGCGTGAATCACTACTGTGTGGAAGGGTGGACAGCGGTTGTCGAATACACTGGAGTGCGGGTGAGCGAGCTCGCGCGTCGCGCGGGGGTGAAGGCGGAGGCGCAATACGTTGACTTTGCGTCGTTTGACTCGGACTATCACGAAAGTTGGGATCTGGCCAGCGCTTTGCATCCGCAAACCTTGGTCGCGTACGGACTGGACGGCCGCTTTCTGGGTGCGGGACATGGAGCGCCGGCTCGGTTGCATTCGCCGATCAAGCTCGGATACAAGTGCACCAAATATTTGACGCGCGTCGAATTCATGGCGCAGCGCAACGGCGGCTACTGGAGTGATCGAGGATACGAGTGGTATGGTGGTACCTGACGCGGGCCCATCGAGGGGCGGTTGCGTTGGGCGCGATATAGCAACACACTCGGCCGAGGAGGCATTGTGCGAGTCGCATGGCGGCTGTTAGCGGGGATCGGGTTGGCGATGTCGTTGTCGGCGTGCGCGCATCATCTGCCATCGGGCGCGAACGGCCCGCAACCCGACACGTTCGTGTACGTGGACAATCAGGGCTTCACGGACATGGACATCTACGTCATTTCGGGCGGACAGCGGATTCGGTTAGGCACGGCCGTGGGCGTGAGGCAGACCAAGCTGAAGCTGCCGGGCTACCTGGTGAGCGGTAGCCAGCAGGTGAGCTTCCTGGCGCGGCCGATCGCCGGCAACCGGCTGCCGGTGACGGAGGAGATCACGATCCAGCCGGGCGAGGACGTGACGCTCACCATTCCGCCGAACGCGTCACCGTGAGCGGCCGGTGCACGGCGGCCTAACGCAGCGGGCCGTCGTGCGGCTGCGGAGTGGATTGCGGGCGCCTGGCGCGCGTACGCGGTGCTGGCGGCGTTAGTCGCCGCGGCCGTCGCGCTCGCGCCTGCGGGCGCGATCGGTTCGTGGGCCGCGCTCCTCCCGACACCCGACACGCTGCACTTGCCGCTCCACGAAGTGCCGGCGCGCGGCACGCGGTCGCGCACCATGGCGGTGCTGCTCTCGGGCGATGGCGGGTGGGCGGCGATCGATCGTGAGCTCTCCGATTCGCTCTCTGCGCACGGTATCGCGGTGGTGGGTCTGGACTCGCGTACCTATTTCAACACCCGGCGCGACCCGGACGGCGCGTCGAAGGATCTGGCGTGGATCGCGCGCCGGTATCTGGCGCGGTTTGCATCCGACTCGCTCATTCTGGTGGGATATTCGCACGGCGCCGATGTATTGCCGTTCATGGCGACGCGGCTCCCGGCTGATCTCCTGGCGCGCGTGCGACTCGTGGCGTTGCTCGGCGTCGCGCCCAACGCAAACTTCAAGTTTCACTTGATCGACCTGGTGTCGAACAAGAAGCGGCAGGATGATCTGATGACGGTGCCGGAGATCGAGAAGATGGCCGCGTCGGGGATCCGCGTGCTGTGCGTGTACGGCACGCACGAATCGGAAAGCGCGTGTCCGGCGGTGGCGACGGTACGCGGCGTGACAGTGGACGCCATGCCGGGTGGACATCACTTCGACAAAGCATACGGCATGATCGGCACGCGTCTCCTCGACGCGGCGCACTAACGGAGCAGGTATGGCAACATCGCCGGGCGTACGACTGCGCTCGTTGTGGGAACAGCTGCGTGGGAAGCCCGGAGGAAAGTGGATGTTCGCCACCATCCTCGGCGGGATGGTGCCGTACACGGGCACGATCCATCCGCGGGTGGAAGAGCTCCGGCCGGGATACGCACGCGTGGTGATGCGCGACCGGCGCGCGGTGCGGAACCATCTTCATTCGGTGCACGCGGTGGCGCTCATGAATCTCGCCGAGGTGACATCGGGGCTTGCGATGATCGTGGGGCTGCCGGAGGGCGCGCGCGGCATCGTGACGAATCTGTCGATCGAGTATCTCAAGAAGGCGCGGGGCACGCTCACCGCGGAGTGTGAGGCGCCGGTGGTGGATGCGACGGAGGAACGGCAGCACGATTTCACCGCGGTGATTCGGGATGCGGGCGGGTCGGTGGTGGCGCGCGCGACGGCGCGCTGGCTGATCGGTCCGGCAGCGCGCCGCGACCCGTAGCCTTCCGTTAGGCCGCGCCCGGGCGGGCGACGCGCGTGGCGTCGCGCACGAGGCGGCGGGCTTCGACCACCAGGGCGACCGCGGCCTCGGGCGTATCGGCAACGGCTCCCAGGTGGCCCATCTTGCGACCGGGGCGCGGGGACTTCCCGTACAGATGAAGCCGAACGCCGTGGAGCGCGAGTGCGGCGTCCCAGCGCGGCTCGGCACCACCGATCCAGAGGTCGCCGAACACGTTTGCGATCGCGGCCGGCTTCACGACATCCGGAGCGCCCAGGGGAAGGTCGCACGCGGCGCGTACGGCCTGCTCGAACTGGCTGGTGATCACGGTGAGCTCGGTATGGTGGAAGCTGTTGTGGGGGCGGGGCGCGAGCTCGTTCACGGTGATGGTGCCGTCGCCTAACAAGAACATCTCGGTTGCGAGAAGACCGACGACGTCGAGCGTTTGAGCAATGCCGACACCGATGGCCGTGGCACGCGCGGCGATATCGACGCTCACGGGCGCGGGGATCACCGACCAATCGAGCACACCGCCATGGTGGTGGTTCCATGCCGGCGGATACACGACGGTGTCACCGCCCGGACGGCGCGCTACGAGCACCGAGATCTCGCGCTCGATCTCGAGCGCGCTCTCGATGACGCACGGGCTGCTGCCTAACGCACGCCACGCTGCGTCGGCCTGTGCGGCGTCGATGAGACGGACCTGGCCGCGGCCGTCGTACCCGCCGGTGCAGGATTTGACGAAGGCATTCGGGCCCGCGCGCGCGGCGGCGGCGGCGAGGTCCTGAGCGGAGCGCACGGTCCAGTACGGACCAACCGGGAATCCGTGTTCGCGCAGCCAATCTTTTTGACGCGCGCGATCCTGCACCATGTGCAGCACGTGCGGGCCCGGGCGCACCGGAACGATGCGGGCGGCGGCCTCGAGGGCGTCGATGCCGATTTTTTCGATTTCGACGGTGACGACGTCGCACGCGCGCGCGAGCTCGGCGGCGGCTTGGGCGTCATCGAAGCGCGCGGCGATCACACGGTCGGCCACGGCGCCGGCGGCGCAGCGCGGATCGGGGTCGAGCACCACCACGTGGTAGCCGAGTGTGCGCGCGGCGAGCGTGACCATTCTGCCTAACTGACCGCCACCCAGAATTCCCAGCGTGGAGCCCGGCAAGACGACCGTCACGAGCCGGCCTCGTGGTCGAGCACTTCCTGCGTGCGGGCGGCGCGCCACGCGCGGAGGCGCTCGCGGACTTCCGGGTGGGCGATGGACACGATGGCGGCGCCGAGCAAGGCGGCGTTGGCGGCGCCCGGTTTGCCGATGGCGAGCGTGCCGACGGGCACGCCCTTCGGCATCTGCACGATGGAGAGCAGCGCGTCGAGCCCGTTGAGCATCGTCGCCGGCACGGGCACGCCTAACACAGGAAGCACCGTGTGCGCGGCCACCATGCCGGGCAGGTGGGCGGCGCCGCCGGCACCGGCGATGATCGCCATCAATCCGCGCGACTCGGCGGTGCGGGCGTACTCGGCCATCCAGTCGGGCGTGCGATGCGCCGACACGATGCGCACTTCATGCGGAATCTGGAGTTCCGTTAGGATGTCGACCGCGGGCTCGAGCGTCTCGAGATCGCTCTTGCTGCCCATGATCACGCCGATCCACGGCGCGGTGGAGGCGCCGCCGGCGCCACGCTTGGCTGGCATGTCGAGTCTGTCTCCGCGCTCGCGCGCAATGACGGAAGCGTTCGCTCAGAGGGAGAACGTCGCTCCGGTAAAAAGGACCGTAAACATATTTTCGGCAACGAGCGGCGTCGAGACGTCGCTCGCATTGAACGACGAAACGCGACGCCGCGCCGGCTCGTCTCCCGAATGCAGCACCCAGGTGTGGTGCCACACGGCATGATCGCGCGGCGTGGACAGCCGTCGCGACAAGGGCAAACCCGGCGAAAGCCGGCGACGCAAAGCTACGAGGCTACGGCGCGATGGGCGCCATGCCAGTCGGGCCGCCGACCAACTCCCTTCAGGAGCGTCGACATGCGCGTCCCTCGCACCATTCGCACGGCGGCGTTCGTCGTGCTTCCCATGTTCGCCGCGGCGTGCATGGGCATTTTACCCACCGAAATTCCTCCCACTCCGGGAGCGACGCACTCCGATCGAGTCGTATCGAGCGCGGTGTCGTCGAGCAGTTCGGCAGCGACCACTTCGGCCCCGCGTGACAACGCGGCGGCGCGTCGAATCGCGCGCTGAGTTTTTTCGCGTCCGCCTCCCCATGCGCTCCGGCGCATAGGACGTGATGACAAAGGCCGCCTGCAAAGGCGGCCTTTGTCATTAGCGGTGCGTCATGGCGCGACAAAGTGAAGGGAAGCGAAGCTCCCGAGGAGGGATTTGAACCCCCGACCCGCCGGTTAACAGCCGGCTGCTCTACCCCTGAGCTACTCGGGATCATGGAATCGCACGGGTTGGTGCGAGACAAAAAATCTCGCGTTTGCCGAGGGCGAAGTCAACTGGAGCCAGACAGCGGAGTCAGGTGGCGGCGTGGTGCGCGAGCGACGCGTCTTCGCGCGGCGCCGAGAGCGCGGCGTGCGTGCGGGCCGGAAGCACCGTGCGAAGCCAGCGGCCGGTATGCGACTCGTCGACGGCAGCGATTTCCTCGGGACGACCCATGGCCACGATACGACCGCCGCGGTCGCCGGCCTCGGGACCCAAGTCGATGATCCAGTCGGCGAGCTTGATGACATCGAGGTTGTGCTCGATCACGAGCAGCGTGTGCCCGTTGTCGAGCAGGCGCTCGAACACGCGGTGGAGCTTGCGGATGTCATCGAGATGCAGGCCGGTGGTGGGCTCATCCATAATGTAGAGCTTCCGTCCGGCGGTGCGGCCTGCGTTAGTCAATTCGCGCGCGATCTTGATGCGTTGGGCTTCGCCGCCGGACAGCGTGGGCGCGGGTTGGCCGAGTCGCAGGTAGCCGAGCCCCACCTGCTGCAATTGCCAGAGGGCCTGGCCGAGTTTCTCTTCGCGCGGGAAGAAGCGTATGGCTTCGTCGACGGTGAGCTGGAGCACGTCGTGCATGTTCTTGCCATTGACGCGCACCTCGAGCACGTCGGGCTTGAAGCGGCGGCCGCCGCAGTCGTCGCACGGGACGTACACGTCGGCCATGAAGAGCATCTCGATCTGGAGATGCCCGGCGCCCTCGCAGGTTTCGCAGCGGCCGCCGCGGACGTTGAAGCTGAAGGTGCCCGGCGTGTAGCGACGTTTGCGAGAGAGCGGTTGATCGGCGAAGATGCGGCGGATCTCGTCGAAGGCTTTGATGTACGTGACGGGATTGGAGCGCGGCGACTTGCCGATGGGGCTCTGGTCGACGAGGACGACGTCGGTGAGCGATTCTGAGCCGGTGAGCGCGTCGAGGCCGCCGGCGCGTTCGCCGAGGTGGCGCTTGGCGCTGTCTTCGCCGTGGAGGCGGGCCTCGAGGGCGCGATAGAGCACGTCGTGGACGAGCGTACTCTTGCCGCTGCCCGACACGCCGGTGACCACCGTGAGCCCGCCTAACGGGAAGCGCGCGGACACGCCGCGCAGGTTGTGCTCGCGCGCGCCGGACAGGCCAATCCATTTCGCGCCTAACGGGCGGCGCTCGCGCGGCACGGGAATGGTGCGCGTGCCGGTGAGGTAGCCGCCCGTGAGCGGACTGGCGCCGGCGCGCGAGACCGGGCCGGCGAAGACGACCTGGCCGCCGCGCTCGCCGCTCGCGGGGCCCAGCTCGACCATGAAGTCGGCGGCGCGGATCGCCTCGAGGTCGTGCTCGACGACGAGCACGGTGTTGCCGGCGTCGCGCAAGCGAGCGAGGAGCGCAAGCAAGCGTCCGACGTCGCGCGGGTGCAGGCCGATGGAGGGTTCGTCGAGCACGTACAACGCGTCGACGAGACGCGAGCCGAGCGAATTGGCGAGCGCGATGCGTTGGGCTTCGCCGCCCGACAGCGTCCGCGCCGGCCGATCCAGCGACAGGTAGCCCAGTCCGACGTCGACGAGGAAGTGCGTGCGCGCGCTCGCTTCGGCGAGCACGTTGGCGGCGACTTGTCGATCGAAGTCGGTGAGCGAGAGGTTGTCGAGCCACGTGCGCAGCTCATCGACGGGAAGCGCGCTTACCTGCGCGATGTTCCGTCCATCGATGCGGACGTGCAGCGCTTCGGGCTGCAGTCGCGTGCCGTGGCACGTCGGGCACTCGCGTGCGGTCTGGTACTGCCGCAGGAACACGCGGATGTACTGCTTGTACCGCTTGACTTCGAGGTCGCGCAAGAACGGGAAGATGCCTTTGTAGCCGCGCTCGTGGCCTTCGAGCAGCAGCTGATGCTGATCCGCGGTGAGGCTCGCCCACGGTGCGTCGACGTCGATGCGATGGCGCTTGGCGAACTCGACTAACGCGCGCCGGCGGCCGTCGTAGCGCGGCTTGGTCCACGGGTCGATCGCGCCGTCGCGCAGCGACCGCTCGGCGTGCGGGACGATGAGCGCGACGTCGTACTCGAGCGTGGCGCCGAACCCGTTGCACGTGGGGCACGCCCCGCGCGGGCTGTTGAACGAGAACAACTGCGGGGTCGGCGCGGGGGCGCGGGTCCCGTCGTACGGACATTCGACGCGCGTGGTGAACTTGAGCGCCGACGCCGGTTCGTTAGGCGGCGACAGGAGCACGTAGCAGTCGCCGTCGCCTTCGGTGAAGGCGGTGCCGATGGCGTCGGCAATGCGCTGCGCAGCGCCGGGGTCGACCACGAGTCGATCGACGACGACGAGCAGCATGCGCGCGGCGGCGAGGTCGACCGCGGGCGCAGCGGACGTTGCGAGATCGTCGAGGTGCACGGCGACACCGTCGGCGACGACGCGCAGGAATCCCTGCTCGCGCAGCCCGGCGACGATCATCTCGTGATCGACGTGCTCGCTGACGATGAGCGGAAACGCGATCGAGAAGCGCGATCCGCCGGGCAGCGCGAGAACGGTGTCGGTGACGGACTGGACGCTGGACGGACGGATCTCGCGCCCGCACACGGGACAGAACGTGTGGCCGACGCGCGCCCACAGGAGGCGCAGGTAGTCGTAGATCTCGGTGGCGGTGCCGACGGTCGAGCGCGAGGTCTTGGTCGGATTTTTCTGCTCGATCGCGACGGCGGGCGAGAGGCCGTCGATGAAATCGACGTTAGGCTTCTCCATCCGCTCGAGGAATTGTCGCGCGTACGCCGATAGCGATTCGACGTACCGGCGCTGGCCCTCGGCGTATATGGTATCGAAGGCGAGCGACGACTTCCCCGAGCCGGATGGCCCGGTGATGACGGTGATCGCGCGCCGCGGGATCTCGAGATCGAATCCCTTGAGGTTGTGTTGACGCGCACCGCGAACGGTGATCTGCGACTTCATGCGCGCGACGGGCGAGGCGAACGGGGGGGGCTCATCGCGCGCGGCGGGCGAACGACCGGTACGCGCCAACAGCGGTGACGGCGCCGACAATCGCGAGGATGAGACTCCACAGCGATAAGCCGGCGTCGGTGCGACCGGCGAGCAGGTTGCCGATCCATCCGCCGACGAGCGCGCCGGCGGCCCCGGTGCACAAGGTGAGGAGCGCACCGGCGCGGTCGTCGCCGGGGACCAAAGAAATGGCGACGGCGCCCGACACGCATCCGACCACGAGCCAAATCAGAATGCCCACGTTATATGCACCGGTGTGAAGGGCGAATCGATCGGCTGCTTCCGTGTGAAAATCAGCACGCGCATGTGATGTGGATAATCTATCAGTCATGGCGGCTTGCTTGCGTGGTTGGCCCGAAATAGTTTCGATCAGCCGAGTTGGGCCTGGGGTAGAGGACGGTCGCAAAGGAGCCGCTCGGTGGCGATGTTCCCTCCCGTGATACTCTCCAGTTACTGAATGGCTTACGTCCAAGTTGGTGATCGCCAGCACCCGCTCGTGCCGGGGGAAAATGGAATCGGGAGCGTCGAGGGGGTGCGAGTGCCGGTACCGGCCGGTCCGGATGGCGTACCGCAAATGGCTGCGGTGATCGTCGTCGAGGCGGACGGAGGCACGGTCATCCGTCGCGTTAGCGGCGATGTATCGGTGAATGGCGTGCATCTGGGTGCGGAGCCGACGCCGCTGATACACGGAGACAAGGTCGAGATCGGGTCGACCGAACTGTTTTTCGGTGACGACCGTAAGGGTGGAAACACGAGGTTTGTCACCGCCGTAAAGAGGCCTGAGGCGGCTTCAGCGCAGGCGGGTGTGAAGCGGTCGGGCGCTCGGGTGACTAGCGCCGCGCGATCGGCGACGGGCGGGAGACTGGTGTCGCTGGTGGACGGGCGCGAGTATGTGGTGCCGGACGACGGATTGGTCCTTGGCCGTGATCCGACCTGCGACGTGGTGGTGCCGACGGGAGAAGTATCGCGCAAGCATGCGGTGATCACGGCCGGCGCCGACGGCTACGTGATTAGCGACATGAGCGCCAATGGCCTGTCGGTAAACGGTGACCGTGTGGCATCATCTTCGCGGCTCGTGCGCGGCGATGTCATAAGAGTGGGAGCGGAAGAGTTTCGGTTTCACGCCGATGCCGCCCCGGTTCGGCCGGTGCTCGCGACGCTCGAGGTGAGGAGCACCGGAGTATTGCATGGCCAGACGTTCGAGATTCGTGAGCCGCTCACGCACATCGGTCGCGGCGCGCACAACGAAGTCGTGTTGGCGGACGACAGCGTGTCCGACTCGCACGCGAAGTTGCAGCGGCGCGATGATGGCTGGTACGTGGTCGACGTCGGATCCACCAACGGGACGTACGTGGGAGGGCGGCGCATTCTCGGGGAAGCGCGGTTACAAGGCGCGCCAGACCTGCGCGTTGGCGGCATCAAGTTCATCTTTCGGCCAACGGACGCGGACGGCGGGGTTGTAGCGGGGGGGGGCGGGTCGGGTCAGGATGCGTTGAGTGCCGGGGGATTGGGCGGAGGAGCCGCGGGCCAGACGCGCGCGATTGCGGCGCTCACGCCCGAGCAGCGGGCGCGGTTGCTGGCGAAGGCTGGCCCGGCTGGAGGAGCGGGGCGGGAGGCGGGCGCCGGCCCGAGCGGAGGGGACAACGATGTTGGTGTCGCGGCCGGACGCGACGCGCCTGACCGGCGTCGGCGGCCGTCGCTGGTGTTGTGGATCGTTGTGATCGCAGCCGCTGCGATTGCGGTGTTTCTCTTTTTCTGATGGGGCACGCGTGCAGCTCGAGGTAGGCCAGGGCACTCACACCGGAATGATCCGGACGGGTAACGAGGACAGTTTCTTCTCGGACCTGCCGCACGGATTGTTCGTCGTCGCCGATGGCATGGGTGGCCACGCGGCGGGCGAGGTGGCGAGTGACATGGCCGTGCGGATCCTGTCGGACGAGCTCCGGGAGGCGGGCGGCCTCGAGGATCAGGTCGCGCGCGAGCTGGTCCAACAATCGTTGCAGCGCGCGAATCTGGCGATCTACCAGCGGACGCTAACGGAAGTCGACAAGCAGGGCATGGGCACCACGGTGTGCGTGCTGCTGTTGCACGACGCGCAGTATCTCATTGGCCATGTCGGAGACTCGCGCGTGTACATGCTGCGCGATGGCGCGCTCAGGCAGATCACCAAGGACCATTCGTACGTGCAGGAGCAGGTCGATGCCGGCGTGTTGACGCCGGAGCAGGCGCGGTACCATCCGTACAGCAACGTGATCACGCGGTGCGTGGGCGCGAACACGGAGGTGCAGCCCGATCTGTACGCGGGGGAAGTGCGGCGCGGGGACACGTTTTTGGTGGCGAGCGACGGCCTAACGGGAATGGTGGATGACCGCCGGTTGCAGCAGTTGCTGCAATCGCGCGCGACGGCGCAGCGGGTGGTGGATGCGTTGATCGCGGAAGCGAACGGGCGCGGCGGCCTGGACAACATCACGGCGATCGTCGTACGCGTGGTGGCGCTGGACAGCGATGCGGGCCCGCCGGCGACGGACGGCCGCAGCGGCGGCTGACATGCCCGACGCCACGGTCGGCGCGCTCGCGGAGCTCTACCTCGGCAACATCCTCTACGCGCTGGAACTGGCCGCGCTCTCGTTAGACGAGCAGCGGCGGCCGGACGACGCGGCGTTCTATCGCGGGATCGCGCGCAAGCTGGCCCAAGCGCGCGGGGCGGATCGCACGCGCGAGCCCTGAGGCAGGCGGGCCTGCGTCAGGCGAGCACGGCGCGCAAGCGATCGTCGCCTAACGGAACCGGGCGCGCCACGAACACCCGCAGCACGCGCGCCGATCGATAGAGCTCATCGGACAACGCGGGCAGGTTGATGGAGCCCGGCAGTCCCTCGCGCGTGAGGCGGTGGACGCGTCCGCCGCGGAGCCGCACCGGAAGATCGAGTCCCAGCATCTGGGGCTTTTCCGGGAAATCGAGCAGGAGCTCGCCCGGCGCGAGGCCGAGGTCGCGCGCGAGGGCGTCTTCGGTGGTGCGGACGCGATCGAGGTCGACGGCGATCCAATCGCCGATTCCTTCGGGCAGATCGCCGGCGGCGCACTCGTAGGCCCGTTTGTACAAGCGGCGGGTGCGCAGCGCATTGAGGAGCGGCGGATGTCCCGCGGACTCGAGCACGTGCAGCAGTCCTTCGTCGGTGAGGGAAGACAGCATCGAGTCGTCGAGGGCGCGCTCGCGAATTGCATCGTCGACCAGGCGCTTGTACATCGCGGTGGCGCTGCGCACGGCGTGATGCCAGTACACGTTGCGGTACATCTGGTACTTGGCGAAGAGCAGCGACTCGAGCGCGGACAGACCTTTTTCCAGCACGCCAATGGTGGTGCGGGCCGATGACGAGTCCGGCGTCGCGTAGATGACCGTGAGCGCATTGACGAGGCGATCGACGTCGATCTCGCCGTAGGGGACGCCGCACATGAAGGCGTCGCGTTTCAGGTATTCGATTTTGTCGAGGTCGAGCGAGCCGGAGATGAGGCCTTGGAGCGGGCTCGCGCTGTGGCCGCGGATGAGCGCGTACACGCGTTCGGGTGCGTCGGGCGCGATGGAGTGGCGGAGCTCGGCGGCGATGGTGCCGGAGGTAATGAGCGGGCGCGCCGCTTCCTCGTGGTGTTGGGCGCCGATTTCCTCGAGGGCGTGGGAGAACGGGTGGTGTCCGACGTCGTGGAGGAGCGCGGCCGCGGTGACGACGGCGCGTTCGGTGGCGTCGGCGACGCCGTCGAGCTCGCGGCGGTCGTCCAGGACGGCGATGGTGCGGCGCGCGAGGTGATACGCGCCTAACGCGTGCTCGAAGCGGGTGTGGGTGGCGCCGGGGTAGACGAGGTGGGCGAGACCCAACTGCCTAACGTACCGCAACCGCTGGAACACCGGCGTGTCGATGAGCCGCCGGGCGGCGTCATCGACGACGATGGTGTTCCAGAGCGGGTCGCGGATCGACGTCACACGTCGATCATGTCGCTTTGGGACCTGCGTTGCGGACGGCGTCGGACACCGAGCCTGAGAACTGCTCGAAGTTCTTGGCGAACATGCCGGCCAACTTCTTGGCTTGTGCGTCGTACGCGGCCGGATCGGCCCAGGTGCGGCGCGGGTTCATGACATCGGACGGGACGCCGCGCACGGCTTGCGGCACGGCGAGGCCGAACACCGGATCGGTGACCATGGGTGCGGCATCGAGCTCGCCGGAGAGCGCGGCGCGCACCATTGCCCGGGTGAAGCCGAGCTTCATGCGGGAGCCGACGCCGAACGGGCCGCCCGTCCATCCCGTGTTGACGAGCCACACGCGCGACTTGTGTTGGTCCAACCGGGCGCCGAGCATGTCGGCGTACTTTGTGGGCGGCCAGACGAGGAAGACGGCGCCGAAGCAGGCGCTGAACGTGGCCTGGGGCTCGGTGACGCCGCGCTCGGTGCCGGCGACCTTGGCCGTGTAGCCCGACAGGAAATAGTAGAGCGCCTGGTCGCGCGTTAGGCGGGCGATGGGCGGCAACACGCCGAACGCGTCGGCCGTGAGCAGGACGACGTTCTTGGGATGACCGCCGCGTCCGCCGGGCGCGTGATTGCGGATGTACGGCAGCGGATACGAGACGCGCGTGTTCTCGGTGAGCGACGTGTCGGTGAAATCGGGTTTGAGCGAGTTGGGATCGAGCACGACGTTCTCGAGCACCGTGCCGAACATCTGCGTGGTGCGATAGATGTCGGGCTCGCTGTCTTCGGTGAGGTTGATTGCTTTGGCGTAGCAGCCGCCCTCGAAGTTGAACACGCCTTCATCGCTCCAGCCGTGCTCGTCGTCGCCGATGAGCTGGCGCTGGGGGTCGGCGGAGAGCGTGGTTTTGCCGGTGCCGGAGAGTCCGAAGAACAACGCGCTGTCGCCTTGCTCGCCGATGTTGGCGGAGCAGTGCATCGACAGGACGTTGGCTTTGGGCATGAGGTAGTTCATGACCGTGAACATCGCCTTCTTGAGCTCGCCCGCGTAGCGGGTGCCGCCGATGAGGATTTGGCGCGTGGCGAAGTCGAGGACGATGAAGGTGCCGCTGCGGGTGCCGTGTTTGGCCGGATCGGCCTGCATTTCCGGCGCGTGCAGGACGCTGAAGTTGGGCACGAACGTGGGCAGGTCGCTGAGCTCGGGGCGGATGAACATGTTCCGCACGAACAGCATCTGCCATGCGTTAGGCGAGACGTACCGGACGGAGAGGCGGTGGCGTGGGTCGGCGCCGGTCCACAGGTCCTGGACGAAGAGCTCCGGTTGGGCGGCCAGGTAGGCGCGCACATCGGCGAGGAGCTTCTGATAGTTCTCGGAGGAGAACGGGCGATTTACATCGCCCCACCATACATCGTGCTCGGTGTTGGGCTCCTTGACGAGGAACTTGTCTTTGGGCGAGCGGCCGGTGTGCGGCGTGGTGATGCCGACGAACGGTCCGCGATCGGCGAGCCGGCCTTCGTCGCGTCTGATGGCGTCCTGCACGAGCTCGGGTGCGACGAGATTCCAATGAATGGTTCCTTTGGGCTTGAGTCCGAGCGCTTCGAGGCCGGTCTTGCCCTTGCGCTCGCGTGTTTCAGCGCGGGGCGTGGTTTGCGTTGCCATGTCGTATCGTCTCTAGTGCAAAAGGAAAGTCTGGCCGCCCCGTGCGCTGCACGGAGCGGGCCGGAGCGCCGCCTGGATGCACCTGCAAGCTGCACCGGATGTTACCGGCGCTCAAGCAGCATATGCACGGGTGCGCGGGGCGTCAATCGCACGTGGTCACACCTGTAGCCGGTCTGTGGGGCGCGAGACGATGGCGTACAGCGCAGGCATCAAATAGACGCTGATGACGAGGCGCGCGAGCAGGCCGCCGACGATGACCAACGCGAACGGTCGCTGCGAGTCCGATCCGACGCCGTGCGAGAGCGCGGCCGGCAGCAGGCCCAACGCAGCGACGAGCGCCGTCATCATGATGGGCCGCAATCGCAATACCGCCGCGACTCGGGTGGCCTCGAGGATGCTCACGCCGCCTCGCCGGAGCTCGTTGGCGTACGAAATATAGATGACCGCCGTTTGGACGGAGACGCCGAAGAGCACCAGAAATCCGATGCCGGATGAAACCGAGAATGGCGTGCCCGACACCAGAAGCGCGATGAGGCCGCCCACGGGCGCCGACAGTATGACACCAGCCACGGTGATGAATGGGAACTTGAAATTGCCGTAGAGGACGAACAGGAGCAGGAAGATCACGAGGAGCGTGAGCGGCAGAATGACGCGCAGCTGGCCGCGCGACGCCGTGTACTCCTGGTATTCACCGCCCCACACGATGCGATATCCGGGCGGGAGTCTAACGGACGCCGCCACCTGTCGTTGGGCCGCCTGCACGGTTCCTGCGAGGTCGCCTCCGTTGATCGAATACTGAATGCCGATGAAGCGGCTGTTGTCCTGTCGATAGATGAACGAGGCGCCGTTAGACACCTGGATCTCGGCCAGGTCCTTGAGCGGAACCTGTTCGCCGTCGGGGGCCGCCACCAGGATGCTGCCGATCTGCTGCGGATTCTGCCGGTACTGCGGCTCGAGGCGGACCACGAGGTCGTAGAGGCGCTCGCCTTGCTCCACCTGAGTCGCGACGCTCCCGCCCACGGCGGCTTCAATGAGGGCGTTGATGTCTCCGGCATTGATGCCATAGCGCGCAATCCGGGCGCGATCGACGGTAATCGTGAGCGACGGTTGGCCGAGCTCCTGGACGAGGGTCAGGTCGCCAATGCCGCGGACGTGCTCGAGAACCTGTTTGACCTCTTTGCCCTTGCTTTCGAGGACGGTGAGATCGGGCCCGAACAATTTGACGTCGAGCGCGCTCTTGAGTCCTGTCTCGGCTTCGTCGACAGCGTCTTCGGCCGGCTGTGTGTAGTTGAACGTGATGCCCGGGAACGTCTCCAGTTTGGCGTCGATCGCGTCGATCAGCGCCTGCTTGGAGTGGTATTGCCCGGACCATTCGTCGTAGGGCTTGAGGCCGACATAGAACTCGGCGTTGAAAAACCCGGTCGGGTCGGTCCCGTCGTCGGGGCGGCCGTGTTCCGACCCGACGACGGTCACTTCCGGAAAGGACTGGAGGATGGCGCGGATTTTCGGCACGATGGCGGACGATGCGTCGAACGAAATGGTGTACGGCATCGTGGCGCGCACCCAGAGTGCGCCTTCATCGAGATGCGGCATGAACTCCGCGCCGATGACCGGCACGAGCAACAGCGAGAGTCCGAACACCGCCGCCGACACGCCGGTCGTTAGCCAGGGACGGGCCAAGCAGGCGTCGAGCGATTTTTCATAGACGCGCCGAACGAATTCGAACGCTGCGTTGCGACGGTCCTTGATGCCGCGTCGCAGCAGCCACGAGCAGAGGACCGGGATGAGCGTGAGGGTAACGACCAATGATCCGATGAGCGCGAAAATCGTCGTGTCGGCCATGGGCCGGAACAACTTGCCCGACGGTCCGGCGAGGACGTAGATCGGCAAGAAGCCGGCGATGATCACGGCCACCGAGTAGAAGATCGGGCGATCGACTTCGGCCGCCGCGGTGATGATGACGTCGATGATGTTGTACGTGGATCCATGGCGCAGGGTGAGCTGGCGATGGATGTTCTCCACCATGAACACCGCTCCGTCCACGAGAATGCCGAAATCGATCGCGCCGATGGAGAGCAGGTTGGCGGGGATGTTTTTTATGTCGAGCCAGATGAACGCGAACAGCAGCGACATCGGGATGGCGACGGCGACGATGAGGCCCGATCGCACGTCATACAGAAAAAAGATGAGCAGGACGACGACCAGTATGGTGCCGCGGACGAGGTTGTCTTCAACGGTGCGCGTCGTGAGGTTCACGAGGTCGCTGCGGTCGTAGAAGGGATGAATGCGGACGTCGCGCGGGAGCAGGGAATCGTTGAGCTGCTCGGTTTTCGCCTCGACCGACTTGAGCACGGTCTGCGTCTGCTCGCCGCGCCGCATGAGGATGACGCCTTCCACGGCGTCGTTCGTCTGGTTGAAACCGAACTGGCCTAACCGTGGAGCGTGGCCGATGACGACATCGCCCAGGTCCTTGACGAGGATCGGTGTGCCGTTGTGCACCGCGACCACGATGTTGCCGACGTCATCGAGCGTCTTGATCCGGGCGAGACCGCGCACGTAGTAGAACTGTCCGCCTTCCGAGTAGAACCCGCCGCCCGAATTCCCGTTGTTGTTGGACAGCGCCTGCTGGACGTCGGGTACCGTTAGGCCGTCGCCGGCGAGGCGCGTGGGATCGAGCAGGACCTGGTACTGCATCGTCTCGCCGCCCAACGGCGAGTCATCGGCGACGCCGCTCACCGACTTGTACGCTTTGGTGATCACCCAGTCGTTGATGTTCTTGAGCTCCATCGCCGAGCGGTCGCTGCTCTCGAGGACGTAGCGGTACACGAGACCGGACGGCGACGACAACGGTGCGAGACCCGGAGTGACGCCGTCGGGCAGCGCGAGATCGCCGAAGCGCTCAATGGCCTGTTCGCGGGCGAAGTAATCGTCGGTCCCGTCGTCGAACGTGAGCGTGACATCGGAGAGGCCATAGAGCGAAATCGAGCGGACGACCTTCAATTTGGGCAGTCCGTTCATCTCGACTTCGATCGGCACCGTGATCAGCCGCTCGACCTCTTCCGATGCGTGGCCTGGCCACTGCGTGACGATCTCCACCATCGTCGGTGAAAGATCGGGATACGCGTCGACCGGCAGGCGGCGGAAC
>Ga0134125_10001420_pt1 | contig 29413 bp, 23 predicted proteins | sample KB31751_FD_96464 | JGI IMG/M metagenome (GOLD analysis project Ga0134125, IMG submission 96464) | Terrestrial soil microbial communities with excess Nitrogen fertilizer from Kellogg Biological Station, Michigan, USA - KB3-175-1 | ecosystem: Environmental > Terrestrial > Soil > Unclassified ... | reverse complement strand
TCCGGGTGCGACGGTCTCGCCATTGGCCGCGAGGCACATCGAGCAGCCGGGCTCGCGCCATTCAAAGCCGGCCTCGGTGAAGATCTTGTCGAGCCCTTCAGCCACGGCGTCCCGTTTGACGTTCTCCGAACCCGGCACCACCCAGGCGCGGACGCCGGGGGCGACCTTGCGGCCACGCACCACGTCCGCGGCGGCACGCAGATCACTCAGCCGGCTGTTGGTGCACGAGCCGATGAAGACCCAATCGACCGGCGTGCCCGCAATCGGCGCGCCACCCTGCAGCCCCATGTAGTCGAGCGCGGTTTCGATCGCGGCGCGGCGCGCTGGATCGCCGACCTCTTGCGGATCGGGAATGCGGCCATCGACGCCGATCACATGTTCGGGGCTGATGCCCCACGTGACCTGCGGAATGATCTTGCCGACGTCGATCACCACCTCCCTGTCGAACACCGCGTCCGCGTCGCTCGGAAGCCGGCGCCATGCATCGAGGGCCTGGTCCCACATCTCGCCTTGCGGCGCGTAGGGACGACCTCGCACGAACTCGAAGGTCTTGTCGTCCGGCGCGACCATGCCCATCTTGGCGCCGAGTTCGATCGAGAGATTGCAGATGGTGAGCCGTCCTTCGATTGCCAGCTCACGGATGGCGCTGCCGGCATATTCCACGGCATAGCCGGTCCCGCCGGCCGCGCCGACATGCCCGATCAAGGCGAGGATCATGTCCTTCGCCGTCACGCCAAACGGCAGCTTGCCTTCGAACCTCACGCGCATGGTCTTGGGACGACGCTGGATCAGTGCCTGCGTCGCCAGCACATGCGCAAGTTCGCTCGACCCGATCCCGAATGCCAGCGCGCCCAATCCGCCATGAGTACAGGTATGACTGTCCCCACAAACGATCGTGCAACCCGGCAGGCTCAAGCCGAGCTCCGGCCCAATGACGTGGACGATGCCTTGGCCGGGCTGATCGACATCGAACATCCGGATGCCGCTGGCCGACGTTTCCACCCTGAGCGCCGCCAACAAGTCCTGCCCGATCTTGCTGGTCCCGGCCCGGCCATGCGCCGTGGAAATGGCGTGATCCGGAGTCGCGAAGGTCAATTCGGGATTGTGAACCTTCAGCCCCCCGCTCTTCAGATCGAGCAGCCCGCGCGAACCGCCGAGATCATGCAGGAGATGACGGTCGATATGAAGTAGATCGGTGTCGTCGCTGATGCGTGCGATGACGTGCTGGTCCCAGATCTTGGCCAGCATAGTCCGACCGGTCTTTTCCAAGCCGTCCTCCCCTTGGCTTCTCAGATCCACGGCGAAGCCGCCGACCGCCGCTTTACGCGGCCTTTGAATACTAGCTTATCAAAGCATGACTGGCGGCCGCGCGGCTAGAGCCGATCGGGAAACGCAAATGCATGGCAGCAGCGTGTACGGCTTCGCTTGGGCCGCCGATGTTGACCCCTGATGTTCACTATCGAGCTCGTTGCATCCGGGGCACTCGACCTCGCAAGCTCGGGAATGCCCAGCTTCGACCGGTGGCGTGCCGTGCGTGTGGAAGGATTCGATTGTCTTCAAGCCCCACGCCTACCCCTTCTTGCGCTCCGTCTCGGTCCAGACGATCGGTTTCCAGTCGGGCGCCAGCACACTCACTCGGTGCGCGCCAGGTATCTGCCGGCGATGTAGCCGAATGTGAGTGCCGGACCGAGCGTAATGCCTGGCCCCGGATAGTTCCCGTTCATGATCGAGGCCATATCGTTGCCGCAGGCGTACAGGCCTGCGATGACCGAGCCGTCCTGCCTGAGCACCCTCGCCTCGCCGTCGACTTTCAGCCCGATCGCGGTGCCGAGGTCCGCCGGAAATGTCCGCAAGGCATAGAACGGCGCCTGGTCGATCGGCGCTACGCAGGGATTGGGCTTGTGTCCGGCATCGCCGAGCGCGCGCTGATAGATCGTGCTGCCGCGGCCGAATTGCGGATCGGCGCCGCGCTGGGCGCCGTCGTTGTATTGCCCAATCGTCGTTGTGAGTGCCGGCGCGGCGAGCCCGATCGCATCCGCAAGTGCCGGGATGTTCGCAGCTTGCTTCAACTCGCCGCTTTCGAGATAGGGCTGAAGATTGCGGGTGAAAGGCTTGATCCGGCCAAGGCCGTAGTTCCAAATGAATCGGCTATCGCAGATCAGATGGAAGCGCGCGTCCGGTGCACCGCTGGCCTCCCGCAGCATGGCACGAACGAACTCATGATAGGAAAAGGCTTCATTGACGAAACGCCGCGCGCTCGCATTCACCGCAATCATGCCGGGCTTGGCCCTGTCGGTCACTGTGTGGGGAAATACGCCCTCGCTGCCATCGTCGCGGCGAAACAGCGACGCCGGCACCCAATAGCCGGCATCGGCGACGTCAGTTGCGAGGCCCGCGCCGATGGCCGTTGCGAGCTTTAGTCCATCGCCCGTGCCGGTGGGGCACGTCGCCGAGACCAATCCCGCAGCCTTTGGAAACAGACTCTTGCGCAGCTCTCGATCGTGCGAAAAACCGCCCGTCGCCAGCACGACACCTTTCCGCGCGGCGATCGAAGTGGGTCGCCCGGCAAGCTGCACGCCAGCGACCCGATCGCCTTCAAGCACGAGATGGTCGAGCGGCGCGCCGAAGACCATCTCCACGCCGTTATCCAGCAATGAAGCGTAAAGCCGCGCGGCGAGTGCATTGCCGAGATGCAGCGTCGTTCCGCGCGGCCAGCGCAGCCGCTGCAGGGCGTATTGGGAGATGAGCTGAAGGCTTCGCAGCGTCGAATAGAGTGATTGTCCAGCCTTGCGGAGATGAGGAATATCGAGCCTGTTCACCATCATGCCGCCGAACAAAGTGAACTCGGGCAGAGGTGGCCGCAGCCGCGCAAAGCTTGCGCCAAGCCTCGTTCCGTCGAAGGCGACGGGTTCGAGCACGCGGCCGCCCGCAGTGGCGCCTGCAAGCTCCGGGTAGTAGTCCGGATAAAGCTTGACGGGCTGAAAGCGCAGCGCGGTCGTCGTTTCCAGATACTCGATCGCCTCGGGCCCGCGGGTCAGGAATATCTCGCGCAAATCGGCATTCGCGGGCTCCGGCACCGTTTGCGCCAAATAGTCTCTGGCGTTTGCCGGCGCATCCTCGATGCCGGCTGATCGCATGTGATGATTGGCGGGGATCCACACCATCCCACCGGACCACGCCGTCGTGCCGCCGACGTAATCGGTCTTTTCGATCAGGAGCACCTTGGCTCCCTCAGCCGCCGCGACCGCGGCCGCCGTCATCCCGCCTGCGCCCGCGCCGACGACAATCACATCATAGGCGTCAAGCCGCGGCATCGCGATCGCTGCCGTCGCTTCAAGTCTTGTGACCAAGCTCTGCCGACAGCCGCCGCGCGGCCGCCTGGACCGCTAGCGCCCGGCTCTGCAAGGCCTGGATGTTCAGCCGCCAGATCGGACCCGAAATGCCGACCGCGCCGACGATCTGGCCGGTGAAATCTCGCACCGGCACCGCGATACAGCGCACCTCGGAATTGAACTCGCCATCGTCGTAGGCAATCCCGCTTTGCCGGACTTCCTCCAAATTCTTCCGGAGTGCGGCGGCATCGGTGATCGAGCCCGGCGTGACCGGTATGAGTTCGGCACGCTTGAGAAAACCATCGAGTTGATCCGGCTTCAGCGCAGCCAGGATGACCTTGCCCAGCGCGGTGCAATGGGCGGGACGAACGACGCCGACCCGCTCGGTCAGCTGGAACGCGCCGGAGCCTGCGGTGCGGGCGATGACCACGACAGAATCGCCCATGGGAACGGCGAAATGTCCGCTTTCCCCCGTTTCGCGCGACAGGTCTTCCAGCACCGGCGTCGCCAGGCTCACCATCTCGATCTCGTCGAGCGCATTGGCGGCAAGCGCGAACAGCGGCCGGCCGATCCGGTAGCGCTTGTCGTCCTTGATCTGCCTGATGTAGCCGAGCGAGACCATGGTCCTGACCAGATGAAAGGTCGTGCTGTTGTGCAAACCGACCTTACGGCTCAAATCGGCAAGATTGATCCCGTCACGGCTGCGCGCGACCTCTTCGAGAATACTGAAGGCGCGTGCCAGCGACTGCACACCGCTCCGCTGCTTGTCCTCGCTCGCATCGAGATCCCGCGGCTCCGGCTCGGCCGCCGGCACTGCGTCGCCCACCGTGGGCTTGGCTGAACTTTTGGCGCGGCCTTTGGCCGGCGCTTGTGTCCTCACATTCATGTCTTCCGCCCACCTTCCTTCGAGCTTTGACGCCGTGATTCCTCAAATCAGACCGGCTCTTCATCCTTAACCGGCGAGGTGACCACCAGGAAGACGAGATCGACCAGGCCCGAATTGGCAATCGAATGCTCTATCCCCGGCGGCAGAAAGATCACGTCGTGCTTTCTCACCACCCGCTTCGTATCGCCGATCTCCATCAGTCCCTCGCCTTCGAGCACGTGGTACACCTGTTCCTGCACGAAATGCTTGTGCTTGGCGACATAAGCCATCGGCTGATACATCGAGATGCGGTAGTCAATGTGCTTGGAGCGCGCGTTCTCCGGCATCACGAGCGGTTTAGATAGCGCGCCGCCGAAATGGTTGGGAAACTCCCGCCATGGCACTTCGGCGATGTTGCGGATGAAGGCGCCACTCTTTTCAGACGACATCGAACTTCTCCTTACCTGCATCAGCTGCTTGTGTCAGGAACTCAACTGCCTGCCGCCCCGCAATCCTGCCGAACACCAGCGCGCGCAGCATGGATACGGCGTTCGGGGCCATTCGGTAAAAATGGCCGGTCAGCTCGCCGGCCGCGTAAAGGCCGCCGATCGCACCATTTTCCCCCATCGCCTCCGCGCGGGCATTGGTGGCAATGCCGCCGAAAGTATAGGCAATCGCGCCGACCAATGGATAGGCGAGAAAAGGCGGCCGCGTGATCGGACGCGCCCAGTTCGATTTCGGCGGCACGAGCCAGTCGGCGGTCCGCAGCCCGTCGCAGCGGCCGGCGTCGAAGCGCGCGGCGTCTCCGGTTGCGGCCGCGTTGTACGATGCGATCGTGCGCTTCAGGGTATCGGCGGGGACCTTGATCAGGTGCGCAAGTTCATCCAGCGTTTGCGCGCGAACAGGCGGCACATCCGAGCGAATGGCCCGCTCAAATCCTTCGATCTCGAGCAGGCTCGCATCGAAGATTGCATAGACGCAACCGCCCGGCCGCGAAATCTGGATGTCGCGGGCGAAGGCTTCCCAGGTCTCGTGAACGAGCCCGCGGCCCTCGTCGAAGAAGCGATGGCCATTCTGGTCGACGACGATGCCGTAAGTGTAGACCAGCACAACGGGCGTCGAGTTTGCACTGCGCGGATCGACAGGCTCGGCATGCATGCCGTTCCAGTCACCGGACAGCCGCGCGCCAAGTTCGGAGGCCAAGGCGATCCCATCACCGGTATTGAAGCGCGTGCCGGGCGAGATCAGCTTCATGCTTGCAGCACGCGCGCCAAAATGCCGACGCAACATGTCCGCATTGCCCTGGAAGCCGCCGCTCGCGAGAATCACGGCATCCGCGCCTATACGATCCGGGTGGCCGTCCGCCTTGCGGATGTCGACGCCACTGATACGGTTTCCCGTCGTTGCCAGATGCATCGCCGAGCACCGGTAACGAATGGTGATGCCCGCTTCGCGGGCGGCGCGGGAAAGCTGTTCGACGATAGCCTTGCCGCCGCCGACAGGCTGGATGCGGGGCGAGGTGGCGCTGAGATAGTAGGTCGGAACTGAGAATTCGATGCCATGCGCCTGCAGCCAGGCGATCGTCGGAGCCGCGTTGGCGGCGAGCGTCCCGAAATAGACCGCGTCCGCGCGGCCGCCCGACGCCTCCTGCGTGTCCTGCTCGAAATTGGGCGCGAGCCGATCCAGCGCCGCCATGCGCATATAGGACGGGCTCCAGCGCGTGTTGCCGCCGGCCTCCTCCTCCGCCGCCTTCTCAATCAGGGTGATGTCGACGTCGACAGACAAGCTCCTCGCCTGTTCGGCAGCCGAAAGCGCCGCCGCAAGTCCCGCGGCACCGCAACCGATGACGGCAAGCTTGCGGGCGGCCGTTGTCATGGCACGCTAATCCTCGTCGGCGGAGGATCGGCGTCTATGGTTGGGCGCAGTCGCATCAGGACACCAGCGCTCCGCCGTCGATATAGACCACCGAACCGGTCGCAAAGCCGTTGGCCATGAACGCGAGAATTTGTCGTGCGATGTCCTCGCCTAGCCCGACGCGCCCGACCGGCAACGCGGCCGCGGTTTTCGCCAGCATCTCCTTCCGGCTCGCTTCCGGCATCGCGGCACGGATCGGCGTATCGATGATACCGGGCGAGACCGCATTGACGCGAACCGGAGCGAGATCCAACGCAAGACTGCGCGCCAGCGACTCGATCGCGCCGTTCGCCGCACCCACGATCGCCGAATTGGGCCGCGGTCTGATGCTGAGATAGCCTGAGACCAAGGTCAGCGAGCCACCATTGCGGATTTCCGCCGATCGGGCCACGCGCCAGCAGCCCCAGAACTTGCTCTCCATGGTTGCACGAACGTCCTCCATCGGCACGGTCTTGAACGGCCCTGAGCGGAGCTGCGCGGCGGTGACCACGACGTGGTCGACAACGCCGCACCCCTTGAACAGCGCAGCGATACTCTCATCGCTGGTGATATCGGCGACGACAGGCTTCGCGCCGATCCGCTCGGCGGCAGAAGTCAGCCGCTCCCTGTTGCGCGAGGCGATCACGACATCGGCGCCCTCCTTCTTGGCGAACTCAGCCGTCGAAAGGCCGATGCCCGACGAACCGCCGACCACGACCACCTTTTGTCCTGCAAGCAACATCGTGTTTCCTTGCTCCACGCTTTTTTCTCGATCGATCAGAAACGATCAATTCGGCTCAAATTGCGTGCCGATACCCGGCTTGCTGCGGCCGAGCCCCGGCAGTTCCCAAACACCGGCGCCGGCCGGATTGACGTCCGCGCCGATATCGACGTCGATGAGATAGGGCTTGTTGGCGGCGATGCCCTTGCGGATCGCGTCCCCGATGTCGCAGGCGCGACCGACGCGCACGCCTTCGACACCGCAGGACCGGGCCATCGCCGCAAAGTCCGGATTGTAGCGCTGGCCGGTGAGCGGATCGTGGAAATCGGTGGCAAGCTCCCGTCCCTGCAAATAGCCGCGCTGAAGCCCGCGGATCGAAGCATAGGCGTAATTATTCCAGACCACCCAGACCACCGGCAGATTGTATTCGACCGCCGTACCCAGCACGTTGGCATGCATGAAGAAGGCGCCATCGCCGCAGACGGAGACGCAGGGCCGATCGGGTGCGGCGAACTTGGCGCCCATCACGCCCGCGACCCCAAATCCCATCGGGCCGAATCCCATTGACCCGATCAGCGAATCCGGCCGCTTCGGCTTACAGAAGCCGAGCAACCAATTGTGATGCACGCCGATGTCGCTGACCAGAATGGCGTCCTCGGGCAGCGCCTTGTCAATCTCATGCGCGGCCCGCTGCGGATTGATCGGCGTGGTGTCGTCGGAAAAGCCGGGCGCGACGAACTTGTCCCATTCCTTGCGGTAGACGTCGATCTGCGACAGCCATTTTTTGCGCGCATCGGCTTTCTTCGTCAGATCGCCGCGGCGATCCAGCTCCGCGTGAATCTGGCGCAGGAAGGTGCGGACATCCGCCATCAATCCCAACGCAACCGGATAATTTCGTCCGATCTCCTCGGGGTCGATATCGACATGGATGAGCCGCGTCGGCGGGATGGTGAAGGAGTAGCCCGGAATCCAGGAGCTCGAGGTTCTGTCGTCGAAACGAACGCCAAGCGCCAGCAGCACGTCGGCCTGGCGCGTGGCGTGATTGGCCTGGTAATGGCCCGCGCGCGCCACGAGCCCGAGCGCCAGTGGATGATTGACGTCCAGCGCGCCAAGGCCGCTTGCCGACGCCGCCACCGGGATTTGTAGCCGCTCCGCCAGGCGCTTCAATTCTTCACAGGCGCCGCCATAGCGCACACCTTGGCCGACCAGCATCACCGGCCGTTCGGCACTGAGCAGCATGTCGACGGCTTTGACCACGCCTTCCGGATCGGCGCCGCAGCGGCTCGAAATATTGGCGTTCCAGGCTATCGCGTTCGGCGCTTCCTCCGCCGCGGACTCCGTGAACACATCGAACGGCACGTCGACCACCACCGGGCCCGGGCGGCCTGAGATCATCGTCTTCCAGGCCTGCCGTACCGCGAGCGGCACCATCTCGCCGCGTGTCGGCTGGAACACCTTCTTGCAGATCGAGCGCACGGTGGAAGGGAAATCGGCCTGATAGTGCCGGTACATTTCCTGGAACGCGCCGCGATTGAACTGGCTGGTCGGCACGTTGCCGGTCACTGCCATGAACGGCACCGAATCGAGATAGGCGTTGGCGAGCGAGATCGGAAGATTGGCCGAACCCGGACCACAAGAGGTGAAAGTCGCCGTCGGCCGCCCCGAGACGCGGTAGTAAACATCGGCCATGAAGCCGGCGACGCTCTCGTGATGCACCGAGATGGTCTTGATTTCCGCGGAGCGCTCATACAGCGCGTCGATGAACTGGATGTTGCCGTGGCCGCACAAGCCGAACACTTGCGGCACCTTCTCCTGGATCAGGTAGTCCACAATGACCTGAGCACCGTTGAGCGCATTCGACGGCATGAACTCGCTTCCTCCTCAAATTCACCGACAGGTGACCAAGCCTCTCTGGAGGACGAGGACCCTGCTTGAAGCTGGGCACCCTATTTCTCATAATGCTGTACGTCAATTCATATTGTGATAGGTTGTCTCTCAAAGGAAGAACTGTCGAAGGCAGATTTGCCGCGATTACGGGAGGCCCAAGATGACGACAACGACCGCACCAGAACGCGCGGCTGAGGCTGGCGTTGCCCAGATTCCGATGCTGATCGGCGGAAAGTGGCGACGCGCCGCCGAGACCTACGAGGTCCGCGACCCCTACCGCAACACGGTCGTTGCGCATGCTCCGCGTTCGTCGCTGAGCGACCCCAACGACGCCCTTGATGCCGCTATCGAGGCCAAGGCAAAGGCTGCCGCCACCCCCGCTTACGAGCGCGCCGCGCTGCTCCGCCGCGTCGGCAAATTATTGGTCGAACGCGCCGATCGGATCGCCGAAATCATGGCGCGCGAGACCGGCAAGGCGATCAACGACGCCAAGGCCGAGATCGTGCGCTCGCAGGACACGCTCTCGCTTTCGGCCGAAGAAGCGGTCCGCATCGAGGGCGAACATATTCCGCTCGACGCGAGCGCGATGGGCGCCGGAAAAATCTGTTTCATGCTGCGCTTCCCGGTCGGCGTGGTCGCCGGTATCACCCCGTTCAATGCGCCGGTGAACCTCGCCTGCCACAAGATCGCGCCGTCGATCGCCGCGGGAAATACGCTGGTGCTGAAGGCGCCGCCGCAATCACCTGGCGTCATCAACGAACTCGCACAGATTTTTGTCGACGCCGGCACACCGGAGGGCGTGCTCAACGTGCTCTATGGTGACATCGTCGGCCCTGCTCTGGTGGCCGATCCGCGCGTCGACTTCATCACCTTTACCGGCTCGCCGCGCGCGGGCAGCCAAATCAAGGCCGCTTCGGGCTTGCGGCGGGTCGCGCTCGAGCTAGGCGGCAACGGCGCCACCATCGTCCATGAAGACGCCGATATCGCAGAAGCCGCGCCGGTCTGCGCCCGCAATTCCATGCGCTTGGCCGGACAAAGCTGCATTTCGGTACAGACGGTCCATGTTCACCGCAAGCTCTACCAGAAATTCGTCGATGCGGTCGTTACCGAGGTCAAGAAGTTCAAGCTCGGCGATCCCCTCGACCCCACAACGGACGTCGGCACACTGATCGATGAAGCCGCCGCCAGGCGCGTGGAATCCTGGATCGAAGAGGCGGCAAAGAGCGGCGCCAGGGTATTGACCGGCGGCAAGCGCAGGGGCGCGCAGATCGAGCCGACCGTGATCGCCGACGCGCAACCTACGATGAAAGTCGTCTGCGACGAAGTCTTCGGCCCCGTCGTCAGTCTCTTGCCCTACGACGATATCGATGCGGTCTTCCACGGCATCAGTGAGAGCCGCTTTGGCTTGCAGACCGGCATTTTTACCGCCTCGACCGCGCTTGCCATCCGCGCGGTGCGCTCCTTGCGCACCGGCGGCGTGATCGTCAACGGCAGTTCGACGTGGCGTACCGACCAGCTTGCCTATGGCGGCGTGAAGGACTCGGGCGTCGGCCGCGAGGGCCCGCGCTATGCGATCCGCGACATGACGGAAGAGCGCATGGTGCTCTTCAACTATTAGCCGAGACTGCCCTCGAAAAATCTCGCATTCCGGCCAGTTGACATCCCCGATCGGCTCCGGGATATTCGTTCCACAATAAAAAAATACATTTCATAATGTCGCAATCATTCGGGAAGGAAACGACATGCAGCGCTACACCAGACGACGGCTTCTCAAATCCGGCGCGGCTCTTGCCGGCCTTTCCGCGCTCGGCTTTCCGGCCATCAGCTATGGCCAGAGCGACAAGATCACGATCGGCCATCTGACGCCGCTAACCGGGTTTCTCGGAGCGATCGGCAGCTACGCGCAGCTCGGCGTGAAGCTCGCCGCCGAGGAGCTCAATCAAAGCGGCGGCATTTTGGGCAAGCAGATCAATTTGATCTCGGAGGATTCGGTCAATCCCGCAACCGCCTCGACCAAGGCGCAGCGCATGATCGAGCAGGACCGGGCGGTCGTGCTGCTTGGCGAAATCTCATCGGCATCGGCGCTCACCATCATGCAGGTCGCCCAGCGCAACAAGAAGGTGTTCTTCTCGACCGGCGCCCGCTCCGACGCGCTGCGCGGCAAGGATTGCAACCGTTACGCCTTCCATTGCGACATTCCCAACACCGTGATGGTCAATGCCGTCGGCACCGCCCTGCTGGAAAAAGGCATGGTGAAGGGCAAGAAGTTCTTCACGCTCACCGCGGATTACATCTTCGGCCACGACCTGCTCAACGCGGCCAAACGTTTCTTCGCCGCCCACGATGCCAATCTGATCGGCGACGAGTTGATCGCGACCGATGTCACCGACTTCAGCCCCTACCTGTTGAAGGTTCGGCAGGCCAAGCCGGACGTGGTCTGCTGCAATCTCGCCGGCAATCAGGTGACGACGCTGGTCAAGCAATACGCGGAATTCGGTTTCGACTATCCCCTGGTCGGCTTCAACCTCAATACCGCCGATGCCTGGGCGGCGGGTCCGGGCAATTTGAGCGGGACCTGGCCCACTGTCTGGTATCACACGCTCGACAATCCGCCATCGAAGGCCTTTGTCGCCACCTTCATCAAGAAATACGGCAAGCCGCCGGAGAACCACGCCTGGATCGAGTACGTCTCGCTCAAGCTGCTGGCTCAAGCGATGAACGACACCAAGTCGACGGAAACTGAAACGCTGATCGCCTATTTCGAAAAGCAGACCCAGTTCGACATCATGAAGGCTCGGAAGGCGTACTTCCGCAACTGGGATCATCAACTCATCCAGGAGGCCTATCCCTTCACCGTGAAGCCGAAGGACCAGATGAAGAACAAGTGGGACATGCTGGTCCTTGGTCCCCCCGTGCCGGCGCCGAACGCGCCGCTGGAATCGATCTATCCGACGAAAGAGCAAAATCCCTGTCAGATGAAGGCCTGACGCGCCGCTTTGTCCGGGAATGGAATAGGACATGCAGCTCGAATTCTTGCTGGAACAGGTGGTGAATGGCCTGGTGCTCGGAGGCTATTATCTCCTGATCTCGCTCGGGCTGTCGCTCATCTTCAGCGTCGGCGGTGTCGTCAATCTCGCACACGGCGCCTTCTACGCGCTTGGCGCCTACGCTTCCGTCGAAGTCACCCAATATCTCGGCTTCGGTCCGGCGGTCGTCATCTCCCCGGTGGCAGTCGCGATCCTCGGCATTTTCTTCGAGCGCTTCATCCTGCGCCGCTTCTATACCGCCGATCCTATTTTCGGCCTGCTTGTGACCTTCGGCCTTGCGATGGTCACGGAGCAGGCGATCCGGATCATCTGGGGGGCTGCGCCGCTCTCGGCCTCGATCCCGCCGGCCTTTCACGGCTCCGTTTTCGTCGGCGATTTTCTGTTCTCCCGCTATCGGCTTCTGATTCTCGCGGTTGTCGCGCTCGTGTTGCTCGGCGTCTGGTTCCTGCTGCAAAGGACCTCGTTCGGGCGGGTGGTGCGCGCCGGCATTCAACGGCCCGACATGGTGGCTGCGCTCGGCATCCGGCTGGAGCCTTACATGATGGCGGTCGTCATGCTCGGCGTCGGCATGGCCGCGCTCGGCGGCGCATTCTTCGCGCCGATCACGGTCGTGCAGCCGGCAATGGGCGACGAGATCATCACGGTGGCCTTTGTCGTGGTGGTGATCGGTGGCCTGGGAAGCTTCTGGGGCGTCGTGATCGCGGCGCTCCTGGTTGGCGTCGTGCGCGGCATCACCATCAACTATGTGCCCGCGGCCGGCGAAGCCTCGATCTACATCCTGATGTTTGCCGTGCTGCTGGTACGTCCGCGCGGGCTGCTCGGCGAGCGTATTGAGAAATTCGAATGACAACGTCAATGGGAGCGAAGGTCCGGCCGTTGCTGCTGGCCACGTTGGCGCTGGTGGCGCTGCCGTTTTTGCTGCGGGCACTTGGGCTATCGCTCGATACCGGAATCTGGGCGGTGGCACTTGCCGTTGCTGCCATGGGCCTCAACCTCTGCATCGGCTATACCGGGCTCGTCTCCTTCGGCCATTCCACCTGGTTTGGTATCGGCGCCTACGCGGCGGGGCTGATTCAGCTCCATTGGTTTCCTAACCAGATCTGGCTGCCGCTCGCGCTCTCGATGCTGGTGGTGGCCGCGTCGTCCTTCATTGTCGGCATCATCATCCTGCGGCGGCGCGGTGTATATTTCTCGCTGCTCACGCTGGCGCTTGCCGCGCTCTCCTACACGACCGCTTTCCGCTGGAGCGCTTTGACCGGCGGCGAAGATGGGCTTGGCGGCTTGAAGCGCGGCAGCATCGGTACCATCTCGCTCGACAATGCGGTCGCCTATTACACCGTCGTCGCGGTGATCGGGCTTGCGGCACTGTACTTTCTGCTGCGCCTGACCCGCTCGCCGTTCGGCCACGTGCTGGTGGCGATCCGTGAAAACCAGCTCCGCGCCTCCTTCCAGGGTTATCCGGTCGAACGCTACAAGCTCGCGGTGTTCGTCATCTCGGCTGTGGTCACCGGACTTGCCGGCGCGCTAGTCGCATTTCAGAACTATCTTGTGTCGGCCGAGGCCGTATCGGTCCCGTTCGCTGGCGAACTCCTCGCCATGGTCGTGATCGGGGGCATGCGCAGCATGCTGGGACCCGCGCTCGGCGCTCTCTTCTTCGTCGTATTCCGCGAGCTGTTCTCGATCTGGACCTCGAACTGGCTGCTCTGGTTCGGACTGACCTTCGTCGCCTTCGTGATGTACTCGCCCGACGGCCTCGTCGGCATCTGGCACAAGCTGATGCGCCGCTTCCGGCCTCTGCCGGAGGAAGCGGCCGCGATGAGCAAGCGCAAGATCTATGACGGCCTACCGCTGCCCGCTTTCCTGCGACCGGATTCGCTCGAGGGCACCGTGCTGGAGGTGACCGGGGTTTCAAAACATTTCGGCGGCATTCGCGCCGTCAACGACGCCGGTATCAAGGTTGCGGCCGGCGAAATTCATGCTCTCATTGGCCCGAACGGCGCCGGCAAGACGACGCTTTTCAACCTCATCTCGGGACTTTATACGCCCGATCAGGGCACCATCCGCCTACAACGGCGTGACATCCACGGCATCGGCCCCGACGCGATCTGCCATCAAGGACTCGCCCGCTCCTTCCAGATCACCAACCTGTTTCGCGGACTGACGATCTACGAAAATCTGCGGCTGTCACTGCAGGCACGCCGTCCGATGCGCTTCAACATCTGGCGTGACATCGACAGCTTTGCCGAAATTCACGCCGAGACCGCCGAGCTGATGAAATTCTTAGGGCTCGAAGGCATCGAGAGAATCGAGGCCGGCGCCCTCTCCTATGGCGGCCAGCGGCTGGTCGATCTCGGAATTGCCCTCGGCTCCAAGCCACAGGTGCTGTTGCTCGACGAGCCGCTGGCGGGCCTGGCCGCCGCCGAACGTGAGCGCGTCTCCAACCTCGTCAAGAACATCGCCGCCAACATCCCGGTGCTGATCGTGGAGCACGACATCGACCGCGTGCTCGGCTTCTCCCAAAACGTCACGGTGATGAACCAGGGCGAGGTGTTGATGACGGCCTGCCCGCAAGCCGTGCGCGCGGACGTGCGGGTGCAGGAAATCTACACCGGCAAGGGCATTCCCGCGGTCGAGCATCAGCGCATCGATGCGGTCGCCGGCGAGGCGGACCCGCTCTTGCGCTTTGATCGCGTGAATACTTTTTACGGCAAGAGCCATGTCCTCAACGACGCCACCCTCGACGTGCGCGAAGGCGAGATCGTGGCCCTGCTCGGGCGTAACGGCGCCGGCAAATCGACGCTGTTGAAAACGATTGCGGGTCTGGTGCCGGCGGCCTCCGGCAGTATCGAATTCCAAGGCAAGGACATCGCGCGCTGCCGGCGACGGAAATCGCGCGGCACGGCATCGGCTATGTGCCCCAGGGCCGCGGCCTGTTCGCCGGCATGACGGTGCGCGAAAATCTGTCGCTCGGCCGGCTTGCCCGCAAGACCGACGGCACCACCGGCGTGGTCTGGGACGAAGAGCGCATCCTGCAATATTTCCCTCGGCTGAAAGAGCGCATGGATGTCGCGGCCGACTATCTCTCCGGCGGCGAGCAGCAGATGGTGGCCGTTGCCCGCGCCATGTCCGGCAATGTCAAGCTGCTGCTGCTGGACGAACCCTTCGAGGGCCTGGCACCTGCCGTGACGCTCGAACTATTCAAGGTCTTCGACCAGCTCCGGAAACATCTTTCGATCGTGATCGTCGAGCACAATCTCGACCTGGTGCTCGCGCTCGCCGATCGCGTGTTTGCGCTCGAGCGCGGCGCCGTGTTTCACCAGGGCCCTGCGGCGCGGCTGCTCACCGATCTCGATTATCGCAAGCAGATCCTCTGGCTCTAGCCCTCGCTGGCGTGTGCACTCATAAAGGGCGTCGCGCGATTGCGGTCCCGGCCTCGATGAGATGATCCCGCGGGACCAAGTTGGGCGACGTACCAGAAGGTCGCAAGGTCGTTAGGAAGCGGTAGTTCATCGTCAGAAAAATCTTGATTCTGAATCAAGATTATGGCCGGCTTTCCCGACAGGCTACCGGTATAGCGAAGTAGCAAAAATCAGTCGCGGTTTTCGCGACGCGGGAGGAATGCTCGATGATCAACCGACGTACACTGCTGAAGGCCGGCGCCATTGGTGCAGGTCAAGCCGTCGCATTGCCGTATCTCGCACGCGAGGGCTTTGCCCAGACCGCGGCCTACACGCTGAAACTCACGATGGCCGACACGAGAGTGCACCCCCTCTACCAGGTGCTTCTCCGGTTTGCCGACAATGTGAAAAAGAAGACGAACGGAGCCATCGATATCCAGGTTTATGGCACGGGTGAACTCGGCAGCCAGCTCAACATCCTGACCGGCCTGCAGACCGGCATAATCGACCTGTGCGCACATACGTCGGGATTCGTGGACACCCTCTTTCCGCAATTCCAGGTCCTGGATCTGCCGTTCCTGTTTCCCGATCTCGCCAGCGCCGAGGCTGTCCTGGACGGCCCGACCGGCAAGCAGCTTGCCGAGTTGATGCCCTCGAAGGGCATTTACGCACTTGGCTACGGCTATTGGGGTTGGCGCGTGACGTCGACGATCGACCGCAAGGTTCCCGAGCCGAAAGACATGCGAGGGCTCAAGATCCGCGTTCAACCCGGCCCGATCTTCGCAGCCATGTACCGCGCCTTGGGCGCCAACCCAATCGCGATCGACTTCAGCGAAATCTATCTCGCGCTATCGCAGCGCACGATCGAAGCAATCGAAACGCCGGTCATTTCGCTGCCGGCCGCGAAGCACTACGAGGTCGTCAAGGTCGTCAATCTCACCAACCACGTCTACAATGCCGGCGTGTTGATGGTCAGCAAACGCAAGTTCGATTCACTTCCGAAAAATCTGCAGGCAAGCTTGCGCGAAGCGACGGCGGAACTGACGCCCGACTGGCGCAAGACCATGGTCGAGAAGACGTCGGAGACCAGCGAATTCCTCAAGCAGAAGGGTTTGAGCATTCTCGACGTCGATCGTGCAGCCTACAAGAAGCAGACGCACAGCGTCTACGATGACTTCCGCAGCATCATCGGCGCCGAGCTGTTCGAGTCGGTCCTCAAGCAGGTCGAAAAGGCCTGACCAACGGCCCGGAGGCGGTTTGTGACGGTCGCAGAAGAAGCTCCAGGCCGGAGCTCGCACCATGCGCTTGCGCACGATTCCCGGCGCGGCGTCATCTGGCGGCGCAAGGCACTCGCGAAGGGTCTGCGGCAATCGCTCGATCTGATCGATGTTGTCGGCCGCGTTGTGGTCGTCGCTGCGCTGATCAGCGAACTTTCGGTCGTCCTCACCGACATATCGATCCGTTTCATATCCTCCGAGTCTCTGCTTTGGTCGGAAGAAGCCTCCAAGCTCTGCCTGACCACAGTGGCGTTCCTCGGCGGCGCGCTCGCCTATCGCGCCCGCCACCACACGGCGATCCAGTTCGTGACCCGCTTCTTCCCGCCCGGAACGCGCGATGCCACGGCGGCCGCGGTCGATGCCTTCATCCTTTGCGCCGCTCTCATCACGCTGTGGGTCTCCTTCGATCTGTTCAAGGTGGCGTTGACCGCTTTCACGCCAATCCTGCAGATCAGCAACGCCTGGATCGTGCTCCCTTTTAATATCGGGCTCGGCTTGATCGCGCTCTTCTCGGTCGAGCGCCTGCTCTTCGAACACCCTGTACGTCAGACCTGCACAGTGGTGCCGCTTGTGGCTGCGGTCATGGCAATCGTCGCCGCAGCTCCGGGCCCGCGACCGGATATGGCCGTTGGTTTGACAATCATGCTGCCGCTGTTTTTCGCTGCGGTCCTGTTGGGTTTGCCCGTCAGCTTTTCCATGCTGCTCGGCTCACTGTTCTTTCTTCAGATCACGGACGTCGCGCCCCTGATCGCCGTGGCACAAAATACCGTCGACGGCACCAGCAATTTCATCCTGCTGACGCTGCCATTCTTCATTTGGGCTGGGCTGATCATGGAGAAAGGCGGGATCAGCCTGCGGCTGGTCCGTTTTGCGATGGCGCTGGTCGGCCACCTGCGCGGAGGACTGCTACAAGTCGTGGTCGTCACCATCTACCTGGTCTCGGGCATTTCGGGTTCGAAGGCGGCGGACGTTGTCGCTGTCGGATCGGTGTTGCGGCGCGAACTCAAGCGGCAGGGCTATCGTCCCGAGGAAGGCGCTGCCGTGTTGGCGGCGGCAGGGGCAATGTCCGAGACGATCCCACCCAGCATCGCCATGCTGGTTCTCGGCTCAGTGACCCCGATCTCCATCGGGACACTGTTCATCGCAGGTCTGCTGCCGGCGGCCGTCATCGCACTGTTCCTGATGGTCGCCATCTACTTTTTCGCATGGCGTCGCGGGACCCCACGCGCTCCGCGCGCCAGTCTCGGTGAGGTGGTACGGGCGACCGGAAGCGCAGTCCTGCCTCTGATCATGCCCGTGATTATGATTGTCGGCATCAAGTTCGGATATGCGACTCCGACAGAAGTGTCCGCCGTCGCTGTGTTCTACGGCCTCGCCCTCTCTATCTTCGTCTACCGCAGCATCGGCTTCGCCAACTTCTTTGCGATTGCCGTCGAATGCGGCCTGCTTGCGGGCATGGTGCTGTTCATAATCGCATGCGCGGGTTCGTTTGCGTGGACGCTGACTGCCGCCAATCTGCCTGCGGTGCTCATTCACCTCCTGCATGCCGTCGGCGACAGCCCGACCTTTTTCCTCATCGGCTCGCTGATCCTGCTGATTGCGATCGGGTCGCTTCTGGAGGGTCTGCCGGTTCTCATCATTCTTGGCCCTCTCCTGCTACCTATCGCCGCGCAGCTGGGAATCGACAGCATCCACTATGCGATGGTGATGCTGCTGGCGATGGGGATCGGCATCTTCATCCCGCCGATCGGAATCTGCTTCTACATTTCGTGCGCCGTCGCTGAGGCGAACGTCGAGGCGACCTCCAAGGCGATGGTGCCTTATCTAATCGTGTTGATCGCCGGCGTGCTGGCGGTCGCCTTCGTGCCGTGGTTCACCCATATAGTGCCCTATTTGGTCGAAGGGCACTGAGTGCATTTCCCTGCGAAGAACAGATGGTTTCGGTGGAAATCCGGCCGCTCTGCCTTGGCCCCGCCATGCGACATAGATCGGCGGCGATGTCGAACGGGCGCCGTCGTTCGAATGCGCTCTGCCGAACGCGGCTGAGCGCAGACAAACGGCAGTGCCGTGGGGATCAACTCTAAGGAGGTCCGTAGCTAATAGGCTAGCGCGAAATCTCCCTCCCGCTTGATCGCGGTGAACTCCGGAAATTGCGCCGACCATGCCGTGGCTTTGGCCCTGGTGAGCTGATTGAGGCTTTCGAGCACCTTCACGCCATCTTGGCGCAGGCTCGCGGCCACCGCTGCGCGGTCGGGGAAATGGCGCAGCACGGCATCGAGCCAGATGGTGCGGCCAGCCAGAAAGCCGCCGGCGCCGGCCGCATAGGCGTAGTCGAGCACACGCTCGAATTTGTCCGGTGCCGCGCCGCCGGACAACAGCACCCAGGGAATGCGCCGCTCTCCGCAGATCTCACCGATGGCGTCGAACTCGCCCTGCGCGGCTTGCGCTGCGGCGCTGCCGTCGCGCGGCGGCAGGCTCTTGGCGGCGAGCGGGCTCTCCAGCTTCATAAGGTCCACGCCATATTCCGGCTTTGCAAATTCGCGCACGCTGTCGATGACGAGCTGCGGCAGCTTGCCCGGGGATTCCACATAATCGGCGGTATGGTTGGCGCTGCCGAGGAAGGGATAAACCAGAAGCTCGAGCACATACGGAATGTCGAAGCGCGCGCAATCCGCGCCGATCTCGCGCACGAAGTTCCTTTGATGCTCGAGAACCGCCTTGTCCGCATCCGGCCGATACCAGGCCAGCACCTTCACCGCATCGCCGCCGATGGCACGAATTTTCTCCACGCCCCAATTCGCAATGGCGCGGGACTTGCGGCCGCCCGGCGTGTCCTCCACCCGGTGCTCCTCCAAGGTGACGATCAAGCCGCAACGCGGCGGCAACAGATCGATCGCGGCAGGAACTGCGAAATTCGGATCGAACAGCATGGAGCTGCAATGGGGCGCAAGCGCCTCGACCAGCAGCCGCTTCGCCGCGGTGACGTCGGCATATTCGACCTGATCCCTGGTGATGCCCCTGGCCTGCGCGATCGCCTCGAATAGCGGCGGCCGCTGGTCGAGCGCGACCATGCAGAAATGTCCGTCGCCGTCGGCAAGCCGCGATAGGCCCCGGTTCTTTCCAATCGTTCTCATTTATCAGGTCCTCATGAATGCGAGACAATCGTCGATGAAGGGAATGGCGGCCCGCCCCCCGGCGCGGGTGCATTTCAACGCGGCCGCGGCTGAGGCAAATGTCATGGCATCGCGCACGGCCAGTCCGCCGCCGATCGCCAAGGCATAGGCGCCATGATAGACATCGCCGGCACCGCTGGTGTCGATCGCCGCCACCGGAAATGCGGAGCGCGATTGCAAGGTCCCGTCCTGGTACCAGCTCACCCCGTCGCGGCCGCGCGTCGCCGCGACCACCCGACAGCCAAAATGAGTGATACGTTCGAGTGAGTCATCGCCAGCGGAGCCGGCATAGTTCTTCAGCGCCGGTTCGGAGAACACGGCATGATCCGTCAGCGGCAGCAGTTGCTCGAACACGTCCCGATCGGCCATGTCGGCGTCGAGAACTGTCGGGATTCCGAGGCGCCGCGCCTTGGAAAACAGCGCCACCGCTCCCTCCACCCAGCGCGGATCGGCGAGAACAGCGGCGGTATCAGCGACTTCATCGAGCGGCAGCCAGTCCGCGTCCGTCGGGAAGCGGCCGCGAAAATTTACGATCTGGCGCTCGCCGGAGGCATCGACGATCACGCCGGACACTGACGAACGACCATCGGGAAACAGCCGGAAATTTCTGAGGTCGATGCCCTCTCGCGATAGCGCCGTGCGCATCTCATGTCCCGCTGCATCCTCGCCGGCGCGCCCCCAAAAGGCAGCGGCGCCGCCGAGCCGGGCCACGCTCACAGCCGCGTTCGCGGCCATGCCGCCGCCAGCGGTCGTATATTCGGTGGCCTTGATCTTCTCACTGCCGCCCGCGAACGGCTGCTCGACTTGCCAGATCTGGTCGAGCGCCGACAGGCCGAGGCAGATGATGCGGATGCCTTTTGCCCGCGCGGCAAATTGCGACCACGCGATCCCCTCGCTTGCAATCTCACCCGTCGTCACGACAGCACGCGCCCCTGCTCGCTGTCGAACAGATGCGTCTTGCCTGGTTCGGGGCGCAAATGGAGACTGTCACCGACTCGAGGCCGCAAGCCGGGATCGACCCGCGCGATGGCGGAAGCACCCGCAAGCTCGAAATGCACCAGGGTATCCGAACCGAGCGGCTCGACCAGTTTCACCGTCACCGCGAGGGCGCCGGACGGATCAGGCGCAACCGCGAAATGCTCAGGACGGATGCCGAGCACCGCCTTGCCGCCGGCGCCCTTCAGCCGCGCCTGACTCGAGCCGTTCAGTCCGATCGCGGTGCCGTCGTGAGTCAGCACCACCTTTTCGCCGCGCAGTTCGACCGGAAAGAAGTTCATGGTCGGCGAGCCGATAAATCCGGCCACGAATTGGTTGGCGGGACGCTCATAGACGGCTTCCGGCGCGTCATATTGCTGCACGGTGCCGCCCTGCAGCACCACGATGCGGTCGGCCATGGTCATGGCCTCGACCTGGTCGTGGGTGACGAAAACCATGGTGGTCTTGAGCTCCTGCGACAGCGCCTTGATTTCGGCGCGCACCTGCGCACGCAGTTTGGCGTCGAGATTGGAGAGCGGCTCGTCGAACAGGAAGGCCTTTGGGTTGCGCACGATGGCGCGCCCCATCGCGACGCGCTGCCGCTGGCCGCCCGACAATTCCTTCGGCTTGCGATCGAGATAGGGCTCGATATGCAACAAAGCCGCCGCCCGCTTCACCCGCGCATCGATCTCCGCTTTCGGCACCCCGCGCAATTCCAGCGCGAACGACATGTTCTCGTAGACGCGCATATGCGGATAAAGCGCGTAATCCTGGAACACCATCGCGATGTCGCGCCGCGCCGCCGGAACGCCGTTGACGCGGTTGTCGCCGATATAGAGCTCGCCCGCGCTGATCGGCTCGAGCCCCGCGATGATGCGCAACAGGGTCGACTTGCCGCAGCCGGACGGGCCGACGAACACGACGAACTCGTGATCGGCGATCTCCAGATTGAGATCGGGGATCACGGTGTAATTGCCGTAGCGCTTGACGAGGTTGCGGATCGAGATCGAGGCCATGCGGTTCAATCCAATGCCAGCACGGGTTTGATCAGCTCGCCCCGCGCGAAGCGGGCGAAATTTTCCGGCAGCGCCGCGAGGCCGAATTCGCCGTCGACGAGCTGCCGATATTCTTCCTTGTAGCGGCGCAACAGCTCGATGTTCGGCACGAAGTCGGCAATCGGAAAATAGAAGGTGCGGATCATGTAGAAGTCCTTGCGCCGGAACACCGGACCTTCGGCAATGGTCCAAGGCGCGGCATTCTCGCCGACAAGGACGAGTGCGCCATGCGGCAGCACCACCTCGATGCCGAGATTGCGCGCCGCATGCGCGCCGGAGCATTCCACGATCAGGGCAAAGCGCTGCGAGCTATCGCCGACAGGATGCGGCTTTGCTCCGAAGGATTGGGCGATCTTCAGCCGTGCCTCGTTCGGATCAGCGACACGAATGTCGTCATAACCAAAACTCTTCAGTGCCAGCACGACGCCGAGACCGACCGGGCCTGCGCCGGTCACCAAGACCGGACCGGCCTCTCGCGGCGGCACGATGCGGCTGACAAAGCGCACAGCGTGGCCCGAGGTGCCGATGACGTCGAGCAGCAGCGGCGCGAGGCTATCCTCGATGTCGTCAGGCACCGGCAAGAGGCAGTTTTCCGGGACAGGCACATATTCGGCGTAACCGCCGGGCCGATTCCAGCCGATCAGGCTGGATACTTCCAGGCACATCTGCGTATCGCCGCGCTTGCAAGCGGCGCAGTGGTCGCAATGCAGGGGGATGTAGACGGCGCAGCGCCTGCCATGCAGGTGATGGCCCGGCTGCTCGACCACACCGAAGATCTCGTGACCTGCCGTGAACGCCGCACCCTTGTGCCAGAGTTTGAAGTCGGAGCCGCACAGCGCGGTGCGCGAGACACGCACCAGCACCTCGCCTTCTCCGACGTCGGGTATGGCGACGCGCTCGATGGTGATGCGCTCATGGCCGTGGAAAACCGCGCCATTCATGATCGAATTGGGAGACGTCAAGACAGTCATCGAATTCCACCTAACCTTTCACCGCGCCGAGCGTCAGGCCCGCGACCAGCCAGCGCTGCACCAGCGTGGCGAGCACGAGCGGCGGCAGCGCGATCAGCGTGGCAGCCGCCATCAACGCGCCCCAATCGGTCGAGCCCTCGCCGACGAAATTGAAGGCCGCCGCAATCAACGTCTTGGTGTCGCCGTTCGACAGCACGAGCGCGAACAGGAAATAGTTCCAGGAGAACACAAAGGCGAGGATCGCCGCGACCACGATCCCCGAACCGACCAGCGGCAGCGCGATCCGCCACAGGATGCGCGTAACGCTGCAGCCGTCGACCTGCGCCGCCTCGAACACGCTGCGCGGAATATTGTCGAAGGAGGGCAACAATATCCAGATCACGATCGGCAGCGTAATCACGGCATGGCTCAGGATCAGCGCGGTGTAGGAGCCGATTAACCCGACCTGCCGGAACATGACGTACCACGGCAACAGGAACAGCGTGCCGGGCGCCATGCGCGCCGCCAGGGTCAGGACCGCCGGCCAGGAAATCCGGGTCCATGACACCGCGAACGCGGCGGGAATGCCGAAGATCAGCCCGAGCCCGGCGGAGCCGATGGTCACGATCAGGCTGTTCACCGCATAGGAGAAGAACGGCGTAGTCTTGATCAGATTGCTGTAGTTCTCGGTCGTTGGCGAAAAGATCAGGGTCGGCGGATAGGCTGTGACCGCGAATGACGGCTTGAAGGACGACAGCACCATCCACGCGACCGGCGCCATGATGATGAAGCCGGCAGCTACGAGTTGCAGCGTGTTCAGGCGGCGCAGGACGGTATCGCTAACGGGCATGCTGGTCATCGCCGCTTCCTCACCACGCCACCGCGTTGCGCAGGCGGTTGAACGCCAGCACCGCTCCGAACACAATCGCGGTCAGGGTCAGCATCAGCGCAGAGGCATAGCCGATGTTGAAGAACTCGAACCCGACCCGGAAGCCGTAGATGTTGAGCGTGTTGGAGGCGTTGCCCGGACCGCCCTGGGTGGTGATGTAGATGATGTCGAAGAAACGCAACAGGTCGACGCTGCGCAGGATGGTCGCTGTGACGATGGTCGGCAACAGCAGCGGCAGGGTGATGCGCTGGAACGTCTTGAATGGCGAAGCACCGTCGATTTGCGCCGCTTCGTAGACGCTCGGCGGCAGCGACTGCAGCCCCCCTAGTACGATCAGCGCGACATAAGGCGTCCATTGCCAGCTATCGATCAGCGCGACCGTCGGAATGACAAAGGTCGGCGAGGCCAGCCAGTCCGACGGCGGCAGGCCGAGGGAGGTCAAGATGTAGTTCGCGGCCCCGATCGAAGGGTCGAGGATTACGAGCCACATCATGCCGGCGACCACCGGCGGCATCATGAAAGGCGAGATGAACAGCGAGCGGACGATCCCCGACAGCCGCTTGGCGTGAAACAACACCAGCGCCAGCCAGACGCCGAACACGAGCTGCAGCACCAGCGAGAGCAGATAGAGCGCCAGCGTGACCCACAGACCGTGCCAGAACTCATTGTCGGAAATCAGATGAGCATAGTTGCCAAGCCCAACAAAGGACTGCTTGCCGGTGGACGAAAAGCTCTGGAACGACAGCCATACGGTGTAGATGACCGGAAAGGCAATCATGCCAACCGTAAACAACACCGCCGGCGCCGAGAGCGCGGCCAATTCCAGCCGCTGCCGGTCCTGTCCGAACGTTTCGGCAGGCTTTCGGATCGCTGGGCTTTCGAGTGCAACCATATCAATACACGCCTCGGCCGCCGCATGCGCAAGCGGCCGAGGTCCTTGCTCCGCTATTTCTGCGCGATCAGCGCGTCGAGCGCCTTGTCCGCATCGGCGCAGGCCTGATCGACCGTCTTCTCCTTCAGTATCAGGCTCTGCACCGCCTGACCGATGAACTCGCGCGATTGCGGGTTGGCGACGATGGGATAGCCGACCTCGGAAGTGCCTTTCGACGCCAGCACGTCAAGCGCGGCCTGCCACTCTTTGCGCACCGGCTGCTCATTGATCCATTTCCGATACGTAGGATCGTCGGCGACCGAGGAGCGCGGCGGCGCGATGCCCTGCACCGCCATCAGCTTCTGCACGGCCGGGCTCGTCGCCCATTGCACGAAATACCAGGCAGCGTCCGGCTGCTTGCTGTAGGCGGAAACGGCGATGCCCCAGCCGATCGTGGTCGGGACCTGGCCGCCGTCGCCCGGAGGCAGTGGGATCAGCCCGGTGTCCTTCAGCCGTGCGCCGCCTTCCATCACGGTGGGCAGTTCGTTGGAAGCTTCAAAGTCCATCGCTGCGCGCCCGGCGCGATAGAGCGCCGATATCTGCGGGAAGCTGTAATTGACCACCCCGGGCGGGCCGTAGGCGCGCAATAGATGGCTGTAGGTATCGAGCGCCGCCTTGTCCTTGGGCGTGCACAGCGCGGACTTGCCGTTCACCATGTAGCTGCCGCCCATGTTGTGCAGAAAATTGGAGAAGGTATAGGGCAGCGCCGGCTTCAGCCCGCGCGAGACGAAGGGCGTGATGCTGGGATCGCAGGCCTTGATCTTCTTTGCGGCGGCCTCGATATCGCCGATGGTCTTGGGCTGATCGACGCCGCATTTCTTGAAAATGTCGGTGCGGTAGTAGAGAACCGGCCCTTCGATATTCATCGGCATGCTGGTGAGCTTGCCGTTATAGGTCGCCGCTTTCAGCAGCGCCTGGCTCAGCCCGGCATAATCGTAATCGGGCGCGACCTCGTTCTTGGTCATGGGCGTGAGATCCGCGTACCATCCGGCCGCGGCAAACTGGGCACCTTCCCGCGACGGCAACGTCATGAACACGTCAGCCTCGTCGCTATGCGCGTTCATCACCGTGACCAGGCGCTGGCGCATCTGCTGCTCCTGGTACATATCGACCTTGAGCGTGATGCCGGTGAGTTTTTCGAAATCCGCCTTATGCTTGAGCAGCGTCTGCGACACCGGATTGTTGTTGGCGAGAAAGCTGACGGTCTTGCCCTGGAATTTCTTCCAATCGAAATCGGCTGCATGCGCAGCCGAGACGATCGCGCTGGCCGTGATGATTGAGAGCGTAAGGCCCGCTGCAACGGACTTGGCTGTCATTTAGATTCCTCCCTTGTCAACGCGTCGCCGCCCTGGCCGCCTTGGCCGGCCAATTTCGAAACGCGTCCGGCTTGGCCGGCCATTTCCTGAAAACGGTTACACACTAGATCGCAAGACGGCGGTGTCAAGACAGCCAAATGGTGTGACTCTCTTGACGAATTTGGATAGACAATCCACAAACTAGGGATCATTATTCCTTGTAACGTTACATTCGGGCATTTGTTGACCGCAAATGACATTGACGGGCGAAAGAGCGTCCAAACAGGGTATCCGCGCTGTCGCCGCACAGGCGGGCGTGTCGATCGCCTCCGTCTCACGCGCCCTCAACAATCCGGAATCGGTGAGCGCCGCTCTGCGTGCGCGTATCGCGCAGGCGGTGGAGAGGGTCGGCTACATCCCGCACGCGCCCGCCCGCGCGCTGTCCTCGCGCCGCTCGCGCACGTTGGGCGCGATCGTGCCGACCATCGACAACACCATGTTCGCGCGCGGCATCGCCGCCTTGCAGAGTTATTTGTCGTCGGTGGGGTACATGCTGTTCCTCACCACCTCCGGCTACGATCTCGAAGTGGAACTGCAGCAGGCGCGCAGCCTCATCGGCCGCGGCGTCGACGGGCTGGTGCTGCGCGGCGATTGCCATCATGACGGCTTGCGCAAGGTGCTTGCCGACACCGCAATTCCCTTCATCAATGTCGGCGTCTACCGGCCCGATCGCCCCTACCCTTGCGTCGGCGCGGACAATGAAGGCGCGGCCCATCGCGCCGCCTCGCATGTGATCGAGCTTGGGCACACGCGGATCGGCATCGTGTCCGCACTCCAACGCAACAATGACCGGGCCAGCGCCCGCGTCGCCGGCTTTCATCGCGCGCTTGCCGAGAACAACCTGCCAATCCAGCCCGATTGGCATGTGGAGGTGCCCTACACGCTCGACGATGCGCGCGAGGCGGCGCGGTATCTGATGGGCCTCAAGGAACGGCCGACCGCCGTCGTCTGCGGTAACGACGTCATTGCCTATGGCGTGCTCCTGGAAGCCGAACGCTCCGGCTTCGCCGTACCGCGCGATCTTTCGGTGGTCGGCTTCGACGATCTGGACTGGAGCCGCCATCTGCGCCCGAGTTTGACGACGATCCAGGTGCCGACGGCGGCGACCTGGCAGCGGGCCGGCGAATATCTCGTCCGTCATCTTTCGGGTGAGCAGACCATCATGCATCACGAGGTGGATTATTCGCTGATCGTGCGCGAGTCCACCGCGCCGCCGTCCCGACCTTCCAAACAAGACAGGTGATTTGTGACCCCTCCCTCTTTCTCGCTCGCACCCGGCTTCCATGCGGTGGTAATCGGTGGCGCCGGTGACATCGGCGCGGCGATCACCAATCTGTTCTGCGATCTCGGCGCAAGCGTGACCGCGACCGGTGTCAACGACGCGGATATCGCCCGTACCCCGCTCAAGCCGCGCGAAGGATTGATGCTCGCGCCGCTCGATGTCACCGACGATGCCGCGGTTCAAGCATTGGCGGGCCGGCATGAACGTGTCGACGCGCTGATCAATTGCGCCGGCATTCTGGCCCGCGACAAGGAGTACGAAATCGAGACGTTTACAAAAGTGCTCGACGTCAACCTTACCGGAACGTTCCGCACCTGCACCGCCTTTCGCCCGGCATTGGCGCGGAGCAAGGGCTCGATCGTCAATATCGCCTCGATGAACGCGACGCTGGCGCTGGCGCGCATTCCCGCCTATTGCGCGAGCAAGGGCGGCGTTGTGATGCTGACGAAGGCCTTAGCCCTCGCTTGGGCGGAAGAAGGAATCCGCGTCAATGCGGTGGCGCCCGGTTATGTCGAGACCGCGATCAACGCGGCCGGGCGCACCGACCGCGCACACTACCAGCGCATCGCCGACCGTACCGCCTTCAAACGCTGGGGCCAGCCGGAAGAGATCGCCGGGGCGGTTGCTTTTCTCTGCATGCCGGCTTCGCAATATGCGACTGGCACGGTGGTCGCGGTCGACGGCGGTTTCCTGGCGGGATGAGGAGATTTGCCAGGGCCTGCCGGCGCACGCTCTTGGCGGCCAGTCCGCCGAGAGGGTTCACACCTCCCGTTGCGTTCGCATATCCGGTCCCTCCGCCAGAATCTCGTCCAGCACCAGCGGCGCTTCCTTCTGTATCAACCACTCGGAACGGGCCGCGGCGCGGCGCAGGCCGTGCTCGCTGATCGGCAGCCGCAGCCGCTCCAGAAGCTCCTGCATCTCGCGCTGCGCTGCCAGATGGGCGTCCTTGAGACAGCCTCCGGCGGTGACCTCGTCCGCCGCGTCGAAGGCAGTCAGCCCCAAGGGGAAGAACTGCCGGTACACCGCGCGCTCGGCACATCCCTCAGCATCCCTGAAGCCGACGCGCAGGCCGAGTTCGACGAGATCGTGCTTGACCAGCGAGTGCTCGCAGGCGCGATTGCGGACCACGATCCAGTCGATAAAGCCCGGATCGAGCTGCCGCCTACTCTTGCGCGCCGCACAAACCATCGCCGCGTAATGGCCGGTTCCCGTGATCTCATGCGTGACGGGATCGATCAGGCCGAGCGCGCAGAGATCGAGGAAGCTGTCCTGCAGCGGGGTCACGATCGTGTCAGCGGCCAAATGCGCCACGCGCATCAGATAGCTGTCGTGCGAGGGCGTATCGATCACCAGGAAATCGCAGAAGCGTTCAAAGCGGGCAATCGCTTCTTCCAACCAGTCGAGTTCCCTGGCTTCGTTCTCATCGGCCCGCATACCCGGGGCGGTGGCGATGTGCCGGTGCAGCGGAATTTCCAGTTCAATATGAAGGTGGTTCGCCCAGATGCGGCGGTTTTCGACATAGCACGTCAAGCTGCGCTGGTCGGCGTCGAGGTCAAGCGTCCCGACCTTGTGCTCCGCCTTCAAGAGGCCGACGGCCACGTGCATCGCTAGCGTCGTCTTGCCCGAGCCGCCTTTCCCGTTCCCGACTACGATGACGTGCGGTGCACTCCGCAGCGGGCGAAGCGCTCCGTGTTGCATCTGACACTCCAGCGCTTTGCGAGGTATCGTTCACTAATACGCCCTCGGCACGCGCCGTTCCAGAGCATGCAGGACGAGAACGTAACGGCGGCAACACATCCTTGTGACTCGGCTGCTGACCGAGCCGGCTCCGCGTTCGCGAGCGCTGGCGGGATCGCTATTGCGACGGGACGTTGCGCTGCAGATCTTCCAGCCATGCCGCGGCGTTGCCGTCCGATGGGGCGCGCCAGTCGCCGCGCGGCGACAGCGATCCGCCTGCGGATACCTTCGGGCCGTTTGGCAATGCGGAGCGCTTGAATTGGCTGAAGGCAAAGAAGCGCCGCAGGAACACTTCCAACCAACGGCGAATATCCGGCAGCCCATAGGCGCGGCGCTGGTCGGTCGGGAAGCCCGGTGGCCACTGCCCTGCCGAAAGATCATGCCAGGCGTGCCAGGCCAGAAACGCGATCTTCGAGGGACGAAATCCGTAACGCAGTGTGTAGAACAGATTGAAGTCCTGCAGCTCATAGGGGCCGATCGCGGCCTCCGTGCTCTGCGGCTTCTCGCCTGCTGCCGTCGGCACGAGCTCGGGGGAGATTTCCGCCGCAAGGATCGCACCCAGCGTGTCGCCGACTTCGGTGCTGAACTGCCGCGAATTGATCGACCAGCGGATCAGATGCTGGATCAGCGTTTTCGGCACGCCCGC
>Ga0134125_10001418_pt1 | contig 29434 bp, 27 predicted proteins | sample KB31751_FD_96464 | JGI IMG/M metagenome (GOLD analysis project Ga0134125, IMG submission 96464) | Terrestrial soil microbial communities with excess Nitrogen fertilizer from Kellogg Biological Station, Michigan, USA - KB3-175-1 | ecosystem: Environmental > Terrestrial > Soil > Unclassified ... | reverse complement strand
TGGGGAGTTGGGCATTGGGGTATCTTCCCGAGGCGCCACCGTGGCGCCATGAGGGAACTTTACTCCTCCTAGATACCCGAATTCAAGACCTGGGGCCGTCTGGCTTGGTCTGACAAAGTAGAATTAAGCAGCCGCTGCTCAGGGCTCCGAACGGAACTCGACCGGCAGTGCTGTCTCCTGCGCGGCCCCAGATTTCGTCTCCACCCGGTACGCCGTAACCCCCGGACGCGAAGCGACGACGCCTCGGATGTCGTCGTCCACGAAATGGACGGCGGCGCCGTCGTCGATGGCGAGCCCCGGCAAGAGCACGCCCGTGCGGACGAGGCGGTGATAGGTGGGGCGCCGCTCGGGATCGCCGTCATAGTGGGGGCAGGCGCTCCCCATGAGGAGCCCGAGGCAGTCGAGGGGACGCAGGTCGCCTTCGAAGGAGTCCGTCAAGCCCTGCTCGAACCAGCAGATGGCCCCGGCGCTCAAGCCGGCGAGGACGACGCCCGCCTCCCAGGCCTCGCGCAGGATCTCGGGCATCCCCCACTCACGCCACACGCCCAGCATGCTCTTGGTGTTGCCGCCGCCGACGTAGATCACGTCCTGGTTCAGCAAGTGCTCCCGGAGGTCCGGGGTCCGGCGGAAGAACATCAGATGAGAGGGCTGGCAGGAGAGCCCCGAAAACGCCTCATAGAACCGCATCGCGTAGGAGTCCACGTCGCCGCTCGCGGTGGGCAAGAAAGAGACGCGAGGCATCGCCACGCCGGCCTGGGCCAGCACATACCGGTCCAGCGTCAGATTCTCCGGCTCCATGGAGAACCCGCCGCCTCCCATCGCGATGATCTGTCGTGGTTTGGTGGGCACCGCTTTTATCGGCCTCCTCCGCCTATCCCAGGGCGATGCCTGAGTTGGGTAACGCCAGTTATGCTCCTACTATGGCGTAGGTGCATGGCTGCAAAGTCGCGAGCGCTTCTTCCAGCAGTGGGATAAGTGGTAGCAGGTGGGGCAGTTCGTTCGAATGCGCAGAGAGCACGACAACTGAGAGTGGCAACGTGGCAAGGTTCTGTTGGTAGGGAAGATTCTTGTCCGCGGTCAGGAAGGCGTCGAACTGCTGCTGCGAAGCAAGCACCAGGAGCTTGCCGTTCTTTACACCTCCCCAACCCATCTCGACCACGGTCTTGACGGAGTGGCCAGGCAAGGAGCGCCGGAGACGACTTGGCAACGACTCGTCAAGCAGCAGCCGCATCGGCGAACAGCCTCGCTCGTGCGGCTTCCAGAACCGCTACAGCCGTTTCTCGCCTTACAGACGGAAAGTCTTCGAGAAACTCATCCAAAGAGGAGCTGCCTTCGAGATAGTCGAAGAGGTTCTGTACGGGGACACGGGTACCCGTGAAGCATAGAGCTCCGCTCATCACTTCGGGATCGCGGCTGACCAAGATTGCGTTCATCAATACCTCCAGCGGATGAATTGTACCGTATCTTGGCGAAGGCACTGCCGCCGTTCGCGATGGGCAAGATTCTCCGGCTCCATGGAAAACCCGCCGCTGCCCATCGCAATGATCTGTCGTGGTTTGGTGGGCATCGGATTACCTCTCGGGTTCGTCTGGAGGTTACTGTATCAACGAGAGGGAAGACTACTGGAGGATCTGAAACCATGGCGATTCGCATCGTTCGATTGGGGACACCCCGCGATCCTGAGGAAGGATTGCGCATCGGCACCGTCCGCAGGCCGCCGCGCGGTGTGCGCAAGGAGGATTATGCCGCGCGGGATTATTACGACACCTGGCTGCCGGAGCTGTCCCCGAGCCAGGAACTCGTGTCCTGGGCGCTCGCGGAGCCTTGGACGCCAAAGCGCTGGGCCGTTTTCGAGCGGCGGTACCGGCAAGAGATGCGCGAGCCGGCAGCCCAGCGCCTCGTCGCCCTGCTGGGCGCGCTCTCTTCACAGACGAATTTCTCCGTGGGCTGCTACTGCGAAGACGAGACCCATTGCCATCGATCCCTCTTGAAGAGACTCTTGATCGAACAGGGCGCGGAGGTCGTCTGAAGTAGACTCACAGTTGCGAAGGAAGCAAGAGGGAAAGGTCCCTGGCAGCGGGTTCATCAACGAGGAAGGGAGATCACCATGAAGATCAGCGCGCGCAATGTGTTGAAGGGGCGTGTCAAGCAGCTCACGGAAGGAGCGGTGAACACGGAGGTGGTCGTCGAGCTGGTCGATGGAGTGGAGATAGTCTCCATCATCACGAAGAGCAGCGCGGAGAGCCTGGGCCTGGAAGAGGGCAAAGAGGTCTATGCCGTCATCAAAGCCTCCGACGTCATGATTGGCCTCGGGTAAGGCCGGCCCCCTTTCGGAGGCCGGGTGGCGGCGCAGATGAGACGGAAGCGGGCGGAGTCGGGTCGGTCAGGGCGCCTTGGGCGCCTCGGTCTGGTGCGCGAGGAGCGCTTCGAGCTTCTGCAGGCGCGCGCCCTGCTCGGCGAGGAGCTGCTTCTGCTGGTCAAGCTCGGCACGCTGCCGGTCCGCCAGATCGCGGAGCGTCCCGATCTCGGCGGTCTGGTTCGTGAGCTTGCCCTCCTGCCGCTGCACCTCGTTCAAGAGCATCAAGTTGATGACATGGTAGCGCACGGTCTGGGCCTGGCCCTTGCCGTCGAACTGGACGAGATCCGGATCGACCTTGGCGACCTCCTCGGCGATCAGGCCATACTGCAGGAGGTGCGAGCCGTCGTCGTAGGGGGCCTTGTAGTGGAAGGTGACGGGGCGCAGTTTCATCAGCAGGCTGCTGGCGCCGGCCATGTCCGCGACGTCCTCCTTGTAGCGCACCGAGGAGGTCAGGGTCCCGAGCTGCCCGTTCGAATCGATGTAGACCTGGACGCCGCTCGCCACCGTGACCCCGCTCACTCCGGCGAGGTAGGCCGCGGTCTGAGTGTTGCCGATCCGGATGGTGTCCGACTCGTTGCCGGGCGCCGAGTTGCCGATGTCGATGTTGTTGCTGCCTGAAGAGATGTTCGAGCCGGCGAAAAAGCCGAGGCCGATGTTGCCCGTCCCGGTGGTGTCCGTCGCCAGGGCGTTCGAGCCCACCGCGGTGTTGCTGCCGGCGGTGGTGAAGAACAGGGCGTTCAAGCCCACCGCCACGTTGTCCCCCGAGGTCGTGTTGCGGCTCATGGCGCTGTTGCCGACGGCGACGTTGCCGCTGCCGGTGGTGTTGGCGGAGAGAGAGCCCGAACCTACCGACGTGTTGACGGAACCCGTCGTCGTAGCGTTCTGGGAGAACGTGCCGAGCGCGGTGTTGGAGCCGCCGCTGGTGCAGACGAGCAGGCTGTTGTAGCCAAGGCCGGTGTTGCTGTTGCCCGAGGTCAGGGCCGCCATGCTGTTGACCCCGACCGCGGTATCCCGGGCGCCGGTCGAAACTCCCGGATTTCCGGCGTTGGTACCAAGGAAGAGGTCGGTCGGCCCCTGGGCCCAGGCCGTGGCGGCGAGGGCGAGCAGGGAAAAACTGGCGAGGACAAGGGAGCAACGGGACGAGTTACCCATGAACAAACCTCCTTCTGGATGCCACCCGCCGCTGAAACCGGAATGGCTGAGAGCGGGAAGCAGGTCCTGAGCGCTTCAAGCTCTGCGACATTACCATGTCGTCGCTCGGTCGCCCGTCCTGGCCTACGACCCGGCGGACCGTGCAGGATGGCGGGCCGGTCGCCGCCGGCCCGCGGTGGCACGAGGTTATCCTTGGCGTTTGCACTCCCCCTTGGCGATCAAGTTGGAGATGAAGTAGAAGTGCTCTGAGTCGGGAGGGAAGGTACCGAGCTTTTTGCGTAACACCTGGAGGCAATTGTTGGTTTCGTCCATGCCGGCCCGGAAGACGTTGCCCGCGCCGAACGACCACGGCGTGCCTCCCGCGGGGTCCGGAAGCTTGATGTCATAGAACAGTCGGCCGACAATGGCTTGGCTGTGCTCTTTGGTGGCCCGAAATTCCACCCTCAGGGCCAAGTCGGCAGCGAAAGTTCCGCCCCGGTTTCCCGTCTTGGTGATCTTCATCGGTGTGATCGGCTGCTTACCCTTGGCGAGCCGCGCCGTCCAGTTCAACTTGCCGCAAGGAGTGTCGCTCGGCGCTTCACTGGTGAGCGACAGCGCTTTGAATTGCACGCGGGTCGACCCGGTGCCCGCTTTGTCGAGCTTGGCGTCAGTCAGCCGGGCGACCGCGGAATCCCAATCCGAGCCGTAGGTCGGGACGCCCTTCAGGGACACCTTGTGGTCCCAGCCGGGGTCCGGCTTTTTGTGGCACAGGGCTTCGACGTCCCCGTCCGGGAACGTGAACTTGCTGCCGTTGGCCGGCGTCCGCCAGTAGTCGGTGCCTTTCCGAATGACCTGGCCCGCGACCGGGACAGCCGCCAGGATGGCGGCCAAGATCGACAGGGCCGTCGCACGCACGAGAAATCTGGTCATGACTGTAGTCTCCCTAAATTGGTTTCGAATCCACAGCTTCGAGTTAGGGCCGACGCAGCGCGGGCCCGGCGGCCCGCGGGCAGCCGTAGGGGTAGGACTCAGGGATTTCACCGGAGCTCCTCCGTCGCGACCGGCGCGAGATGCGGCCGCATACCGGCCCGGCGACGGGGAAACGCCGCGAGCAGCGCTCCCGAGCTGGTGAGGGTGAGCAGGCAGGCGCTCGACAAGGCGAGCGCCACGAGCAGCCCGAGCCAGCGGTTGGTGGGGACCTGGGAAAACACCAGCAATCCGAAGCCGAGGGAAATCGCCAGCGAGTCGATCAGGATCGACGGCCCGGCCGCGGCGCTCGCCGCCAGACCGGGCCGGGGACAGCCGGCGTTTTCGGACTCCTGGAACCGCTCGAAGAAGTGAATGCTGTAATCGATGCCGATGCCGAGGGTCACGGCGCAGAACATCGAGGTGGCCACGCCGAGGGGGATGCCCAGCCAGCCCATGATGCCGAAGGTCGTGGCCACGGCCACGGCACTGGGTGCGATGCAGACCAGTCCCGCGCGCAGGGAGCGGAAGAGCAGCGCCACGATCAGCAGGTTGCCGGCGACGGCGAGGAGGAGCGAGCCGATCTGGCTGCGGACGATCGCCGGGATCATGGCCTGGGACACGGCGACGTCGCCGGCGAAGTCGACACGGCCGTGGGCGGGGGCCAGCTCTCTACGTTCGAGCTCGCGGATGGCCGCCATGAGCCGGGAGGTCTCCCGGTAGTTGGCCGCCTTGAGCAGGAGAGTCACGACGGTGCTCTGAAAGCCATCGTCGATCAGCTCGCGGCGGCGGGCCTCGCCGCGGACGTTGGCGATGCGGCGGACATAGAGGTAGATCCAGGCGGGGTCGTCGACGATCTCCCGGAACTCCTCGTTGCGGCCACCCCAGAGGAAAGCGTTGGTGGAAAGGGTGCCGGCGAGCCCGAAGACGCCGCCGACCTCGGGCCGGGCGCGCAGGGCCTGCTCGAAGCGGCCGACCGCCGCCACCGCGGAGCCCGCGAGCAGGGGGCCGCGGGCCACCGGGAGGACCGGAACCTCGGCGGCGGAAGGATCGAAGGTGACCACGGCGCGCAGGACGTGCGTGCCCGCGAACCGCCGGTCGACCCGCTCCGTGGCCCGGCGCAGGGGGCTGTGCGGCGCGAAGTTGGTGATCCATCCGTCCTGGACCTCGAGGCGGGAAAGCCCCAGCGTCAGCACCGCGGTACTCAGAGCGAGAACGGGCAGGACAAGCCGCGGCCGCGTGCCCAGGACCATTGCCAGGCGGGCGAGCCGCGACCTCTCTCCGGTCGCGCCGGCAGCGGGGATGGCGGCCGGCCGCAGGGCGAGGATGGCCGGCGTCGCCACCATCGCCCAGACCAGGCAGAACAGCACCCCGATCCCCGTGAACAGCCCGAAGCTCCACACCGGCCGGATCGCCGAGGTGAGGAACGAAAGGAACCCGATGGCGGTGGTCAGCGAGGTCAGGACGATCGGCCGGCCGAGCTCCGCCAAGGTCTGGCGGAGCGCCTCGGCGGGAGGCTGACCAGCGGGCCTGTGACGGTAGCGCCAGAGGAGGTGGATCTCGTCCGAGAGCCCGACCGTGGTCAAGAGCACGGGGATCACGGCGGTGGTCAGGTAGACCGGCTGCCCGCACCAGCCGAGCAGGCCGAAGGTGAAGATCTGGGCGGCGCCGACTTTCACGAGGCCGAGGAAGACTCCCCAGACACGGCCGCAGGCCACCCAGAGGATGGCCGCGATCACTACCAGGGCGAGGGGAACCAGCAGGCTGAGATCGGCGAGGACGTGCTCGCCCAGGAGTGCTTCGGCCGCGGGTGCTCCCACCACCGAGACGCGGTCCGACGCGGTCTCGTACCGGCGGGCCGTGGCGGCGACCCTGTGGTAGAGCGCGGCGCGGTCGACGGCCTCGCCGAATCTCCCGCCGGTGGCCCCGGGGACACCCACGAGGATGGCTGTGGCCCGGTGATCGAAGGAGACCAGGGTACCGTGGAGGAGGTCGATCGCATCGACGTCCTCGCGGACCTCGGCGAGGCGCTCCGGGGTCCGCGGCGGTGGATCGAGGAGAGTCCGGAACCTGGAGCTGCCGGGATAGAAACGGCCGCTGACCTCGGTCGCGAGGCTCTGTACGGAGTCCGCCCCGATCCAGGGCAAGGCCGCGACGTCCCGGGTCATTCGCTGCAGCCGGTCGAGAGTGCCGGCGTTGAAGATGCCATCCGGGTGGTTGGTTTCGAGGACGACCAGGAGCGGGTCGCGCAGCCCGAAGAGCCGGCGGGCCGCGCGATCGGTGGCGACGGCCGGATCGTTCGGCGGCACCAGGGCCTCTCCGTCGGTGCGGAGCTTGAGACGGAAGAGCCCCGGCACCATCGCCAGCACCAGGGCCAGCATGACGGCGAGGGCCGCGCGCGGTCTCGCCGCCGAGGCCCACCCCAGCCGAGCTCCCCAGTGAAGCCGGCTTGCCTCCCCGAACTGTGGCGCCGTCGCGGAAAGCCCCATTTTGGGTTCCTTCAGCTAACACTATACGCTCGTTCCCTGCATTGCCGTAATAAACCCTTATAGAACAAAGGGCATGGGACGCCCGGTGGCCCCCAATGAAATGGGCGCTTGCGGTATCTCTCATGTTACGCAATTTTCGTAAATCGGCCTTGCGGGGCCGGCGCCTAGCGGAACAAATCCCCCTGCAGATACTTGAGCCCCGAGTCGCAAAGGATCGTGACCACCCGGCGGCCCGGTCCGAGGGCGCGTGCCCGCTCCAGGGCCGCCCAGACGTTCGAGCCGGAGGTGATCCCGGCGAAGAGACCTTCTTCCACGGCCAGCCGGCGGGCCGTCCGGTAGGCGTCGTCGTCGGTCACGGGGACGATCTCGTCCATGAGGTCGAGCCGGCAGATCGACGGCACGAATCCAGCTCCCATTCCCTCCAGGCGGTGACCGCCGTAGGGTCCCTGGCCTGAGAGGGCGCGGGAGTTGGCGGGCTCGATGGCGAGGCAGCGGACGCCGGGCAGCTCGGCTTTGAACACCTCGGCGTTGCCGGAGAAGCTGCCGCCGGTGCCCACTCCGGTCACGAACTCGTCGAAGCGGCCGTCGAGCGCGCTCAGGATCTCGTGCGCCATCGGGTGGTAGCCCGCCCGATTGTCGGTGTTGTTGAACTGGTCGGTCCAGAAGGTGTTGGGCTCGGCCAGCAGCTCCCTGACTCGCGCCAGGCCAGCCTGGATCAGCTCGGGAGTGACCTTGCGATTGACGCTCGGGATGATCTCGACGGTGGCGCCGAAGGCCCGCATCGTCTGGAGCTTCTCCTCGGAGAAGGCGTCCGAGGAGACGAAGTGCGCCCGATAGCCTCGGGAAGCGCAGACCATGGCGAGCGAGCTGCCGGTGCTGCCGCCGGTGTAGTCCACCACCCGGCCTCCCGGCCGCAGCGCCCCTCGCGCCTCCGCCCCCTCGATCATGGCGAGGGCCATGCGATCCTTCATGCTGCCGGTGGGGTTCGCCCCCTCCCACTTGACGTACACCTCGGCGCTCTCCGGCCCCGGCAGGTGTTCGAGACGAAACAGCGGCGTGTTTCCGATGCGAGTCATGATCTCTCCCTCTGGATTTCATGAAGTGGCTATGGGGACTTTACCGGATGTGGTCCTTGTGACGGCATGGTCTCTCCGCTATAAGTCGGGAGACGTAGGAGAGGAACGACTATGACCTCAGAAACAACTCACCTGGCAAGAATTCTCGAAACCAGCTCCGGTGTCGACGCGGCATACAGGCACTACCCCAAGCGGGTCACGCCGGGCGAACCGCTCGAAACTCCGGGAGCCTTGCTCAAGTGGTATGGGCTCCACGCGGACGACCGGCCCATTCCCGAGGAGGTGACGCGGCTGGCGCGCACCCGGCTCACCACGGCTCCGCCGGAGGCGGGCGGACTGGGCTTCGTGGTGCTTCACCGTTGCGGGACGGACTTCTACTTCCACATCGTCTGCACTTGGCGCAACTCGAACGAGATCTGGCAGACCGTCTTCTACAAGGACGGGGACCGGATGCCGGGCTTCGAGGTCTTCCCGCGGGACGGCGTCCACAAGCCCACGTTCTGCGTCTGGGAGCTGGTGCCGGTTTGGCACGAGCAGAAGGCGTGGGAGCGCTTCCTCCTCTCCTCGCGCGACGAGGCCGCGGCCCAGGCGTGGCTGGCGGACCGCTACGCCGGCCCGGCGTGAGATCAGAGGATGGTTTCCGGGACTCCGAAGCGCTCCCGCAGAGCTTTGCGGATCTCTCCCACCAGAAAGATCGAGCCGCAGGCAACGAGCACCTCGCCGCCCAGGGCCAGTGCACAGTCCAGGGCGTGCAGGGGATCAGGCTCCACGAGGACCCCTTCGCGTCCTCCCAGCAACGGGACGAGCTCGGCGGGGTCTTTCGCCCGCGGGCTCGCCGGGCGGGTGAGGACGACGTGGCGGGCGTGGGCGGCGAGCCGGGGGAGCATCTCGCCATAGTCCTTGTCCGCGAGAACGCCGAAGAGGAGATCGACCGGCTCGCCGAGGCGGCCTAGAAAGCGGGCCAGAACGGTTGCCCCGTCGGCATTGTGGGCGGCGTCCAGGAGGACGCGGCGGCCGCCGGGCAGCAGGATGGGCTCCAGCCTGCCCGGCCAGCGGCAGGCGGCGGCTCCGGCGGCGATGGCCTGGGGGTCCAGACGGTCGAAGCCCTGGCTTGCCAGCGACTCGGCGGCCCGCACGGCGAGGCCCAGGTTCGTCGCCTGATGATCTCCCAGCAGGGCGATCTCCAGCTCATATGCCCGAGTTGGCGTCGCCAATCGAATCCGCTGCCCCTCCCAGCCATGCGGCTCCACGGCCTCGATCCGCACCTCGCGCGAAGCGAAGCGGAGATTCGCCCCTACTTCGCCCGCGACCGTCTGGACGGACTCCGCCGGCTCGGCGTCCTCGATCCAGGCCAGGGCGGGGCGGGCGGAGCGGAGGATTCCCGCCTTCTCCCGCGCAATGGCGGCGAGGGTGTCCCCCAGGAACTCGCGGTGGTCGAAGCCGATGGGAGTGATGAGCGAGAGGATGGGATCGGCGAGGTTGGTGGCGTCCAGCCGGCCGCCGAGGCCCACCTCCAGCACGGCGAGGTCCACCTGTTCCTCGGCGAACCAGCGGAAGGCGGCCAGGGTGACGGCTTCGAAGTAGGTGGGCGGCGAGCCCGTCTCCCGCTCGGCGAGCCCCACGAGATCCTCCAGGATGGCGCCGAGACGGCCGGAGCCGATGGCGCGGCCGCCGATCCGCAGCCGCTCTTCGACGCTCTCCAGATGGGGAGAGGTGTAGAGCCCCGTGCGGATGCCGGCCGCCCCGGCCATGGCGGCGAGAAAGGAGGAGGTGGAGCCTTTGCCGTTGGTGCCCGCGACGAGGACGGAGGGAAACCGGCGCTGCGGCTCGCCCATCCGCACCAGCAGGTCGCGAGCCCGTTCCAGGCCGAGCTTGATGCCCAGCCCTTCGAGGCGGGAAAGGACCGCGTTGGGGTCTACAGCAGGTGCCGCAGGCACCTTGCCAGCGTCTCCTTCATCTCCGAGCGCTCGACGATGAGGTCGAGAAAGCCGTGGTCGAGCAGGAACTCGCTGCGCTGGAAGCCCTCGGGCAGGCTCTGGCGGATGGTCTGCTCGATGACGCGAGGGCCGGCGAAGCCGATCAGCGCTCCGGGCTCGGCGACGTTGAGGTCGCCCAGCATCGCGAAGGAGGCGGTGACGCCGCCGGTGGTGGGATCGGTGAGCACCGAGAGGTAGGGCAGCCGCGCGGTGCGCAATCGGGCGAGGGCGGACGAGATCTTGGCCATCTGCATCAGCGACAGCACGCCCTCCTGCATGCGGGCGCCACCGGAGGCGGAGACGACGATCAGCGGCCACTTGCGCTCCAGGGCGCGCTCGGCGGCGCGGGTGATCTTCTCCCCCACCACCGAGCCCATGGAGCCGCCCATGAAACGGTACTCCATGCTGGCGACGATCACCGGAATCTCCTCCAGCGCGCCCTGCACCACGACCACGGCGTCGCGCTCGCCCACCGCCTGCTGGTACGACTTGAGGCGATCGCGGTAGCGCTTGCTGTCGCGGAACGACAGCGGATCGACGGGGGCGACCGCCGTGAACAGCTCTTTCGGCTGGGCGTCGTCGAGCAGCAGGGAGATGCGGGTGCGGGCGTCGATGCGGAAGTGATAGCCACACTTGGGACAGACGCGCAGGTTGCGGTCGAGGTCCCGCGAGTAGACGATCTCCTTGCACCCCTCGCACTTGACCCACAATCCTTCGGGTACGGTGCTGCGGGGCCGATCCATGCGGACCGGCTTGGGCTGCTTCGTCTTTCTGAACCAGGCCATGAACGAGCGTCAAACTTCGCCGGAATGACCCTCTTCGGCCTCGAGATCGTTGGCGATTCCGAGTCGCATGCAGGCCGCGTCGTACATCTGGCGGGAGGCCTTCTTGCCGTTCTGAAGCTCGGCGAGCCGGTCCTTGACCTTCGCGAGCTCTTCCTCGATCAGCCGGTCCAGCTCGTCCATCTCCTGCCGGGTCACGGCGAGAGTGTTCTCGTAGAATTTCCTCTGTTGGTCGGTAAGGCTCATCGTCTCGTCTTCCTCCGAATCGCGCTGCCGGCCGGTTGAGGCAACAGGCCGGGGACCGCTACGATTGACCGCTAAAAAGCAAAGGTCACAGTTTGAAAGGTATCCTCAGGCGAGTCCACATCTTGACCCGGACTCCCCCCTTCGTTGCAGGTTTGTAGCGGGCGGAGCGGGCCGCCGAGAGAGCGGCTTCGTTGATGCCGACCTTCTGAGCGATCGGCTCCGTCACCTTCGCGTTCTCGACCTGGCCATTTTCGTCGACCAGCACCGAGACGACCACGTCTCCTTCAACCCGCATGCTCCGGGCGAGGGGAGGATACGCCGGTTTGGAAAAGTTGACAAGCTGAGGCGGAGATACACCCGGGCCCGGCTCGACCAGGTCGCCCGGCTTGACGCGGGGCGGGGCGGCGGGCTCGGGAACGTGAGGCCGAGCCGGCTCGGGAGCGGGCGTCGGAGGTTTTTCCGGAGCCTTCTCCTGGACCTTGGCGGGCTCGGGCTCGCGTTTCGGCTCGGGAGCGGGGGCCGGGGCAGGCGCCGCGGGCTCCGGGGCGGGCGGCCGAACGGCCGGCGCCTGCGCGCTCGCCGCCGGTGCCGTCACGGGTGTCGGGGTGGGCAGCGGCTTGCCCGCCGCCTTGGCCGCCGCGATCTTGGCCTCCAGCTCCTTCTCGAGCTTCTTGCGCAGGTCGTCCTCTTTCTGCGCGAGCTGCTTTTCCATCATGGCCTTGACGTCAGCGGACGGGGTGGAGGCTGCCGCCGCCGTGTCGGCCGGAGCGGGCGTGGCCGGCAACGAGCCCGGCGCCGCCCCGGGCGCCGGCGTGGTGGCACCGGTTACCGGAGCGCCCGGCGAGGGCACCTCGCCGCGGCGTCGGTTCAGGAGCCAGAAGGTGACGATCGCCACCACCACGAGAGCGGCGATGGCGACATAGAGGAAGGTACGGCTCTTGCGCCCGCCCTCTTCGCCCACGGCCACCTGGCCCACGGCGGCCACCGGCTCGATCGGCGCCTCCGGCTCCGGCGAGAGCGGCGCCAGCACGGCCGGGTCCGGAAGCGTCACGACGTCGGGAGCGCTGGCGATACCGGGAGCCGCGAACGCGGGCTCGGGCGACCAGGAGGCGGGCGGCGGCGGGGGCGCGGTCTGGACCGGCGCGGCCGTCTCCCGGGTCCTCCCGCTCCCGGGGGCGGCCGCCTGCACCGCGGGGTCCAGGACGCGATGGATGTAGTCGGCGAGCTCGGCGGGGCCGGCCGAGGACCCCAGGGAGGCGAGAGCCGTCTCCAGCTTCTGCTTCATCTCGCCGGCGCTCTGGAAGCGGGCCTGGGGGGCCACCGCCAGGGCGCGGACGACGATGTCGTCCACCTCTTTCGGCACCGCGGGATTCACCTGGCGCGGCGACCGCACCTTGCCCTGGCGCACCGACTCCAGCACCGAGATCTCGGTGTCGCCCGCGAACAGGCGCTCGCCGGTGAGCATCTCGAAGAGCACGGACCCCAGGGAGAAGAGGTCGGAGCGGGCGTCCACCGGCCGGCCCCAGGCCTGCTCGGGACTCATGTACTGGAGCTTCCCCTTGAGCGCGCCCATCAGGGTCTGGCTGGCCGAGGAGACGGCCTTGGCGATGCCGAAGTCGCAGAGCTTGACCTCGCCGTCGTAGCTGAGCAGGACGTTCTGCGGCGAGACGTCACGGTGGACGAGCCCGAGCTCGCGATCCTCGAAGTCCCGTTTCCGGTGGGCGTAGTCGAGGGCGTTGGCCACCCGGGAGGCGATCAGCAGGCACAGGCTCAAGGGCAGGTAGAGGCCCTTCTGCCGGCCGGCGTTGAGCAGCGAGCGCAGGTCCTTGCCCTCGACGTACTCCATGGCGATGTAGTAGTCGCGGCCGATCTTTCCCAGGTCGTAGATGTGGACGATGTTGGGATGGCTGAGCTGCGCCGCGAGCTTCGCCTCGTCGATGAACATCCCGACGAAATCGGCGTTGTCCGTCATGTGCGGCAGGATGCGCTTGATGGCGACCGTCTTCTGGAAGCCCTCCACGCCCCGCATGCGCGCCTTCCAGACCTCCGCCATGCCGCCTGTCGCGATGCGCTCGAGCAGCGCGTACTGGCCGAAGCGCTCACCAGCGACCGGATCCTCGGTGAAGACGGGGATGCGCTGCGTGGCCGCGCTGTCCGTCGCCAGGGAGACGGCCGGCTCAGGAGGCCGGGAAGGCAGCGGGGGCGCGGCGGCGGCCGGCGGCGAGACCCGGGGAGATACTGGCGGTGGGGCCGGTGGCGCGACCGGAGACGGCGGTGGGGGTGGCGCGGCGACCGGCGGGCGCACGGCGGTGACCGGGGGTGGCGACGATACCGGAGATACCGGCGGTACCGGCGGCGAAGCGGGCCGGGGCGGCGCCGAGGGGGTCGCGGTGCGGCTGGAGCGGGCCAGCTCCTCCAGCTCCGAGAAGTCGAAGTCGCCCAGCGCCCGGGCCTTGCGCACCGCCGTGCCCTCGGCCATCGGCGCGGGAGCCGCCGGGCGCACCGGCGGCGGGGCCGGAGCGGCGCCGGCGGGAGGAGCCGCCGGAGCGGCGGGCGGCGGTGACGGGGGCTGGGCCGGCGGGCGCACGCCCGTTTTCGTCTTCCCCAGCTCCAGATTGGAGAGCGTCCGGCTCAGCAGGGCGTCGATGTTGTCGGCCTGCGTGTCGCCGCGCCGGGGAGCCGGCGCGGCGGTGGCGGCGGCCGCGGGAGGAGCCGGCGGCGCGGGGACCGTGGGGCGCGGCTTGTCGGGAGTCAGCCCGGGGAGCATGCCGGAGAGCGTCTTCTCCAGGCGGCGCTGCATCTCGGTGTCCGAAGAGGGCGGGGCAGGCGGCGCCGGCCGCGCCGCGGCGAAGGCCGCGGCCGTGGGCAGCGGTGGCGGGCCGGTGGGTGCCGGGGAGGCCGGGGGCGCCGGGGCCTGGGGACCCTCCACTTCGTCCAGCACGTCGCCGAAGATGTCATGCGAGGTGAGCTTTTGATCGCGCCGGCTGGAGACCGGCGGAGCCTCCGCCGCCGCGGCCGGCCGGTGGGCCTCCAGCGCCTTGTGGACGGCGGCGCGCAGGGCCTCGTCGGTGAAGGGCTTGGCCAGCAGGTCGTCGGGGGCGAAACCGGGAGCCGGGAAGGCGGCGCCCTCGGGGAGCAGGCCCACCACTCCCGGGCCGCCGCCGTTGCGCGAGAAGGCTCCCGCGAGCGTCGCGGCGGCGGGCACCTCGGCGCTGACCAGCACCAGGTCGGGGGCCTCCGAGGCCGCCGCCTGGATCGCCTGGTCGGCGCTCGGCACCACTCTCACCCTCCACCCCTCGACGGAAAGGGCTGCGCGGATGCGCTCCACGTAGCGGTCTTCTTGCTCGACGACGAGGATCGAGGGCATGGCCATCTCCAGTGTAGGCTCCAGCACGCTTTTCTAGCACTCCCTTGCCGTCCCAGTCAATCGCCGGGAGGGCCAAAAGTCTTGATTTTGAGCCATTTAAGGCCGTAGAATCATCGCTCCTCAGTACCTGTTCGCCAGGAGCGATCCCATGTCAGGCCATAGTAAGTGGAGCACCATCAAGCACAAGAAGGCGGCGACCGACGCGCGACGCGGCAAGATGTTCAGCAAGATCCTCAAGGAGATCACCGTCGCCGCCCGCCTGGGAGGCGCCGACGTGAAAGGCAATGCCCGGCTGCGCTCGGCGCTGCTCGAGGCGCGGTCCAACAGCGTCCCGGGGGACAACATCGACCGCGCCATCAAGAAGGGCACCGGCGAGCTGGCGGCCGAGGTCTATGAAGAGGTCATCTACGAGGGCTACGGCCCGGGCGGCATCGCCATCCTGGTCGAGGGCATGACGGACAACCGCAACCGCACGGCGGGCGAGATCCGGCACATCTTCGCGCGCAACGGCGGCAACCTCGGCGACTCCGGCTGCGTCTCCTGGATGTTCAACCGCCGGGGCTACTTCGCCATCGAGCGCACGGCGATGGACGAGGAGAAGTTCATGGAGCTGGCCGTCGAGCTGGGCGCCGACGACGTCGCCATCGAGGAGGAGGCCTACGAGATCTACACCCCGATGGAGGACTTCATCACCGTCCAGGAGGAGCTCGAACGCCGGGAGATCCCCGTCGCCGCCAAGGAGCTCGCCATGGTGCCCACGACCTGGATGGACGTCCCCGGCGACAAGGTCAAGCAGATCCTGCGCCTGATGGAGGCCCTCGAGGATCACGACGACGCCCAGAAGGTCTGGGGCAACCTCCACATCGACCAGGACGTCGAAAAGATCCTGGAAGAGCAGTCGCGGTAGGCGGCCGCTCCTCCCGGGGGAGATCGCCGCCGTGCTCATCCTGGGAATCGATCCGGGCAGCCTGCACACCGGCTATGGGCTGATCGAGCGCCAGGGCTCGTCGCTGCTGCCCATCGAGGCCGGCCGCTTCTCCTGCCCGCGCGACCTCGCCCTGCCCGAGCGGCTGGGCCACCTCGCCGGCCGTCTGCAGGACCTGCTGGCCCGGCGCCCGCCGGACCTCGCCGTCCTGGAGACGCCGTTCCACGGCATGAACGTCCACTCGCTGATCGTCCTCGCCCAGGCCCGCGGCGCCCTGCTCGCCGTCCTCGCCGGCCGCGGCATCGAGATCCGCGAGTACAGCCCCGCCGAGGTCAAGTCCGCCGTCACCGGCAATGGCCGCGCCGGCAAGGACCAGGTCGCCCGCATGGTCCGGCTGGTCCTCGCCGCGCGCGGCGAGGACTGGGCCAGCGACGCCACGGACGCCCTGGCGGTGGCGATCTGCTGCGCCCAGCGGCTGCGCCTCGATCGCCTGGCCGACCCCAGGCCCAAGCGGTAAATCAGGCGCCTGGCTCACCTCTAAGTAGTCGAATTTCAAGAGCTTGCCTCAATCCTGAGGTTTCTTGCTCTTGATTTTTTGGCTGTGCTACCATGGCGTCCTTGCTGTCCTTGGACCTGTCGCCCTTAAGTTTGTAGTGTCATCAACGAGTGTGAACCACTGACGCCCAGCCAACCGACTATGGCCTTTCAGGGCTCGCTCAAGGAGCTTCCGCTCCCCGATATCATTCAACTCGTCTCCGTTTCGGGCAAGACGGGTCTCTTCTCGTTGCGGCGCAACAACGACGCCACGGGTGAGATCTACCTGCGCGGCGGCCAGATCGTGCACGCGCGCTCCGGCGACCTGCAGGGCGAGGAGGCGATGTACGAGCTGGCGATCTGGCCGGAAGGGGATTTCGTCTTCACGCCCGGCCAGGAGACCGAGGTCACCACGATCCAGAAGTCCAACACCAACCTCCTGATGGAGGCGGCGCGGCGGATCGACGAGTGGCAGATCCTCTCCAAGCGCATCCCCTCGACCCGCCTGGTCCCCGTCTTCACCCAGCAGGCCACCACCACCTCGGTCTCGCTGACACCCCAGGAGTGGGCGCTGATCTGCAAGATCGACGAGCGGCGGACGATCGAGGAGGTCGCCATCGGTCTCGGCATCAGCCCCTTCGAGGTCTGCAAGCTGCTCTATGGGCTCATCACCTCCGGGCTGGTGAGCTTGAACGAGGATCTCGGCCGTCTGCATACCGAGCGCCTCCACGGCCAGTCGCTCGAAGAGCTGGCGGCCGTCGCCGAGCGCATCCATGGCCAGGCCCGCGAGCTGCTGAGCGGCCACGGCCGCCAGGGCGATCTCGACATCCCGTTCCGCATGAGCAAGGCCGAGATGGACGCCGGCCGCGGCGTCGAAGCCATTCTCGACCTGGTGCGGGCCGAGGAGAAGGTGGTCTCCGCCGCCCTCGGGCCCAACCAGAGCAAGACTTTCCTTTCCCGGGTAGACCAGATTCTGCATCGTTGAATTTCTTTCATGGCGCGTTCGGTTTGCGCGACAGGATTACCCTCCATGGCAAGCCTCAGCCGCCTCGCCGCCGTGACCCTCCTCGCCGCCTTCTGTGCCCTGCCGGCTCGAGCCCAACCGCCGGAGGACACGCCCGCCCCGCCGCCGGAGGTCGTGCCGGCGCCGGCGGCCCAGGCGCCGCCCGCCACGCCGGAGCCTCTGCCGGCGCCCGGCCAGCCCCCGGCACCGGCCGATCCGGGCGAGTCGGCGGGGCTGAAACCTCCGGAGGATCGCATCCTGCCCCGCCTGGACGTCTTCTTCCCCGAAGGCGATCTCGACCTGCGGATCAGCCGCCTCATCAACGAGGTCTTTTTCGAGGGCCAGATCAAGTACAATTTCATCAACGGCGACATCACCGCCTTCCTCCGCTACAAGTACTACAGCCTGCGGCGGACGACCCAGATCACGGTCTTCGACTCCATCAGCTTCGACCGCATCGACCAGAACGTCACCAACGATTTCGACCGCGTGCGGGGCACCCTGGTGCTCTTCCAGTGGCCGCACAGCTACAACAACCGCACCTCGTTCCTGGCCGAGTTCGACCGCATCAGCACCAACAAGCCGACGGAGGTGGACCGCCTGCTGCGCCTGGGCGCGACCAACACCTTCATCCGCTACGCCTACCAGTTCGGCACGCCCGAGGACGGCCGCTCGAACGCCATCGTCGGCGAGCCGCGGTCCCAGACCCAGCGGCTGTTCTCCGCTTTCCGTGAGATCGGACCGGGCGGCTACGGGTTCACCGGGGCCGTGACCTACGGCTTCCCCTATGGGGGCGACTACGACTACGTCAAGCTCGAGTTCGAGGCGCTGAAGCGGTTCGACGTGACCCGGCGGTCGTTCCTCATCGCCCGCCTGGCCGGCGGCTCCTATCCCCATATTGGATCGGTCACTCCGGACCCCGCGGCGCCGCCCTCGTCGGAGCCCCAGATCGACCGCCTGCGACTGCCCAGCGACAACTTTTTCCAATTGACCGGCCGCGACGGCCTTCTGGGATATAAAGACCGGCGCCACGGCACGGAGGTGCTGCTGACCACCTGGGAGTACTTCATGCCCTGGTTCATCGAGAAGACGCACCACTTCCTCTGGCTCGACTGGGACAACTGGTACTGGGTCCTGTACGGCGGCTACGGCACCCTGGGGTTCGACAAGAAGGTCTACGCCGAGCTCAGCGGCTACGTCCCCGACGCGGGGGTAGGTTTCGAGTCCTCCGTGAGGCTGAGGAAGTACAGGTTCTTCCTCTCGGCCATCGTGGCACAGGCTTTGAAAGGGAACGGGGGAGTGGAGGCGCGTATTTCGATCAAGTCGTATCGCTGAGTCCGGCGCTCGACGAATGGCACGATCGATTTCGCCGCCTCGTGAAGAAGCTTAGCTGCGGTGAACAAAGAGGCGAGGTTCGCTTCGAAACCTTCGCAGGATTGGCTTACAGCCGGAGGAGAACGAATGAAACTGAAATGGTTGGGATTGGGTCTGCTGGTAGGCCTCGCGCCTACCTGGGCCTCGGCTGCGGAGCAAGCCAACGCGCCGACGGCCACAGGCGAGACCGGGCTGTTCACCCTGTTGACCGGCGACACTTTGCCTCAGGGTGGGTGGTCATTTGGTCTTTATTACAACAACTGGGATCCCCTGGTCGACATCCGGGAGTTCCCGACGCGCCGGAAAGACGAGATGAGCCTGGACTACCACCGGGTGGACGCCAGCATCGGCTATGGCATCACCGACCGGTGGGAGATCAGCGCCTCCGTCCCCTACGAGAAGTACGTCTACTCCCGGAGCCAACTGGGAGTCGGCGGCCCGGACATCAACCACGATGGTCTCGGCAACGCGCACATCGGCACCAAGTTCCGCATCTTCGGCGCGCAGGGCGATGCCTCGACGCTGGCCTTGAACCTGTTCGTCGAGCCCTCGTCGGGTGACGACAAGGTCGCCTCGGGTGAAACGGGCTGGGGCGGCGGCCTCGGCTGGCGCCTCAACAAGTGGGTGATCGACCTTGGCTACTACGATCCGGGCGGCAACGTCTTCGCCCGGGACGCGCATGCCGGTATCGGCTACGTCGGGCGCGTCAGCGACAACTTCGACTGGATCACCGAGGCGGTCGCCAACTTCTACAGCAGCGGCAAGAACGTCGTCTTCGTCAACTCCGGTGGAGTCACCAACGACAGCCAATTCCACAATTTCAAGGACCGTTACGACCTTACCACCGGCGGCCGCGTCTGGTTGGGCGGCGGGGACTGGGCCTTCAACTTCGCCCTGCGCACCGATCTCGCCCAGCTCAGCTCGATCTCGGACCACTGCCCGCTGGGCGGTCTCCTGGGGTTCACCTACTTCCCGCGGCTGATCAAGCACGAGCCGCCTCCGCCGCCCCCACCGCCGCCGGCTCCCGAGCCGCCGCCTCCGCCGCCGCCCGCGCCGGAGCCGCCGCCTCCGCCGCCCCCACCGCCGCCACCGCCACCGCCACCCCCGGCTCCGGCTCCGCCTGAGCGGATGGAGGTCACCTGCGACTTCACGCCTGGCAGCGCCCGGTTGGACAACCGCTGCAAGGCCAAGCTCGACGAGGTCGGCCTGCGGATGAAGGACAAGCCCGACTCGAACGCCCAGGTCGTCGGCTTCGACAAGGTCCAGCGCCTTGCCGATCAGCGCGCCCAGGCCGTGAAGAACTACCTGGTCACGCGTCACGGCATCGGTCCGAGCCGCATTACAACAGAGGGTCAGATCGGCGACCGCAGAGCGGCCGTCGTCACCCTGATCATTCCCTCCTCGTAGCCAGCGGCTTCAAGACGCTGGCTGGAAAGGCCCCGCCGCAAGGCGGGGCCTTTTGTTTGGGTTGCGCGTTTTATGGGGGCTCTTGGTGACGGGGGCGAAGGCCCTCATCACCCCGGCCCTCTTCTCCCAGCCTCCCCCCCGCCGTCCGGGAGAAGAGGGAGTGGTTGGCTTTAAGAAAACAGCTTCGTGTCTTGCTTTGCTCCCCTCTCTCCCGTCAGGCGGGGGGGAGGCTGGGAGAGAGGGGCCGGGGGAGTGAGGGCCGGCGGCGCGATTCGGGCTCGATTTGGGAGATCGACGGGGTCGGCCTGGGAGCCTTTTCTACAGAGCCTCGCGGCGCAATGACGCAATGGCGCCGAAGAGGCCGGCGGCGCCGCCGAGGAGGACGAGGAAGGCGACGTCCTGGAGCTTGAGGAAGTCGAGGGCCAGCACCGCGGAGACGAGCGAGCCCCGGCCGCGGGTGTGTAGAAATTCGTAGGCGCCCCAGAGGGCGCCGCTCGCCACGAGCCCGCCGAGCAGCCCCTGGAGCAGCCCCTCGACGTAGAAGGGGCCGCGGATGAAGAACTCCGTGGAGCCCACCAGCCGCAGGATCGAGATCTCCTCGTGATGAAGGTAGGCGGTCAGCCGGATGACGCTGGCGATGGTGAAGATCGCCGCTCCCAGCAGCCCGGCCACGAGGGCGAGCCCCACCGCCCGCACCACCGCCACCACCGTTTCGAGCTGGCCCAGCCACTCGCGGTCGTCGTCCACCAGAGTCACCTCGGGCCGGTGGCGCCAGCCGTCCAGCCAGGCGGCGCGCGCCCGCGGAGCCGCCGCGGGGTCGAAGCCCACTTCCAGCGACGCCGGCAGCGGCTCGTCCTGCCAGCCGGTGACCAGGTCGGCGAGGCCCGGGAAGATCTCCTGGAACCGCTTCCTCGCCCCCGCCGCGGTGACGGGTTGCACGGCTTTGACGCCCGGCTGGCGGACGGCCTCGGCGGCGAGGCGGCGCAGGTCGGCCTCGGACGTCTCCGGCTTGAGGTAGATCACCGCCCGCATCTGCCCGCGCCAGCGCTCCAGCGAGGCGGAAAGGTTGCCGGAGACGAGCAGGAACGCGCCGCCGATGAACAGGCTGACGGCGATGGTGAGCACCGCCAGCAGACTCACCTTCCAGCTCCGCAGCAGATTCACCGCCGCCTCGTGGAAGAAATAACGCAGGGCTTGGAAAAGCTTCAATCTTCCTCCCCCTGGCTTTCCGGCTCGGGAGTCTCCGCCTCGCCTCCGGTCTCCGAGTCGGGGGTCCGGTCGAGCGATGGATCGAGAGACGGTGGATCGGTGCCCACCAGCTCCTGATCCAGGGCCACGCTGCCGCGGTCGAGGGTGATCACCCGGCGGCCGACGCGCTGGATGGTGTCGCGGTCGTGGGTGGCGAGGATCACCGTCGTGCCCCGCAGGTTGACCTCCAGGAAGAGGCGCAGGATCTCGCGCGAGAGGTCCGGGTCGAGGTTGCCGGTGGGCTCGTCGGCGATCAGGATCTCCGGCTCGTTGATCAGCGCCCGGGCGATGGCCACCCGCTGCTGCTCGCCGCCGGAGAGCTCGGGCGGGAAAGCGTTCAGCCGGTGGGCGAGGCCCACCCGCCGCAGGGCGTGGTAGGCCATCCTCTTCTGCCCCTGGACGTCGACTCCCAGCAGGCGCGGCAGGTGGGTGACGTTCTCGAACACCGTCTTGCGGGGGATCAGCCGGAAGTCCTGGAAGACGACGCCGATGGTGCGCCGCAGGTAGGGGATCTTGCTCTGCGGGATCGACGAGACGTTGCGGCCGTTGACGAGGATCTGCCCCGAAGTGGGGACTTCCTCGCGGAAGATTAGCCGCAGCAGCGTCGTCTTGCCGGCGCCGCTGGCGCCGGTGAGGAAGACGAACTGCCCCCGCGGGATGTCGAACGTGACGTCCTCCAGGGCGGACTGGCCGCTCGGGTACCGCTTGCTGACGTGGAAGAACTGGATCAAGGCCGGTGGTCTGCCGCGACGGTCTTCGGCTCCCCCTCCAGGGCCTGCCGCATGAGCCTCTGCACGGTCTTCGGCTCCGCCCGCCCGCCGGAGCGCTTCATCACCAGCCCCACGAGGAAGCCGATCGTCTGCGTCTTGCCCGCGCGGTACTGCTCCACCGGGCCGGCGTTCTGCGCCAGGACCTCGTCGATCCAGCCCTCGATCCGCGAGGTGTCCGAAACCTGGGCGAGCCCCAGCCGCGCGACCGCCGCCTCGGGATCTTCCCCCGTGGGACCCGCGGGGGCGAGGGCCGCGAACACCTCCTTGGCGGCGCTGTTCGAGATCTTCCCCGCGTCCACCAGGGCCACCAGGGCGGCAAGGCGTTGCGGGGAGATCGTTCCGGCGAGCTCGACCTTGCGCTCCTTGACGTCGCGCAGCACCTCGCCCTGCACCCAGTTGGCGATCCCCTTGGGGTTGGATGGCAAGGCGGCCACCGCGGCCTCGTAATAGTCCGCGAGCTCGCGGGCGGCGGTGAGCACCTGGGCGTCACCGGGCGGCAGGCCATACACGGAGACGAAGCGCGCCCGCCGCTGCCAGGGCAGCTCCGGCAGCTCGGCCTGAAGCGCCGCGATGCGCTCCGGGGCGAGGATCAGCGGCGGCAGGTCCGGCTCCGGGAAATAGCGGTAGTCGTGCGCCTCCTCCTTGCTGCGCAGCAGCCGGGTGACGCCCTTTTCGGCGTCGAAGCTTCGGGTCTCCTGCACCACCCGGCCGCCCGCTTCGAGCACGGCGATCTGCCGCTCGATCTCGTGCTCCACGGCGCGGGCGACGTTCTTGAAGGAGTTGAGGTTCTTGACCTCGGCCTTGGTCCCCAGCTTCGTCTCGCCCCGGCGGCGCACCGAGACGTTGGCGTCGCAGCGCAGGCTCCCCTCCTCCATGTTGCCGTCGCTGGTACCGGTGTAGAGCAGGAGCTGGTGCAGGGTCAGGAGGTAGTCCTGGGCCTCGGCGGCGCTCGCGAGGTCCGGCTTCGAGACGATCTCCACCAGCGGCACGCCGCAGCGGTTGAAGTCCACCAGGCTCTGGCCGGGGAGGGCGCCGCCGCCCGGCGCCTCGTGCAGCAGCTTGCCGGCGTCCTCTTCCAGATGAAGGCGCTCGAGGCTCACGACCTTGTCGTGCTGCGCCAGGGGGAGACGGCCGCCCTCGGCGAGCGGCTTGTCGAACTGGCTGATCTGATAACCCTTGGGCAGGTCCGGATAGAAGTAGTTCTTGCGCGCGAAGACCGACGCCGGGTGCACCTCGCATCCCAGGGCCAGGGCGAGCTTGGCCGCCAGGTCCACCGCGTGACGATTGGGCACCGGCAGCGTGCCCGGGTAGCCGAGGCAGACCGGACAGCAGAGCGTATTGGGGGCCGCCCCGAAGCGGTTCGGGCAGCGGCAGAACATCTTCGTCTCGGTCAGGAGCTGGACGTGCACCTCCAGCCCGATCACCGCTTCATAGTCCGCGAGCGCCATTCCCGGCAAGTCTAGCGCAAGGCCAAACAGGGACCCAAAGGACACCAGGGACGTCGAGGGCCTCAACGACGAGAACCCGACGAGATCCCGGAGACATCCTTGGTGTCTTTGAGGTCCTTGACGTCCTTTGAAACCTCCCGAGACATGCCTTCCGGCGTCCTCCTGATTTCGTGATCGCGATCCAGAACCTCGCCGTTATGCCGATGATGAGCCGGCTGCCTGGAGACGACTTTCTCTCGATATTGGCGATTTGCCTGATTTTTTCACTGAAGTGGCGAATTTCAGTGCTCTATTTGTTGGATTGTGGTCCGGTTGGGCTGAACCGTAAGATTTTCCCGTGATCGGAGACGAACGAATGGGCTGGGTTCTCGCCCAACTGAGAGACCAGAAAAAGATGACCCAGGCGGCCCTGGCGAAACGGGTCGGCATCCACATCAGCACCCTGAGCAAGTATGAAAACCAGGGCCGCATCCCGGAGGACGTCTTCCTGCGGATCTGCGCGGAGCTGAGCCATCCCGCCGATCTCGTGATCGAGGCCACGCTCAAGCTCATCCGCCGGGACCTGCGCAAGGCCGCCAAGGTCGAGGAACCTACGGCGTCCGAGCCGGGAGAGGCGAAGCCCTCGCTGGCGCGCATCGTGGAGCTCTTCGACGCTCAGGCCGCCGAGCAGAAACGGCTGTTCTTAGCCACTCTCCAGTACCTGGGCGGCGATGCCGACCTCGCCGGAGAAGGATTGGAGGATATTCTGCCGCCTGAGGGGCGAAAGAAGAGGTTGACCGCCAGGCCCAGGAAGGGCGAGCCATAGCGGACCGGAGGACCGCGCCTTCCTCTACAATCGCCGGATGCGCAAGGCACTCCTCCCATACCTGCTGCTCGCCATCCTCGCTGCCTGCCATCATGAGCCTCCCAACCTGCACTCGCCGGGCAATACCATCGTGGTCCTGGGCGATTCGATTTCCTCCGGAGTCGGAGTGGCGCCCGGAGAGGCCTACCCGGAGATCCTCGCGGCGCGCCTGAAGACCGAGATCGTCAACGACGGCGTCCCCGGCGACACGACGGCGGACGCCCTCGCCCGGCTCGACCAGGTGCTGGCGCAGAACCCCTGGCTCGTCATCGTCGAGCTGGGAGGCAACGACATCCTGCGCCAGGTGCCACCCGAACAGGCGGAGAAGAACCTGCGGACGGTCCTCGACCGCATTCTCGCCGCCCACGTGCTCCCCGTCCTCATCGAGGTGGACGCCCCCTTCGCCGGCCGCTACAACGCTATGTACGATCGCCTGGCCGACAGCTACCACATCCCCATCGTGGACGACGTCCTGGGGGAGATCCTCCGTTCGCCCTCCCTGAAGAGCGACCAGATCCACCCCAATGCTCAAGGGCAGCGCGAGTTGGCCGACGCCGTCGCCAAGGAGATCGAGCCGCTGATCAAGGCCCGAGGAAAGGGGCGATGACGCCGGAAGGCCCCTTCCTTGAGGGTGGCGTCTGGACCTGGAAGGCCCGGCAGGGAGACGTCGAGGTGCGCTTCACCGGGCGCGGACCTTCGAAGGACCGGGAAGAGACTTTGCACGCCATCCAGCCCGACGCGCCGCCGGTCGCTTGGATGAAACAGATCCACTCGGCCGTGGCGCTGCCCGCGCAAGCCGGAGCCTGCGACGAGGGGGACGCCCTCTATACGGAAGAAACCGGCCTCGCCCTCTCCGTGGTGACGGCCGACTGTGTCCCGGTGCTGATCGCGGGACCGGAAGGGCTCGCCGCCGTCCACGCCGGCTGGCGGGGGATCGTGGGAGGGGTCATCCCGGCCGCTCTGGACAAGATGACCGGAGATCCCGCCGAGCGGACCGCCTGGATCGGACCCGCCATCGGACCCTGCTGCTACGAGGTGGGAGAGGATGTGGCGGACCAGGTCGTAGCCGCAAGCGCCCCCGAGGTCGCCCAACCCGGCCCCAACGGCAAACCCCACCTGGACCTCCAATCCGCCGCCCGCCGCCAACTCGAAGCGGCCGGAGTCCGCCGGGTGTTCGTCCTCCCCGTGTGCACCCGCTGCGAAACAGAAAAGCTCTGGAGCTATCGGCGGGAGGGGAGGGCGGCGGGGCGGAATATGGGGTTCATCTGGCGGCGGGCCCTGGGCGAAAATATCGCCTGAGCAGAACCGGGCAGGTCGATTCTCTTCTTCTTGTTTCCTGACGGCTCGACGACCTTCCTTCTGTGAGGTAACTGACTGGCCAAGGGCCTCGGAGTCCTTGACGCCGACCCAAGACAACAGTATCGTTGTGTCGATGATTCCTCCTTTTGACGCCTCGGGGAATCTTCCGCCTGGAATCCACTGGGCCACCTGGGAGGAAGTCGCGGAGCGGTTTGGAAAATCTCCGATTCGGATAAAGCTGCTTGAGGGTCTGAAGCGGGCACTCCGGTCACTCCTCGAAGCTGGTTGCCGGACTTTGTACGTCGACGGGAGTTTCGTTACCTCCAAAGATGTTCCCGGAGACTTCGACGCCTGTTGGGATCCCCGGGACGTTGACGGCGATCGGTTGGCACCCGTCCTGCTGGACTTCACCAATCGCCGGGCGGCTCAGAAGGCAGAGTATGGCGGCGAGCTGTTCCCTTCTGTGAGCTTCGCGGACCCCGCCGGCAACACGTTTCTCGAGTTCTTTCAGATCGACAAGAGAACCGGAGAGGCGAAAGGCATCGTGGCCATCGACTTGAAGAAGGTGACACCATGATCAAGAACGAGCGTGAATACCGCATTACCAAGGCGCAAGTCAACAAGTTCGAGCATGCACTGTCCCAACTCGCCTCCTCGGATGCGGTCTCCGGTCTTCACCCGCTGATTCAGAAGGCCCAGCGGGATGCTCTCCAGAGCCAACTGGACGAGCTACGAGAGCAGATCGCCGAATACGAGGCGCTACGCTCTGGGCAACAAGCTGTCATCTCTCTAGACTCTCTGGAGGAGCTTCCTCAGGCACTGATCCGAGCCCGTATCGCGGCCGGCTTGACGCAGCGAGATCTCGCGGAGAGGATGGGGCTTAAAGAACAGCAGATCCAGCGCTACGAGGCGACCGATTATGCCTCCGCCGACCTTGCGCGGGTCAACGAGGTCGCTAAAGCTCTCGGTCTTCGAGTTCGAGAAGACATCTTCCTGAACACCTCCGCGCAACCTTCCGAAGAGTTGCTCGTGCGGCTGAAGGATCTTGTCCACCAGACGGTTGACTCGTATCTGAAGAAGGTGAGCTAGCCATTCGCCCTCGGAAACCCTCCCGGCCGCGCGCCAAACTTCTCCACGGACCGTGAAACCCTCGCGGCCGGCTGAAGAGTTTTCCCGGCCGGCGGAGAAACTTTCCAGGTCACCCGCCAAACTTTTCAGGTCACCGGAGAAACTTCTCAGCCGGCTGAAGAACATTTCCGGTGACCGGGAAAACTTCGCGGCTGGCTGAAAAGTTTTCCGGCCGGCTGAGAAACATTTCGGGTCGGCCGCCAAACTCTTCAGGTCACTGGAAAAACTTCTCAGCCGGCTGAAGAACATTTCCGGTGACCGGGAAACCTTCGCGGCTGGCTGAAAAAGTTTCTCGGCCGGCTGAGAAACATTTCAGGTCGGCCGCCAAACTCTTCGGGTCACCGGAAAAACTTCTCAGCCGGCTGAAGAACATTTCCGGTGACCGGGAAACCTTCGCGGCTGGCTGAGAAAGTTTCTCGGCCGGCTGAGAAACATTTCGGGTCGGCCGCCAAACTCTTCGGGTCACCGGCGAAACTTCTCCGCCGCGTGAAGAACATTTCCGGTGACCGGGAAACCTTCGCCGCCGGCTGAAGAGTTTTGCAGCCGGCTGAGAAACATTTCCGGTCACCCGCCAAACTCTTCGGGCCGCCGGAAGAACTTCTCAGCCGCGCGAAAAACTTTTCGGAGACCGGGAGAGGAGGGAGCGCCACGTTCCCTCCTCTCCCGTAGCCGGGAAAGCGGGGAAGGATGTCCTCCCTCCTTTCCTGGTCACCGGAACGGGTAGTCCCGCGACCCGGTGGGAGACCACATCCCAGGAGCGATCCAGAACGCGCTCTCGGCGGGGATCTCGGTCCTCGCCGCGCTCGAGATGCTGCTGGCCTGCGTCGGCCTGCTGCGGCTCAGGCGCCGGTCTCCTTGAGCAACCACCGGCAGCCCGCCTGGGTTGTGGGTCTAGGGATCAGCCATCTTGGCAAACCAAGAAATGCTGCTATAAGCTTCACGCGTAGCGCCAACCAACCGAGAAAAGGTGGCTCGCCTATGCGTCCGTCCCTTTCGCTACTCCCTGCTCTGGATTTCATCTCCGAGGTCTCCCTGATGAGAAACGAAACCCCTAAGCCGACCCTGTCCCGTGTCTTGCCCGCCCTCCTGGGGCTGGCCGGCGTGATCGCGGGGCTCGGGTTGCCGGGTCTCCTCTACGCGTCCCAGACGATCGAGTGCGATACGCCGGTGCTCCTGGCGACGACTCCCACGCTGAACGCCCAACTCGGGTGGGCGCTCAGCGCGGGCGGAGATTGGCTCGCGGCCGGCGCCAACCAGGACAGAGCGAATGCGGGTTCCGTGGCCCTGTACCTGAACCCCGAGCCGGGGGCGAGACCGACGGTCCCAGAGCTGCGGCCTGCCGATCTCCAGCCCGGCGACCAGTTCGGGTCCGCGGTTTCGCTCCGGGGAGACTGGCTGGCGGTCGGGGCTCCCCTGGGCGATGGGAAGGTTCAGGACTCCGGAGTCGTCTACCTGTTCCAGCTCGTTCCCCAGGCCGGCGGACCGAGATGGGTTCAAGCGGCCAAGCTGGAGGCCGGGGATGCCGCGCGCGGCGCCCAGCTCGGCTTCTCCGTCGCGCTCAGCGGAACGACTTTGATCGTCGGTGCCCCCGGCGATTCGGACGGCGGCAGCGTCGCGGGCGCGGCCTACGTCTTCGAGCTGCAATCGGGAGTCTGGAACCAGACGGCGAAGCTCCTGGCCAGCGACCGCCGGCCCTCCGACAAGTTTGGCTCGGCCGTGGCGATCGACGGCAACGAGATCGTCGTCGGCGCTCCCTTCGCCGCCGACCTCACCGCGCTCAAGAGCTTCGGGGCCGCCTACGTCTTCAAGCGGGCCGCGAGCGGTTGGGCCTTGGAAAATCAGGGCAAGCTGACGGCCGGCGCGTTCCGCGCGGGTACCATTCAATTCGGCGCCGCCGTCGCGATCGGAGAGGGCCGGATCGCCGTCGGGGCCCCCGGGGACGACAATCGGGGTCTCACCGACTCCGGGTCGGCGTACGTCTTCGAACGGCAGGGAGGCAGTCGGATCAGGCGCCAGCTCAAGCCGAACGATGCGAAGGCCGGTGTGCAGTTCGGCACCGCGGTCCAAATCGCCGGCGACCGCGTGTTGATCGGCGCCCCCTTCGCGTTCGACCGCGAGGGGATCGAGAGGTTGGGCGCAGCCTACAGCTTTGAGAAAAGCAACGCGGTCTGGACCCAGATATTTAAGATCCTGCACACACCCGGAGGAGCCTTCGGCCAGTCCGTCGCGGCCCTCCATGGCCGGGTCTTCCTCGGCGGCTTCCAGTTCACGCCCGTGGACGGTCCGGCGGACTCCGGAGCGGTCGCGACGTGTCCCTCGGGGACGCCGCCGCCCCCGCCCCCAGCCGCGGACCTCTCTTGCGTCAAGACCGGTCCCGAGACCGCGGAGCCCGGAGGCACGGTCACCTACGAGATCACGGCCGGCAATGACGGCGGGCAGGCAGCGCAAGGGGTGACCCTCGAGGACCCCGACCCGGCGAATCTCCACTTCTCGAGCGCCACCGCTCCCTGTAGCGGTGGATTTCCCTGCGCGTTGGGCACGATCGCGGCCGGCCAGACGCTGCCTCCGGTGCAGGTGACGTTCAATGTGGACGTGCCTCTGGATTGTTCGGCCGCGGGGCTCACCGTGGAAAACGTCGCCACCGTGGGTGGTGCCCAATGCACGGCTCAGACGCGGATCGTCCCACCGGAGGCGGACCTGGCGCTGGTGGTGGGCAACGTCGTGCCGCCGGCGCCGGTGGCCTGCGGCTCCTCCTTCTCTTTCACGCTGACCGCGAGCAATCTCGGAACGGCTGTCGCAAAGGGTGCCGTTGTCGACGTCACCGCCGCGGGAGCCCTCAGCTTGACGAGCAGTGAGCCCGGCTGCGTGCCTGTCGCGGGTCCGCAGCCCCGCCTCCTCTGCTCCGGGCTGCCCGATCTCACCCCCGGCGGTCCGGGCCACTCGATCACTTTCTCCGCCCAGGCTCCCGCCTGCGGCTCCGGCTGCGCGCCCGTGACGATCAACGCCACCGTGCGCAGCGGCAACACCTGCGACCGGAACCCACAGAACGACGGCGTGATCCA
>Ga0134125_10001417_pt1 | contig 29446 bp, 23 predicted proteins | sample KB31751_FD_96464 | JGI IMG/M metagenome (GOLD analysis project Ga0134125, IMG submission 96464) | Terrestrial soil microbial communities with excess Nitrogen fertilizer from Kellogg Biological Station, Michigan, USA - KB3-175-1 | ecosystem: Environmental > Terrestrial > Soil > Unclassified ... | reverse complement strand
CGCCGCGCCGAGGAAGCGCTGCACGACATGGCCGATCTCTTCCGCGTGTTGATGCGCGACAACCGCGAGTTGGCACCCCTCGCCGACGAGGTCGAGCTCTGCCGCCAGTACCTCGAGCTCGAGAAGCTGCGCCTCGGCGAGCGTCTCGGCGTCGACTGGAACGTCAAGAGCATGCCCGGCGACGCGCTGGTGCCGCCGCTTCTGCTGCAGCCGCTGCTCGAGAACGCCGTCTATCACGGCATCGAGCCTTCAAGCGCGCCGGGCACGATCTCGATCAACATCTTCCTGTCGCGCGCCGAGGTGCACGCGATCCTGCGCAATCCCTACCAGCCGGACGGCGCGCGCCACCAGCGCGGCAACCGCATGGCGATCGCCAACATCCGCGAGCGGCTCGCGCTGCATTTCGACGCCGAGGCGCGGCTCGAGTCGCGCGTGCTCGCCGACGCTTACGAAGTCCACATCCGACTGCCTTACCGCACCGCCACGCCACCGCAACCTGCCGACCGCGCGCAAGCGCGCGCGCCGCGCGCCGACGCCGGGCCTTCGTCCGGCGCGCGCCGCGCGGGCCTTCGACTCGCCGGAGCCCTTCGATCATGAACGAGACGCCGCTACGCATCCTCATCGTCGACGACGAGACGCCTGCGCGAAGACGGCTGCGCGAGCTGCTCGACGACTGCGCCGTGCAATTGCCGCTGGTGGTCGTCGGCGAGGCGACGCAGGGCCGCGAGGCGCTCGACCTCCTCGCCTCGGCGCCGGCCGACCTCGTGCTCACCGACATCCACATGCCGGACATGGACGGGCTCGAGCTCGCGCGGCATCTCCTCAAGCTCGCGCATCCGCCGGTGGTGATCTTCTCGACGGCATTCCACGAGCACGCGCTGCAGGCGTTCGACGTGCACGCGGTCGACTACCTCGTCAAGCCGGTGCGCGTGCAGCGGCTGCTCGCGGCGCTGCAGAAGGTGCCGAAGCTGAAGCCGCTCAACGGCGAGCGCCTCGCGCAGCTGCCGTCGAACGCGCGGCGCTTCCTGTCGGTCACCGAGCGCTCGCGCGTCGTGCTGGTGCCGATCGAGGAGGTCGTCTACCTCAAGGCCGAGCTCAAGTACATCACGATCCGCACGCCTGATCGCGAATACCTGCTCGAGGAATCGCTGACCAAGCTCGAGAACGAATTCGGCGCGCGCTTCGTGCGCGTGCATCGCAACTGCCTCGTCGCGCGCGAGGCGATCCGCGGCTTCGAGCGGCGCCTCAACAACGACGGCGACGCGCACTGGGAAGTGATCCTCGACGGCATCGACGAATCGCTGCCGGTGTCCCGGCGCCAGCAATCGGTGGTGCGCGAGATCGGCCGCGAGGTCGTCATCGACTGAGGCGTCTCGACGGTCGAAGCGACGGTTGCGCATCGACCTTCTTGCGCGGCGTCGGGCTGGCGATATCCCCGCAGCCCGGCCTTCGCATGGCGACCACATTCGCATGCGCCTCATGACCGCGACCGGGCACGAGGCAATGGCGCGTCGCGCTACACTTCGCCCCCTTTGCAACCTTTCCCGCGGCGCCACCGGCGCGCGCGGATTTCTCGCATGCGCACGCTCATCTGCGGCTCGCTCGCCTTCGACACCATCATGGTGTTCCCCGACCGCTTCGCGCGGCACATCCTGCCCGACCAGGCGCACGTGCTGTCGGTGGCGTTCACCGTGAGCGACATGCGCCGCGAGTGGGGCGGCTGCGCCGGCAACATCGCCTACAACCTCGCGGCGATCGGCGGCGAGCCGGTCGCGATGGCGACGCTCGGCAAGGACGGCGCGGGCTACCGCGACCGGCTCGCGTCGCTGCGCATCGGCTCCGACGGCGTGCGCGACGTGCCGGACCAGTTCACCGCGCAGGCCTTCATCATCACCGACCTCGACGACAACCAGATCACCGCGTTCCATCCGGGCGCGATGGGACGCTCGCACGACAACCACGTCGGCGACGTCGCCGGCATCGGCATCGGCATCGTCGCGCCGGACGGCCGCGAGGGCATGCTGCAGCACGCCGCCGAGTTTCACGCCGCGCGCATCCCGTTCATCTTCGACCCGGGCCAGGCGATGACGCTTTTCGACGGCGACGAGCTCGTGTCGATGGTCGACGCCGCGAGCGTCCTCACCGTCAACGACTACGAGGCGCGGCTTCTCACCGAGCGCACCGGGCTTACGATCGACGCGCTGGCGCGGCGCGTCGACGCGATGGTCGTCACGCGCGGCGGCGAGGGCTCCGAGATTCACGCCGACGGCCAGGTGCTGCGCATCGGTGTCGCGCGCGCGGCGGCGGTGGTCGATCCGACCGGCTGCGGCGACGCGTACCGCGCCGGTCTCTTGTACGGGATGGCAAGCGGATGGGACTGGCAGCGCAGCGGCCAGCTCGCCGCGACGCTCGGCGCGCTCAAGATCGGCTCGCGCGGCGCGCAGAACCACGTGGTCAACCGGGAACGGATCGACGCGTTATACAATCAAAGCTTCGCCGGAACCCTCTGGTGATCGCCATGCAAACGACCTTTCAGACGCCCGTGCAACCGAATGTCTCGACGCGCGACGCAGCCGCTCGGAGGCCGCGCATCACGCGTGCGCTCGCCGCCGTCGCCGTCGCGGCGCTGGCACTGTCGCTGGCGGCTTGCGCGCCGTCGCAGCGCGGTGACGTGTACCAGTACGGGCAGGGAATGCGCGCGCAGACAGTCGAGATGGGCGTCGTCGAGAGCGTGCGCTACGTGCAGCTCGCGGCGCCGAACACCGGCGTCGGCACGGTCGGCGGCGCCGCGCTCGGCGGCATCGCGGGCGCGCAGATCGGCGGCAGCGGCGCGGCCAACGCCGCGGGCGCCATCGCCGGCGCGATCGTCGGCGGACTGGTCGGCAATGCCGTCGAGAACAACGCCAACCAGCGCAACGGCGTCGAAGTGACGGTGCGCCTCGATTCCGGTCGCACGATCGCCGTGCCGCAGGAGAACGCGGGCGAGAATTTCCGCCCAGGCGATCGCGTGCGCGTGCTGTCGGACGGTTATACGACGCGCGTCGCGTTCTGATGACGTTGCCCGCGGCGCAACGGCTCCGCGGCGGCGACCGCCACCGTCCCGCGGCGATGCGCTGACGCGCAAGGGCCCGCCATCGTGCGGGCCTTTTCGCGCACGGCGCGCCTTTCCGGATTCGTCGCGCGGCCCGTGACCGCCTCCGCCGATCGCGTGTCGCGTGCGCGCCAGTCGTGGCGCGCGCTGCGCGTCCTCGTCCACGTCGGCCGGGGAATCGTCATCACCACGTTCATGTTCCCGCGTGCGAGCGCGGCGCAAAAGCGCGCGCTCAATCGCGCCTGGAGCCGCCACCTGCTCGCGCTCCTCGGCGTCGAGCCGCGCGTGCAGGGCGAGATCCACGAGGCCGGCGGCAACGTCGTCTACCTCGCGAACCATGTGTCGTGGCTTGACATCTTCGTGCTCGACGCGCATTCGCCGGCGCGCTTCATCGCCAAGGCCGAGCTCGCGCGATGGCCGCTCGTCGGCAAGCTGGTCCGCGAGACCGGTACGATCTTCGTCACGCGGGCGCGCAAGGCCGATACGCTGCGCGTCAACGCGATCGCCGCCGACGCGCTGCGCGGCGGCGACGTGCTCGCGGTGTTTCCCGAGGGCACGACGACCGACGGCACCGCGCTCCTCAAGTTCCACGGCTCGCTGTTGCAGCCCGTGATCGACTCGGCGGGCCACGTGCAGCCGATCGCGCTGCGCTACGCATACCGCGACGGCCGCGCCTCGCGCGCGACGCAGTACGCCGGCGATACGTCGCTGGCGCGCTCGTTCTGGAGCATCTGCGGTGCGCGCGACCAGGTGATCGAGGTGATCGCGCATCCGCCGATCGCCGCGTCGACGCGCACGCGCCGCGAGCTCGCGGCGCTGTCGGAAGCGGCTATCCGTGCGTCGCTCGGGCTGCCGCCACCGGCGCAACCGGCGAGCGCGACGGCACCGCAAAAATTCGCCGCGAGTCGAGATCGACCGCGGTGAGCGTGCCGCCCCACAGGCAGCCGCTGTCGAGCATCGACATGTTCGGCGTGAACGCGAGGCCGAGCGTCGACCAGTGGCCGCAAACGACATGGTGCGACGCGCTGCGCCGCGTGGGCTGGCGGAACCATGGCAGGAAGCCGGGCGGCGTAAACGCCGGGCCGCGCTTCTCGCGCATCTCCATCCGGTCATCCGCATCGCAAAAGCGCATCCGCGTGCAGGCGTTGACGATCGCGCGCAGCCGATCGTCGCCGGCGAGGTCCTCGCGCCAGGTCGACGGCTCGTCGCCGTAGAGCACCGACAGGAAGCGGGACGCGTCGGCGCCAGCGAGCACTGACTCCACCTCGCGCGACAGGCGCACCGCGTCGTCGGCGGTCCACGAGGGCAAAAGTCCCGCGTGCACCAGCACGCGCCCGCCCTCGGCGACACACAGCGGCCGGCACATCAGCCAGTCAACCAGCGCATCGCGGTCGGGTGCTGAGAGGATCGCGTCGAGCGTGTCGCCGCGATGCGGCGCACGGTGGCCGGCGGCGATCGTCAGCAGGTGGAAATCGTGGTTGCCGAGGACAGTGGTGACGGCGTCGCCGAGCGCCATCACGTCGCGCAGCACCTCGAGCGATCGCGGGCCACGGTTCACCAGGTCGCCGACGAGCCACAGCCGGTCGCGCGACGGCGAAAAATCGATGAGCGCGAGCAGCTCGCGGAATTCCGCGTGGCAGCCCTGGATGTCGCCGATGGCGAAGTGCGCCACGTCAATCGTGTCCGCGTTGCGTTCCTGAAATCGGCGCGGCCGTCAAGACTTACGCCGCGCGCCCGCGCTCCCTAGAATGAGCGCCGCGCGACAACCCGCGCGACGCTCGAAGCGCGCCGCGATTCTAGCGCACGCATCGCATCGACGACCGCTCCGCCTCCACGTGTCCCGCATTCGCAACCCCAACCGCCGCGCGCGCCGATGAGCGCGCAGGGCCGCCCCAGGCGCCGGATGTGGCGACCCCGCATCCCGAAGCGCGCAGCGCGGAGGGTCGTCAAGTGAGCTTCCCGCTCAATCCGGCGCAGCGCGAAGCCGTGCGCACGATCGACGCGCCGCTGCTGGTGCTCGCCGGCGCCGGCAGCGGCAAGACGCGCGTCATCGCCGCCAAGATCGCGCACCTCGCGGCGTCCGGCGTCGACCCCGGAGAGATCGCCGCGATCACGTTCACCAACAAGGCAGCGCGCGAAATGCGCGAGCGCGTCACCGCGGCGGCCAAGGGGGGCGCCGCCGACGCCGGTGAGGCGACGATTTCCACATTCCACGCGCTCGGCCTCGCGATCATGCGCCGCGAGGCGAAGGCGCTCGGCATCAAGCCCGGCTTCTCGATCCTCGATCCGTCCGATCTCGAGCCGATCGTCGCCGAGCTCGTCGCCACTGCCGATCGCGGCCGCGCGCGCGCCGCGCAATGGCGGATCTCGCAATGGAAGAACGCGCTGGTGCCGCCGTCGCGCGCGCTCGCCGAGGCCACCGACGACGACGCGCGCGCCGCGGCGCGCGCCTATGCGCGCTACGCCGACACGCTGGCCGCTTACCAGGCGGTCGACTTCGACGACCTGATCATCCGGCCGCTCGCGCTGTTCGAGCGCGACACCGAGGCGGCAGCGCGCTGGTCGACACGCTTCGCGCACGTGCTGGTCGACGAGTACCAGGACACCAATCCCGCGCAGTACGCATTGTTCCGCCACCTGGTCGGCACGCGCGCGCGCTTCACCGCGGTCGGCGACGACGACCAGGCGATCTACGGCTGGCGCGGCGCCACGCTCGACAACCTCGCGCGCCTCACCGACGACTACCCGGCGACGCGCGTGGTCAAGCTCGAGCAGAACTACCGCTCCTGCGTGCGCATCCTGCGCTCGGCCAACGCGCTCATCGCCCACAACCGCAAGCTTCACGAGAAGCGCCTGTGGAGCGATCTCGGCAACGGCGACACGATCCGCGTGACGTCCTGCGCGGACGACGAGGCCGAGGCCGAGACCGTCGCCGCCGCCATCTCGGCGCGGCGTTTCGAGGAGCGCGGCCGCTACGGCGACTTCGCGGTGCTCTATCGCGGCAATCACCAGTCGCGCGCGATGGAGGCCGCGTTGCGCGCGGCAAGCATCCCGTATGTCGTCTCGGGCGGACAGTCGTATTTCGACCGCGCCGAGATCCGCGACATCGTCGCGTACCTGCGGCTCGTCGCCAACGACGACGACGATCCCGCGTTCGTGCGCGCAGTGACGACGCCGAAGCGCGGCATCGGCGAGGCCACGCTTGCGAAGCTCGGCGACGTCGCGCGCCAGGCGAAAGCGAGCCTCTTCGCAGCGGTGTTCGAGCCCGCGTTCGCGGCAGTCGCGCAGGCGCGCGCGCGCGAGGAGCTCGAGCGCTTCTGCGCGCTCGTCAACGGCATCCGCCATCGCGCGGTGAAGGAGCCCGCGGGCCGGCTCCTGACGGAGCTCGTGCGCGGCATCGGCTACGACGACTACCTCGTCGCGACGTTCGAGCGCGAGGACGCGAAGGCGCGCGCGAAGAGCGTGCAGGACTTCGTCGACTGGCTCGCGCGGAAGGGCGAGAGCGACGGCAAATCGCTCGCCGAGCTGACGCAGATGATCGCGCTCGTCACGCTGCTCGAGGGCCGCGACGGCGAGGCCGCCGACGCGGTGCACCTCTCCACGCTGCACGCGGCGAAGGGCCTCGAGTTCCCGCACGTGACGATGATCGGCGTCGAGGAGGGCATCCTGCCGCACCGCGAGGCGATCGACAAAGGCGACGTCGACGAGGAGCGGCGCCTCATGTACGTGGGCGTCACGCGCGCGCAGCGCACGCTGCACGTGACGTTCTGCCGCGTCCGCAAGCGCGCCGGCGCGCGCATCGACGCGGCGCCGTCACGCTTCCTGGCGGAGCTTTCGCAGGAGGATTTGCGCTACAGCGGCGCGCCGCTGCCGGCCGACGAGGCGGCGCGCGAGAAGGCGCAGGGGATCGAGCGGCTGCGCGCGCTCAAGGCGCTGGTGGCGCGACGCTGACGGCGGTTTCGGCCACGTTGCAACGTGCAACAAAGGAGCCCCTGCACGGAACCACCGCGACAAAAAGGCCGCCCGGACATCGGGCGGCCTTTGCATTCGGCGATGACGCCGTAATGGCGATTCGCTACTTGGCCGCGGCCACCATGTAGTCGACGGCGGCCTGCACGGCGGCATCGGAGAGCGCGGTGTTGCCACCCTTCGCCGGCATCACGCCGCTCTTGCCTTGGAAGCCGTGCAGCGCGTGCTGGTGCAGCGTCGGCAGACCTTCGGCGATGCGCGGCGCCCACGCGGCCTTGTCGCCGAACTTCGGCGCGCCGGCGATGCCGGGACCGTGACAGACGTGGCAGGTCGAATCGTACGTGGCCTTGCCGTCGCCGCCCGCGGCGGCGGCCGGTTGCGCGGCCGCTGCGGCAGGGGCTGCCACAGGCGTTGCAGCGGCGGCAACGGCAACCGGCGCGGCGGCGGGCGCCGCTGCGGCCGGCGCGGCCGCGACGGCATTCGGCGCGGGCTTCGGCTCGGCGAGCTTGCCGCCCGACTTGTTCGCCATGTACACGACCGCGCGCTCGACGTCGTCGTCGGCGAGGTCGGGATTGCCGCCCTTCGGCGGCATCATGCCGGTCTTCCCCTGGAACCCGTCGATCGCGTGCTTGAAGAGCGTCGCCTCGCCTTCGGCGATGCGCGGCGCCCACGCGGCCTTGTCGCCCATCTTCGGCGCGCCCGCGATGCCGGCCTCGTGGCAGGTCTTGCAGACCTGGCCGAACACCGCCTCGCCGCTCATCGCGACATGCGGCGCATTGGCATCGGCGAGGAGCACGGTGCCCACGGGCGCGATGCGCGCGCGCCGTGCGACGTCGTCATCCTTGGCGCCGGTCATGCCGCTGGTCACGAGCTGCGAGATGAGGCCGATCACGGTGATCGGCACGACGAACGCGAGGACGACGACGATGATGAGCTGCTTCGGCGTCTTGATGGCTGACTGGTGCTGGTGGTCTTCTTCCGTCATGGTCGCGGCAGGAGTGACTCGAACGAATGGCGATTCGCGGCAAGATTTCAATTATACCCAATCGACGCCGTCGGCTGGACGCTGCCGCCCGTGCGAGGCTACAATCGCCGGCCTCGCGCCCGTAGCTCAGCTGGATAGAGTATTGGTTTCCGAAGCCAAGGGTCACAGGTTCGAATCCTGTCGGGCGCGCCACCTGCCGCTGGTCCATCCGGACCCCATCGCTGGCGGTCGACGCCGCGGGCACGGGTGACGGTCAGCGTCGCTTTTCCAGCAGTCGCGCGATCTCGGAATATCCGCGCGCGCGGGCATGGACGAGCGGCGTCACCCCGTCACGATCGGTGATCGATCGATCGGCGCCCGCCTCGACGAGCAGCCGCACCACCTGCTGGTGATTCCGGCCGCCGTTGCCCAGGATCACCGATTCCATCAGCGCCGTCCAGCCGAGGTTGTTGACGTGATCGAGCGGCGCGCCGGCGGCGATCAGTCGGCGCACCACCTCGACATGGCCAAGATGCGCGGCGGCGATCAGCGCCGTGCCGCGCCAGGGGCTGGTCGTGAGGCCGGGTTCGTTACCGAGTCGTATCGCGAGCGACATCAGCTCAAGATCGTCCGCGACGGCAGCGATCGTGACGACGTCGTAGACCTGGTCGTCCAGCGCGTTCATGTCGGCGCCGGCTTCTGCCAGCGCGCGCAATGCCTCGTCCTGCGAGGCGAACGCCGCGACATGGGCGGGCGTGCGCCCGTTTGCATCGCGTGCATTCAGCGCCGCGCCGGCCTTGGCCAGGCGACGGATGTCGTCGACGTTGCCGTCCTGCGCTGCCCGATGCAGGCCTTCATAGGTGGCGATTTCGACGGCCGATGGCGCGGTTTGCGCTTGCGCGACGGACGTCAGGGCAAGCAGCCCGCAAGCGATGACCATGCGCAGCATCGAAGTTCTCCTTGATGAGGAGCAGCCCACCTCCCGGGGCGGACCGCTCCGGTGTCGCGTGGCCTACTGGACCGCGTCGATCGCCTTCAGGCCGGCCGCCGCGCAGCCTGCGTCGATGTCGCCGGAGGGCGCGCCGCCGACGCCGATGCCGCCGACCAGCGCCTTGCCGAACTTGACCGGCAAGCCGCCCGCCTGGATGACCATGCGCACATCCATGTCGCGCAAACCGTCGTTGGCCGGCTTCGCGGCGATGAACTCGGCGAGGCCCGCGGTATCGCGGCCCAAGGCTGCCGAGGTAAACGCCTTGCCCTGCGCGCTCGTCACCGTATGCGGTCCGGCATTGTCGGCCTTCAGCAGCACCTTGGTCGAGCCGTCACGCGCCACGATGGCGACGCTCACGTTGTGGCCCTGCGCCACGCAGGCCTTCAGCGCGGCATCCGCGGCCTTGGCCGCAAGGTCGAGCGGCAGGTACGCTGCGGTCGGCAGTTCCTGCGCGGCGGCGGCGAGCGGAGCGACGAAGGCGGCGGCGAGTACGAGGTTGCGGATCATCGTGTCTTCCTTCCAGGTTGATGGCAGGAAAGAGATTAGTTCGACCGCTGCGATCCCGGTATCCGCTGGCCTCGCGGCGGCGTCCGTAGTTCTACGGAGTCTTGTGCCCGTCGAGCCAGATGCGCGTCATCTCGGCCGGCGAGGTCGTGCCGGGCTTGGCGCCGATGCCGGCACGGTGGCTTTCCACCGTGCGCGGCGACAACCCGAGTCCTTCGGCGATCTCGCGCGTCGTGAAGCCTCCGGCGATGCGATCGAGGACTTCATGCTCGCGCGGCGTCAGCGCGGCGAGCAGTGCCTGCGTTTCCGCGGTCTCGGCGCGCCGGGAGAGCGTGCGCGCCAGCGCTTCCTGTCCCCGCTGGATTGCGTCGATCAGGTCCTGCTCGTCGACCGGCTTGGAGAGGAAGTCGACCGCACCGTTGCGGAAGGCGCGCCGACAGGCCTCGATGTCGCCATGGCCGGAAACGACGATCGTCGGCCAGTCGACGCCTTGCGCGACCAGCCGCTCCTGCAGCTTCAATCCGGAAATTGCCGGCATGCGGATGTCGAGGATGAGGCAGCCGGGCTCGAGCTTCGGCGCCTGGGCCAGGAACGACTGCGGATCGGCGAAGCCGGTCGCGCGGATGCCGACCGTCGAGAGCAACAGGCCGAAGGCGCGGCGCACCGCCTCGTCGTCATCGACCAGATAGACCGGATGGTTCACGGTGCGGCCTCCGCAATCCCTTCGTGGCGAGGCAGGACGACCCGGAACGTCGCACCCGGTCCGCCGTCGACCAGCGTGATTTCCCCGCCGGCACGCTCCACGAGACGCTGGCTCAGCGCGAGACCCAGGCCGGTGCCGTCCGCGCGCGTCGTCGTGAAAGGCGTGAAGAGGCGCGGACGAATGTCCGCGGCGATGCCGGGCCCGTCGTCGGCAACCTCGAGCACGGTTCGGCCCTCCGTCTTGCGCAACGTGACGGAGACACGACCCGCAGCGCTTCCGTCTCCCGTCGCCTCGATGGCATTGCGCACGAGGTTGAAGACGACCTGCTCCATCTCGACCGGATCGGCGGTGACGCGAACCGGTTCGCTCGGGACATCGAACGTGAGTCGCGTACCGCGCTTCGCGGCTTGCGGCGTCAGCAACGTGCGTACGTTGCCGACGACGTCGCGCAGGTCGCACGCCGACACCGGCATCTGCTGTGGCCGCGACCAGTTGCGAAACCGCTCGAGGATTGTGGACGCGCGACGCGCCTGTGTCACGGTGTCGTTCAGCACCGGCGCCAGTGCCGCCACGTCCCCGTGGCCGAGCATCCGCCGCCCGGCTTGCGCTTGCGCGAGGATGGCGGTGAGCGGCTGCGTCAACTCATGGGCGAGGCCGCTCGCCATCTCGCCCAGCGCATTCACGCGCGACGCGTGCGCGAGGCGAGAGTCCAGTGCGCTCAAGCGTGCCTGCTCCACCGCCGCGCGGGCTCTCGCGCGCTGGCGCAGAGCCGCGAGCAAGCCGAGATAGGCGATGCCGACGGCGAGAAGCGCGAGGCTCGTCCGCACCGGAGGAAAGAGGTCGTCAAGCCCGATCGCCATGCCGGCCTCCATGAGCAATGGCTGTGACGCGCTGTCGAGCGCCCGGGAAATCCGGATCGTCCCGGTCGTCTCGCCCGGGCCCAGAAGGCGATGGCCGTCCGGGAGCGACAAGCTGAGCGTGACGCCGGGGCGCGACCAGAACGGCGTCGCTTCGCCGAGCAGCTTCGCGGCGTCGATGCCGAGCATCAGTCCATAGCGCGCCGCGTCGCTGTTGGGACTGCGCTTGACCATGATGTAGTCGTGCGGCCGCGAAGGATGCGGCAGCAGGCCGATCCGCCCATCGGAAGCCCTGGCCGTCGAACGGACGAGGTTCGCCGTCGTCGAATCGAGCGGAGACGTGCCGATCGTCGCGGCGTCCGGATCGAGGGGGACGAGCTGCACTTCGTCGATGCGCGGATAGAAGCGCATGATCGACGCGGCGACGTCGAGGAACAGGTCGTGCCTTTCGCCGTTCGCGGCTACCGCGATCGCCGACAACGCCGTCAGATGCGCGTCGTGCTGATCGGCGCGCTGCGACGCAAGCCGGTGCAGGAGGGTGGCGTCCTGCTCCATTTCGGACCTCAACGCATGGCGCTGGAAGATCGCAAGTGCGCCGGCCGAAGCGAGCAGCAGAGCGCAGCCGATGACGGCGAGCTTGAACGGGCTTTCGAGGATCGGACGAGGAGTGGACATGGTTCGCATCATCGCCTCAGGTGGGTCGCCGAATGCCGCGCAACGCCACGCCGTGCTCAGCGGTATGTGCGCCGGAAATACAGGCCGATGCCGCTGACGGTGCCGGCTTCCGCGCGCACCGTCCACGAGCGCGACAGCGTGTACTCGAGCCGCAGCGCGTTGGTGGCGATCGTGAGCCCCTGCTCGTAGACCAGCGTCAGCCGGTCCGACAGCCGCTTGCCGATCGATACCACCTGGCCGCTGGCAGGCGTGCCTGCCGCATTCGCAGCGCCCGTCGACGTGGCGCTGTGCAGCGTCAGCTCGTCGAACCCGAAGTTCTGCGCGATCCGCGTGCCGATCGGGCGCGGATCGCCGCCGCCCAGGAGCCACGACGATGCCGCCGCGAGCGCCGCCGCGTCGGCCGCGCTGCCATTGCCCGGCGCCTGGCCGGTGATGAGCCACGACAGTTTTTCCGCGTCGGGCACCGGCGGGTTCGACGTCAGCTGCACGCGCGGCACGCGCACCGTGCCGGTGAGCGACACGCCCGCCTCGACGGCGAGGTTCTTGCGCAGCGCGACGACGTCGAGCGCGGGGTTGTCGAGCGGACCGTCGAAGATGAGGCGACCGCGATCGATGGTAAGGCGCTGGCCGAACGCGTAGTAGCTGCCGCGCGTCGCGACGATCGTGCCCTTGCCCTCGAGGCGGCCGTCGGCGGTCGTCGTCACGTGCACGCGGCCGGCGAGCCCGGTCTCGAGGCCCTCGCCGGAAAACGTCAGCGCGCGCCCGAGGTCGACCTCGAGGTCGAGCGCGAGCACCGGCACGCGAATGCGCGACGGCGACTCGTCGTTGCGCGGGCGACCCTTGATCACCACGTCGCTCGACAGCAGCACCGGCGCCGGCGAATAGACGATCCGGCCTTCGTCGACGGTGATCCTGCCGTCGACGGCGAGCTTTTTCGGCGCGAACGCGATGCCCCCCTCGCCGCTGACGACGATCCTCGCGTCGGGCCGGTTCATCAGGCGGAACTTCGACGCGCGCCACGTGATCCGCGCGTCGCCGCCGCCGCCCTTCGCGCGCGCGAGCGTGCCGTGCGCCTCCAGCACGCCGTCGCCGCCGCGGAACGTGAACGTCTCGAGCGCGATCGCGTCGCGGCCGAGCGTCGCGCGCACGCGGCCGTCGGCGAGCGCGATGCCGTACTGCGGCATGTCGACATGCAGGCCCGAGCCGTCGAGCGTGCCGGTGATCGACGGCGCGCGCAGCGTTCCCGCGGCGGCGAAATGAAGCTCGGCGCGGCCGTCGACGACTGCCGACGTGCCGAGCCAGGGCTGCAGCGGCGCGAGCGACGCGAGCGTCGCGTCGAGCTTCGCCTCGAGCGCCGCGTCGAGCGAAGGCACGCCGGCCGTGGGGCCCGGCGCCAGCGTCGCGTGCAACGTGGCGGTCCCGGCGCGCAGCGACGCGAAGCGCGCGTCGAGCGTCCACGCGTCGCCGCGCACGCGGCCATCGAGCGCAAGCGTGTCGACGCCGATCGGGTAATCGGCGAAGTTGGCGAGCGTGTCGCCGGCCGCGAAGAGATCGCCGTCATGGCGCGTGATCGCGAGCGTGCCGTCGAGGCGCGGCGACGCGGTGAGGTTCCAGTGCCCGTCGAGCGTCAGCGTCGAGGCGATGGGCAGCGGCCGGCCGGCGAGCGTCGCCACGGTGCCGAGCGGCACGCGGGTGAAGCTTCCACGTGTAGTGACGCGTGCGTCCTCGACGACGAGATCGTCGAGCGCGACGTCGCCATCGGCGACGGCGATTCGCGCGACGCCGAGGTGGGTGCGCGCAGGCGTCCATTCGAGCGCGGCGGGCGCGACGAGCTTGACCGGCAGCGTGCCGGCGAGCTCCGCGGCGTCGATCGTGCCGCGCCACGCGCGCTTCGCCGCCGGGCCGAGGGTCAGCGCGCCATGCGCGGCGAGCGTGGCGTGATCGGCGGCGTTGGCGACGTCGAGCGCGAGCGCGTGCGCCGCCAGCGTGCCCTTTACCGTCACGTGCGCGCGCTCGATCGCGTGCGCCTTCGTCGCGATGCCGGTGGCGCGCACGTCGATCGCGACGACGCGATCGGCGAGCGCGGACGTGGGGTGCGTCGACGACTGGTCGTCATCCCCGCGAATGCGGGGATCCAGCCTTGACGTCCCGGGGGGGCTGGCGCGCGCATCCCGCGCAACGTCACGACTGAATTCCCGCTTCCGCGGGAATGACGGATGTGCCGGCATGCCCACGTCGGCATCGAGCGCGAGCGACGCGATGCGCGTGCCGTCGGCGAGCGCGAGCTGGCTTGCGTCGGCGGTCACGCTGCCGCCGATGCCGGATGGCGCGATCGCCAGCGTGCCATGCGCTGCGACGGCGCCGTCGCGCAGCGCCGACGCCGCGCCGGGCACGAGCGGCACCAGCGCGGCGAGGTGCGGCGCGTCGAGCGTGAACGCGAGCGCGTCGCCGCTCGCGCCCGCGTCTCCGTGCGCCGTCGCGTGCGCGTCGCCGACGCGAAGGTCGACGTCGACGCCGCGCGCTCGCCCGGCGGCGAGGCTCGCCTTGGCGTGACCCGACGCCGGCTTCGCGCCGATCGTCGCGCCCGCACCGAGCTTCGCCTCGGCACTCACCGACCACGCCGGCTCGAGGTGCCCGTCGAGCGCGAGCGTGCCTTCGAGCGAGGCGGCCGGAAATCGGCCGAGGCGCGACGGATCGAAGCGCGTCGCCGTGCCGTGGAAGGTGAACGCGCGCGCGCCGTCGAGCGCCAACTCGCCGCGGCCCTGCAGCGTGCCGGCGGCGGCGGTGAGGCGCGCGCGCGACAGCGCGACGCGCCGATCGGCGACGCGCGCGGCGAAGGCGAGCGCGAGGCCGCGCGCGCGGTCGGCGAGGTCGCCCTCATACGCCTGCGCGTCGGCGTCGACGCGCGCGCGCAGCGTGCCGCTGACGCGCGACGCCGCCAGCGCGCTGTGCAGCGCGCGCAGGTCGACGCCGGCGAGCGCGAGCGTGGCGCTCGTCGTGCCGTGCTCGACGTCGAACGACGCGTCGCCGCGCACGTTGCCGTCGCCGGCGCGCGCATCGATGCCGCCGAGCGACACCACCTGGCCACGCTGCGCGAACGTCGCCGACAGCGTCGTCACCGGCATTCGATCGGCATCGAGGGTGCCCGGCGCGCTGTTGGCGAGCGTAAGCGTGCCGGTGAAGCCGTCGCGCGCCGGTCGTGCGTGCACGGCGAGCGCGAGCGTCGCGTGCGGCAGCGCCGCACCGAACGCGGCGGGATCGACGCCGGTGGCGTCGACGTCGAGCGTGTCGATCGGCGCCGTGGCGAACGGCGTCAGCGCGGCGCGGGCGTCGAAGCGCGCGTCGCGCGCGCGGCCGTTCGCAGCGACGAGGATGCGCGACAGCGTGCCGCCGAGCGTCGCGTTCGCGCCGTAGCCCGCGAAGGCGTCGCTGCCTTCGACGCCGATCGCGCCGGCGAGCGCGAATGGCGACGCGGCATCGAGCGTCGCGCGCCCCGTGATGCGCGCGCGGTCGAACGCGAGCGTCACCTCGTCGAGCCTGTGGCCGCGCGCGTCTCCGCGGTACGCGAAGGCGATGCCGGTGGCGCGGCCCTTGCGCTCGCCGAGCGCATAGTCGAACGTCGTCACGCTCGCATGGTCGACGACGACGGTGAGCGGCAGGCCGAGCGACGACGGCAGCGACGAAGGCCCGCCCGACGACGGCGCGACGGCGATGTCGATCGTCCTGGCGCCGGCGCTCCGCACATGCAGCTCGCGGCGCGCGAGCGCGGCGGGATCCCAGTCGACGATGACGTCGTGCGCGACGAGTGTGGTGGTGTCGCCCTTCCAGCGCAGCGTCCCTACGTTGAGGGTCGACAGGAGCGCCCCCGTTGCGCCTTCGATGGTAAGACGCCCGCCCGAGAGCCGCTCGAGCTGCGCGATCGCGTAGGGCAGGCCCGACTGCGTGCCGCCGACGAACGCGACGAGCGCGACGAGCGCGACGACGAGCGCGAACAGCGCCGCGAGCGTCCAGGCCGCGGCGCGGGCCGTGCGGCGGCGCCACGTGCGCTTCGGCGTCGCGGACGAGTCGCTCAAAACGCGAGCCCTACCGAAAAGTGCACGCGTACCGAGTGCACGTCCTGGCCATACGCGAGGTCCAGGCGGAACGGGCCGATCGGCGTGCGCAGTCGCGCGCCGACGCCGTAGCCGAGCGCGAGATGGCTCAAGTCCTTCGGTTCGTCGACGGCGTTTCCGGCGTCGACGAACGTGGCGATGCCCCAGGTCGGCGCGAACCATTTCGTCGCCTCGACGCTGGCCACCGCGTAGTAGCGGCCCGGCACCGTCGCATCGCCGCTTTTGACGCCGAGGCTCTCGAACGCGTAGCCGCGCACCGTCGAGTCGCCGCCGGTGCGGAACAGCAGCGCCGACGGAATGCCCTCGCGTGACGCGGCGAGCACGGCACCGCCCTCGGCGCGCATCGACAGCGTTATGTCGCGCGTGAGCGGGTGCCACGCCGCGAACTTGGCGATGGTGCGGCCGAAGCCGCGCGTCGACAGGCCGGGGATGCCGACGCCGGCGTCGAGCTCGACGTTGTAGCCGCGCGTCGGCGCGATCGGGTCGTCGGTGCGGCGCCACGTGCGCACGACGTCGGTGTAGAGCGCGTGCGAGGTCACGCGCGGCGCGCCGTCGGGCTGCTGGCGATCGAAGTAGTACGCGGCGCCGAACGCCCAGTTGTCGCGCGTGTCGACGCTGGTGCGCCGCACGCCGGCAACGGCCGTTTCGGTGACGAGCTTGGAGATGTCGGTGCGCTCGACCGTGCCCTGCAGGCCATCGATCCATCCCGCTTCGTTCGGCGCGCGCGTGATGCGCACCGCGAGGCTCGACAGCTTCTGCTCGAGCCGCGCGTCGATGGCGAGCTGGGTCGCCTTGCCGTCGATGTCGACGTTGCGCCAGCTCGCATTGGCGCGAAAGCGCGTGTCCGTCGAATAGCCGAAACCGGCGTCGAGCGTGCGCGTCGGCGCCTCGATCACGGCGATGTCGATCGGCGCGACGTCGTCGACGGCGTCCTTGGTGACGATCGCGGCCTGCACGCTCGCGAAATAGCCGGTGGCGTTGAGCCGGCGCACCAGCATGTCGAGCGTCTCGGCGTCGTAGTAGTCGCCGGATCTGGGCGCGCCGAAGTTCCGGATGAGCTCGGGCGTGTAGCGCGCGAGCCCGCGAATGCGCAATTCGCCCACGCGAAAGCGCGGCCCGCTCGCGATCGTGATCGAAAGGTCGGCGGCGCGCGCGTCGGGATCGATCGACGCCTCGCTCGCGGTGATCTTCGCCGCGGCGAAGCCGCCGCGCGCGAGCGCCTCGACGGCGCCATTCTTGGCTTGCGTCCACTGCGCCTGCGTGAACACGTCGCCGCGCGTGACCGGGAGCTCGCCCTGGATGCGCGCGATGACGCTGGTGCCCGCCGGCCCGCCGCTCGCCGCCGGTCCTTCGACGTGCACGTGAACGTTGCGCACGTGCGTCGAAGGCCCCGGCGTGACGACGAGCGTGACCTTGGCCGGTTTGGACGTCGGATCGACGCGCACTTCGGCCTCGGCCGAGAACCATCCCGACGCGGCGGCCGCGTCCTCGGCCTCGCCGATCGCCTCGCGCGCGAGCGCGTCGAACAGCGCGCGCGTCATGTCGCCGAAGCTCTGCCAGCGCGCGAGGCCGACGGCGTCCTGGAGGACGGGCTTGAGCGACGACGGCGCGTCGATGTCGAGCGTGTACGCGAACGCGTCGGGACGCGACGCGGCACCCGTCGGGGGTGCAGCTGAATCGGTGGCCGAAGTGGAGGCGGCGCTCGCCGCCGGTGCTACGCCTTCGTCAGCTGCGCGAAGGCTCGTCGATGCGAGCGTCGCGAGGCACAGCGTCGTCGCCAGCAGCCGGTTGCGCAGGAGCGTCCGGCACTGCGTCGCAGTTCGCGTCGCACGGCGCAGGCGCCGGTGCGCTCGCGCCGTCGACGTCGGTGGAGGGTGCGGGCGTGCCGGCATCCGGACCGATCAGCGGCGGATGGTCCGGGCTCCAGCCGCGCGGATAGTCGAGCGGCTGCATCGGCGGCGGCGGGGTGTAGTCAGGCGGGTTGAGCACCGGCAAATCCGGCACGTCGTTCTTCTGCCAGTTGAGATCATACGGTGCCGGCATTCCGCTCAAGAACCAAACGAACGGATCCTCGCGTCCGTACGTGAAGCGATCCGACATGCAGCCGCCGAGGCAGAGCAGGGCGGCGAGCAACGGCAGCAGGCGGCGCATCGTGAACTCCGTGGCAAAACGACCGATGGCGTCGAGTGTCGCACATTTCCCTGAAAAAACCGGCAAACGAGCCGCCCGGCGAGCGGCCCGATGCGTCCTGTCGGCAGAAATGCCGCATCCGGGCGCGGGGCACGCGACGGCTCGTCGCCGGACGCCGCGTCGCAGACCCCGAAAGTCGCACTTTCATGCATCCGGCATAGGCGGTGTTGGACGGGCGGCCATGTTGCGAAGCAACATCCTGTGAGAGCAGGTGATTTGGCGAACATTCGTTCGATTTTTCCGAGGCGGCTTGCCAAATCGCCTGAGCAACACTGTCTAAGTGGCTATTTTTTCGAGGAAAATCTCGAGTGTTGGGTTTTTGCCCTAAGTCCTTGTTGCGAAACCGGATTAGTTGCCTTCACGCCAGCCCGCGCGTATAGTCCGCTCCGAGTGGTAAAAAGTGGGTCAAAGTGGTAAAAAACGCGCCGTTTGCTTCAACGCGACGCGCTTGTAAGTAACCGCTCACTTTGGACCCGACGGGGAGGAGAGGGCGTGGCGGACCGGGCATTGGACGGCGATGGGGCGAATGGCGGCCCGGGCAACGGCGCCGGCCGCACGTCTGACTTTCGCGGCATCGCCACGCTGACGCTCGACGCGAAGGGCCGCCTCGCGGTGCCGACCCGCCATCGCGAGGCGCTCGGCAACGGCCACGGCCGCGTCGTGATCACCGCCGACCCGAGCCGCTGCCTCCTCGTGTATCCGCTCGATGCGTGGGAGCCGATCCAGGCGCGGCTGATGGCGCTGTCGTCGTTCGACGAGCGCATCCGCGCGCTGCAGCGGCTCATCGTCGGCCACGCCGACGACGTCGACATCGACGCGCAGGGCCGCGTGCTCGTGCCGCCGCCGCTGCGCGACTACGCGTCGCTCGCGCGCGACGTCGTGCTGGTCGGCCAGGGCCGCCGCTTCGAGCTGTGGGACGCCGCCGCGTGGGCCGCGCAAACGGCTCGCGCGATCGCATTCGACGCAGGCGGCCTGCCGCCGGAGCTCGCGGGCTTCTCGCTGTGACCGATGGGCACGTTCCCGTCCTCCTCGCCGAAGCCGTGTCCGCCCTGGCGATCCGTGGCGACGGCACCTACGTCGACGCGACGTTCGGGCGCGGCGGCCATGCGCACGCGATCCTCGCCGCGCTCGGCGCGCGCGGGCGTCTCGTCGCACTCGATCGCGATCCCGACGCCGAGGCCGCGGCGCGCGCCGTCGCCGATCCCCGTTTCGTTTTCCACCGCGCGTGGTTTTCGCAATTGCCCACTGTGCTCGACGCCCTCTCCATCCCCCACGTCGACGGTGTGCTCTTCGATCTCGGAATCTCCTCGCCGCAGATCGATGTTCCCGCGCGCGGTTTCTCCTTCCGCACCGACGGTCCCCTCGACATGCGCATGGACCCGTCGCGCGGCGAAAGCGCGGCGGAGTTCGTCGCGCGTGCGACCCGCAACGAACTCGCGACGGTGATCCGCGACTATGGCGAAGAACGGTTTGCTCAATCGATTGCAGGTGCAATTGTTGCGGCGCGGGCGCGGCAGCCCGTCGTCACCACGCGGCAGCTGGCCGCCGCCGTCGCGCAAGCCGTCGGCGCGCGCACGCGGGGTGATTGGCGTCAGGATCCGGCCGCGCGCACGTTCCAGGCCCTTCGGATTTTCGTGAACCGCGAGCTCGACGAGATCGCCGCGGCGCTGCCGGCCGCGGTCGCGCGCCTGGCCACCGGCGGGCGCCTCGCCGTGGTGAGCTTCCACTCGCTCGAGGATCGCATCGTCAAGCGCTTCATCGGCGACCTTGCGAAGCCGTTCCGCGGTGACTCGCGCCTGGATCGCTTGGCACTTGCCGAGCGCGACCTGCCGGCGCCGCCGATCGTCGCCGTCGGCCGCGCACGCAAGGCCTCCGGCGCCGAAATCGCCGAGAACCCGCGCTCGCGCAGCGCCGTGCTGCGCGTCGCGGAGCGCACCGCGGCGCCGTTGCCCGCCGATCTCGCGGAGCTCGCCGCATGACGCGCGTCAACCTCGTGCTGCTCGCGGTGCTCGTCGCGTGCGCGCTGTCGCTGATCACCGCGCGCCACCAGTCGCGCAAGCTCTTCGTCACGCTCGAGCGCGCGCAGGCGGAGGGGCGCGCGTACGACGTCGAGTACGGCAAGCTCCTGCTCGAGCAGTCGACGTGGGGGATGCCGGCGCGCGTCGAGAAGATCGCGCGCGAGAACCTCAAGATGCAGCTGCCCGATGCGTCGCGCATCGAGGTGGTGACGACGGGAGCGGCGCGATGAGCGCACTGCGCCACGCCGGTCGCGATTCGGCGCCGGTGCGCGAGGCGCGGAGGATCGCGCAGTGACGCGCACCTCGCCTTCGCGCGCCGCGAAGCCTGCGCCGGTGCTGCCGCGCTCGCGCGCGACGGTGGCGTTCGCGCTGCTCGGCGTCGCGTTCGCGGTGCTCGCCGGCCGCGCGCTCTACCTGCAGGTGGTCGACAACGACTTCCTGCAGCAGCGAGGCGCCGCGCGGTATTCGCGCGCGATCGAGGTGGCGGCGCACCGCGGCCGCATCCTCGACCGCTTCGGCAGCCCGCTCGCGATCTCCACGCCCGTCAAGTCGCTGTGGGCGTTCCCGGCGCAGTTCGACGCGACGCCGGCGCAGCTCGCCTCGCTCGCGCGCATCCTCGCCACGACGCCGCAGGCGCTGAAGAAGCGCGTCGCGAGCGCCGACGATTTCGTCTACCTCGCCAAGGAGGTGTCGCCGGAGACGAGCGAGCGCGCGCTCGCACTCGGCATCCACGGCCTCAACGACGAGAACGCGTACCGCCGGTACTACCCGGGCGGCGAGGTGACCGCGCACATCGTCGGCTTCACCGGCGACCGCGACGTCGGCCAGGAAGGCATGGAGCTCTCGCAGCAGGCGTGGCTCGCCGGCGTGCCCGGCAGCCGCCGGGTGATCGTCAACCGCCGCGGCGACGCCGTCGAGGACGTGGCGTCGATCCGCGCGCCGCAGGAAGGCCGCGACCTCGCGCTCGCGATCGACTCGCGCCTCCAGTACGTCGCTTACCGCGAGCTCAAGGCGGCGGTCGAGGCGAACAAGGCGCGCGCCGGCGGGCTCGTGATGATCGACGTCAAGACCGGCGAGATCCTCGCGCTCGCCAACATGCCGACGTACAACCCCAACAGCCGCGAGCGCGGTGCGCGCGACCGGATGCGCAACCGCGCGCTGACCGACGTGTTCGAGCCGGGCTCGACGCTGAAGCCGTTCACGATCGCCGCCGCGCTCGACGCCGGCAAGGTGCGGCCCGACACGCCGATCGACACCAACGGCGGCGTGATGACGATCGGCGGGCGCACGATCCACGACGCGCACCGCGAGGGCACGCTGACCGTCGAGCAGGTGATCCAGAAGTCGTCGAACATCGGCGCGGCGCGGATCGCGCTGCAGCTGCCGGCGACGACGATGTGGCAGACGCTGTCGGAGGCGGGATTCGGCGCGCTGCCGCGCACCGGCTTCCCCGGCGAGGTGTCGGGACGCCTGCGCCCCGCGAAGACGTGGAAGCCGATCGAGCAGGCGACGATCAGCTACGGGCACGGCATCTCCGTGACGCTCGTCCAGCTCGCGCGCGCCTACACGATCTTCGCGACCGACGGCGAGCTCAAGCCCATCACGATGCTCAAGACCGACGGCGCCGTCGCGGGCGTGCCGGTCGTGAAGCCGAAGACGGCCGCCGAAGTGCGCCACATGCTCGAGATGGTGACGCAGCCCGGCGGCACCGCGCCGCGCGCGCAGATCGCGGGCTATCGCGTGGCCGGCAAGACCGGCACCGCGCACAAGCTGCAGGGCGGCGTCTATACCGACAAGTACGTGGCGTCGTTCGTCGGCTTCGCGCCGGTGTCCAATCCGCGGCTCGTCGTCGCGGTGATGATCGACGAGCCGGAGGCATCGAGCTACTACGGCGGCGACGTCGCCGCGCCGGTGTTCTCGGCGGTGATGGGCGGCGCGCTGCGGATGCTCGGCGTGCCCACCGACGCGCCCGTCGGCAACGTCGTGCTGCCGCCCGAGGACCAGCGGGTCAGGGAAGAGACCTGATGTGCGCGCCGGGACGACTTTCATGAACGCGCACGAGACAGCGGCGACGCTCGCACGCCTCGGCGTGACGCCGCGCGCGATCACCGCCGACTCGCGCGCGGTCGTCGCCGGCGGCGCGTTCGCCGCGTTCCGCGGCGCGCGCGTCGACGGCCGCGACTATATCGGCGACGCGATTGCGAACGGCGCCGCGGCCGTGCTGTGGGACGACGACCGCTTCGCGTGGAACCCCGAGTGGACGGTGGCGAACGCGCCGGTGCGCGACCTGCGCAACGCGCTCGGCGACATCGCCGACTTCATCTACGGCAGCCCGTCAGAGGCGCTCGAAGTGATCGGCGTCACCGGCACCAACGGCAAGACGTCGTGCGCGCACTGGATCGCGGCGTTGCTCGACCGGCCGGGGCGGCGTGCCGCGCTGATGGGCACGCTCGGCAACGGCTTCGTCGGCGCGCTCGACGCCTCGCCCAATACCACGCCGGACGCCGCACGGTTGCAGGCGACGCTCGCGGGGCTGCGCGATGCGGGCGCCGCCTGCGTGGCGATGGAGGTGTCATCGCATGGCCTCGACCAGGGGCGCGTCAACGGCGTGCGCTTCGCGGTCGCGCTGTTCACGAACCTCACGCGCGACCACCTCGACTACCACGGCTCGATGGCCGCGTACGGCGCCGCCAAGGCGAAGCTCTTCGCGTGGCCAGGTCTGCGCGCGGCGGTCGTCAACGTCGACGACGCGTTCGGCCAGCGCATCGCCGACGACGTGCGCGCGCGCGGCGACGTCGAGCTCATCACCTACGGCAGGATCGCCGGGGACGTGCACGCGAGCGCGGCGACGACCGGCGAGGGCGGCATCGCGCTCGAGGTGGCGACGCCGAAGGGTGGCGGCACCGTCAGGACCGCGCTCGTCGGCGAGTTCAACGTGATGAATCTGCTCGGCACGCTCGGCGTCGTGCTCGCCGCCGGCATGCCGCTCGACGAGGCACTCGCGGGGATGGCGCGCCTCGCGCCGCCGCCCGGGCGGATGCAGCGCCTCGGCGGCCATGGACGGCCGACGGTGGTCGTCGACTACGCGCACACGCCCGACGCGCTCGAGAAGGCGCTCGAGGCGCTGCGCCCGGTGGTGGTCGAGGGCGGCGCGCTCGTCGCGGTGTTCGGCGCCGGCGGCGATCGCGATCCGGGCAAGCGCACCGAGATGGGTGCCGTCGCCGCGCGCCTCGCCGATCGCGTCGTCGTCACCAACGATAATCCGCGCGGCGAGGATCCGCAGGCGATCGCCAACGCGATCGCGCGCGGCGTGCTCGAGGCCGGCAGCCGACGCTACGCGATCGAGCTCGACCGCGCGAAGGCGATCCGCGCTGCGATCGCCGCCGCCGACGTCGGCGACGTCGTGCTCGTCGCCGGCAAGGGCCACGAGGCCTACCAGGAAGCGAACGGCGTGCGCTCGCCGTTCGATGATGTCGAGATCGCGTCGGGCGCGCTGGCGAACCGATGATGGACACGTCCACAGCCGCGCAAATGACCGGAGGCCGGCGCCTCGGCGCCAACGCGATGTTCCGCCGCGTCACGACCGACTCGCGCGCGCTGCGCACCGGCGATCTCTTCGTGGCGATCCACGGCGAGCGCTTCGACGGCCACGACTTCGTCGCGACGGCGCTCGCCAACGGCGCGTCGGCGGCGATGGTCGACGAGGCGCACGCGGCGCTCGGCGGCAACCTCGTAGCGGTCGAGGACACGCGTGCCGCGCTCGCCGCGCTGGCGAGCGGCTGGCGCCGGCGCTTCGCGCTGCCGCTCGTCGTCGTCACCGGCAGCAACGGCAAGACGACGGTCAAGGAGATGACGGCGTCGATCCTGCGCGCGCAGCACGGCGACGACGCGGTGCTGGCGACGCGAGGCAACCAGAACAACGCGATCGGCCTGCCGCAGACGCTGCTCGGGCTGCGTGCGTCGCACCGCGCGGCGGTGATCGAGCTCGGCATGAACCACCGCGGCGAGACGCGCGAGCTCGCAGCCGTCGCGCAACCGACGATCGCGCTCGTCAACAACGCGCAGCGCGAGCACCAGGAGTTCATGAAGACCGTCGCCGAGGTCGCCGCCGAGCACGCCGACGCGATCGCCGCGCTGCCGCGCGGAACCGGCGTCGCGGTGATCAATGCCGACGACGCCTATGCGCGGGTATGGCGCAGCGCCGCCACGCGCGCCGGCGTCGAGGTCCTGAGCTTCGGCATCGACGCCGACGCGGATGTGCGTGGCAGCCTGATCGCGCTCGGCGTCGACGGCAGCGACGTCGACCTCCACCTCGACGGCGAGACGCTGCGCGTGCGGCTCGCAGCGCCCGGCATGGCGATGGTGCGTAACGCGCTCGCCGCCGCCGCGGCCGCGCATGCCGCGGGCGTCGACGCCAAGGCGATCGTGCGCGGGCTCGAGGCATTCCGCGCGGTCGGCGGCCGCCTCGCGGTACGCCGCGCGCAAGGCGGGGCGATCGTCATCGACGACACTTACAACGCCAATCCCGACTCGGTGCGCGAGGGCATCGACGTGCTCGCGCGCGCCCGCGGACGCCGCGTGCTGGTGCTGGGCGACATGGGCGAGGTGGGCTTGCAAGGGCCGGCGTTCCACCGCGAGATCGGCGAGTACGCGCGCGTCGCCGGCGTCGACCGGTTGTACGCGACCGGCACGCTCGCGCGCGAGTCGGTGCTCGCGTTCGGCGCCCAGGCCGCGCACTTCGACGACCTCGACGCGCTCGTCGCGGCGCTCGCGCCGGCGCTCGAGGGCGATGCGACGGTGCTCGTCAAGGGCTCGCGGTTCATGCGCATGGAGCGCGTGGTCGCCGCGCTGATGGGCGAGCCGCCGCTCGACAAGGGCCACTGACAATGCTGCTGTGGCTCGCCGACCACTACGCGCGCGACCTGCGCGCGCTCAACGTCATCGGATACATCACGCTGCGCGCGGTGTTCGGCTGCATGACGGCGCTGGTGATCTCGTTCGTCGTCGGCCCGCGGATGATCACGTGGCTCACGCGGATGAAGATCGGCCAGGCGGTGCGCGACGACGGCCCGCAGACGCACCTCACCAAGGCCGGCACGCCGACGATGGGTGGCGCGCTCATCATCGTGTCGATCGTCGTCACGACGCTGCTGTGGGGCGACCTCACCAACCGCTTCGTCTGGGTGGTGCTGCTCGTCACCGCGGGCTTCGGCGCCGTCGGCTGGATCGACGACTATCGCAAGGTCGTCCACCGCAATCCGCGCGGGCTGTCGGCGCGCGCCAAGTTCGTCGCGCTGTCGGTGATCGGGCTCGTCGCCGCGACGTACCTCGCGTTCTCGATCTCCGCGCCCGGCAACGCGCAGTTCTGGCGGCTGTTCGCGGACTGGGCGAGCTCGGGCTTCTCGGCCGCGCTGTCGCCGCGCGCCGACCTGATCGTGCCGTTCGTCAAGACGGTCAGCTATCCGCTCGGCATCGTCGGCTTCATCGCGCTGTCGTGGTTCGTCATCGTCGGCACCAGCAACGCAGTCAACCTGACCGACGGGCTCGACGGCCTCGCGATCATGCCGACGGTGATGATCGGCGCGGCGCTCGGCGTGTTCGCATACGTCACCGGCAACGCCGTGTTCGCGCGCTACCTGCAGTTCCCGTACATCCCCGGCGCGGGCGAGCTCGCCGTGATCTGCGGCGCGATCGCCGGTGCGGGCCTCGGCTTCCTGTGGTTCAACGCCTACCCGGCGGAAGTGTTCATGGGCGACGTCGGCGCGCTGGCGCTGGGCGGCGCGCTCGGCGCGATCGCGGTCGTCGTGCGCCAGGAGATCGTGCTTTGCATCATGGGCGGCGTGTTCGTCGTCGAGACGCTGTCGGTGATCGTGCAGGTGGCGTCGTTCAAGCTGACCGGCCGGCGCGTGTTCCGCATGGCGCCGATCCACCACCATTTCGAATTGAAGGGCTGGAAGGAGAACCAGGTCGTCGTGCGCTTCTGGATCATCACGATGCTGCTCGTGCTGGTCGGCCTTTCCACGCTGAAGCTGCGATGAGCGCGATCGCCGGACGCGATGTGAAGAGGCCAATGCCGTGAGCGCCGGCGTGCGCAACCGCGACGTCGTCGTGCTCGGCGCGGGGCTCACCGGCCGCTCGCTGGTGCGCTGGCTGAAGCGCCACGGCGCGCGCGTGCGCGTCGCCGATTCGCGCAGCGATCCGCCGCCGGCGCTCGCCGAGGAGCTGCCCGACGTGCCGCTCGCGACCGGCGCGTTCGACGCGGCGACGTTCGCCGGCGCCGAGATGATCGCGATCAGTCCGGGCGTGCCGAAGGACCACCCGGCCATCGTCGAGGCGGTGGCGCGCGGCGTCGACCTCGTCGGCGACGTCGAGCTCTTCGCACGCGCGCTGCCTCCGCAGCAGAAAGTGCTGGCGATCACCGGCACCAACGGCAAGACCACGACCACCGCGCTGACCGGCGCGCTGGCGCGCGCGGCGGGGCTCGCGACGCGCGTCGCCGGCAACATCGGCACGCCGGTGCTCGACACGCTCGCCGGCATCGAGGAGGGCGCGCCCTGGCCCGACCTCTTCGTGCTCGAGCTGTCGAGCTACCAGCTCGAGACGACCGGGTCGCTCAAGCTCGCCGCGGCAGCGGTGCTCAACGTCAGCGCCAACCACCTCGACCGCTACGCGGGACTCGCCGACTACGCCGCGGCGAAGGCGCGCATCCTCGCGCATTGCAACGTCGCGATCCTCAACCGCGACGATCCCGTCGTCCGGCTGATGCGCCGGCGCGGCGACACCGTGCAGACATTCGGCGCGTCGGTGCCGCAAAGCGAGGAGGAATGGGGCCTCGTGCCGCGTGCGGGCGGCGAATGGCTCGCGCGCGGCGGCGAGCTTTTGCTGCCGGCGCGCGCACTCGCGCTGCACGGCCGCCACAACGCGCAGAACGCGCTCGCCGCGCTCGCGCTGACCGCGGCGGTGGCGCGCATTCGCACGCCGGTGATCGACGCGCTGAAGGCGTTCGGCGGACTGCCGCACCGGATGCAGGCGGTCGCCGATGCACGCGGCGTCACGTTCATCGACGATTCCAAGGCGACGACGGTGGCGGCGACCGAAGCCGCGCTCGCCGGCAGCACGCGCCCGGTGATCCTGATCGCGGGCGGTGACGGCAAGGGACAGGGCTTCACGCCGCTCAAGCCTGCCGTGGACGCGCACTGCCGCGCGGTGCTCCTGATCGGCCGCGACGCGCCGATCCTCGAGCGCGCGCTCGCGGGCTCCCCCGCCGCGGTCGAGTCGCTCGGCACGCTCGAGCGTGCGGTTGGGCGTGCGCTGGCGCTCGCGCAGGACGGCGACGTCGTGCTGCTGTCGCCGGCGTGCGCGAGCCTCGACCAGTTCGCCAACTACGAAGCGCGCGGCGAGCGCTTTGCCGAGCTCGTGCGCACGGGTCTCGCGGAGGCGGCACATGCGTAACCGCGTCGTCGAGACCGCCGCCCTCGCGCCGCGCCGCGCCGCGGCGCGCGACGCGGCGCGCCATCCGCGCGCGATGCTCGCCTACGACGTCTCGCTGGCGTGGGCGACGATCCTGCTGCTCGCGTTCGGGCTCGTGATGGTGTACTCGGCGTCGATCGCCAGCGCCGAGGCGTCGTCGTACACCGGTTACCGGACGTGGTACTTCCTCGCGCGCCATGCACTCTTCCTGGCGCTCGGCGCCGGCATCGCGGCGATCGCGTTCCAGGTGCCGGTCAAGGCCTGGGAATGGCTCGCGCCGTGGGCGTTCATGGCGGCGAGCGTGCTGCTCGTGCTGGTGCTGGTGCCCGGCATCGGCAAGAGCGTCAACGGCTCGCGGCGCTGGCTGCCGCTGGTCGTCGTCAACCTTCAGCCGTCCGAATTCATGAAGCTCGCAGCCGTGCTGTACGCGGCGAGCTACGCGGTGCGCAAGGCCGCGTTCCTGCATGCCGAGCAGCCGCTGCGTCAGACGCTCGTGCGCGGCTTCCTGCCGCTGTTCGTCGTGATGGCGGCGACCGGCGGCCTGTTGCTGATGGAGCCCGACTTCGGGGCGTTCGTCGTGATCGTCGCGATCGGCTTCGGCATCCTGTTCCTCGGCGGCCTCGACTGGCGGCTGTTCGTCGGCCTGTCGGCGCTCCTGCCGTTCGCGCTCGGCGCGATCCTCGTCGCCGCGCCGTATCGGTTGCAACGGCTGACGGCGTTCGTCGATCCCTGGTCGGACCCGCTCGGCAAGGGCTACCAGCTCTCGCACTCGCTGATCGCGTTCGGCCGCGGCGAAATCTTCGGCGTGGGGCTGGGCTCCAGCGTCGAGAAGCTCCTCTATCTTCCGGAGGCGCACACCGATTTCCTGCTCGCCGTGATCGGCGAGGAGCTCGGCTTCGCGGGCGTCGCCGTCGTCATCGCGCTGTTCGTGTGGGTGCTCTACCGCGCCTACGCGATCGGACGGCAGGCGGCGCGGCTGTCGCGCCCATTCGCGGCGCTGGCCGCGCAAGGCATCGGCATCTGGATCGGCGTGCAGGCGTTCATCAATATCGGCGTCAACGTCGGCCTCCTGCCGACCAAGGGTCTGACGCTGCCACTGCTGTCGTTCGGCGGCAGCGGCATCATCGCCAACTGCGTCGCGATCGCGCTCTTGCTGCGCATCGACTACGAGAATCGCCGGCTGCTGCGGGGGTTCACCGTATGAGCGCCGCAGGGCCGTCCCAAGGCGCTCGCCCCCTTCGGGGGAGGCGCGCGCAGCGCGCTGCGGGGGATTACTGCCTGAGCGCCGCAGGGCCGGCGACGGTGATGATCACCACCGGCGGCACCGGCGGCCACGTGTTCCCGGGGCTCGCGGTCGCGCACAAGCTGGTGGCGCGCGGCGCGCGCGTGTTCTGGCTCGGCACGCACGGCGGGATGGAATCGCGGCTGGTGCCGCAGCATGGCGTCGACTTCGAGGGCCTCGACTTCCGCGGCGTGCGCGGCAAGGGCTTGCGCACGCTGCTGCTCGGGCCGTTCGCGCTCGCCGCCGCGTGCATCGCCAGCGCGCGCGTGCTGAAGCGCCGCAAGCCGGACGTCGTCATCGGCTTCGGCGGCTTCGCGTCGTTTCCCGGCGCGCTGATGACCGCGGCGACTCGTGTGCCGCTGCTGCTGCACGAGGCCAACGCGATCGCGGGTCTCGCCAACCGCATCCTCGCATACGGCGCCGACCGGCTGCTGGTGGGGTTTCCCGACGCGTTCCGCGGCCGCCACCGGCGTATCGTCGAGTTCACCGGCAACCCGCTGCGCGACGAGATGGTGTCGCTGCCGCCGCCGGGCGAGCGCTTCGCCGGCCGCGAAGGCCCGCTGCGCCTCCTGGTCGTCGGCGGCAGCCTCGGCGCGCAGGCGCTCAACGAATGCGTCCCT
>Ga0134125_10001414_pt1 | contig 29473 bp, 24 predicted proteins | sample KB31751_FD_96464 | JGI IMG/M metagenome (GOLD analysis project Ga0134125, IMG submission 96464) | Terrestrial soil microbial communities with excess Nitrogen fertilizer from Kellogg Biological Station, Michigan, USA - KB3-175-1 | ecosystem: Environmental > Terrestrial > Soil > Unclassified ... | reverse complement strand
TGCAGATTGGCGCTCAGGAAGTTCTCGCCGCAGTCCGCAAACTTACAGGAAGCAACGCATGAATTCAGTTAGTTGGTCCAAAATCGCCCGCCGTATTCGCGTGCCTCTGGGCTTCGTCTTCGCCATTTTGTATGTGTGGCTCGCGAAGCCAAGTGGAACAGGCATCGCAATCGGATGCATCTTTATCGCGATCGGTCTGCTCGTGCGAGCTTCCGCTTCGGGCCACGTGCGCAAAAACGAACAACTCGCCACGACAGGCCCCTACGCTTACACACGCAACCCGCTTTACCTCGGCTCCATTATTATCGCGGTAGGCTTTGGCATCGCCTCGCTCAATGCCTGGATCGCCGCGATTATCATTGTATTTTTCCTGGCGGTTTATCTCCCGGTAATTCGAGGCGAAGAGAAGTTCTTGCGCGCCAAATTCCCTGAGTTTGAAGACTACGCAACCAGAGTCCCTCGCCTTGTGCCCCGGATCGTTCCTTCCGGAAATCCCGGATCATTTTCCTGGGAACTATATCGCAAACACCGCGAACACAACGCGCTCGTCGGATCGCTGATCTTGCTGGCAATCCTCATTGCCAAATTGTTTTGGTTGAAAGCTGCGCACTAAATTTTGATTTACTGCAGCCGGAATCTTTCATGAATAAGCCGCTGCAAGCGCGGCTTGTAAAGCAAATCGTAGGCAAGCTCCTTGTCGGGGAACATGGCAAGCGCCGCCTGTTTCGCCGCCGCGGCCATCTCCGCGGCCTCCTCAATCGTCAGGTCTGGGTCCTGCCCGATCACCGACATCACCATGCTCATCATCAATTGCAACCGCCGGATTTTCTTGCCTTCTTCGGCAAGCTCATTCGCGCCTTGAGATCGTTCGAGTTGTCGCTGCATATCCATTTTCGATAGCCCCAACTACCGCACTTATTAGACGAACGAATCAAGCACGGCGTTGCAGACTTTATGTGCTCTCACGGGTCCCGAAACATCGAAACCCCGGTTCCCTGCATCAGAGTGAACGAAGAAATCAAAGAAGGAAAGCTGTATATTTGATTCCGCATTCCACGGAGGCAATATGGCCAGTACCAGCAGCAGAGTTCCTAATCCAGACGGGAAGCTGGTGCAAGTGTTCGATAGCGACGAGGAATCAGAAGTCTTGGTCGTCCGCGGCCTGCTCGAGTCTGCCGGAATCGATTGCGATGTCTCTAATCTCGAGGCCCCGCAGAATATCCTTCCCGGCGTTGGAGGAGTCGTCATTTTAGTGCGCGAAGAGGACGCCGAAGAGGCCCGCGCCATTATTGAAGCCGGACGTCAATCCGCCAGCGAGGAAGCTACTGAGGAACCGCCTGCCGCGGAGTGACCGCCCGCCCAGTCAGATAAAACGTGACCGCGCCATCCAGATCAGTGCGGTAAGTCTTGACTCCAGCCGCCGCCAACCGCTCCAGCACTTGCGGCTTGGGATGCCCATAAACATTGTTCACTCCCACGGAAATCACCGCGAAGCGCGGCTTCACCGCCGCCAACAGTTCGGGAATAGTTGAAGTTGCGCTTCCGTGATGCGCCACTTTTAGCAAGTCAGCTTGCGGTTCCTCGCGTGCAATCTGCTTTTCCGTCTGCTTCTCCGCGTCACCCTCAAGCAGAGCGGACGTCTTTTCGTACGTCACTTTCATCACAATGGAATCGTCATTTTCGCGGCGCTTTTTCGCGACCTCGCTCGTTGGAGCGAAAAAGCGTATGTCCGCTCCGCCAAAATTCAGCGAATCTCCTGCCCCACGTTCTATTACTCGGATGCCCAGCAGCTTTGCCTCCTGGACCAGTACGTCCATTTCAGAAGAATGCGTGTTTTTCCCAATCCACAACTCCCGCGGACGAAAATTCGCCAGCACCGCGTACATTCCTCCAATGTGGTCGGCATGCGGATGCGTCACTTCCACCGCATCCAGCCGGCCAATCCCTCGCGACCACAGGTAGGGCGAAACTACCTCTTCGCCAATGTCGAACTCCGTGTGCATCCATTGCGGCATTCCGCCGGCATCCACCAGCGCCGTACGGCCGTCAGGAAAAGCAAGAAACAACGAGTCGCCCTGGCCTACGTCAATTGCGGTCACTTCAAGTACTTTGGGAACAAGTTCCGGACGGGGTGGAATTTCCGCCACCCAAAATGCGCTCGCCGCCAGTAGAAACAATCCTGTTGCCGCAAACAGCGTGCGTCGCCGCGCCAGCAACATCGCCAGGGTAAGCGCGAACGCGGCAAAAATGATGGCTCCGATCGCGGGCGTTGGCACCCTCAAATCGGCGATGCGCAAATGGCCCAGCACGTGGATTGTTCCCGTAATCGCATCGAGCGCGAGTGCCGCCACAAGCGCGGGAATTCTCGCCAGCGCCAGCCACGCATAGCCGAGTCCGATGGACAGCACCGCCGCCGGCATCATGATTTCCGTGAGCGGGAGCACCAGAATGTTCGCCGAAAGCGCCGTCACCGTTACCCGATGAAAGTAGAAGGCCATCGGCAGCGCCATTCCCAACTGCATAAGCAGTGAGATAAACAATATTTCGCCCATAGCCAGGACCACTCGTGCGCCCCGCGAAAGCGCCAAAATAGCCAGGTGATATCCGATGAACCTTCCCAACCGGGAAGCAATCAAACGCAGGTCGAGACGAAATTGCGCAACGGTGGGCGCACACACTCGGTCATATGCAAGCGCGTGGATTTGCCTTGCACCACGGGCGAAGGGTTGTGTTGTCCGTTCCAGCAGCGGCACCCCAACGCCCGCGATGACTAGAACGCATAAAAATGTCATTTGAAAACTGGCGCCGAACAACGCATGCGGATCCGCCAGCAATACCCCCAGCGCGGCAATGCCAATCGCATTCAGCATAGACCGCTGCCGGTACAACAGCCGCGCCCCAAGAAATAAAGCGCACATCAACGTCGCCCGCCACACCGGAGGCCCGACGTAAGTCAGAAAGGCGTAAGCAGCAGTCACGGCAATGGTGAGCAGGCTGGCCACTACCTCATTCGTGTGCAACATTCGCCGCAGCATCCAAAAAGTCACAAAAGCCAGAATCCCCACATTCATTCCGGAAACCACCAGCAGGTGATAAGTTCCCGTGCGCTGAAAATCCATGCGCGACTCGTGGCTTACAAAACTTTCATCGCCAACCATCATGGCGTCCATCAAGTCGGCTTCCGCCGGACGCCACAGTGCATGGATTTTTCCAATCACGCTGCGATGTACCCGCGCCCGCCATTTTTCCGGCCGGCTTCCCACAAACCCCGGCAGCAACTGGATTTCATCCGCTTTTGTGGATCCGAGTACAGCAATTCCGTTTTCATTCAAATAGCCTTTGTAATCGAATACTCCCGGATCGCGAAAATTATGAGGAGGGGAAAGCTTGGTGACGCATTGAAGCCGCTGACCATATTGAAGAACTATGGGCGCCGCATCATCGCTCGCATATATTCCAAGCCTCACACCCGCGCGCACCGGGAACGATTTCCCGGCAACGCTGACCGCTTCCGTTTCTAAATCCAGCACTTGGCGGATTTTTCCCTGCCCGCGCTCCTGCCAGTCTCCTTCACGCACAACATGCGCGATAATCGTCACGCTCTGATGATTGGAATAAGGAAGAATTGCCTTCCCTGGATCGGGTGCTGGCCGAACCTCCACGATGAATGCCGCAAGAGCAAACACAGCAACCAGACACAACCCGCGCGCAAGAACCGGAAGCCGCTGACGAAAATATAAGCTGGCCAACGCTAAGGCGAGAGCGGCTGCCAGCCACCAATCCGGAGGGTATGCAATGTAAGTTCCACCCAGAATCCCCAGAGCAAAAGCCAGAGCAGCCCAGATCATGGGTTGTCGCTCAGCGAAGCGCGTGCCGCTTTTCTGTGGAACTGATTTCATGTCGGCGAAGGAAGGCTATCGCGACAAATGAAAGACGCTCTCCAGGTGGAACGTCTGCGGAAACAGATCAACGAAGTGCGCTTGCTCAATGCGGTAACCTGAAGCTAACAGGGCTTGCAAATCACGCGCCAGCGTCGCCGGATCGCACGAGACATACGCGATCTGGGGAGCACCTAACTCCGCAAGCCGCCGCACAATCTCTTTTCCCATCCCGCTGCGTGGGGGATCAACCACTACGTAGTCAGGACGCGTGGATTGCGTCTTCGTCAAATACTGTTCCGTCGTAGAACGCACAGCCTTCACATTCGGCTGCGAATTGTAGCGAAGGTCGGCGTGTGAAATCGGTGACGCTTCCACCGCAATCACCTGTGTAAAACTTTTAGCCAAGTGCGATGAAAAGAGCCCGACGCCCGCGTACAAATCAAGCGCCAGATTCCCCAAACGGCCACCCGTCACGATATCCGCCAACGCACTCGTTAAATGACGATTTGTCTGAAAAAAAGCCCCAGCGCTCACCCGGAACGCAGCCTCGCCAGCCCGATAAGTAAGACTTGTGGAACCTGTGCTCGCCAAAAGCGCCATTTCGTCGGCGAACGTCGCTTTCTTGATCGCACGAAACGCCACGGCTCCGGATATCTCTGGAATCTTTGCCTGTAATTCCACCAGGAATTTCTCCATGGGGGCAGCCTCCACGCCCACGCAATAAATTTCTGCCAAAAGCTGCGTATCTTCGGCGTCCGCAAAAAGTTCAATCTCTTCCACTTCTTTCGGGACTCTGCCTGCCCTTCCCAGCTCCCACAATTTCGCGATTGCCCGATTGATCGCCTCAGAACTGATCGGACATTCCTCGACCGGCAACAACTCATGCGAAGCAAACTTGTAGTATCCCAGCGCAAATGACGGATTCGTCCTGATCTTCAAGCGCGTGCGGTTGCGATAGTTCCACGGAGGCGAGGGATGGATGTGCAGTTCTTCCGCAAGTTCGATCTTTCCCACGCGGCGCAGATTTTCCTTGAGGATTTCCGCTTTGATCTGAAGCTGATTTTCGTAATCCGTGTGCTGATACTGACATCCGCCGCAGCGCTGAAAATACGGACAGCGGGCTTCCACGCGACTCCCAGAAGCCATCAGCAGACTTTCCATCTTCCCTCGAGCGAAACCGCGTTTGTCATCGCGCACCACAGCTTCAATCCGCTCGCCGGGCAGCACAAATGGAACAAACACGGCCTTGCCGCGGCCTTGCGAGTCGGCAGGCAACCGCGCAAGCCCATCCCCGCCATAAATCATTTTTTCAATGATAAGTTGCATCGTAAGTCACTACTAAGAGAATCCACGTGAAGGTAGAGCCCGCGCTGAGCGAAACAAAAGAACCTATTCTTACTCCCCGAAACTCTCCCCGGTCCGCAATCTGTACCCATGAATAAAATCCTTCACCGCCATCCGCCGCTTTCCTTCGGTCTGCACTTCCAGCAATTCCAAAGCAGTGCCCTGGCCGCACCCGGCAAACAACTGTGCTCCGCTCACCATCAATTTGCCGGGCGCAACTTTCTGCTCTACTACCCTTGCGGCCCAAACGTTAAGGTTCTTTCCCCGGAACCGCGTAAACGCCCCAGGCCAGGGCTGGAAGCCGCGCATGCGGTCATGAATCTCCCGCGCCGAATTCGCAAAACTAATCCGCCCATCATCCTTCTTCAAAATTGGAGCCAGCGTCGCCCGCGCGTTGTCCTGCGCACGCGGCTGAATCTTTCCCTCGCTCAGTCCATGTAGAGTCTCCACCATCAGCTCCGCTCCGACCGCCGCCAATCGCGGAGAGATCGTCTCCGCTGTGTCCTCCTCCATCACCACCATCTCACGCTGTAAGAGGATGCCTCCGGTATCCAGCCCCGCATCAATCCGCATGGTGGTCACGCCGGTCACGCGTTCCCCCTTGGCAATTGCCCACTGAATGGGCGCCGCTCCGCGATATTTCGGCAGCAGCGAAGCATGCAGATTGATGTTCCCCATCGGCGGCAGATCGAGCATCCACTGCGGAATAATCCGCCCGTAGCCGACGACTATCACCGCCTCCGGCTTCAGCGCCGCAAGCTGTTCCTTAAACTCATCGTTATTTTTGATTTTCTCCGGCTGCGTCACCGGCAGGCCCAAACGCAACGCACTTTCTTTCACCGGAGAGAACGCCAACTCCATGCCTCGTCCCTTGGGACGATCAGGCTGCGTCACCACCAGACGCACGCAAAACCCGGCTTCCACCAGCTTTTCGAGTGTGGGAACAGCGAATCGCGGCGTGCCACAGAAAACGAGATTAAGAGGGTTTTGCACTTCCGACCGGATTGTTAGATTTCAGGACTTTTGCAAAAGGATTCTTGCAATCAATGCATTGGACAATAACGAGATAACGACTCGTTCAGACTCGCACCAAAAACTACCCAATTACCAAATTACAAAATTCTTCTACCACTCTCCCGCCTTCATCAACTTGCGGATCTTCCGTTTCATCAAGTCCCGCTTCAAGGCGCTCACGTGGCTCATATAAAGCTTTCCGTTCAGATGGTCGGTCTCATGCAGGAATGCCCGCGCCAGCAAATCTTCTCCCGTCATCTCATACCACTTTCCATTGACGTCCTGCGCGCGCACCGTTACCTTTTGCGCCCGCGTCACGGATTCGCGAAAGTCCGGCACGCTCAAGCAGCCTTCACTCTGCGTCTGCTTACCTTCGGTGTGAATAATTTCCGGGTTCGCCAGCACCAGCTTCGCCTCCGGATCCTCCTTGAAAGTCACGTCAATCACTGCAAGCCGCTTCGAAATTCCAATCTGCGGCGCAGCCAGCCCCACTCCGTGCGCCGCGTACATGGACTCAAACATGTCCTCCACCAACTTCTTCAACTCGCCATCAAAAACCGTGACTGGCTCGGCAGGCGTTTCCAACACTGGATTTCCATACTTCACGATGGGATAAATCATTCGCTCTGTCGTCGTCGCGCTCAAAGTAGGATTTTCAGCAAATTCCGCAAATTAAATCGAGGTTCAAATCAACCACCGAGTAACGAATCTAACTAGGACCTGACTAAAAATTCTTCACCTGTTCCAAATACCCGTGCAGGTTCCGTTTGGTCTCAACCATCGAATCGCCGCCAAACTTTTCCAGCGCGCAACGCGCCAGGGTCAACGCGACCATGGCTTCGCCGGCCACGCCAGCCGCGGGAACCACGCACACGTCTGAGCGTTCATAGGCCGCCTTCACCGGCTCCCGGGAGGTAAAATCCACTGACTGCAACGGACGCCGCAAGGTGGAGATCGGCTTCAGATATCCCCGCGCGCGAATTTCTTCGCCATTCGACATTCCGCCTTCGATGCCGCCCGCGTTGTTCCTGTTGCGAGTAAACTCAGAGGCCGCTTTATCGTATCCAATTTCATCATGCACAGCCGAGCCCGCCGCATAAGCGGCCGTTACGCCCACGCCAATCTCCACGGCTTTCACTGCTTGCAAGGACATCAACGCGCCCGCCAGCATTCCATCCAGCCGTTCGTCCCACTGCACGTGAGAGCCCAGCCCCGGCGGCACACCTTTCGCGACTACTTCAAACACTCCGCCGACTGAGTCACCCGTCCGCAGCACTTTGTCCACTTCCAGCCGCATCCGCTCTTCAGCCTCAGGATCGGCGCAGTTGAGCATAACTTCCTGCTTGTCCCAAAGAGCGCGAATCTGTTCCCAGGGAACTTCCGTCGTCAACGTCGCAGCGCCCACCGCGATCACATGGCTGAGCACCTCAATCCCCAATTCTTTCAACAGCAATTTTGCCAGAGCGCCAATGGCCACGCGCGCCGCCGACTCCCGTGCCGATGCCCGCTCCAATACATAGCGCGCGTCTGAAAAATTGTATTTAAGCGCTCCCGCCAGGTCCGCATGGCCGGGTCGCGGAGACGCCACACGTTTGTGCTTGGCCATGTCGCCTTCACCAACGGGCAATGACTCGGTCCAATTCTTCCAATCGCGGTTCTCCAAAAGCACCGCAATTGGCGACCCTATGGTCGCCCCATGCCGTACCCCCGACAATATGTGAGCTTTGTCGGTTTCAATCTTCATCCGCCCGCCGCGGCCAAAGCCCTGCTGCCGCCGCCAAAGCTCGCGGTCCACAAAATTCTGGTCAACCTTCAGTCCGGCAGGCAACCCGGAAAGGAAGGCCACCAGACCCTCGCCATGAGACTCCCCGGAAGTAAAGTATCGAAGCATCGCCTTTGGATTGTATCTGATCCGATGGGCAAACCCCGAGGGGGGAAGGCCATCTAATCAACGATTTACAGCGCGAAAAGGGATTTGTGGTTGTATTTTGGCTTGTTTTTGCGGAATTTTGCCCCACAAATCAGGCAGAAAGTGCAGTTCGATGGCGAAAAGACCTTCCCAGGTGCCTCGAAAAAAGTCCGGTACCATTCGTGAGCCTGCCCTGTCGCGCCCTCATTTGTCACCATCCAATGACCCGGAACTGTCCCGCCAGCTCTTACGGGCGGAGGAAGAGGAGCGCAAGCGCATTAGCCGTGAACTGCACGACGAAACCGGCCAGGGATTGATGGTATTGCGGATGTATTTACAGAGCCTGACCTCGGAATTCGAACGCGGCGGTAATCCGGAGAAGTTCCAGGAGGCATTCCAGCTTTTGGACCGCACCATCGAGGGATTGCGCCGGATTATCCGGCGGCTTTCCCCGCGAGTTCTAGAGGAGCTGGGACTGCTTGCCGCAGTGCGGCGCGAAGCGAGGGAGTTGAGCCGGAGTATGGGTATTGAATCCACCCTCGCTCTCCCGGAAACGGTGGCGAAACTGGACCATGAGAGTGAAATCGCCATCTATCGCACCGTGCAGGAGGCTTTGCACAACATCGCCAAGCATGCGGAAGCAAGGCATTTGCGTCTGGAAATCACTCAGACGCGCACGGCAATTCGCATCGTAATTGAAGACGATGGAATTGGATTCCCCACGCGCCGCCAATCCACGCAAGGATTTGGCCTGCTGGGGATGCGCGAGCGCATAGCCGCGCTGGGTGGAAACGTTCGCATCCGTTCATTGCCGGAAAAAGGGACGCGAATCTCCGTCACGCTGCCGGTGCATCCGGAAGTTTCCGTAGACGAAGACGATGAAGGCACCACAAATTCTGTGAATTGTGAGCGCATACATGGAGCTGTTTGAGATGGAACGCGGTGGGAGAACTCCAATTCGATGCATCCTCGTGGACGACCATACCCTCTTTCGAGAAGGGCTACGGCGCATCCTTGAGGCGGAATCCGATATTCAAATCGTGGGTGAGGCCAGCAATGCGTCGGAAGCAGTGGCCCGGGTCCGCGAACTTCATCCCGACGTAGTTCTCATTGATATCGGCATGCCAGGAATGTCCAGCTTTGAGGCGGCACGCGTCATTAGCCGAGAGTCCAACGGCACCCGGCTGATCTTTCTCACCATGTACGAGGATGAAGAGTACCTTCTCCAATGCCTCGATGCCGGAGCGTCCGGCTACATTTTGAAAGACGCCCCTGGTCCAAAACTGGTGACAGCAGTCCGCGAAGTTGCGCAAGGACGAAAGTATTTAAGCCCGCAAGTACTCGGCAAGCTGGTAGATGATCTGCGCGCCCGTTCCCAAGGCCCCCAAATCGTCTCCCGCAGCTCCACTCTGACTCCGCGCGAACGGGAGGTCGTGAAGCTGATTGCCGAAGGTAACTCGGTGAAGGAAATCGCAGCACTGCTCGGTTTAAGCGTGAAGACGATCGAGGCGCACAAATTTAATTTGATGCGGAAGTTGAATATTCACAACAAAGCACAGCTGGTGACGTATGCGATCCAGAAGAAGATTGTGAAGATGCCCGCGGGAGCCTAACTCGATTCGTGTAGCGCCGTTGTGTGTGTAGCGCAGGGTTTCCGACCCGGCGGCTTTCACCTCACGCGTAGATTCCCCGCTGGCGTATCGTGTACGCCACCCGATCAATCGCGAGCATATAAGCCGCCACCCGATTATTCACATTGTGTGTTTCTGAATATCGCACCACATCTTCAAACGCCGCCTTCATGATGTGCTCCAGCTGATCGTTGACGACTGACTCTTTCCAGAAATATCCCTGCCGGTCCTGCACCCACTCAAAGTAAGAAGTCGTCACCCCACCCGCGTTGCAAAGAATGTCGGGAATCACGAACACCTTTTTGTCCGCCAAAATATCGTCAGCAGCCGCGGTGGTTGGCCCGTTGGCCCCTTCAGCAAGGATCTTGCATTTCAATTGCGCGGCGTTGCGGCTGGTAATTTGGTTTTCCGTCGCGGCAGGAATCAAAATTTCGCATTCAGTGGTCAGCAATTCCGCCGGATCGGCCTTCTCCGCCCCCGTAAATCCCTGGATCGTCCCATTGCGCTGGCGGTACTCCCAAAGCGCACTCAGATCAATTCCGTTCGAGTTAAACAGTCCACCATCCACCTCAGCAATGCCAACGATCTTGTATCCGGCCTCCGCCATCAAATGCGCTGCGTTCGAGCCGACATTTCCGAAGCCCTGCACAATCACGCGCGTCTGATCCGGAGTCAGGCCCAGTTTCTGGATCGCCATATCACACGAAATCATGATGCCGCGCCCCGTGGCCTCGCGACGCCCCCGGGAGCCACCGATGTTGATCGGCTTTCCCGTCACGACTGCCGTCACCGTCTGACGCATGTGCATGGAGTAGGTGTCCATGATCCAGGCCATCGTCTGCTCGTTGGTGTTTATGTCAGGCGCGGGAACATCTTTTTCGGGGCCAATGAACTCCACCAGCTCCGCCGTGTAGCGTCGCGTCATTCGCTCGAGTTCCCCCTGCGACATCTTATGCGGATCGCAAATAATTCCGCCCTTCGCGCCTCCAAAGGGAATATTCACCACCGCACACTTCCACGTCATCCAGCTGGCGAGCGCGCGTACCTCGTCCAGCGTGACGTCCGGAGAGTACCGAAGCCCGCCTTTCGCCGGGCCGCGCGCAATGGAGTGCTGCACGCGAAACCCGGTGTAAACTTCCAGTTTTCCATTATCCAGCGCCACGGGAATGTGCACAATGATCTCCCGCGTGGGATAGCGAAGGACTTTCTGCAGCCCCTCATCCAGATTCAGCTTTTGAGCGGCTAGATCGAAGCGGGCGGCCTGCGCCTCCCACGGATTGATTTCCTGTTCGAGAGAAACCGTCTTCATTGCACTCTCCGGAATGACTAAAGCGTGAGATGCGGGCCAGCGCCGGATGAATTGCCCGACGTGGTCAAGCAGATGCCTCAGTATAGGCATCCCGCAAAGAGGGAGGCAACCAGCAAGAGGACGTAGAAGAACGACCGACCGTTCAGCCGACGTGCTCATTCAGCGATGCGCTGTGTCGAGTCTCTCTAGAGGCAGATGGCACTTTCTTATATGCCGGCCCCTTTGTCGCCCATGCTGGTTGCGCGTCCAGGGTACGGAAACCACTCCCCTCGCTTGGTTCACTCTACTTACAGCGGTGCCTACATGATTATCCTTACCAACTTAAGGTTTATAACTTAGTTAGCAGAATTTAGCTGATGAATGCTCCTCGTCTCGGTTATACTCACTCGCCGTTCCGCCACAAGCGGCGCGGATCCCCCGAATATTTTGATCACTCGTCGCGCCTGAAACGCGAAGCAATCGCGGATTCATGCGGTACTCCACGAGAGAAATGAAAACTGATGTCGCTTCGCTTGACGCTTCTGGCCGGGGTCTTCGTTGCTTCTTTCGTTCTCCTATTGAGCGGATGCCAACAGGCAATTACCGGCAGCTCACCCAGTCCCTCACCGTCAACTCATACAAAACAATTTCAATTGACCGTGGCCGATACTGGAGCGGGTTCGGGCATCGTGACCAGCGCACCCACTGGCATCAATTGCCCTCAGACATGCACGGCTAATTTTGACTCTGGAGATCAAATCACTCTTACAGCCGCGGCTGCGGTTGGATCGTCCTTTACCGGATGGGCCGGTAGTTGTTCTGGCGCAACTACAACCTGCGCGACTAGCCTGAATGCGAATAGCTCCGTGACGGCCGCATTCGCGTCCCTCCCACCGCCACCGCAGCAGATCCAACTCACCGTAAGTGAAATCGGCACAGGCACGGTGGCCAGCGCGCCTGCCGGCGTCAATTGTCCGCAGACCTGCACTGCGAACTTCGATTCCGGGACCCAAATCACGCTCACTGCGACTCCGGCAAATGGATTCAGTTTTTCGGGGTGGGCGGGAAGCTGCAGCGGCAGCACAACAACCTGCGTGATAACAGCAACTGCAAACAGTTCCGTGGCGGCCACATTCGGTTCAACTCAACCGCCGCCACCGCAACAAGTGCAACTCACCGTAATTCCCGCAGGCGCTGGATCAGGGGTAGTGACGAGCCTTCCCGCGGGCATTAATTGTCCCCAAACATGCACGGCGAATTTCGCCTCAGGAACTCAGGTAACGCTCAGCGCGGTTGCGGGAAATACGTTCGCGTTTAACGGATGGAGCGGGCTTTGCACCGGCACCGCCCCATGCACAACGACGCTCGATGCCGATAGCTCTGTAACCGCCACATTCGCGGCTACATTGCAATCCATCAATCACATTATTTTCATGTTGCAGGAAAATCGCTCGTTCGATGAGTATTTTGGTGCGCTGCGAGACTACTGGAGAAAAAACGGATATCCTGACCAGGCGCTCGATGGTTTGCCGCAGTTCAACAATCCGGCCGGCCCTGTCGCTTCCATCATCGGATGCGATCCGGCATATCCGTTCAGCCCGTCTCCGAGCCCTGAGGTAGATTGCAAGACAGATGCCAGCAGCCCGCAGGTTCCGAGCTTCCACATCATTTCTCAGTGCACAGAGAATCCCAGCCCGTCGTGGAATGAGTCGCATGTGGATTGGAACGTCAGCGATCCGGTTTCTCCGACTCCGACCATGGACGGATTCGCGCGGACCGGGGCCAACGATGCCCGCCGCGACTCCCCGCCGCTCAACGACACGAACGGCGCTCGCGTCATGGGCTATTACACTGGCGATGACCTGCCGTACTACTACTTCATGGCTTCGAACTTCGCGACCTCGGACCGTTGGTTCTCTCCCGTTATGTCGCGCACGCAACTCAATCGCAGCTATTTGATGGCCGGAACGTCGGACGGGCACGCTTATCCCCCGACGAAGGCTGGCGGGCAACTGACCAACAAAACAATCTTTGAATTGCTGCAGGACGCTTCTATTCCCTGGCGGATTTATGTCACGGATGACCAGGACACGCCCATCACGAACGGCAGCGAAGAAAGCATGTTCGTTTTCACCAACAGCCACTCCGCCAATTTCGTCTCCGCGAAGCAATACATGGCCGATTTGCAGAACAACAACCTGCCGGCGGTAGCGGCGATCGAACCGGGCTTCGCGAAAGGCCTTGATGAGCACTCGGGAGAAACTCCCACCGCGCCTTCGGGAAAAATTCAGGCTGGCGCTGCCTACGTCTCCACGCTCATCAATGCCCTCATGCGAAGTCCGTATTGGAAGGACTCGGTGTTCATTCTTACCTGGGACGAAGTGGGAGGCTTCTATGACCACGTCCCGCCGCAACCCATGCCCAGCCCCGACGGACTTCCCCCATCGGACCTTCGGCCCAACGACATCTGCACACAATCCACCGGGCCGAATTGTGATTTTATTTATACGGGCTTTCGTGTGCCGCTGATCGTAGTGTCTCCGTTCACGAAGAAGAATTACGTTTCGCATACCGTAGCGGACTACACCGCGATACTGAAGTTGATCGAAACGCGTTTTGGGCTGCCGAACCTGACGCGACGCGACGCTGCGCAGATGGACATGACCGAGTTTTTCGATTTTGTGAACGAACCCTGGCTCGTGCCGCCCACGCCGCCCGTACAGCCGACCAATCTACCTTGCGAGTACACGAAGTTGCAGTAGGGATTGAAAGATTTCAGTCCAACCGAAAACCGCGCCAACGTAGCGTGCCGCTGTAAACAAAGAACAAAAGTGTGCCGTCTATTCCAGCATCCTAGTGGCGCGAGTCTTCATCGCCAGACCACTTCTTTTTCATGGCTTCTCTAACAAGCTGACATACGTGGTAGTGACCCTGCTCTCCGCGCCCACATGATTGACTCTCGGCACTCATCCCGGATTTGGTTCTGAAGCCTGCGTCAGCTCCTGCCTTCAGTAGTTCTTCAGCGCCTGCTGCATCGCCAGTCATCGCGGCAGCCAGGAGCGGATTGAATCCATTCCTGTCCCTAGCATTGGGGTCTGCTCCGGCTTCCAGCAAGAGCTGCACCATCACGCCGGCGCACCTCTGCGAAGGAGCCTCCATTAGCGCTGTCACACCATTGCCATTGGCCGCATTTACTGGGACGCCGCGCTTCAACAGTTCGCGAACAATGGCGGTATTGCACATATACGCTGCACTGGCTAGAGCGTCTGCGCCTCCCTCGGGAAATTTTGGATCTGCACCTGCCGATAACAGTTCCAACACAAACTCGTTGTACCCATCATGGTCGCTCCAATGAATAGCCTCAAGAAGTGGAACTGCCCCACACTCGTCAAAAAAGTTCAGCTTCGTTCCTGCTTTGATCATCTCGCGTGCCTTCTCAATATCTCCTTGCCGGATTGCTTGAATCAATGGTTCCTTGCTCGGGGCAAGGCAGTTCGGCTGATGCTGCGCTTGAAGTGACCCAGTGAGCGTTGCGAGAACTAGTGTCGTAAACAAGGCAAAAGAAGATTTCATAACTGCCTCAGGCTGCAGCCCCAATTGTTGCTAACGGGCGTTATCACTCTTTGAAATCGTTTCGAGTTCGAAGGTGTATGATACGTAGCCGCAAGTTTCTGAAACATAAGAAGCGAAACTATTGGTCGGGACGGGCAGATTTGAACTGCCGACCCCTCGCACCCCAAGCGAGTGCTCTACCAGGCTGAGCCACGTCCCGACAAGGAAGGAATCCGCGAAGGACAACGAACCAGCGGATGGGGTTGACTCTGAAATTCTACACCAGTGCGCGGGAAGATGCTTTATACAGTCCCGACTTCGCCAAGCCTGCAGGCTGCGAATGACATCAACGCCGTTTGCGCGGCTTTTTAACTTCTTCCCACAAGGCGAACTGTAGTTTCTTTTCGACCGGATCAATCCGGTCGAGGAGCACTCGCACTTTTTGCCCCAGGCTGAAGGTCCGGCGACTGTGCTGGCCGATGATTTCTCGCGTGTTTTCGTGGTAGGTGTAATGGTCATCAATCATCGTGGAGAGCGGGACCAGGCCTTCCACGAACAAGTCAGTGAGTTCCACGAAAAAACCGAATTTGGTAACGCTGATGATGAGGCCGTCGAAATCTTCTCCCACCCGGTCCTGCATGAACTTAACTTTTTTCCACTCCATCAGTTCGCGCTCGGCATCGTCGGCGCGGCGCTCGGTTTGGCTCGACTGCTCGGCGATGTTATGAAGGTCTTCGATTGAGATCGGCCCGTTCAGCGGTTGTTTGGCCGCGCTGTGCGCGGCATGATTGCGGCGCTTGGACCAAGGGGATGGTGCATTTCCGGATTCTTCGCGATGTTCGGATTCAGAATCAGACGGCGCAACAGAAGACACACCCACGGGTACCTCTCCATCCCAACGCTCGGGCGAATCGCGAAGAACTTGCTTCAAAATTCTGTGTACGATCAAATCGGGGTAGCGCCGAATGGGCGACGTAAAGTGCGTGTATGACGTTGCTGCCAAGGCAAAGTGGCCTTCGTTCACCTCGGAGTAGCGGGCTTGCTTGAGGGAACGCAGCATTAAAAATGAGAGGATGCGTTCTTCCGGCTTGCCGGCGATTTTTTTGGTCAGCTTCTGATACATGCGCGGCGTGATGTGGACTTCTTTGGGGATTTCAATCTCGCGCGGACGTTTGCCGCTTCCGTACTTGTCACGCCTGTCGGCTTTTAGTTGTACGCGATGGATAGGCAGCGCGCCTACGCCGAGTGAATAACCGAAGGTCGCCGCAGTCACTTCAAAGTCATACACACGCTTGGCGTCGGGTTTTTCGTGGATGCGGTAGATAGACGCGATGCGCTTGTTCTCCAGATACGAGGCAACGCACTCGTTGGCGGAGAGCATGAACTCTTCAATAAGGCGATGAGCGACGTTTCTTTCGGATCGGCTAATGCTCTTCATCAACCCGCGTTCATCGAATTCAATCACGGGCTCGGGGAGATCGAAGTCAATGGAGCCGCGGCGTTCGCGCTTGCGGTTCAGAATCATGGCCAGGTCGCGCATGGTTTCAAATCCCGCTGCAAGGGTAGCGTAACGATGGCGCGTGCCCTCGTCGTTTTCCAAGATCGCGCTGACGTCGGTATACGTCATCCGCGCGGCGGAGCGGATGATTCCCTCACAGATTTCATACGCAACAATCTCTCCCTTCGGCTCTATTTCCATAATGCAGGAGAGCACCAGGCGCTCGACGGTCGGGCGAAGGCTGCAAATGTCGGTGGAGAGTTCGAGCGGCAGCATGGGCACGGCGCGGTCGGGAAAATAAACGCTGGTGCCGCGCATCCGTGCTTCCTGATCGAGCGCAGATCCCTGCGTCACATACTGCGCGACATCGGCAATGTGCACTTGCAGCTCGTAGTTGCCATTTTCCAGGCGCGTGGCCAAAACGGCGTCGTCGAAGTCACGAGCGGTTTCGCCATCTATCGTGACGATGGGAAGCTCGCGGAAGTCGCGGCGGCGAAGCTTTTCATGCGCTGAGATCACCGGTTCGATTTCTTGCGCCTCAGCAAGAGTCACTTCTGCAAAGCGATGCGGTAGGTGGAATTTTCGGATCATGATCTCCACGTCCACGCCGAAGTCGTCCTGATAACCGAGAATTTCTACAACCCGGCCACGAGGGTTTTGCGTGGCGGTCGGCCACTCGGTGATTTCGACATCCACCACAACATTTTCCAGAGCATTCCAATCCGAGCGCTGGGCTTCCTTGCCAAGCACACGATGAACGCTGTTCTGCGTGGCGCTTTTCCCCGGGAAAGGTTTCCCGTCTCTCAACTCTTTATCAGGCCCGGCCTTCCTCGGGTACTCATCACCGGCCGAAATAATAATTTCCTGGGCGATTTTCTGGTCAATCGGAGTGACGTAGTTGCGGCGCGGGCTGTAATGAAAAATGCCGACCACCGTAGGATGGGCGCGATTGAGAGTGCGTAGAATGCGGCCTTCAGCGCGGCCATCCGGTTTGATGGCGCCTACCTCAACCAGCACGCGGTCGCCATGCATGGCGGCCCCGATAGCGGGCGGAGGAATAAAAACGTCGCCTGAGAGCCGCGCGCGCAATGCTTCATCCGGCGAGCCCGCCTCGGGCAGAACGAAACCGAATCCATCGCGGTGCTGGCTAAGTCTGCCGACGATCAGATTTTTTCCGGAGGTGGCGCGGGGAATCGCGTAGCGATCTGAATCCACTTGGATCAGTTGTCCGTTCTGCACGAGCTTTTTAAGGCGCGTTTCCAGTTCGCGCCTTTCCGCGCCGTGCAAACCAAGTTCACGTAACAGTTGTTTGAGGCCAGCAGTATGTTTGGCCTGCTGCTCGATTTTCTTCAGGATGTTGGAATCGGAGAGCATCGCGAAGAGTGAATTAGTTCGCTACTTCGATGACAACTCAGGGACCCTGAAATATCGTTCGCGAAGAATTTTCGCATGGTGCAGTTCGTGCCCCGCAGTCATGTACAGCAAAGCGCGCACGCTGAATTCGTGGTTATTGGTAATGCCCCGGTGCATCCAGGCGGCTTCGGGTAAATTCCGGAATAGAGAGACAGTGGCGCGGCGAACGGCGATGAAGTCTTCGGTGAGATCGGAAAGCGAGCGGAGTTGGAAGCCGCCCTCGCGTACATAGTCGTCCTGCTCGAATCCGGCCAGCGGAGTTTTGTCCCCGCGGGCAATGCGCAGAGCGCGATAGGTAAAAATTCGTTCGGTATCGTTGATGTGGCCGAGCGCCTGCTTCACTGACCATTTCCCCTCGGCATAGCGGAAATCACCGTCCTGCTCGGTCCGTCCGGAGAGCAGCAGAACCATGTCGCGGCGCTGTTGTTCCAGTTTGGCAATCACGTCCTGTTCCGGAATCAGAGAGATGTACTTTTCAGCATAGGGGGCGTACTCATTGGGCTCGGGCCGACCGACCAGAAAATTGTCCGTCATAAAGTACTCCTTGGCGGCTTACCGAAAGATAATCTGGGAAGAAAGATCTCGGAGTAAAGCCTTAAAAAACATGATACGCGAAGAAAGAAGTACAGTTGTGAATGGAGTATTTACACGGCCCTTTTATCCGATTTGGAACAGTCCTCTTTCGATTGCAGATCAAGTGAGGGAAACTTCCATGTAAACACTGATTTCCACAGCGCGAATCATATTTAGCGGAGTACAATTCCGATTGGTCACCGAAATGCGGGTCTGACCGTTAATCCCAAAGCAGAAGGAAAGGAATTTTCCCATGTGGAAGCCCACGAACCAACCCATGACGACCCCACCGCGGCCCGGTGAACCAGAGCGTCCTACAGCTTCTGTTCCAAGTGCCCCGGCGGTGAGCGAACCAGCTCCGGCTATTGCTCGTCCGGTTGCGACCTCTACCGCGGACCAGGCTACCATCGGAAAATCCCTTGTGATTAAGGGCGAGGTCACTGGCTCCGAATCCCTGTACATTGACGGACGCGTGGAAGGCTCAATTAACCTTGCCGGAAACCGCGTGACGGTCGGCCGCAATGGAGTGGTCGCTGCCAACATTAACGCGCGTGAAATTGTAGTTCTCGGAAAAGTACGCGGCAACCTGACCGCAAGCGACCGGGTGGATATTCGCAGCGACGGATCACTGACCGGCGACGTGGTAGCCGCCCGCATTTCTATTGAAGACGGCGCCTACTTCAAGGGTGGAATTGATATCCGCAAAGCCGGGCAAAGCCAGAAGGTGAACGGCGAAGAGAAGTCCGTTCCTTCGGTCGAGAGCGCGACAGTAGCTGCACGGGCCTGAGCTCGATTGGTTTTTTGAAAAGGGCGCCTGCGGGCGCTCTTTTTATTTGCAGTATTCGCTCTGTTTCTTAATTTTCGCGTGGCTTCACGAAACAAAGTTTGAATTCGAATAGAGTCGCATCCCGCCTCTTCTACCGCAATTGCTTTAGATACAACTTACCTCCGGCCCCCGCATCCAAGATGTGTTTTCCAGCCGGAGAACTATGGCCGTTGCGAACATATTGGTAAAGAAGTCAGCGCTGGTAAGGCCGGAGCCTTTGCAACCCGGCTCGCGTACCGATTCGGATGGAATCGCAGTCAATAATGTTTTGCTGCTTTCCATCCCTGATTTTGAATTTGATTTTCTCCGGCCTCACTTAGAATCCACGACTCTACCGCATCATTACGTTTTGCACGAACAGGGAGACAAGCTGGAGTACGCCTATTTTCCCAATGAAGGAATGGTGTCGCTGGTGGTGATCGCAACCGATGGGCGGAGCGTAGAAGTAGGAATCATGGGAAAAGAAGGCATGGTGGGAACGCCGCTGACGGTCGGTCTGCAGTGCGGGCCGTATCGCGCGATCATGCAGATTCCTGGCGCCGGCGTTCGCATCAGGGCGGACGCTTTGCAGGAAATCCTTCCCACGACCCCAGCTTTCCAATTGGAATTGACGCGTTACCTGTTGATGCAAGGTCTGCAAATGGCACAGGTTGCTGCCTGCAACCGGCTGCACGAACTCGAACATCGGCTGGCCCGCTGGCTTTTAATGTGCCAGGACCGCGTGGATTCCGAAGTGCTGCCCCTGACACATGAATTCCTTGCACAAATGCTGGGTACTGGACGGCCTAGCGTAACCCTGGCGGCAGGCATACTCGAGCGCGCCGGACTGATCGAAAATATGCGCGGCACCGTCCGGATCATTAATCGCAAAAATCTAGAACAGGCAGCCTGCGAATGCTATGCCGTCATCCAGCACTTCAACGGCGGCCTGGGATTAAAGTAGTACCCTCAGGCGGCAACCCTCCGTTCGGTGTCGAACTGACAACCCTCGCCACTACAAATAGCCTACGCGCACTGTTCCTCGCGCCTTAGTACGGCTCGAACTATCAAACTGTGGAAAATAAGAACGTTCGCACGGAAAGAAAACAAAAAGCGGCGCCTGCTTCCCGGGGAACGCGGACTGATTTGGTGGGAAATCCGCTCAAAAATGCAATTTTGCAGTCCATCCCAGACGCGGAATTTACCCTGCTTCGGCCGCATTTGGAGCCTTTGGATCTGCCCACGCATCGCATCCTTCACGAGGCGGGAGAACGGATTCAATTTGCCTACTTTTTGAATGATGGACTCGCTTCTCTGGTGGTACTGACGCGGGATGGGCGGAGCGTGGAAATCGCCATCGTGGGGCGAGAGGGGCTAGTAGGAACGCCGCTTGCTGTAGGACTGCATCGTGGTCCGTACCGCGCGATCATGCAGATTCCGGGCAACGGGCTACGTATGAAATCCGCCGTGCTTGAGGACTGCTTACCGGATACTCCGCAACTGCGCCTGGTGTTGAACCGCTACATTCTGATTCAGGGTTTGCAGGTGGCGCAAATCGCGGCCTGCAATCGTCTGCATGAAATTGAGCAAAGGCTGGCCCGGTGGCTCTTGATGTGTCAGGACCGCATGGATTCGGAGTTGCTGCCGGTGACGCATGACTTTCTCGCGCAAATGCTTGGCACCGGACGGCCCAGTGTGAGCCTTGCCTCAGGACTATTGCAGCGGGCTGGAATGATTGAAAACCAGCGCGGAACGGTAAGAATTCTCAACCGAAAGAGGTTGGAAGATTCCGCCTGTGAATGCTACTGTGCCATGCAGCATTTTGGTGGGGGCGATTCCGCACATTTCTCATCCCGTGAACCTCCACGCCGCTCCTGATTCTCGCACTGGAGAGGTCGCCAATCTGACCATTTTGCCTCCGCCTGCTTCGTGGTACTATCGCGCCAGTGGCCACGGCTAGAAATACTCCCAAATTCCCGGATGAGCGTGAACGGCTGGTTTCAGCCGCTCCGGTCGAGGATGATTCCTCTTTTGAACTGAAGCTGCGGCCGCAGCGGCTGGGCGAGTTCATCGGGCAATCCAAGGTCAAAGAGAATTTGGCGGTGGCGATTGAGGCAGCCAGGTCGCGGGGTGAGGCGCTTGACCACGTTTTGCTGTACGGGCCTCCCGGGCTGGGAAAGACGACGCTGGCATCCATTATTGCCAACGAGTTGGGAGTTTACTTTCAGCCGACGGCAGCGCCACTGCTGCAAATCAAGGGTGACCTTACCGCCATCCTGACGAATATTCGCGAAAAGCAAGTACTGTTTATTGATGAAATTCACCGCATGCAGCCGGCGCTCGAAGAGATCATGTATCCGGCGCTCGAAGACTACAAGCTGGACATCTTGATTGGGCAAGGGCCCGCCGCACGCACGCACACCCTCGATATTCATCCATTCACCTTTATCGGGGCAACCACGCGCGCCGGATTAGTCTCTGCACCCTTGCGCTCGCGTTTTGGCATTGTGCTGCGCCTGGAGTTTTATACCCATGAAGATTTGCGCGTGATCGTGGAGCGTTCGGCGGAAATTCTGGGCGTCCAAATGGACCGCGCGGGTTCAATGGAGATCGCCAGCCGTTCGCGGGGAACGCCGCGTATCGCCAACCGGCTCTTGCGCCGTGTGCGCGATTTTGCCCAAGTGCGTGGCGAAGGAAACATTGATTTGCCCACCGCACAAAAAGCATTGCAGATGTTGGAAGTGGACCAATACGGATTCGATGAAATTGACCGCAAACTGCTCCTGACCATCATCGAGAAATATCAAGGAGGCCCAGTGGGCGTGAACGCGCTGGCCGCGGCACTGGCTGAAGAGCCGGATGCGATTGAAGAGATCTACGAGCCATTCCTGATCCAAATTGGGTTTTTAAACCGTACACCGCGGGGTCGCATTGCTACGCCGCTCGCCTACCAGCATTTCGGGATTGCTCCGGCCCGAAGGCAAAGTTCGTTGTTTTAGCCATCGTTTTAGAATCTTGATTCTGTATCAGGCTGGTGCGTCGTCTCTTTTCTGTAACAAAACATAATAAATTGTTCTACTGTTGAGTTCCGTTGTATGCTCCACTTCACCCTGTTGAGGGCAGGGCTTGTGCAGGTGTGTATTCGTGTGCAGGAAATCTGTATCCCTCATCCTGGCCCTGCTTTGCCTCGTGTGTTTTCGAGCGTGGGGTAGAAGCAATCCCGCTCCAGCAAGTACCCGCGATCGGGAGATCCCTCTTCTGGTAATTCCTCGCCTCTCCGCTCCTCCGCAGCTGCGGGACTTTTTAAGCATGGAGCCACGCGGAGAAACAGCGCTGAACATGAAAGCGGTTACCGGCTTCGTGCAACGCGACCCGCAGGGTGGAAAACCGGTCTCCGAACCAACAACAGCTTACCTGGGATACGACCAGAAGAACCTCTACGTCGTATTTGTGTGTTTTGACGATCCCGCTAAAGTCCGCGCTCGGCTTTCCCGCAGGGAGGACATCTACGACGATGACCAGGTCGAAGTCATCCTGGACACGTTCCATGACAGACGACGCGCCTACATGTTCCAGACGACGCCTTTGGGCGTGCAATGGGACGCAATATGGACCGAGCAGCCCTTCGATGAGACCAGCGGAAACGTGGACACTTCATTTGACACAGTTTGGAATTCCCATGGGCAGTTAACGGGCAAAGGATATGTGGTGCTCATGGCGATTCCCTTTCATAGCCTGCGATTTCCCAACCTGGAGAAACAATCCTGGGGCATCATTCTGTACCGTGGCATCACGCGCAAGGGTGAGGACTCGTTCTGGCCGCGCATTTCCCTGGCCGAAGACGGCCGACTCAAGCAAGAAGCATCGCTCAAGGGGATGGAGGGAATTTCCCCGGGCGAGAACATGCAGGTCATCCCTTACACGATCATGCGGTCATCCCGGGCGCTCGATGACCGTGCTCCATTCGACCCGCATTTTTCTGAACCCGCGCTGGCCGGGCAAATTGGCGTGGATGGCAAATTTCTTTTGCACAACAATTTCGTTCTGGATGTGACCGCGAATCCGGACTTCAGCCAAGTGGAGTCCGACGACCCGCAGATTACCGTGAATCAGCGGTTCGCAGTATATTTTCCGGAAAAGAGACCTTTCTTCCAGGAAAATGCGGATTTCTTTCGCACTCCCATTGACCTGTTTTTCACACGCAATATTGAAGATCCGTCGGCGGGCGTACGGCTTACAGGGAAGGCGGGGCCGTACTCGGTCGGCATTCTTTCGAGCGACGATCGCGCACCCGGACTAAGCGTTACTCCCGATGATCCTTTGGCCGGCTCGCGCTCTTATTTCACGATTGCACGGGTCAAGCGAGACATCTTCCAGCAATCGTCGGTGGGATTTATTTATACCGATCGCGAATATCCAGTGGATGGCGAATTTAATCGCATTGGAGGAATTGACACCCACCTGAAATTGAACTCGACTTGGACCGCAAATCTGCAGGCAGTCGTGAGTTCCACGCGCAACGCGGATGGCAGCTACCAGGCTGGACCCGCTTATAAAGCCGAGTTTCAGCGCAACGGAGAGCACTTTGTCTACGACGGAAACTACAACGACATTAGTCCAGGATTTATAAGCGAGCCCGGCTTCGTGAATCGGGTGGACCTGCGCGAGTACAAAAATGAAATTTCTTATCGCTTTCGTCCGCAAAGCAGTTGGCTGACCGCGTGGGGCCCGGGGACCGTGGCCCGTTGGGCATGGGCACACGATGGTTTGCGTCTGGATACCGAGTACGAACCTGTGTTCCTGTTTGAGATGCGAGCACTGAGTTACGTGTATTTCTATCCTTATGATGAAATCCGGGAGCGGCTTCGCCCCCAGGATGCACCCTCTTTGTTAGCGAATCAGGATTTCCACGAACACCGCACGGGCATCGCTTTTTCGAACGGCTTTCTCAAAAAAGCTACCTTGGGCGCCTCTTATTTTTGGGGAGACGGATTGAATATCGTTACCCCAACGGGAATTGCTCCCATGTTGGCCAGCACCGGTACAGGCAGCGCGTCTCTTACCTATCGCCCCATTAAGCCGCTGAAAATTGACAACACATACTTATTAGAACGCCTGCGCGACCGCCAGACCGGGCAGGCAATCTTCAACAATCACATTCTGCAATCCAAGTGGAACTGGCAATTTACCCGTGATCTTTCCCTGCGCGCGATTATGCAATACAACGCAACATTGGCCAATCCCGCGTATACGTCGTTGCAGACAACGAAACAGTTCAACGCGGATTTTCTCGTCACATACCTCGTCCATCCCGGCACCGCACTTTATGTGGGATACAACAGCGATTTGCAGAACCTGGATCGTGGTCTGGCCGTGGATCCCGCCACAGGCCTGATTAACCGCAGCCCCATGGGATACATCAATGACGGCCGACAGTTCTTCGTCAAGATTTCGTACTTATTACAACGCTGACGGTCGCATACTACTCTTCTGATTGATCCCCGCTCATCTGCGGCTACAATGGAAATGACATGATCGCGCACCTGCGAGGAATTTTACTTTCCAAGCGTCCGAACCAGGCGGTGGTGGAGGTTGGCGGCGTCGGGTACGACGTCACCATCAGCGTTCCGGCTTTCACCGAATTGCCAGCGGCAGGCAAGGAGGTTGCATTGCATATCCACACCCACGTGCGCGAAGACGTCATTGCCCTGTATGGATTCCTGCAGCTTGCCGAGAAACATCTCTTTGAAAAATTAATCACAGTGAGTGGGATCGGCCCCAAGCTGGCGATCACCATTCTCAGCGGAATGGAAGCCGGAGGAATGGCGAAGGCGATCCGCGGAAACGACGTGGCACGACTTACGCAGATTCCCGGCATCGGGAAAAAGACCGCGGAACGCATGGTGCTCGAACTGCGCGACAAGTTGCCAGCCAAGGAAGCGGAATCGTCTGAAGCCGTCGCCCCGGTTGGCGGCATTTCCGAGGACGTAATTTCAGCGCTGGTGAATCTGGGTTATCAGCGCGGCGATGCAGAACGGGCGTTGGCTGCAACCGGAAAGAACGGAAAGCCGGAATCTTTTGAACTTATGTTCCGCGAAGCTTTGGCGGCGCTGTCAAGGTAGCCGCCGCGGTGCCATACTCCGCGAGAACAACGCGCCCTACACCGGTTTAGGATTGCGGTCGAACTGGCGCTGGTGCCAATACGGATATGCAAGTGTCGTCTCGCTCGCAGCGTCGAGGCGCGCCATCTGTTCCGCCGTCAGGTTCCATCCGAAGGCCGCTAGGTTCTGACGCAATTGTTCCTCATTGCGTGCGCCAATAATGACGCTTGCCACGGTCGGACGCTGCAAAAGCCAGTTTAGAGCAATTTGCGGAATCGTTTTCCCGGTCTCACGGGCGACCTCATCGAGCACGTCCACTACCTTATGAAGATATTCGTCCTGCACCGGGGGACCCTTCTTGGACGTTTCCGGAAGCCGGCTCACATCGGGGCGAGCCTGCCCGCGACGAATTTTCCCCGTAAGCCTGCCCCAGCCCAACGGACTCCACACAATCGTTCCGACTTTCTGGTCAAGGGCGAGTGGCATCAACTCCCATTCAAAATCGCGGCCAATCAGCGAGTAATACGCCTGGTGGGCCACGAAACGCGGCCAGCCAAACTTGTCGGAGATAGCAAGCGATTTCATCAGGTGCCAGCCCGAAAAATTCGAGCACGCGATATAACGCACCTTGCCCGCCTGCACCAGATTGTTTAGCGTATTCAATGTTTCCTCGACCGGAGTGAACGCATCAAAGGCGTGCAAATGGTAGACGTCAATGTAGTCGGTGCCCAGCCGGCGCAGGCTGGCCTCACAAGCCTGGATCAGGTGATAACGGGACGTGCCGGCGTCATTCGGGCCATCGCCGGTTGCAAATGCGGCTTTGGTGGAGATCAGCACCCGATTCCGTCGACCGGCGATCGCTTTGCCAAGAATCTCTTCCGATAAGCCGCTGGAATAACCGTCAGCGGTATCGAAAAAGTTGACGCCAGCCTCCATGCAGATGTCCACAAGCCGCGTCGCTTCGGCGACATCGCTGCTCCCCCAGGCTTTAAAGAAATCTCCACGGCCGCCGAAGGTACCGGTGCCGAAGCTAAGTACGGGAACTTTTAGTCCAGATCGACCAAGTTGGCGAATTTCCATACGAAATAGATGTCAGTCGATATTCAGATGATGCAGAAGAGTTGAATTTCAACGGAAAAAGGTTCAATAGAAGACGCGCGGATACGACGAACGAAATGGAAAGAAAGGCCGCATTCAAATGCGGCCCGGCCTTCCATATTCCGCCTTTACAGACTTTTCAAGAACGCCACCAGATCCGATTGTTGTTGAAGCGTCAGTCCCATGTTGAATCGCATATTGTAAAAAGTCACAACATCCTTGAGCGTGCCTGCCGACCCATTGTGGAAGTATGGAGCTCGTGCCGACAAACCGCGCAGGATTGGCCCTTTCGTCTTGCCCACGTCCGCGCACTTCCCAGTAACCATTGCTCGTCCAATGTCGGTAATCCGCATAATCGTGGGTGGATTGGTCGTATTGCAGCGCACCGTGTACACCGGCAAACCGGAGATATCGAGCCCCGGATGCGCCGGATAATCGGCGATTCCAATATTCAATGCCATCGAAAGCGAATGGTTTCCGACATTCGGCGAGTCGTGACAGGTCGAGCACGTGCCCTTAACAGTCGGTTGCCCGAGCGCATCATTGAGTCCCGCGACGCCGGTGATTGATATCGGGAACGTATCAAAGAGCGCTTCGCCGCGAGCGATGGCCCGTCGCGCCGCCGACCGAGCGTCATTTCCCGCCAGATTCAACCACGAATCGTAGAGGTTGAAAACATTGGGATTGAACGCAGCACCCGATGGATTGCCGCCCAGCGGATCATTAATGCCGAGGAAAAAAGGTTCATTGGGTAGAGTGTGCGGGCCGCCCTGTGCCCCCTCCACGTTCAGCGCGCCAGCTTTATTGTCATAAGTTTGCGCAGTGAACAGGGAGCTTTCAAAGGCCACGATTTGCGCCAACTGATCGGCGGAAGGCGCTACCGTCGCCTGCGCGTGGCCGGTGGTTGCGTCTGACGCTTGTGATCCCAGGTCCTGAGCAATACTCTCGCCCGCAAAGGTTTCGCGCCCATCCCACATCACAGTTGCCAAGAATGAAAGATTAGTGGCGGGCAACGGACGCCGATACAGGGCGGGTTGTGTAGTCGTGGTTTCCGGGCACGAATACGGGTCCTCAATTGAGACAATCGAAAATTGCGCCCCGGCGGGCACTGGTATCGAAATGCGGAAGAGTCCCTTTTTCAAGAGCAACTTATACGCGGAAACGCGCTCGAGCACGGTTGCAACCTTCGCGCTGGGACAAACCGCACCATCTACCGGACGGAAAATTGGATCGGTACCGAAGGTTGTCAAAAAGCGAAGCGCAACCTCCGGAGGTGAGATTGTCCATCCTTGCGACGGAACATGGCAAGACAAGCAGGTACGCCCATTGGTACCGATTTTTTTGAAAAAAGGATTCGTGAGGTCAATGGCGCCCGTCGTCGAAACCGTTGAAACCGCGCCGTTGGAGTCTAGAGAGACAAGCGGAGTTGGAACGCTCCGTTGTGCAAATAATTGTGAGCCGAAAGCGAGCAATCCAATTGCTGCGCTAAGAATGAATCTGGACGGAAACCCGCGTGAAGAGTCACTGCTTTTAAGCATCGCTGCCCCTTTAAATACGGAATTCTTTTATTTCCATGCTTACAGCAGAAATGGCGAACAAATAGAAGTCCGGTGCGGATCGCTGCAAATTTGCCGGATACTACCACGGCACTTCCCTATCCACAATAGTGAAGTGGTGCATCATTTCATTACAAAGTTGGGCTTGCTGTATAAGCGTGGCGGCAGCCGGAATATGTTCGATCATCTGAAAACATTTGCATACAAACGAACCCGTCTTGCAGTCAAGCGTGTCGTGTGTTGAAATTCCCATGTCATGAATCGCCGCGAGTTTATTCGCTTCTCTGCTGTTTCAGCCGCAGTACTTCAATTCCCCCTGACTTCGACCTTCGGTTTTGCTGATGAGAGTGCCGTGGCATCAGTCCGGCTTACGCTTCGTCCCGACCGTTTGGGAAACAAGATCGGCGAAGACTTTACCGGTTTGAGCTATGAGTCAGCGCAATTGGGGAACCCGAATTTCTTCTCTGGGGATAATCTCGAGCTGGCCGGATACGTCCAGCGATTGGGCAAGTCGGGCGTGCTGCGCATCGGCGGCAATACTAGTGAGTATTGCTATTGGAAGCCAGGCGCAGAAAAAACCACGAACGTTGAGAATACCGGAAGCATCTCTTCCGACAAGACCAATCCGGTTGCATTTGGGCTGGCGGTCGGACCTGACAAGGGATTGACCGCCTCGGCCGCCGTGAATATTACGCCGCTCGCCATCCGCAACCTGCGGGACTTTCTCGATGCCTGCGGCTGGAAACTGATTTATGGATTGAACATGGGAACGGGCACGCCCGAAGCCGCGGCGGATGAAGCAGCGTACGTGATGGACACGATCGGCGCAAAGCTGATTGCCTTTCAGTTGTGCAATGAGCCCGATCTTTTCTACCACAATAAGATTCGCAAATCCGATTACAACTTTGCCCAGTTCGCCGATGAGTGGCAACGCTTTTATCAAGCGATTCGCGCGCGCGTTCCTAACGCGCCCTTTGCCGGGCCGGACACCGCGTACAACAACGAATGGCTGGTTCCGTTCGCCAAGCGATTCAAGAGTGAAGCCGTGTTCCTGTCGCAGCATTATTATGCCGAGGGACCGCCGACCGATCCTTCCATGACAATTGAACGCCTGCTGCGCCCGAATCCTGCGCTCGAAGCCGAATTCGCAGGAATGCGAAAGACGGTGCAGGAATCGGGACTGCCTTTCCGGTTGGCGGAGACCAACTCCTGTTATCGCGGGGGCAAGCCGGGCGTGAGCGACACCTTTGCTTCGGCATTGTGGAGCGCGGACTTGATGTACCAGCTGGCGTCCGCGGGAGGAATGGGCATCAATTTTCACGGCGGCGGCTACGGCGTTTACACGCCGATTGCCGGCACGCGCGAAGACGGTTTTTTGGCGCGCCCCATTTTTTACGGCATGCTGCTGTTCGCGCATTCGGGCGCAGGACAGTTGGTGGAAGCAAATTTGGATGCGGATGCAAACTCCACGGCACCGCTGCTCACGGCATACGGCCTGCAAAGCGATACCGGCGCGATCAAAGTCGCGCTATTCAATAAGAATGCTGATCGAGGAGTGCAGCTTACAATTGATCCCGGAGTACGCTCACAACAAGCCAGAGCCCTTCGACTCCATGCGCCCCGAATTGACGACACTACCGACACAACCTTTGGAGGGTCCGTCGTCGGTGCAGGCGGAGTATGGGAGGCAGAGCACGAAGAAAATTTGCCCGTGCAAAATGGCGCGGCGACGATCGATTTGCCAGCGGCGAGCGGTGCTCTGGTTGTGTTTAAACACTGATCATTGCCGCGCTGACTTCACATCTGTCCG
>Ga0134125_10001412_pt1 | contig 29489 bp, 25 predicted proteins | sample KB31751_FD_96464 | JGI IMG/M metagenome (GOLD analysis project Ga0134125, IMG submission 96464) | Terrestrial soil microbial communities with excess Nitrogen fertilizer from Kellogg Biological Station, Michigan, USA - KB3-175-1 | ecosystem: Environmental > Terrestrial > Soil > Unclassified ... | reverse complement strand
AGCTGCGCATCACCGGCTGCCCACGACCCAAACCACACAAACACCACTAAACACCACCGCGACAAACACACGACGATGGGAGCTGGCACACCAAGCACACCAGCCCCCACCACATAGTCGCTGTCCACGATCCTCGCGGTAAGCGCGCTGCGCGACCCGTCACTGTCAGGCGGGCGCGGCTGCAGAAGCGCGGCCTTGCGTAGCCCCCGCGTGAGCAGCTCTCATGCGCGTTGCTCGGGCTCCTCCGAGGACCGGCGGCGAGTGCTGCCGAGGGACGGGGGTCACAAAGCCAATCTCCCCGCCCCACCGGCGATCCCGGCACTCGGAGAGGCGCGCCCCGACCCCCGCTGATAGCATCGCCAACACCCGTGGTGGGCGTAGCTCAGCTGGTAGAGCTCCTGGTTGTGGTCCAGGCGGTCGGGGGTTCGAGTCCCCTCGCTCACCCTTCAAGGGGCTTCGCCGAGCGCGGGGTTTCTTTCGCATCGCGCTTCGGGCACCTGCCTCGCGACGAAGAGGGCTAGGACAGGTTCGGCGCGTCAGAGGCCGAGCAGCTCGCAGGCGGTCCGAGTCGTGAGCGCAGGCGGGTTGAGGCCGGGATGGTCGAGCAGATCTCGGTCACCGGTGACGATCGCGCGTGCGCCAGCGGCGAGCCCAAGCGCAATGAGGTAGCCGTCGGTCGGATCGCGCACGACGCTTGGCGGATCGCGTGGGTCTCGGAGTTGGATGCTCGCGCGGGCAGCTCGCGGACCGCACGCTCGGCGTCAGCGGGGTCGGTGCGGTCGAGGATATGGCTGGGACAGGCCGCGTCTGACCTCACGCAGCTCGCGATCCGCCTTGCCGGGCTCCTCGGCGCGCAGCTCTTCGAGCAGATCAGCGTCGAAGTCGACCGTGATGGGCTGCTTGGCCATGAGAGGAGCGTAGCGATGGTGTCGGCGGCGATCTGCTTACCCGTCGGCTTTCCAGGCCCTCGGGGGTTCGAGTCCCCTCGCTCACGCGTCGTAGGGCTTCGCGCGGCGGGCTGCCTCGCGTTGTCACGCGCGCCCGCGCGCGCGGCGAGCCGTGAGCAGGCCGCCGAGGCCGGCGACCAGGCCGAGGATCCCGACGATCAATGCGGTGATCGCGAGGCCCTTGCTCGGGCCGCCGGAGGAGGCCGCGGCGGGCGCCGTCGCCGCCGGCGCGGCGCCCAGCGTGAGCGCGGCGGCGCTCGCGGGCGGGCCGGCCTCGCCGCCGGCGACGTCGAGCAGCGGGCCGCCGGCCTTCGAGACGTCGATCGTGGGCGCGGGCATGTCGGCGGACGGCGGGCCGATCCAGCGGTCGAGCTTGCCGTCGCTGTAGCTCTGGACGGTCGGGAAGGCGATCGCGCTGCCGGCCTTGCCGGGAATCACGACGGACAGCGGGAGCTGCAGGAACTGCCCGGGCGGCGTGCCCGCGCCGCCACCGGCGCGCCAGTCGATCTCGCGCACCTCGCTCGTGATCGGGCCGTCGTCGCCCTGGATCGGCTTGGCGAGCTTCTGCGTCTTGTACGCGACCGACCAGCCCGGCGGCGGGTCGGCCGCCACCGAGGTGAAGCCGTCGGGGAGCTGCATCCGCACGAGCACGGTGCGCGCGCGGTCCGACTCGTTCGGCACGCGCACGACGAGCGTGGCGAACGCGCCCGACGGGATCACGTTGGGATGCAGCGAGACGTGCGCCTGCGCGAGCGCCGGCGCGGCGGCGAGCAGGGCCGCAGCGAGCGCGGCGGCGAGCGGGGTGCGACGGGACACGGATCTCCTTCGTTCGAACGGGGGAACGGGCGCGCGCGTCATGCGTTCACCGCCGACAGCAGCCACAGGCCGAGGCAGGTGAAGCCGACCATCACGGTGAGCATCCAGTACTGCGATCTGACGGCCATCCGCGGGTCGTCGCGGAAGATCGCGAGCGCGCGGTCGTGCGCGAGCACGAGGCCGCAGACGTGCCCGGCGATCAGCGCGGCGACCTGGACGTACCAGATCGCGCTCGTCGAGATCAGCGTGTAATCGACCTGCGTGTTGGCGGTGCCGAAGATGTTCGCGCCGGTGCCGAGCGGGTCGGAGATCAGGTAGAGGATCGCCTGACCCTGGAACGCGAGCAGCGAGAAGTAGTGCGCGAGCACGTAGGCGAGCGCGATCGGCGTGAGCGTATGCGCGAACGCGCGCGCAAGCTCGCCGGGATCGCGGCGCGGATCGACGCTGCGCATGCCTGCGATCCCGAGCCGGTAGAAGCTGGCCACGACGCCGATGCAGAGCGCGAGCCCGGCGCTGAACGTCAGCTCGCCGGCGACGGTGAGGCTGAGCCCGCGGTGCCCGAGGAACGTCTGCACGTGGGGCGCGACCTCGGCCCACAGCGCCCCGTTGGACGCGCCGTCGAACGTCGTCGTGCCGATGATCGTGCACAGCAATGCGACGGTGCCGGGCACCATGTCGAGGTCGGGCACGCCTGAGAGCAGCGGGCGCAGGCACAGCTCGCGGCCGCGCCGCTCCCACACCGACAGCCGCGCGGCGAGTCCGAAGGAGACGCCGAACGCGTCGCCGCGCTCGCTCCACGTCTCCTCGCCGAACAGGCTCATCCCCACGACCTGCACGAACGCGTAGGCGAGCGCGAGGATGCCGAGCGTCGCCGGCACGTCGCGGTCGACGTACACAAGCTCCAGCCACGCGAACCCGACCAGCCCGGCGACCGCGGGCCAGCGCCCGAGCCGCGCGGGGTAGCGCAGCGGCGCCGCGTCGAGCGACGGCGCAAGCCGGAACAGCACCGTGGTGAGACCGCGATACGCCGCGCGCCACGGGTTAAACAGGCGGAAGACGTTCCCGAGCAGCACGCTGAGCAGCGGGATCGCCACCCAGAAGTGCACATAGATCGCGGTCGGCGCGAGGTTCGCGAGCGCGATCGTCGTGCCGGCGAACGCGCAGTAGACGACGATCGCGAACGCCGCGATCCCGAGCAGCCCGCACAGCGGCTCGACGAACCGGGGGACCGTGAACAGCGGCCGGACGCTGTGGACCTGGAGGCGCGGTCTCGGCCACAGCGTCCCGAGCGCGACGAACGACGCGATCAGGACGATCGCCGCACCCCACGCGAACATCCAGTCGGGGATCGGCAGGTCGGTGCGCCCGACGAGCCCGTGCGCCGAGGCGCTGGCGGGGAACAGCACCGCGGCGGCGAACGCCGCCGGCGCGGCGCGGCGGATGGTGCGGGAGACGGCGCTGCTCATCGGACGGGGACCTCCACGGTCGCGAGGTACTCGGTGAAGTCGGAGACGCGCACCGTCACCTGGATGCGCCACGTCCCGGGGACCCCGAGCAGCGCGTCGGGCACGATGTAGTGGCCGGGGCCGGCGAGGTTCGCCGCCTGGTTGAGTGGCCCGATCGAGCGGCTCGGCTGCGACTCGGCCACGTCGACCTCCTGCGCGCGCGTGTATTGGGTTCCGTCCTGCGGGTTCAGCAGGTAGAGGTGCAGCTCGTTCGCGCCGACGCGCGCCGGGTCGAGCGTCAGCTCCAGCTGCGCCGGCCCGATCCGCGTCGTCTTCGACACCGGCCCGCTCTGCGCGAACGTCGAAGGCGGATAGGACGTGAGCGCGGCCGTCACGCCGAGCACGACGACGGCGAGCGCCAGCTCGGCGCGCAGCGCGCGGCGCACGAGCACGCCCGCACGGCCGAGCGGGGCGCCGTCGGCGGCGATCCGCCGCAGCGCCGGCAGCGAGCGGCGGCGCTGGTAGGCGCCGAGCGCGACGAGCGCGCACAGCAGCAGCGCCTTGATCAGCACGGCGCGGCCGAACGCCGTGTCGAGCAGGTGCGCGGGCGTGCGCCGTAGCACGTAGCCCTGCACGATCCCGGTCGCGGCAATCGCGACCACGGCCGCCAGCGCGAGCGGCGAGAAGCGCGCGAGCGTCCCCGCGAGCAGCCGGCCGCGGTCGGCCAGCTCCAAGTGGCGGGTCGCCGCAGGCAGCGCGAGCGCGAGCAGCGCGAGGCCGCCGACCCACAGGCTGACCGCCGCGACGTGCACGACGTTCGCGGGCGCGAGCACGGCGACCGGGTGCTGCGTCGTCGCGTGGCCGCTGAACGCCGGCAGGACGAGCAGGAACGCGCACGGCGCCGCGAGCGCGGCGAGCAACGCGAGCGGGGGCAGGCCGTCCGTCCCCACGCGCGCCGGCCGCAGCGCCGCCGCGACGCCGCGCGGGCGCAGCGCCGCCCACCCGAGCGCGCCGACGAGCAGCCAGGAGACCGCGCCGATACCCCACACGGTCCCGAAGCGCGTGCCGAGCGTCTCGCGCACGATCCGCGCGCGCAGCGCGTCGAAGCCCGAGAGGCCTGCTGCCTCCGCGCCCTCCAGCACGACGCCGGCGGCGGCGCTGAGCGCGCCGAGCGCCGCCGCGCCGAGCAGCAGGCCGCGCAGCCGCCGCGCGAACGCCTCCGACGCGCTGCGCCACTCCTCGCCGCTGCCCGCCAGCTCGCGCAGGGCCGGGCGCCAGACCGCGAGCAGGAACGCGAGCGCGCCCAGCGCCAGCGCGATCGCCAGGTACTGCAGCCCGCGTGCGAGCCCGAACGCCGTCTCCGTGACCGGGCCGCTGCCGCCCGCCCCGATCAGCTGCCCGACCGTCTGGCGCGTCGCGCTCGGATGGCCGATCGAGAAGACGAAGCCGCTGGAGACGATGTGCCCGTCGGCCGAGACGACCCGGTACGTCGCGGTGTACGTGCCGGCCGGGAGCTGTGGCTTGAGGTGGACCGCCATCACCGGCCCGCGCCCGCCTGGATGGAACGCGTCGCCGGCGTCCACGCGGCGACCGGTCCCGTCGTAGACGCGCACCGCGCCGAACGTGCCCTCGACCGCCTCATCGAAGCGGAAGCTGACTTGCGCCGGCTGCGTGCGCACGACCGCGCCGCGCTGCGGACTCGTGTCCTGGAGCTGTGCGTGCGCCAGCGCGGCGCTGGGCGCGAGCAGCAGCGCGCCGGCCGCGAGCGCGGCGGCGAGGCGCACGTGCGTGCGGCCTGCGCTCACCACGCTTCCTTCGCCGGCGCGCCCTCCCGCGGCGCGCCTCCGCCCGGCCCGCCCGAGGCGCGCCGGCGCCGCACGAGCACGACCGCGCCGACCGCCAGCAGCAGGAGCACCACGAGCGAGACGACCGCCGCGACCGGGAACCCGGACGGGCTGCCGATCCAGTAGAGCGTCCCGGCGATCGCGCCTCTCGCGCCGCCGGCCTGGAGCGGGATCGCGTAGGCGAAGATCGTCGTTCTCTTCGCCTTGTCTCTGACCTTCGGCGGGATCGTCTGCGCCATCCAGTGCATGCGATGGTCGTGCCAGACGAACGTGCCGACGCGGTCCTGCGTCACCCACTGCGGCGCGAATTGGGCGTTCGCGCTCGGCGGCACCGGCGTCGTCCCGTAGCGGTCCTCGTTCAGGTACAACGCCGGCGAGCGGCGGTTGACCTGCACCGTCCCGTCGGCCAGCAGGCGCGCATACGGCTCGCCGTTGTAGCCGTAGACGACGACCGTCCGGCCGGAGCGGTTCGTCAGCTGCATCTCGTTGTCGAAGCCGAGCACCTGCACGCGCAGGCCCGGCAGCGCCGGCGTGACGTGCTGCACGACCGAGCGGAAGTTCGGGTTGCCCTGATGGGCCCCCGCGGGCATCGCAGCCGCGGCCAGCAGCACCGTCGCCAGCCCGGCGGCCCGCCTCAGACGGGACATCGCAAAAAGCTCCTTCGCAGTAGACGCGAGCGTGGATTCGCGACGCTCGGCCCGACCCGCGTCGAGCCGGGGAGCGTCAGCCGAGCTGGACGGCGCGCGGCGGCGCCCGCCCGGCGGCGGCGCGCGCGAGCGGCGCCGGCGGCGCCGTCATCACCTCGACGCGCGCCCACGCGAGCGGCGTCGCCGTCCAGCGCAGCCGTGCGAGCGGCGCGTCGCCGAGCAGCCGCGCGACCGCCGCCTCGACCCGCAGCGCAAGCGCCCGCAACCCGCCGATCAGCGCGGCGCTCGGCAGCGCGAGCCAGCCGCCGCTGCCGATGACGCCAGCCAAGCCGCCGGCGTGACCGGTCGCGAGGAGGCCCTCGAACAGCTCCTGCCCCGTGTAGATCGCGACGAGCGCGAGCGTCGCGGCGACCCACACGCGCAGGAGCGATCCGCGCGCGTCGTCCGCCCGCGACGTCGCCGCCCGCGACGCCATCCGCCCGAGCGAGCCGCCGACCGCCAGCGCGGCGAGCAGCACGATCCAGGGCGTCAGCGACGACAGGTACGCGTGCCCCTGCGCCGCCAGGCGCTGATCCGCATGCGAGCCGAACGCCAGCTCGTACCGCAGCCGATGCACCACGAGGGCGGCGCCGGGCAGCAGCGCGGCGCCGCGCAGCGAAGCCGGGACGCCCGACAGCCGCCGCAACCCGCCCGCTCGCCGACCTTGCACGACGCGCATCGCCGGCAGCTTACCGTCACGACGAGCGCGCCCGGCCGCCCGCGGCCGCGGTTGCCGCGCGCCGCGTCCGGAAAGAACCGCACGCATGGACGAGCTGGCGCCCGGCCTGTGGCACTGGACCGCATTTCGCAACACGATCCGCAGAACCGTGCACTCGGCGTATGTCGAGCCGGCGCGCACGCTGATCGACCCGATGCTCCCCGGCGAGGGCGACGACGGCCTCGATCGGCTCGCTGCACACGGGCCTCCGGAGCGGATCGTGCTCGCCAACCGCCACCACCTGCGCCACAGCGTGAGGTACGTCGCGCACTTCGGCTGCACGGTGCACTGCCATGAGGCGGGGCTGTGGGATCTGCACGACAAGGGCGTCCGCGTCGAGCCCTTCAAGTTCGGCGACGAGCTGGCACCCGGCGTCGTCGCGCACAGAGTCGCCGCGATCTGCCCGGAGGAGACCGCGCTGCACATCGCCGACGCCCGGCACGGCAGCGCGCTCGCGGTTGCCGACGGCGTGATTCGCGGCGCGGACGGCGAGCTGGCGTTCGTCCCCGACTTCCTGCTCGGCCACGACCCGGAGGACGTCAAGCGCGGCCTCGGCGACGCCTACCTGCGACTCGCCGAGACGCTCGACTTCGACGTCCTGCTGATGGCCCACGGCGACCCGTGGATCGGCGGCGCGCGCGAGGCGCTGCGGGCGTTCGCGCAGCGGCACGCGAGCGCCGCGGCGTAGCGGGCGCTCAGCGGCTCAGCGCAGGATCCCCGTGTGCCCGATCGAGTAGCGGCCGGGCTGCGGCCACACCGCCAGCCCGTGCGGGCCGTCGCCGACTCTGACGCGATGGACGAGCCGCCCACTGCGCGTGTCGATCGCGTAGACCTCGGCGTTGTAGCGGCCGCTCAGCCACAGCGTGCGGCCGTCCGCCGAGATCCCGCCCATGTCGGGGCTGCCGCCGCCCGGGATCCGCCACGTGCGGTACGGCCGGCCGGTGCGGAACGAGATCAGCGAGATCGAGCCCTCGCCGCGGTTCGACACGTAGAGGGTGCGGGCGTCGCGGCTCGGGTAGAGCCCGTGCGCGCCCTTGCCGGTCGGCTGGAAGCGGATCACGCGCCACGTGCGCGCGTCGATCAGCCAGACGCCGTTGTCCATCATGTCGGCGACGTAGAAGGTGCGCCCGTCGGGCGAGAGCTTGACGTCCTGCGGCATCGCGCTCGCTCGCAGCGGGATCGTCCGCACGACCCGCTCGCGCACGAGGTCGACGACGATCATCCGTCCGTCGAACTCGCACGAGACGAGCGCGGTGCGCCCGTCGGCGGTGTAGTCCATGTGGTCGACGCCGTCGCACTGCGGGACGAGCAGCGCATGCTGCAGACGCATCGTGTGCGGGTCGCGGAAGTCGAGCTCGCGGTGCGCCTCGGCGACGACGATCGCGTGCAGGCCGTCGGCCGTGAAGTACAGGTTGTACGGATCGAGCACGGGGACCGGGCTGCCGGGTCTCCCGGTGTACGGGTCGATCGGCGTGAGGCTGTTGCCGGCGTCGTTCGTGACCCACAGCGTCTTGAGGTCCCACGAGGGCACGACGTGCTGCGGCAGCGCGCCGACGGCAAAGTGCTCGACGACCTTGCCGGTGCGCTGCGAGATCACGTCGACCGTCGCCGCCTTCGAGTTCGGCACGTACACAAGCGGGAGCGCGTGCCTGGCGGCGGGCGCGAGCAGGCCGGGGCGCTCGGCGGCGTAGACGTTCGTGGGCGAGAGCGGCGGCGGGATCCGGCCCGGCCGCGGCGTGAAGTCGACGCGCGCCGGATGCCGGTGCAGCTGGGTGGTCGCGCCGCCCGTCGTGCGCGGCGCGGACGACGACGTCGTCCCGGTGCCCGAGCCGCCGCCGCAGCCGGCGGCGAGCAGCGCCGCCACGGTGGCGACGAGCGCGAACAGCGCGCCTCGGCCCGGCCGGCTCACGGCGCCAGCTCCCAGGCGCTGTCGGCCACCGCGCCGCCGGGGCCGCGCCCGCCGACGACCCAGATGCGCCCGCCGAGCGTCGCCGCGCCGACGTCCGAGAGCGCCCGCGGCAGCGCACCGGCGGGACGCACCCGTCCGTTCGCGGGGTCGACCGCGAGGATCGCGCTGCGCTGGCTGTCGAGCGCGTCCCCGCGCCCGCCGATCGCGTAGAAGACGCCGTGCAGCGCCGCGCCGGCCGCGTGCTCCAGCGGCTGCGGCAGCAGGCCGACCACACGCGCACGCCCGCTCCCGGGATCGACGCGGACGATCTCGCGGCGCGCCTTCACGCCATCGGTGCCGCCCGCGACGAGCAACTCGCCGCCGACCGCCGCGACGGCCGCGTAGCGCAGCGGGTGGGGGAGTCGTGCGACGTCGCGCAGGCCCGGCTGTCCGGGCGTGTAGGCGAGCACGGAGCGCAGCGGCACGCTCCCGGTGTAGCCGCCGACGACGTACGCGGTCCCGCCGATCGTCGCGACGGAGGAGTCCGAGATGCCAACCGGCAGGCGGGCGGCCGCGCCGACCGCGCCGCTCGGCGCCACCGCGAGCACCGACGCGGACGACCCGCTCGCGCCGCCGCCGCCGAACAGCAGCATGCGGCCGCCGAGCGAGGCGGCGCCGAGGTCGTGGAGCGCCTGCGGCAGCGCGCCGACCCGCCGCGGCGCGGCGATCCCGCCGCCGGCGACCGCGACCACGTCGGCGACCGACGTGTCCTGCGCGCTCAGTCCGCCGGCCGCCAGCACGCGCCCGCCGGCGACCGCGACAGCCGGCAGCTGCACAGGCGCGGGAAGGCGGCGGCTCGCGACGATCCGCAGCCGCGCCGGGACGGCGCCCCGCGAAGCCGGCGCAGCCGCCGTGCGCGTGGCGGAGGCCGTCGTGGCCGTCGCGGCGGGCGCGGACTGGCCGCCGCAGCCGCCGAGCGCGGCGAACAGCGGCAGCCCGACGAGGACTGCCGCAGACGTGGGGGAGCGTCGCATCGGCCACGAAGCCTTGCATGCCGCGGCGCTCGCAACAGCGCGCGAACCGACTCCTAACGCGGCTCCAACCCGCTCCGTCCGCGCTCGGCCGCAGCCGCTAAGGTCGAGCGATGGACCGCAAGTGGTGGACGTTGATCGCGGTGAGCGTCGGCATCTTCATGCTGCTGATGGACATCACGATCGTCAACGTCGCGCTGCCCGACATCCAGCGCGAGCTGCACGCGAGCTTCGACGACCTGCAGTGGGTCGTCAACGCCTACGCGCTGAGCCTCGCCGCGCTGCTGCTGACGGCCGGCTCGATCGCGGACCTGCTCGGGCGCCGGCGCCTGTTCGCGATCGGGCTGGTGATCTTCACCGCCGCCTCCGCGACCTGCGGCCTGTCGAGCGGACCGCTGATGCTGAACGTCGCGCGCGCGGTGCAGGGGGTCGGCGGCGCGACGATGCTCGCGACCTCGCTCGCGCTGATCGCCGGCGCCTTCCACGGGCGCGACCGCGGCGTCGCGTTCGGCGTCTACGGCGCGGTGATCGGCGCGGCCGTCGCGGTCGGCCCGGTCGTCGGCGGCGCGCTCACCGCGGGCATCGGCTGGGAGTGGATCTTCTTCGTCAACGTGCCGATCGGCGCCGGCGCGCTGGCGCTGACGCTGACGCGCGTCGACGAGTCGCGCGATCCGCACGCCACGCGCGTGGACTGGCTCGGCCTGATGACGTTCTCGGGCGGCCTGTTCCTGCTCGTCTTCGGGCTCACGCAGGCCAACGACGCCGGCTGGGGGAGCACGGAGATCGTTGGCTGCCTCGGCGGCGCGGCGGTGCTGCTCGCCGCCTTCCTCGTCGTCGAGCGGCGCCAGACGCGGCCGATGTTCGACCTCACGCTGCTGCGCGTGCCGGCGTTCGCGGGCGTCTCGCTGTTGACGCTCGCGCTGGCGGCGTCGATGTTCGCGATGTTCCTCTACCTCACGCTCTACATCCAGAACGTGCTCGGATACGGCCCGCTGCAGGCCGGCCTGCGCTTCCTGCCGTTGAGCCTCGTGTCGTTCTCCGTCGCACCGCTCTCCGGCCGGCTGACGGTGCGGATCCCGGTGCGCTGGCTGCTGTTCGGCGGGCTGATGCTCGTCGCCGGCGGCCTTGCGCTGATGAGCGGTGTGAGCGCGACCTCCGGCTGGACGGCGCTGCTGCCGGGCTTCGTGCTGGCGGGCGTCGGGATCGGTATGGCGAATCCGGCGATCGCCTCGACCGCGGTCGGCGTCGTCTCGCACGAGCGCTCCGGGATGGCGTCGGGCATCAACAACACCTGCCGGCAGGTCGGTCTGGCGACCGGGGTGGCCGCGCTCGGCGCGGTCTTCCAGCATGCGCTCACGACGCGGCTGGGCAGCGGGTTCGGCGGCGGCCGCGCGCTCGCGGCGCCGCACGGGGCGGTCAGCCACGCCTTCCATGCCGCCTTCACGAGCGCGTTGCACGACATCCTGCTGATCGCCACCGGGACCGCGCTGGTGGGCGCGCTCGCCGGGCTCGTGCTCGTCCGGCAGCGCGACTTCGTCGCGGCGCACGCTCCGGCGCCCGCCGCCGCCGTGGCAGCTGAGGCGGCAGACGACGTGGCGCGGGCCGAGGCGGCTCCCGAGCCGGCTGCCTGAGCGCCCCTACGCAGCCGGCTCGACGGCGCTCACCGCGGCCTCGGCCGTGAGCGCGAGGTAGACGCACGTGGCATCGCGCGGCTGGTTGAGATCCAAGCCGGCGAGCTGCTCGATGCGGTGGATGCGATAGCCGAGCGTGTTGCGGTGGACGTGCAGTGCGCGGCTCGTCTCGGCGCGGTCGAAGCCGCAGCGCACGAGCGTGCGCAGCGTGTGGACGAGGTCGGCGCCCTCCCCGGCGCGTGCGAGCGGCTCGAACACGCATGCGCGCAGCGCCGCGGCGATCCGCGGCGAGCGCGCGAGCAGCAGCTCGATCGCGTGCGAGGCGGGCGTCAGCACGCCGGAGGAGCCTGCGCGCCGGCCGTGGTCGACGAGCAGCTGCAGCTCCTCGCGCGCGGTCTCCGGCTCCGCGCGCGGCGTCTCGTCGGCGAGCGCGAGCAGCGCGTTGGGACCCTCCCGCAGGTCGTCCACGTCCGCTCGTCACGCAGACCTACCTCGCCGAGCGCGAGCGACTCGCTCCCGGACGGGGGGACGGGAGGCCAGGGCCGGGCGCGAGAGAAGCGCGCCCGGTCCGTCCTCCCGCCTCGTGCCGACTACGGCGCCTCGCGCACGATCCGCACGCCGCGCCCGGGCACGATCGTGACCCCGGTGGCGCGGACCGGCTCGGGCCGGCGCACCGCGAGCCGCAGCGGACTGCGCGCCAGCACGCGCAGGATCGTCGCCATCTCGAACTGCGCGAAGCTTGCGCCGATGCAGCGCCGCACGCCGCCGCCGAACGGCAGCCACGCGTAGGACGGAACCTCGCCCTCCGTCAGGAAGCGCTCGGGACGGAAGCGCTCCGGCTCGGGGAAGACGTCCTCGCGGTGGTGCGTGACGATGATCGCCGCCGCCAGGTCGGCTCCGGCGGGGATCGCGTGCGGGCCGATCTGGACCGGCTCCGTGACGGTGCGGCCGACGACGGGGACGACCGGCCGGATTCGCAGCACCTCTCTGACGACCGCGTCCATGTACGCCGGGTCGTCGTCTTCGCGTACGCGCGCGAGCACGGCCGGGTTGCGCTGAAGCAGGTCGAGCGCCCACGCGAGGCCGGTCGCGGTCGTCTCGTGCCCGGCCATCACCAGCGTCGCGAGCTGGTCGCGGATCTCCGCGTCGCCCATCGGCGTGCCGTCCTCGTGCTCGGCCTCGACGAGCATCGAGAGGATGTCCTTGCGCTGCGCGCGCTCGGCGGCCCCCATCGCCCGCCGCTCCGCGATCTCGGCGTACAGCAGCGCGTCGACTGCCTCGCGGCGCGCCTCGAACGTCGCGCGCGGCCTGACCGGACCGAAGTCGCGGTGGACCACGGCTCCCCAGAAGACGAGCATGCGGGCGCTCTGCAGCAGCAGCGGCAGCAGCCGCCGCAGCTCGTCCTTGCGCGCCGCGTCGGTGATCCCGAACACGACCTCCAGGATCGCCTCGAGCGTCAGGCGCTCCATCCGCGGGTGGAGCTTGAACGGCGTCCCGACCGGCCAGCTCGCGACCTCGCGCTCGGCCAGCTCGGCGATCAGGTCGGCGTAGGCGCGCAGCCGCTCGCCGTGGAAGGGCGGCAGCAGCAGCTTGCGCTGCTGCATGTGCGGCGCGCGGTCGAGCGCGAGCAGCGACCACGGGCCGAGCACCGGCTTGATCGGCGCGTTCGCGAGGCCGGCGTGGAAGATCTGCGGGTCGCCGGTGACGACCTGCTTGACGAGCTCCGGCGTGCTGAACACGACCGACACGCCGAAGCCGGGGCTGCCGACGGTGAACGGCTCGCCGAAGCGGCGGTGGACGGCCATCGTGTTGCGCAGCGGGTCGCGCGCGAACAGCAGCGCCTGCAGCAGTCCCGGCGTGCGCGGCCCGGGCGGCAGCGCGCTGCGCGGCGGGCGCGGCGGGGCGACGATCGTCGGGTCGAGGGCGGTGGCGGTCATCTGACTGGATGATGCCCAGCCTGCGCACGCAGCGTGCAGGCTGGCTGGTCAGCCAGCTTACGACACGACCTCGCGCAAGCGCCCCGATTCGACCTCGTACACGAATCCGCGCACCGCGTCGACGTGCGCCAGGAAGGGACTCGCGCGCACGCGCGCGACCGCGCGCCGCACGTCCGCCTCGATCTCGTTGAAGCTCGTCGTCTGCCACGCGGGCCGCACGCCCGTATCGGCCTCGAGCTGCTCGGAGAACTCGTCCTCCGCGAACGTGCGCATGCCGCAGTCCGTGTGCAGGATCACGATCACCTCGCGCGTCCCGAGCTTGCGCTGGGAGACGACGAGCGAGCGGATCGCGTCGTCGTTGGCGATCCCGCCCGCATTGCGGATCACGTGCGCGTCGCCCTCCGCCAGCCCGAGCATCCGGTGCGGGTCGATGCGCGCGTCCATGCACGTGAGCACGGCGACCGGCTTGAGCGGCCGCGACGTCAGCTCCCCGTGCGCGAAGCGCTCGGCGTAGGCGGCGTTGTTGGCGAGCAGCTCGTCGGTGACGTTCACCGCGCGCAAACCTACCGCGCGAGACGGCGCGCCAACCGCGCGGCCAGCTCCTGCACCACCCAGCGCCCCCACGCGGCGCTCACGTCGAGCACGCCCGCGACGAAGAACGCGAGCGGGCCGGTGGCGAGGCGGGACGCGATCCCTTCGAGAGGCGCACGGCTGGCGGGCACGGCGCCACGGTATCGTTCGCCGCCCCCCGATGGCCCCCGCCGTGAAGACCAACGTCACCGAGCTGCCCGAGTCGCGCGTGCGCGTCGACGCCGAGGTTCCCGCCGCCGAGGTCGAGCGCAGCCTCGCGCAGACGGCCAGACGGCTCGCCCGCGACACGCGCGTGCCCGGCTTCCGCAAGGGCAAGGTCCCGCCGCAGGTCTTCATCCGCCGCGTCGGGCGCGAGTATGTGCTCGACGAGGCGGTGCGCAGCGCGATCGGCGGCTGGTACGCCGACGCGATCGGCGAGGCCGGGATCGTGACCGTCGGCGAGCCCAAGCTCGACCTCGGCGACCTGCCGCCCGAAGGCCAGCCGCTGGCGTTCTCGATCGAGATCGGCGTGCGCCCGGCCGCCAGACTCGGCGCATATCTCGATCTGGAGGTCGGCCGGCGCGACGAGGTCGTCGACGAGGAGCGCGTCGCGCACGAGCTCGGGCACCTGCGCGAGCACCTCGCGAGACTGGAGACGGCCGAGCGTGCGGCGCGCGAGGGCGACTTCGTCGTGATCGACTACAAGGGCTCGATCGACGGCACGCCGTTCGAGGGCGGCGAAGGTCACGACCAGCTCGTCGAGCTGGGCGGCGGACGCCTGATCCCCGGCTTCGAGGAGCAGCTGATCGGGGCGAGCGCCGGCGAGGAGCGCGCGATCGACGTGGCCTTCCCCGGCGACTACGGTGCTGAGCAGCTCGCCGGCAAGCCCGCGCAGTTCGCGATCTCCGTCAAGGAGGTGCGCGAGAGAGTCTTGCCCGAGCTCGACGACGACCTCGCCTCCGAGGTCTCCGAGTTCGACACGCTCGAGGAGCTGCGCGAGGACATCCGCAGACGGATCGCCGAGCAGGAGGAGCGCGCGGTCGACTCCGAGTTCCGCGAGGCGGTGCTCGACGCGGTCGTCGCGAACGCGACGGTCGACGTGCCCGCGGCGCTCGTCGAGGCGCGGGCGGTCGAGCTGTGGGACCAGATGCTCCACTCGCTCAGCCACCGCGGGCTCTCGAAGGAGGGCTATCTGACCTACGCCGGCAAGACCGAGACGGAGATCCTCGACGAGGCGAAGCCCGACGCGGAGCGCGCGCTCAAGCGCGAGGCGGTGCTCGCGGCGGTGGTCGCGGCCGAGGCGATCGAGCCGAGCGAGGAGGAGCTGGCGGAGGCGCTCGCGCCGACCGCCGCGCGCGAGGGCCAGCAGCCGGCGAAGCTGCTGGAGCGCGTGCGCAACGCCGGCACGCTCGACACGCTGCGCGACGACGTCGCCACGCGCAAGGCGATGGACCTGCTCGCCGAGCGCGCGAAGCCGATCCCGGCCGCGCAGGCGCAGGCGCGCGAGAGACTGTGGGTGCCGGACAGCGCCAAGGGGGAGAGAAGAGCGGCGAGAGCGGCCAGAAGAGCTGCCAGACCGGCGGCGAGAAGAGCCGCGAGAGCCGCCGCGAGAGCCAGAAGAAGCGCCGCCGCCAGAAGAGCCTGAGCGGCTCCGCGCCGCCCGCGCGAACCCCTCAGGCGGCCCGAAGGCGGTTGCTAGACTCGCCCCACCGGTCGGTCGCTGATGTACTCGGCTCCGCCGGGAGGATTCGAGCCGAGGAAGCGAAACAAAGCGAGGACTATGAGCCCCCTTGTACCGATGGTCGTGGAGCAGACGTCGCGCGGGGAGCGCGCGTTCGACATCTACTCCCGGCTCCTGAACGAGCGCATCATCTTCCTCGGCACGCCCGTCGACGACCAGATCGCGAACCTGATCGTGGCCCAGCTCCTGCACCTGGAGTCGGAGGATCCCGAGAAGGACATCTCGCTCTACATCAACTCGCCGGGCGGATCGGTCTACGCAGGGCTGGCGATCTACGACACGATGCAGTTCATCAAGCCCGACGTGCAGACGATCTGCGTCGGGATCGCGATGAGCATGGGTGCGCTGCTGCTCTCGGGCGGCGCGAGAGGCAAGCGGATGGCGCTGCCGAACGCGAAGATCCTGATCCACCAGGTGTCCTCGTCGTTCCAGGGCCAGGCGACCGACATCGAGATCCACGCGAGAGAGATCATCGACATCCGCCGGCGGCTCGACGAGATCATCGCCCAGCACGCCGGAAAGACCGTGGACGAGGTCAAGGGCGACACGGAGCGCGACTACTTCATGAGCTCCGAGGAGGCGAAGGACTACGGCATCATCGACCGGGTGATCACCCAGCACTAAGGTCGAGGTCGGCATCTGCCGACCACTTGGAGAGCGAGATGGCACGGCCCACGGACACCAACGAACAGCTCCTTTGCAGCTTCTGCGGGAAGTCCCAGCGCCAGGTCAAGAAGCTGATCGCCGGGCCCGGCGTCTACATCTGCGACGAGTGCATCGATCTCTGCAACGAGATCATCGACGAGGAGCTGACCGCTCCGCCGTCGTTCGACCTCGAGCACCTGCCGAAGCCGCGCCAGATCTACGACGTGCTCAACGAGTACGTGGTCGGCCAGGAGGAGGCCAAGCGCACGCTCTCGGTCGCGGTCTACAACCATTACAAGCGCGTCCAGATGCTCCAGTCGGACGAGGACGACATCGAGCTGCAGAAGTCGAACATCCTGCTGCTCGGGCCGACCGGCTGCGGCAAGACGCTGCTCGCGCAGACGCTCGCGAAGATCCTCAACGTGCCGTTCGCGATCGCCGACGCCACCGCGCTGACGGAGGCCGGCTACGTCGGCGAGGACGTCGAGAACATCCTGCTGAAGCTGATCCAGGCGGCCGACTACGACGTCAAGAAGGCCGAGACGGGGATCATCTATATCGACGAGGTCGACAAGATCGCGCGCAAGGCCGACAACCCGTCGATCACGCGCGACGTCTCCGGCGAGGGCGTGCAGCAGGCGCTGCTGAAGATCTTGGAGGGGACCACGGCGTCGGTGCCGCCGCAGGGTGGGCGCAAGCACCCGCACCAGGAGTTCCTCACGATCGACACGACGAACATCCTGTTCATCTGCGGCGGGGCGTTCGCGGCGCTGGATCAGGTGATCGAGAGGCGGATCGGCAAGCAGGGGATCGGCTTCGGCGCGGCGATGGAAGAGGTCGTCGAGTTCGACCCCGGCAGCATCTTCGAGCGGTGCCTGCCCGAGGACCTCGTGCAGTACGGGCTGATCCCGGAGTTCATCGGCCGCCTGCCGGTGATGTCGGCGGTGCACCAGCTCTCGCGCGCGGAGCTGATGACGATCCTGACCGAGCCGCGCAACGCGCTCGTCAAGCAGTTCCAGCGCTTCTTCCAGTTCGACGGGATCGAGCTGGTGTTCGCCGAGGAGGCGCTGGTCTCGGTCGCCGACAAGGCGCTCGAGCGCGAGACCGGCGCCCGCGGCCTGCGCTCGATCATCGAGGAGGTTCTGCTCGAGGTGCAGTTCGAACTGCCCTCGCGCCGCGACGTCAAGAAGTGCGTCGTGACGAAGGAGACGATCGAGAAGGGGAATCCGCCCACGCTCGTCACCGAGGCCGCCCCGCCCGAGGAGGGCGAGGACGAGCTGCGCGAGGAGAGCGCCTAGCCTTCTGCCGCGCCGGCACTGCCGGCGCCCTTCGTTTCAGCCGCGCCGGTACGCCGGCGCGCGGCTCGCCTCTCGCTGGAGAGGCCCGTCGTGAAGCCGCGCCGCACGCCGCATCGTCGCCGGAATCCGCAGAAGCCTCTCCAGCAAGAGCGCCCGCGCGCGGCTACTCGGGCGTTGACCGTGCTTGGTCTGTGGATCGAACCAGCGAGGCGACCTTCTCGCTCGCCGTGGCGGCGGCAGCGATTCGCTCGGCCGGGGATTGTCGTGGCCGAAGCGGTCGTCCCTGCCAGTTGATCCCGCGGTCGGGCGGCGCCGCAAGCAGACGCGGTGCATGAGGGTACGGCGGACGAAGGCCCGCGTACCGTTCGAGCTGCCGGAGCATCTCGCGGAGCCGAGCACGCGCCGTGAACGCGTGGTGACTGGACGGAAGCGACATGCGCGACGGGTTGCGGCTCCTGCGCTACGCGTCTACAGCACGTGACTGGCAAAGCGAGCTGCGCCGGTGCCCGGGCGCCGCCGAATCAGCCGCGGGCGGGAGCCATCCCGCCCGCCGGCGTACCCGCAGCGAACGGACCCCGACGTGCGCGAGCGCGTGCGCCGATCGGCGATACGCTTGCGCCCCATGTCGACGCTGGAGGCCAAGACGCGCTACGACGCCGCGGAGGTGGAGCCGCGGATCGTCAGACGCTGGCTCGACTCGGGGCTGTTCCATCCTGAGCCGGAGGGCGATGCGGGGGAGAACTACTCGATCGCCGTGCCGCCGCCGAACGTCACCGGCGCGTTGCACATGGGCCACGCGCTCAACGGCTCGATCCAGGACGTGCTGATTCGCTATCACCGCGCGCGCGGGAAGCGGGCGAAGTGGATCGCCGGCACCGACCACGCAGGCATCGCGACGCAGAAGCAGGTCGAGAAGCAGCTCGCCGAGGAGGGAACGAGCCGCGAGGCCGTCGGGCGCGTCGCGTTCGAGCAGCGCGTGTGGGAGTGGCGCAGACAGTACGGGGGCACGATCATCGAGCAGTTCCAGCGGCTCGGCGCTTCGCTCGACTACGCCGACGAGCGCTTCACGCTCGACGAGCGCTACGCGATGGCGGTCGAGAAGGTCTTCGTCGACCTCCACGCGAAAGGCCTGATCTATCGCGACCACTACATGGTCAACTGGGATCCGGGCTCGGGCTCGGCGATCTCGGACCTGGAGGTCGAGGACCGCGAGGTCGTCGACGAGCTGACCTACATCGCGTATCCGATCAAGGACTCCGGCGAGACGATCACGGTCGCGACCGTGCGCCCGGAGACCATGCTCGCCGACACCGCGGTCGCGGTGAACCCCGGCGACGACCGTTACAAGCACCTGATCGGCGGGACGGCGATCCTGCCGCTCGTCGGGCGCGAGCTGCCGATCATCGCCGACGACTACGTCAAGCCGGAGTTCGGCACCGGCGCGTTGAAGATCACGCCGGGCCACGATCCCAACGACTTCGAGATCGGACGCCGCCACGGCCTGCCCGAGCTGAACGTGATCGGCGAGGACGGCCGCATGACGGCGCAGGCCGGCGAGCGCTTCGCAGGGCTCACAATCGTGCAGGCGCAGCAGGCGGTGATCGCCGCGCTCGAAGCGGAGGGCCGGCTCGTCAGACGCGAGCCGTACACGCACGTCGTCCCGTTCAGCCACCGCTCCGGCGAGCGGATCGAGCCGCTCATCTCCCTGCAGTGGTTCATGCGGATGGACGAGCTCGCCAAGCCCGCGATCGACGCCGTCAAGGACGGGCGCGTGCGGATCCATCCCGAGCGCTGGACGCGCGTCTACGTCGACTGGATGGAGAACATCCGCCCGTGGTGCGTCAGCCGCCAGCTCTGGTGGGGCCACCGGCTGCCGGTCTGGTACCGGTCCCACCCCACCCCCGACACCTACGTCGGCCACGCGCCGCCGGACGGCGAGGGCTGGGAGCAGGACCCCGACGTGCTCGACACGTGGTTCTCCTCCGCGCTGTGGCCGTTCGCGACGCTCGGCTGGCCGCAGCAGACGCCTGAGCTGGGCGCCTTCTACCCGACCGACGTGCTCTCGACGGCGCGCGACATCCTCTTCCTGTGGGTCGCGCGCATGATCATGATGGGCCTGGAGTTCGCCGGCGACGTCCCGTTCGAGCACGTCTACATCCACTCGGTGATCCAGGCGCCCGACGGCCGCCGCATGAGCAAGTCGCTCGGCACCGGCATCGATCCGCTCGACGAGATCGAGAAGCACGGGGCGGACGGCGTGCGCTTCGGGCTGCTCGCGATGTCTTCCTCGCAGGACGTGCGCTACTCGGCCGAGAAGGTGCAGCAGGGCGAGCAGCTCGCGAACAAGCTGTGGAACGCCTCGCGCCTGATCCTCACGCGCGTCGACCCGGACGCGCGCGCGGACGCCGCACCCGCGAACGGGACGGGCTTCATCGAGGACCGCTGGATCCGCTCGCGGCTCGCCGCCGCGCGCACGATGATCGATGCGCACGTCGAGGCGTTCGACTTCTCGCACGCGGCGCTCGCGCTCTACGACTTCGTCTACGGCGAGCTGTGCGACTGGTACCTGGAGCTGATCAAGCCGCGCCTCTACGAAGCCGAAGGCGAGGAGCGCGCCGCGCTCGACGCGACGCTGCTGCACGTGCTGACCGAGACCTTGATGCTCGCGCACCCGGTGATCCCGTTCGTGACGGAGGAGATCTGGTCGTTCGTGCCGGGCGCCGAAGGGCTGCTGGCGGCCCGCCGGGTCGGCGCGGCGCCGACCGGCGCCGACCGCGACGAGGAGGCCGAGCGCGCGCTCGCCGACGCGATCGCGGCGGTGCAGGCGCTGCGCGGCTGGCGCGACGGGGTGAGGGCAGCCGCCGGCGCGCGCATCCCGGGGCGGCTGGAGGCCGCCGGCTACGAGCAGACGGCGGCGCACGTCGCGCGGCTGGCGCGCTTCGAACTGGCCGATTCCAAGAACGGGGCGAAGGACGCCGCCACGATCGCGATCCCCGGTGGCGCCGTGATCGTCCACGCGAGCGACGCGGTCGACCTCGGCGCGGCCGAGCGTCAGCTCGCCGAGCGGCGCAGCGCGCTCGGGGCCGAGATCGCCCGCTGCGAGGGCAAGCTCGCCAACGACGGCTTTGTCGCGAAGGCGCCGCCCGCGGTCGTGGAGGCCGAGCGCGCCAAGCTCGCGCTGCTGCGCGAGGAGCTGGAGGGGCTCGCGTGAGCGCGCGCTGGTCGCTGGACGACGCCGAGCGCTACCTGCGCGGGCTCGAGCTGTTTGGCATGCGCTTCGGCCTGGACCGGATGCATCGGCTGATGACGACGCTCGACCAGCCGGAGCGCCGCTACGACACGATTCACGTCGTCGGCACGAACGGCAAGTCCTCGACGACGCGCATGATCGCGGCGATCCTCCAGCGTCACGATCTGCACGTCGGCGCCTACCTCTCGCCGCATCTCGTCTCGTTCGCCGAACGCATCCGCGTCGGCGATCGCGATGTCGACCCGACCGCGTTCGCGCGCGCGGTCGAGCGCGCCGCGCACGCCGCCGCGCTCGTGAATCGCAGCCAGCACGAGGACGACCATGTCACGCAGTTCGAGGCGCTCACCGCCGCCGCGTTCAGCGAGCTGGCCGCGCGCGAGGTCGACGTCGCGGTGGTCGAGGCCGGTCTCGGCGGGCGCTGGGACGCGACGAACGTGATCCCCTCGACGGTGCAGGTGCTCACGAGCGTCGGGCTCGAGCACACGCGCTGGCTCGGGCCGACCGTGCGCGACATCGCGCGCGAGAAGCTCGCCGTCGTGCGCGACGGCGGCGTGCTCGTGATCGGCGCCGGCCTGCATCCCGACGCGTTGGAGGAGGCGCACGTCGCGGCCGAGCGCCACGGCGCCCGGCTCGTGCAGGCGCCGGCCGACCCGGGCGTCGAGGTGGCGGCGCCGGGCACCTTCCAGCAGCGCAACTTCGCGCTTGCGCGCACCGCGGCGCAGGCCTACCTGGAGGCGAGCGGCCGCACCATCGAGCTGGCGCGCGTGCGCGCGGCGGCCGCGGCGGTCAGGGTCCCGGGGCGCCTGCAGGTCGTCGCGCACGAGCCGCTGACGGCGCTCGACGGCGCGCACAACGCCGAGGGCGTCGCCGCGCTCGCGGAGTCGCTGCCGCAGCTCACGGCCGGGCGCCGGCTCGTCGCGGTCGTCTCGATCCTCGAGGACAAGGACGCCGCCGGGATGCTGCGCGCGCTGCTCCCGCACGTCGAGCACGCCGTCTTCACGCGCAACCAGAATCCACGCGCGCTGCCGCCGGCGACGCTCGCGTCGCTGTGGGCGCAGCTCGGTGGAGCGGGCGCCGGCGGGTCGGAGCTCGAAACGGACCCGCGCCGCGCGCTCTCGCGGGCACGCGAGGTGGCCGGCGCCGGCGGCGTCGTGCTTGCGACCGGATCGATCTACCTCGTCGCCGACCTGCTGCGGCCCGCCGGGCAGCGCAGCGCCTCGATGCTCTGATGGACTCCCAGGACGGCCCGCGCTTCCTCTCGATGATCGCGCTCGTGGCGGCCGTCGTCGCCGTCGTGATCCTCGTCTTCTTCGCGCTCGGCTACGCGTTCGGCCGTCTGTTTCTCTAGACCGCGCGGGGGATCCGGGCGCCTCGGCGTGCGGCCCGCGCCGGTCGAACCTCTACACTCCGGCTCCCGATGTCCCCGTTCGCCATCTTCGGGATCAACAGCAGCGGCCTCAGCTTGGCCGTGAACCTGGTGATCCTGTGCCTCGTCGTCATCTGGCTCGCGCTCGTCTACTGGACGTACGCCGACGCCCGGCGCCGGATCGAGGACCCGATGCTCGTGTGGTGCGCGACGGCGGCGTCGCTGTTCCCGTTCGTCGGCACGTTCGTCTACGTGATCGTGCGCCCGCCCGAGTACCTCGACGACGTGCGCGAGCGGGAGCTGGAGATGCAGGCGGCCGAAGCGCGCCTCGCGGAAGCGGGCTACCACCTCTGCCCGCACTGCGACTACGAGGTCGAGAAGGACTTCCTGCGCTGCCCGAGCTGCCTGCGCAAGCTGAAGGACCCGTGCTTCCAGTGCGGCAGACCGCTCGATCCGCTGTGGAAGATCTGCCCGTACTGCGAGGCCGAGGTGCCCGGCCAGACGACCGCCTCGCGGCGCCGCCGGCGACGCAGCGAGAGCCTTGAGAGCACGGCCGCCGAAGGCGCGCCCGAGCCGACGCCGTAGGCTTTCGCGCCGCGGACGCGCTGCCGACGGCGCGCTCCGCGCCATCCCGAACCTGAACCAAGGAGACACCGCCGTGGACCGGACCCTCATCCTGGTCAAGCCGGACGCCTTCGCGCGCGGCCTGACGGGCGAGATCCTCGCTCGCTTCGAGCGCAAGGGCCTCACAATCGTCGCGCTGGAGAAGCAGCAGCTCTCGCGCGAGACGGCCGAGACCCACTACGCCGAGCACAAGGAGCGCCCGTTCTTCGGCGAGCTCGTCGAGTTCATCACCTCCGGCCCGCTCGTCGCCGCCGTGCTCGAGGGCCACGAGGCGGTGAAGGCCGCGCGCCAGGCGATCGGCGCGACGAACCCGATCGAGGCCGCGACCGGTTCGATCCGCGGCGACTACGCACTCGAGGTCGGCCAGAACATGGTCCACGGCTCGGACTCGAACGAGTCCGCAGCGCGCGAGGCCGCCATCTTCTTCCCGGGGATTTGATCCCACCGCCCACCCCCGCAGCCCTCGTCCTCGCATCGCGCTCGCCGCAGCGGCGGGCGATCCTGGAGCAGCTCGGCGTCGACTTCACCGTGAGGGTGAGCGACGCCGAGGAGCTGGTGGGGGGCGACGACCCCTGCGCCGTCGCCGTGTCGAACGCCGTTCGCAAGGCCCAGGCCGTGTGGCGGGCGGGTCCTGTCGCGGCGCGAGGCGATTCCGCGGGCGGGGCCGCGGAATCGTCCTCCACCGCGCCACCCGCCCGATCGGCGCTGCCGGTCCTCGGCGTCGACACAGTCGTGGTCTTGGACGGGGTCCTCTATGGGAAGCCGGCTGATGCCGCTGAGGCCCGGGCGACGCTGGAGGGACTGTCCGGGCGGACTCATGAGGTGGTGAGCGGGGTCGCGGTCGTCGAGGCGGGGGAGGTGCGCACGGCGCATGCGACGACGCGCGTCAGCTTCCACGAGCTCGACGCCTCGACGCTCGACTGGTACCTCGCGACCGAGGAGTGGCGCGAACGCGCCGGGGGCTATGCGATCCAGGGGCGCGGGGCGGCGCTCGTCGCGGGGATCGAGGGTGATTACCTGAACGTCGTCGGACTGCCCGTCACGACGCTGTTGGAGCTGTTGCCGGATCTGCTGCAAGCTGGCGCCCAGCCGTCCGTCTGACACGCCGATTTGCAGCGCCTTCGCGCCAACGACAGACGTCTTGCAAGCTGGTCTGGACGCTTGGGTCCGCTACACTCCGGCGCTGAGCGGAGGCCCCCGCAGCAGTGCGCGCCGGGCGCGCTTGCACCCCCGCTCACCCTCCCTCCACCACGAATGGGCTTCTTCAGCTACCTGACCGGGTTCGGCGGCCGCGACATGGCGGTCGACCTCGGAACTGCCAACACGCTCGTCTACGTGCGCGGGCGCGGGATCGTGCTGTCGGAGCCGTCCGTCGTCGCGGTCGACTCGCGCAGCGGCGAGGTGCACGCCGTCGGGATCGAGGCCAAGCGCATGCTCGGCCGGACCCCGGGGACCATCTCGGCGATCCGGCCGCTGAAGGACGGCGTGATCGCCGACTTCGAGGTCACCGAGGAGATGCTGCGCCACTTCATCCAGAAGGTGCACCAGAACCGCTGGGCGCATCCGCGCGTCGTCGTGTGCGTGCCCTCCGGCGTGACCGGCGTCGAGAAGCGCGCGGTCGAGGAGGCGTGCCTGTCCGCGGGCGCGCGCCAGGCGTACCTGATCGAGGAGCCGATGGCGGCCGCGATCGGGGCCGGGCTGCCGGTCGGCGAGCCGACCGGCTCGATGGTCGTCGACATCGGCGGCGGCACGTCCGAGGTCGCGGTGATCTCGCTCGGCGGGATCGTCGTCTCGCAGTCGATCCGCGTCGGCGGCGACGAGCTGGACGAGGCGATCATCAACTACGTCAAGCGCGAGTACAAGCTGCTGATCGGGCAGCAGACGGCCGAGGAGGTCAAGCTCGAGATCGGCTCCGCCTACGACATGGACGAAGAGGTCCAGGCGGAGATCCGCGGGCGCGACATGGTCTCCGGGCTGCCGAAGACGGTCGTGCTCACGAGCGAGGAGATCCGCGCGGCGCTCGAGGAGCCGATCTCGCAGATCATCGACGCCGTCAAGGCGACGCTGGACCGCACTCCTCCCGAGCTGGCCTCCGACATCATGGACCGCGGCATCATGCTCGCGGGCGGGGGCGCGCTGTTGCAGGGGCTCGACGAGCGCCTGCGCCATGAGACGCAGATGCCGGCGCACTTGGCGGAATCGCCGCTCACGTGCGTCGCGGTCGGGTCGGGTCGCTCGCTCGAGGAGTTCGAGGCGATCCACCGGTCGAGCAAGAATTCCAGGAACAACCGGCGCCGCCGCTATTGATGCAGGGACCCGCTCATCGGGGTAGCGCGGCGCGGAGGCACCGAGCTTTGGAGCCACTCCCACCGTGTACGACAAGCAAGTCCGCCGGCGGCGGGCAGTGCTCGCGCTGCTCGTCGTCGTCTCCCTGATCCTCCTGACCGCCTACTTCGGCGAGTCGGCCGGGAGCCCGCTGCACAGCGTGCAGCGCGGCGTCGTCGCGGTGCTCTCGCCGGTGCAGGAGGGCGCGAGCCGCGCGCTCAAGCCGGTGCGCGACCTGTTCGGCTGGTTCGGCGACACCGCGCGCGCGAAGAAGGAGCGCGACCAGCTCAGAAAGCAGCGCGACGCGCTGCTGCAGCAGGTCGCCGGCTACAAGGTCGCGGTCCAGGACAACACCCAGCTGCGCGGCATCCTCAACATCGACAACAGCAGCGGGCTTCAGGGCGACCAGCAGCACACCGCGCGCGTGATCGGCCGCTCGCTCGACAACCTCGTCAGCGACCGGCTGCAGCTCGACGCCGGCAGCGGCGACGGGGTGGGCGTCGGCGATCCGGTGATCGGCGGCGGCGGGCTGGTCGGGCACATCAGCTTCGTCGGCTCGAACTATTCGTTCGTCACGCTGATCACCGACCCCAGCTCGGCCGTCTCGGTGAGAGTGCTCGACAACGCCGGCGACTTCGGGCTGATGAAGTCCTCCGTCGGCAACCCGCTCGACCTGCTCGTGCAGCTGCTGCCGCGCAACGCGAGCATCCAGCAGGGCGACATCGTCGTCACGGCCGGCTCGCGCTCGAGCGGCCTCGAGTCGCTCTATCCGCCGGACATCCCCGTCGGGCGCGTCACGAAGGCCGACCCGGAGGAGCTCGACGCCGACCAGCAGGTCCACGTCTCGCCGCTCGCCGACCTGCGCCACCTCGACTTCGCGCAGATCCTGATCGGCCGCGGCAGCTCCGGGCAGCAGCGCGCGCAGGTGGGCCCGTGAACCAGCTCCCGCTGCGGCTCGGACTGCTCGGCTTCCTGACGGTCGTCGTGCAGATCGCGGCGATCTCGCAGGTGACCGTCTTCGGCGTGAGCGCCGACCTCTCGCCGCTCGTCGTCGCCTCCGTGGGTCTGCTCGCCGGCTCGCTGCCGGGTGCGGTCTTCGGCTTCGCCGTCGGGCTGTTCGTCGACGTCGCGCTCGTGCAGACGCTCGGCGTGACCTCGCTGCTCCTCATCGCGATCGGCTACTGGTCCGGCCGCCTGCGCGAGCTGCGCGATCCGGCGCACGGGCTCGTGCCGCTCGCGGTCGGCGCGGCCGCCACCGGCTTCGCGACCGTCGGATTCGCGCTGATGCAGTTCCTGCTCGGCGTGCGCGCGCCGATGAGCTGGCTGCTGCTGCGCCAGGTCGTGGTGACGATCCTGCTCGGCTCGCTGCTCGCGCTGCCGGTCTACGCGCTCGTGCGGCGCATCGTGCAGGGCTCGCTGCCGCAGGACCCGCGCCGCCGCCGGCGCCGCGCCTACACGACCGGCGGCCTCTCGCCGCTGCAGCGACCGTCGGCCGGCCGATGACGGGGCTCACCCCGCCGGAGGATCGCCGGCCGCCGATCACGCCGCAGCTCGCGATGCGCGTCGCGATCATCGGCGGCTTCGCGCTCGCGATGTTCGCGATCGTCTTCTTCCGCCTGTGGTTCCTGCAGGTGCTGTCGGGCGACCAGTACCTCGCGCAGGCCTCGACGAACCGCGTGCGCGACATCTCGATTCAGGCGCCGCGCGGCGAGATGCTCGACCGCACCGGCAGAGTGCTCGTCGAGGACCGCCGCGCGGTGGCGGTCGTCGTCTCGCCGCCGAAGCTGCCGAGTGACCCGGCCGCGCGCACGCGCGAGCTGGCGAGACTGAGCCGCGCTATCGGCGCCTCCACGCGGCCGCACGCGTGCAGAGTCGGCAGACAGGTCGTGCGTGCGATGGACGTCGACTGCCTGGTACGCAGAGGGGTGTGGAACCTGCCGTACGCCGACGTGACGGTCAGCACCGACGTCCATCCAGCCGTCTACGACTATCTCGGCGAGCGCGCGCAGGAATTCCCCGGCGTCTCGATCGAGACGGTCTTCCTGCGCTCGTATCCGCACGACGACGTCGGTGCGCAGCTGTTCGGGACCGTCGGGCAGATCAGCTCGACGCAGCTGAAGAACCAGCACTTCAAGGGTGTCAGAGGCGGCACGGTCGTCGGCCAGTCCGGACTGGAGTACACCTACGACCACTACCTGCGCGGGATCGACGGCGCCACGCGCGTGCAGGTCGACGCGCTCGGGCAGGCGAAGGGCTACCTGAGAGAACGCGCACCGGTGCAGGGAGAGGACCTGCGGCTGTCGATCGACCTCGGCCTGGAGAGAGAGGGCCAGAAGGCGCTCGAGACCGGCATCGCGCTCGCGAACTCCAACGGCAATCCGGCGCGCGCGGGCGCGTTCGTCGCGCTCGACCCGCGCAACGGTCAGGTGCTCGCGATGGGCTCGGAGCCCAGTTACGACGCGAACCTGTTCGCCAGACCGCTTTCCGATCGCATGTACAAGCAGACTTTCGGCCCCGGCCACGACGACCCGCTGATCAACCGCGCGATCAGCTCCGCCTACCCGACCGGATCGACGTTCAAGGTTGTCACCGCCACGGCCGCGCTCGTGACCGGGCTGATCACGCCCGGCACCGTCTACGACGACACCGGCACGTTCAGAGAGGGCCTGCTCGTGCGCAGAAACGCGGGCGGTGCCGTCTACGGCCCGGTCGCGCTCGTGCAGGCGATCCAGGAGTCGGTCGACACATTCTTCTACTACCTGGGCGCGAGACTGAACGCCGACCCCACGACGCATCCCACCGGCGGCGCGCTCCAGCAGTGGGCGCGCGAATACGGCTTCGGCCAGCCGACCGGGATCGACCTCGGCAACGAGGCGAGCGGCCTGATCCCGACGCCCCACTGGCGCAACCAGGTGAACGAAACCCAGGCGAGATGCAAACGCCTGTATCGCACGAATCGCAGACGGGCGCTGCGGCTCTATTCAGCCGGGTGCGTGTTCGCCGACGGCACCAACCGTCCGTGGAGCGAGGGTGACAACACCAACCTTGCGGTCGGGCAGGGAGACTTCCTCGCCACGCCGCTTCAGCTCGCGGTCGCCTACGCGGCGATCGAGAACGGCGGCGCGATCGTACGCCCGCACGTCGGGCTTCAGATCGCCGATCGGCATGGCAGAGTGCTCCAGCAGATCGACCCCAAGCCGGCTCGCCATATCGACATTCCCAGAGACGACCTCGACGCGATCCGTGCCGGCCTCAACGCCGCCGCCCAGCAGCCCGGCGGCACGTCCTACGACGTCATGAGCACGTTCCCCAAGCAGGTCTTCGCCAAGACCGGCACTGCGCAGTTCGGCGGCAGCAAGCCCGACCAGTCGTGGTACGTCGCGTACGTGCCCGACCCGGTCAGACCGATCGTCGTCGCCGCCACGATCGAGTCCGGCGGCTTCGGCGCGCAAGCCGCCGCGCCGGCGGTGCGGCTGATCCTCTCGCAGTGGTTCGGCGTGAAGAAGCAGGTCATCGCGGGGAGATCGCAGACGCTGTGAGCGCCGCGACCCCGATCCAGCGCAGCGTCGAGGCGATCACGACCCGTCGCGGGCCGCGGCTGCTGCTCGACCCGTGGCTGCTGCTCGCCACGCTCGCGCTGATCGCCTGCTCGCTCGTCGTGCTCAAGGGCGCGACGCGCCACGACATCCCCGGCTCGCCGCTGTATTACGTCGAGCGCCAAGCGGGCTACGCGGTCGTCGGCCTGCTGCTGATGGCGCTGATCGCGCGCTTCGACTACTCGCGCCTGCGCGAGTTCAAGCTTCCGATCTACGGCGCGCTGATCGGCCTGAACCTGCTCGTGCTGGGCCTCGGCTCGGTCGCGCGCGGATCGCGCCGCTGGATCAGCCTGCCGTTCTTCCAGTTCCAGCCGTCCGAGCTGGGCAAGGTGCTGCTGGTCGTCGCGCTCGCCGCGTTCGTCGTCGACCGCTCGCGCCGCCTGCACGAACGCGAGACGACGGCGCGGCTGATGCTGCTCGCGCTCGGTCCGGCGGCGCTCGTGATGATCCAGCCGGACCTCGGCACTGCGCTCGTCTACGTGGCGCTCGCGCTGTGCATCCTCTTCGTCGCCGGCACGTCCGGGCGCCAGCTGTGGGGCCTGATCGGGATGTTCGCCGTCGCGACGGTGCTCGTGCTCGTCGCCGCCCCGGCGGTCGGCGTGCACGTGCTCAAGCCGTATCAGGTCGAGCGTCTCACGGGCTTCGTGAACCCTTCACACGACCCGAGAAACGCGACCTACCAGGTCAACCAGTCGCTGATCGCGATCGGCTCCGGCCAGAAGGACGGCCGGGGTGTCGCGCACGCGACGCAGACGGGGCTCAACTTCCTTCCCGAGCACCACACGGACTTCGTGTTCAGCGTGGTGGGGGAGACGTACGGCTTCGCCGGCGCCGCGCTCGTGCTGTCGCTCTACGCGCTGCTGATCTGGCGCACCCTGCGCATCGTCACGTTGGCGAAGAACCTGTTCGGCGCGCTGATCGCCGGCGGCATCCTTGCGATGCTGATGTTCCAGATCTTCGTCAACGTCGGGATGACGATCGGGATCATGCCGATCACCGGCGTGACCCTGCCGCTGATGAGCTTCGGCGGCGCGTCGTACCTCACTACATTCCTCGCGCTCGGACTCTTGCAGTCGATCCACGTCCAAGGACGGATCGCGCAGGGGTCGAAGGGTCGGGCGCTCGTCCTCT